>Ga0208723_1000002_pt1 | contig 189119 bp, 197 predicted proteins | sample LakMenEpi31Aug12_FD_150750 | JGI IMG/M metagenome (GOLD analysis project Ga0208723, IMG submission 150750) | Freshwater microbial communities from Lake Mendota, WI - 31AUG2012 deep hole epilimnion (SPAdes) | ecosystem: Environmental > Aquatic > Freshwater > Lake > Epilimnion/Euphotic zone ...
CTGCCACCCCAACACCGGCCCCGGAGCGGAGGGCGGCGGCGGCTGGCCGATGCACGCCACGGCGCAGCCGTGGCACGCTGAAGGACGGCCGCTGACGACCGGAGCCCTGCGGCGTCTGCTCACCCGCAGCAGCTGCAAACAGGCAGAGGACTGCAAGAGATGCAAGAGAAACTCGGGCCCTGGTTCCTTGTCGAGTCGGATGGCCCTGACTTCAGCAACCACTGACCCATGCCCGCCCGGGCAGGACGCGAGGCCTGAGGAACCTTGTGTTCTCTTGCACTTTCTCTTGCAGACAAGAAAAAAGGGTTCTCGTCATCGCCGAGAACCCTTGGTATTACTAATCGGGGCGACAGGATTCGAACCTGCGACCTAGTGCTCCCAAAGCACCCGCGCTACCAAGCTGCGCCACGCCCCGCCTCCTATGGATCATAGGCCCTGCCTGAATCCCAGGCTTGCGGTTGCCAGGTGGCTGGCTACAACGGCGTGTCCCTAGAGCCTTGGGCCATGCGGCGGCTGACGACTCTGGTGTGTTCGGCTCTCCTGGTGGCAAGTTGGGGAGCGATGAATCGGGTCCAGGCCCAGCACCGGGAGACGGAGGTGAGCGACCTGGGCAGCAACACCAGCCTCCCCGCTGCCCTGAGGCCTTTCTTCCTCCCCACCCCGGAGACCTTTGCGGAACGGGGATCTCCACGGTCTATGGGGACTCCCTCCCCCCAGCCAGAAAGCGGGTCGATGGGGGCGATGCCCTCTTTGGGGTATCCCATCAACCAGGCCCCCATCGAGGTGAGCCCCTTCGGCATGCGCTATTCCGAATCGCGCGGGGCCTGGAGGATGCACTCGGGCATCGATCTGATTGTTACCGAGGGCACACCCGTGCTGGCCTCAGCGAAGGGGAGGGTGATCCTGGTGGATGAGGTGAGTGGCTATGGCCTCACGGTGGTTGTGGATCACGGCGGTGGGTGGCAAACCCTCTATGCCCATCTGTTTGAGCTGGCCGTACAACCCGGCGATCTGGTGCATCGCGGCCAGCCCCTGGGGCGGGTGGGGGAGAGCGGCCGGGCCAGCACGCCCCACCTGCATTTCGAGGTCCGCCAGCGCCGGGGAGAGCGGCTGGTGGCCCTGGATCCGGGGCCGATCCTGCGCCCCCAGGTGCCGGGAGCCGTTGTGCCGCGCCGTTGAGGCGTCTGTGCCCTAAAACCAGATCCGCATGGGCAAGCCGCAGCTGTCCTGCTCCTCTTCTCCCACCCAGCTCGCCAGACCCCAGGCGCGACGCATGGCTGAGCGCAGCAGGGCGAACGCATCTAGAAGGTCGTCGTCGGCCACGGCCCGCCTGGGGAGGGTGGGCCGGATCCGCTCAAATTCTCCTGGAAACAGGCTCTCCACCAAGGTGAGGCGCTGGAGCCGACCCGGCGGTGTGGCCTTGCCATGCTCCAGGGGCGTGCCCCCATTCCATTCGCGGAAACACAACTCCGGGTGGGTTTCCAGCAGCAGAGGGCGCAGTGCCTGATGCTGCTGCAAGAGTCCATCCACCTGGCGGATCTTGGCCAGCAGGTGGAAGCTCTGCAAGCTCAATCCTCGCCCCTGCAACTGGCGGCTGAGGGCATTGGCCTCTCCGTAACTGGTGGCCGCCAGCACAGGCCTCAGGGGAGCGGGAAACACGCTGCTCCGCCTCGCCCCCAGAAGAGCCCGGGCCTGGTGATCACAGGCCCGGGGACCCCGCTCGGCCAGGCCGATGGGAATGTCGATGGCGGTGAGGGGCAGGGGATCGGCCAGCTCCACCAAATGAAAGGCCTCGGAATGCACGGTGGCCTCCACCAGCCCCACCGGGCTGTGGAGCGGCTCAGGAAGGCGGACTCGCAACCTGATCCATCCGCCTTTGCAACCATCCACCCCCTGCAGCCAGTGGCCGGCGTTAAATCTCGGGTGGGGAAAGCTCGGGGTGATCACGGGAGATGCTCACGATGCTCGGGGCAAAGAGAAACACCGAATCCCCAAGGCGCTCGGACCGGCCGTCGATGGCGTAGACCCCGCCGGACACAAAATCGATGATGCGCTGGGCTTCCTGGGGTTCCAGGGCTTCGAGGTGCAGCACCACCGTCTTCAGGTGCTGCACCGCCAGTACCGCTTCCGTGGCGTCTTCAAAGCAGGAGGGGGTGAACACCACCACTTCGGGCGACCAGTTGCCAAATGGAATTTCCATGGCGCCAGGGGCCGTTTGCATGCCTTGAACCTTACCGAGCGGTGGGGTGAGCTGGTGCCCAGCCCTGATATCCATTGTGCTTGCTGGCTTCTCGCCTCATCGCTGTCGCGAGTGTCGCGGATACATCAGCATTGCGCATAGGAGTTATGTATCGGCTGGATACACAACCTCCCTTTTTAGCGGTTGCAGCCCCGCAGGGCAACCCCTTGATGCATTAATTTAGAAAAAATCCTTTCGTAAATTCTTTCACTGATGGTCTTCACGCCCTCTGACGTCACCAATCTGCTCAAGCTGGTTCAGGGCCAGCCTGTCCCCGGGGCTGTTACTGGCATCCGCACCCTCAGTGGCCAGGGCAACAACCTGCTGAATCCCACCTGGGGGATGGCCAACACCACCTTTCGTCGGATCACGCCTGCCCGTTATGGCGGGCAGATCCGGGTCACCGATCCCACCACGGGGGCCAGCACGGTCCAGAACCTCAACGTGAACCCCCTGTTCCAGGGGCTCGACCCCCGGGCGATCAGCAACATCGTGGGTGCCCAGCAGGCCGCAACGCCGAAGCAGGCCCTGAACCACCTCTGGGTGGCCTTCGGCCAATACGTCGACCATGGCTTTGATTTTGTGGAGAAGGGGGGCAGCGGCACCCTGGAGATCGGGGGGCCTGGGGTGAACCGGGCCACCGACAATCCGGCCGACCTCACCCGGGCCTTGGTGACGGGTTTTGACGCCAACGGCATTCCCTTGCATCGCAACAAGACCGCCCAATACGTCGACCAGAACCAGGCCTATGGATCCATCGAGCTGGTGGGCACGTTCCTGCGGGAAACCACCGGAAACGGAACGGTGGGGGCCCGATTGGCCTCCGGGGCGGTGGATCCCTCCAACCCCTCGATGCGCCTGCTGCCCACCCTGCGCAAGTTGATCCTCGACCACTGGGCCAACAACACCCGCTTCAACAGCAACGGCCTCAACACCACCTTCCGTGCCTACTACCCGGGGTTAGTGAGTGCCACCGGCGTGATCAACGAAGCCATGCTGCCGGGCCTCTACAAAAATTTCATGGGCAGCGACCAACCCCTGCTGCTCGACCTCAACCCCTTCATCAGCCCTCTCGATCACATCGTGGCCGGGGATGGACGCGTCAACGAAAACATCACCCTCACGGGCATGCATACGGTGTGGGCGCGCAACCACAATTTCCACGTGGATCGCCTGCTGGCTTCCGGGTTCAGGGGCACGGCGGAGGAGCTTTATCAGGCCGCCAAGATCGTCAACGACACCGAATACCAACGGGTGTTGTTCACCGATTACACCGATGCCCTCCTGGGTGGCATGAAGGGGGGTGGGCAGCACGGCTGGTCGGGCTATAACCCCAATGCGGATGTGGGCATCTCCCATGAATTCGCCGCCAACGCCTTCCGCTTTGGCCATTCCGGGGTGCCCGAGCTCGTTCGCCTGATCACCCCGGCCGGCGCCAGCCAGGAGGTGCGCCTGTTTGACGTGTTCCTCAACCCCACCAGCAAAGGTCAGTTCACGGGGCCTCTCCCTCCGGGTTACGTCCCCCAACCGGGTTACAGCGAACACGGAGCGGCCACCATCCTGCGGGGCATTGCCAACCAGTCGTCCGAGAAGATCGATACCCAGGTGGTGAATGCCCTGCGCAACGACCTGGTGCGCAACCCTGCCGACCTCTTCTCCATCAACGTGCAGCGTGGACGGGATCTGGGGCTGGGAAGCCTCAACCAACTGCGGATGCAGCTGTCCGCCTCCACCGACCCCTATGTGAGGGAGGCGGTGGAGCGCACCGGCCTCCCCCTCACCCCCTACACCTCCTGGGAAGATTTCCAGGCCCGCAATGGTCTCAGCGCCATAGATATCGGCAAGCTCCGCCAGGCCTATCCCGATCTGGTGCTGCAACCGGCCGAGATCCTGGCCTTCCGCCGTTCCAACCCCGACATCACCCTGGTGAACGGCAACACCGTGAAAGGGATTGATCGGCTGGATGGCTGGGTGGGTGGCCTCAGCGAGAAGCACATCAACGGGGGTGTGGTGGGGCAAACCTGCTGGGTAATCCTCCACCAGACCTTCGACAAGCTCCAGGAGGCCGATCGGTTCTATTACCTCGATCGCACCAAGAATTTCGACTTCTACAAGGAAGCAAGCCTCACCGACATCTTCCAGCGCAACACCGGTGTTCACTTCTCCCAGTCGATCTTCTTCACGCCCACCGATGTCGTCGCGCCCACGGTGGTGTCCCAGGCACCTGCGGCCAGTGCCACCAATGTGGATCCGAACGCCAACCTGACCATCACCTTCTCGGAGGCCATCAAGCGGGGCCTGGGCTCCATCGAATTGCGCACGGCGGCGGGTGCCCTGGTGGAAACCTTCGCCAACACCAGCCCCAGGGTGACCATCACCGGCGGCACCCTCACGGTGGATCCCACGGCCACTTTGGCCGGCAACATCAGCTACCGGCTGATCCTGGCCAGCGGTGCTGTCACCGATCTCAGCGGCAATGTGCATGGGGCTTACACCGCCCCGAAGTTCACCGTGGCCCCGGTGGGGGTGACCCTGGTGGGGAACAACAATGCCAACACCCTCACCGGTGGAGCCCTGAATGACACCCTCCTGGGGCTCGGCGGGGCGGACACCCTGCAGGGCATGGCCGGTAATGATTCCATTGACGGCGGCGCCGGCAATGATTCGGTGGGCGGTGGAGCTGGAACCGACCTGCTCACCGGTGGGTTGGATCGGGACACGTTTGTGCTCAATGCCGCCGGGGGGGCCAGCAACACCCCTGGGGTCGCCGGCACCGATGTGATCACAGACTTTGTGCGAGGCACAGACCTGTTGGCCCTCAGCCGCACCACCTACGCCGGCTTCGGGAGAACCACCGCCGTGGCCGCCAACCAGCTCCTGGTGGGTAACTTCGCTGGTGGCACAGGCTTTGTGAGCACCGAAACGGCCAGTACCCGTCTGGTGTACGACACCGCCTCCGGCAACCTTTGGCATGACGCCAACGGCAATCTGGCGGGCGGGTTCACCCAGATCGCTGTGCTCCGCAATGGGGCGACCCCACTGACCACCCTCACCACCGCCGATCTCACCCTGATCGCCTGACGGTGCTGCAAACGCGCCAGCCGGGTCTTCTCCTAGATCATTGGCCTAGCTGGCTGCAGGGCCTCCCCCCGGGGCCTGGCGTTCACCCAGGCGCTCTGGCCTTCCCCGATCTCCTGCAAGACCTGCAGGAGTGCCTCCCCTGGCGCCAACCCGTGGTGCGGGTCTACGGCCGCAGCCATCCCGTGCCCCGACTCACCTGCTGGATCGGGGATCCCGGCTGCCACTACCGGTACAGCGGTTTGCTGGAAACTCCCCTCCCTTGGCGGGAGCCCCTCCTGCGCCTGCGTCGCCATCTGGAGGCCCATCTGGGCGTTCCCTTTAACAGCCTCCTGCTCAACCGCTATCGCCATGGGCAGGACCGCATGGGCTGGCATGCGGATGATGAACCTGAATTGGCTCCCAACCACCCCATTGCCTCCCTCAGCCTGGGGGCCACCCGCACGCTGCGGTTTCGCCCCCGTCCGGGAGGGCTAGGGGGCGAGGCCTTCGCCATCGAGCTCCACCACGGAGACCTGCTGGTGATGCATCCCCCCACCCAGACCCATTGGCACCATGCCTTGCCCTCCAGGCAGCGGGTGCGGGCGGAGCGACTGAATCTCACCTTCCGTCTGATTTCCTCACCGCTGGCGCGCTAGCCCAGGAAGGCCACCGCATCGATTTCCACCCGAGCCCCCTTCGGCAGGGCCCCCACCTGCACGCAGGCGCGGGCGGGTGCCACCTCGGTGCCAAACACTTCCGCATAGAGGCTGTTGACCGTGGCGAAATCCGCAAGATCCACGAGATACACCGTGGTGCGCACCACCTGGGTTGGCCCCGCTCCCGCAGCCTGGAGCACGGCCTGCAGATTGCTGAGCACTTGTCGGGTTTCGGCGGTGACCTCTCCCGCTCCCACCAGGGCGCCGGTCTGGGGATCCAGGGCAATCTGCCCCGAGCAATACAGCCAGCTGCCAGCCTTCACGGCCTGGTTGTAGGGCCCGACGGGAGCGGGGGCCCCCGCGGTATTCACAGCCACAGGATCGGACGTCACGGATGGGCCTCCGCCGTTGCAGGATGCATGGAGTGAGCTTATGGCGCCGTTTGCCAGCCCCTTCCGCATCGTCGGGCCCTCGGTTGACCGTGCAGGACCTCTGGCACCGCTATCCGGGTATGACCCCTGAGGGATGGACCCTGCAGGGCCTCTCCCTGGATCTGGGCCAAGGGGAGCTCGTGGGCCTGCTCGGACCTTCAGGTTGCGGCAAAACCACCCTCCTCCGCCTGATTGCAGGGTTTGAAACCCCGGTGCGGGGCACCATCTGCCTCGACGGCCAAGAGGTGGCCGGTCCCCATCGTTGGGTGCAGCCGGAATCTCGGGGGGTGGGGATGGTGTTTCAGGACTATGCCCTCTTCCCCCACCTCGATGCCTGGCAGAACGCCTGCTTTGGCCTCACCCCTCCCCGCAGGGGACAGCCCGTTTCAACCCAGGTCCGGGAGCGGGTGGCCTGGTTGCTCACCTTGATGGGCTTGGGAGGTCTGGAGCGCCGGTATCCCCATGAATTGTCGGGGGGACAGCGGCAACGGCTCGCCCTGGTGCGGGCCCTGGCTCCAGGCCCCTCCCTGGTGTTGCTCGATGAGCCCTTCTCCAACCTGGATGTGGAGGTGAGGCTGCGGTTGCGCAGTGAGCTACCGGAGGTGTTGAGCCGTTGTGGGGCCTCCGGTTTGCTCATCACCCACGATCCGGAGGAGGCGATGGCCATCTGCGATCGGGTGGCCGTGATGCAGAGCGGGGTGTTGCACCAGTGCGGAGAACCTCCCGCTCTGTTGAACCATCCGGCGACGGCCTTTGTGGGCCGATTCGTGTTGCAGGCCAACACCCTGGCGGCTCACCAGGAGGGCAGCGTGGTCCAGACGGATGTCGGCCCCATGCGTCTGCTGGAGGGCCGGCCTGATCTCCATCTTTCCGTTGGCGAGAGAGGCGAGGCGTTGATCCCTCCCGAGGGCCTCACCTTCGAACCCGATCCTGAAGGGGAAGCCTGGGTGCAGGGACGGGAATTCCTCGGGCACGACTGGGCCTATCTGGTGCAATGGGGGGAACGGCGCCTGCGTCTTCGCCTCCCTTTGGAGGTGGTTCATTCCCGCGGGCAACGGGGCCATGTGGGGCTGAAGCCCGACGCCTCGGGTTGGCTCTTTCCCGGTGGCCAACGCCTGCTCGCCTTGGCTCCAGCAGGGATTGCCTAGCGCCCCTGCATCTGGCTGGCATAGGGGCCAAAGCCTTGTAGACAAGCAGCGCCGCAGTGGCTCCCCAGGCTGATGGCCTCCGCCAACGGCCAACCGGCGGCCAGGCCCGCGGTGACTCCGGCCGCGAAGGAATCCCCCGCACCATAGGCATCCACCAGGGGGGCGGTGAGCTGGGGAGCACCAAACCGACGCTGGCCGGGCAGGGCCGTGCTGCCCGCCGCCGCTTCCGTGGTGATGGCGTGCTGGGCTGGAAGGGAGTCCAGGTCGGCGGGGAGGGCCTCCGCCGGATCCAGGGCACTGCCCACGAGGGCATCCAATCTCACCCCGCTCTCCAGCAGCACCGGCCAGCGCACCCTGGGGGTGGCGGCCAGCACGCGGCAACGTCTGGCCAGGCGCAGGCCGGCCCCATCGGTGGCCGTAACGAAAACCCCATCCGAGCTCTCCAGCTGTTCCCAGGGCAGGAGATCCTGACCACAGGGCATGATCCGCTCTCCAAGCACGGTGATCGTGCGCTCCCCCTGGTCATCCACCCAGGTCACACCCTTTCGGGTGGGGGCGTCTCGCCAGGCCACGTGCAGATCCAGGCCCATGGCCTCCAGATCCCTCGCGGCCTGCTCGCCAGCCCGATCGCGCCCGAGGGCGGTGAAAAACGCCACGGGCCTTCCCGTGAGCTTGGCCATCTGCACCGCCACCACGGCCCCCCCTCCAGCGGGCACTTCCATGCCCTCCTTCGCCATGCAGATCGCGCCGGCTGCGGGGATCTGGGCGACCCGCAGAAAAGTGACCACCTCCACATGGCCCACCACGGCCAGCTTCAGGGGGGACAACACCGGCAGGAGCGGCAGGGGCACCAGGGGCTCCCGCTCCCCGTGGGCCGGAGGTTTAGCCATGCCAACCATCCTTGTGGGCCCGCAAGGCGGCCAGTTCCCGCCCATCCCCTGCACGCACAAACAGATTCGTCTGCTGCTCAAGGGCCAGACTCGAGGGGATGGTGGGTTGGCCTGCACGGCGCAGGGCCTGCACCGCTTCCAGACGGGCGGCAATGGCTCTGTTGTCGTTGGCGTAGGCCGAGGCCCAGCGCAAGTTGGCCTCCGTGTATTCGTGGGCGCACCACACCCGGGTGTGGGCGGGGAGGGCCATCAGCCGTTGCAACGCTTGGTGCATCTGCTCCGCCGTGCCCTCAAACAGCCGTCCGCATCCGCCGGCGAACAAGGTGTCGCCGCAGAAGAGTTCCTCCTGCTGGCCTGCTTCCAGGGCCGGCAGGTGGTAGGCCAGATGGGCGCGGGTGTGGCCTGGCACCCCCAGCACCCTCACCTGGCGCCCGAGCAGAGGGAAGACATCCCCGTGGCCCACGCCGTGGGTCTGGAAGGGAATGCGATCGTGATCGGCCTCCGCCGCGATCACCTGGCTGCAGGGCCAACGCTGGAGCAGGCCAGGGGTGCCCCCGATGTGGTCGCTGTGATGGTGGGTGTGCAGGATGGCCACCAGCTCCAGCTGGTGGGTCTCCAGCCAGGCCTCCACGGGCTTTGACACAGCAGGATCCACCACAACAGCCTGCCGACTGTTGTGGAGCACAAAAACATAGTTATCGTTCAGTACCGGTAGGAGAGTCACCTGGGTGGCGACCTCTCCGATGACCTCTGATTGGGCTGCTTGCTCCATGGGGCTAGTTTAGGTCGCCATCGCAAAGGCCCCCCCAAAAAGGCGGCAAAAGGCCGGCAAGGTGATCAAGATTGTCGCTCTCTTTCCCCTCTCGATTGGCACCCATCTTCTGGTCTGGATTCAGACTTTTTCTGCGGTTTTCCATCCCAAAGTGAGGAAGGGCCCGGAGCGGCCGGCTGGGTAGTCTCCTCCTATCCCCGCCTCTGCTGCCACACCCGTTGTGATCACCATCGCTCTGGCCAAGGGGGCCCTGCTTGCGGATTCCATCCGCTGCTTCCGGGAGATCGGCTTGGATTTCTCCGACCTCCTCAATCCCGACCATCGCCAGCTGATGGTGGCCAGCCGCTGTGGCCAGGCCCGGGCCTTGCTGGTGCGCAATGCGGATGTGCCGGTCTATGTGGCCTACGGGCAGGCCCAACTTGGCGTGGTTGGGGAGGATGTGCTGCGGGAGCACCAACTCCCGGTGGCGCCTCTCGTGGATCTTGGCTTCGGGGGCTGTCGCATGGCCGTTGCCGTCAAGGCCTCCAGTGGCTACCAGCGAGCCCTCGATCTGCCGGCCCACTGCCGGGTGGCCAGCAAATTCACCCGTTGCGCCGAAACCTTCTTCGAGCAGATCGACCTACCGGTTGAGCTCATCCACCTCACCGGGTCTGTGGAGCTCGGTCCCCTCACGGGCATGTCGGAGGCCATCGTGGATCTGGTGGCCAGTGGTCGCACCCTCAGGGACAACGGGCTGGTGTCCATCGAAACGCTCTTTGAGAGCACCGCCCGGCTCATCGGCCATCCCCTGGCCCTGCGGCTGGATCAGGGCCCGCTCCAGAGCCTTGTAGCTCGCATGGCCGCCCTGGCACAAAGCCCTCCTCCCTCCCTTCTCCATCCCTTGCAGAGGGTTGGAGAAGGGGCAGCGGTGGACGCCACCTGATGGCCTCCCTCGACACCCGCCGTCTCCAGCGTCTCCTCCCCTACCTCGCCCAGGACCAGCGCAGGCTGCTGCTCGCCCTGCTTCTCCTCATCCCCCTTGCCCTGGCTGGAGCCCTCCAGCCGCTGCTGGTGGGTCAGGCCATTGCCGTGCTCCAGGCTGAGCCCGTGCTGCCCTGGCTCAAGGGCCTGCCGGTGCCCCAGGCCCTGCGGGTGCTGGTGGGCCTCCTCCTGGCGGCCGTGCTGGTGCGGCTCAGCCTGCAGGGCACCCAGAGCTACAACGTGCAGGTGGTGGGCCAGCGGCTCACGGCCCGTATCCGGGAGGCCCTCTTCCGCCATGTGATGGCCCTCTCCCTCCGCTTCCACGACACCACCCCCACGGGCAAGCTGGTGACCCGCCTCACCAGCGATGTGGAGGCCCTGGCGGAGGTGTTTGGCAGCGGGGCCGTGGGTCTCCTGGGGGATCTGGTGAGCCTGATGGTGATCAGCATCACCATGCTCATGATCGAGTGGCGCCTGGGCTTGATGCTCATCGCCCTGCAGATTCCCGTCACCCTGGGCATGCTCTGGCTGCAGCGCCGCTATCGCCGTGCCAACTACCGGGTGAGGGAGGAGCTGGGCCAGCTCAATTCCGATCTTCAGGAAAATCTGCAGGGGTTGGAGGTGGTGCAGATGTTCCGCCGCGAAGACGAGAACAGCCGCCGCTTTCGCACCACCAATCAGGCCTATCGCCGCGCTGTCGATGGGGTGATCATTTACGACAGCGCCATTTCGTCCATGATCGAGTGGGTGAGCCAGGCCGCCATCGCCCTGGTGCTGGCCGTGGGCGGGGGCTTGGTCACGGGCGGGGCCATGGGCCTGGGCACCCTGACAAGCTTCATTCTTTTTTCCCTGCGCCTGTTCGATCCTCTGCGCCAGCTGGCGGAACGGTTCACCCAGATCCAGGGGGGGCTGACCGCCGTGGAACGGATCGACGAGCTGCTCAGCCGGCCCATCGAGATCACCGACATCAGCGATGGGGCCCGCAGCGAGGTGGTGCGGCGCAGCGCAAGCCAGCGTTACAGCCCGGGGGAGGTGGTCTTCGAAGGCGTCAAATTTGCCTACCGCCCCGACGATCCCATCCTCCACGATCTCAGCTTCCGCATCTCCCCCGGGGAGCACGTGGCCATCGTGGGCCCGACGGGGTCGGGCAAGACCACCATCATTCGCCTGCTCTGCCGCCTCTATGACCCCCAAGCCGGCCGGATCCTTCTCGATGGCATCGACATCCGGGAGCTGCCACTAGCCGTATTGCGCCAGCGCCTCGGGGTGGTGCTCCAGGACACCTTTCTCTTCAGTGGCAGTGTTGCCAGCAATGTGCGTCTCGATTGCCCCCTCACCGATCGGGAGGTGGAGAAGCTCTGCCTCGACCTTGGCCTGGGATCCCTGCTGAAACGCCTTCCGCAAGGGCTGGCCACCTCCCTGCGGGAGCGGGGCTCCAATCTCTCATCCGGAGAACGGCAGCTGCTGGCGGTGGCCCGGGTGGCGGCCCGCGATCCCTCCGTGCTGGTGATGGATGAGGCCACGGCCTTCCTGGATCCCTCCACGGAAGCCACCCTTCAGCGCGACCTGGAACGCCTGCTGAAGGATCGCACCGCCATCGTGATCGCCCATCGCCTGGCTACGGTCGAGTCGTCCGACCGCATCCTGGTGCTACGCAAGGGCCGCTTGATCGAAAGCGGCACCCATCGCGAACTGCGGGCGGCTGGAGGCCTCTATGCCCAGCTGGCCGAGCTCCAGGAGAAGGGGTTGGCCACCTTCTAAGCGTCTGCAGGAACAGCCTGCTCCAGCCACTTCCGGATCAGGCCGGCCAGTTCCCTGGGCTTCTGGCACATGGGCAAGTGCCCCGCTCCGTCGAGAATTTCCAAGTGGTGATCGGTGGCGTAGCCCGCCAGGTGGCGCACGTAACGCGGTTGCATCACCTGATCCTGGCTACCGGCGATCCAGAGGCTCGGCACAGTAAGCCCATGGGCCAGACGGGGCAATTGGCTCACCGCCCCCCTGCTGGTGCTGCAGGCCAGCAGACCCCTGGCGGCCCGGTGATCAGCCACCAGGGGGGAGCGGAGGCGATCCAGCAGGGGCCAGTGGGCCAGTTTCTGGGGCCGAAGGTTCAACAGGAGGGAGCCGCCGCGGCGCAATTGACGAAAGGGTCGGGGTTGAAAAACCCCTCCTCCGGCACCGATCTGCACCAATCCCTTGAGCTGATCCCCAAGGGGCTCCGCCGCATGGAGCGCCACACTGCCCCCCAGGGAATGGCCCACCAACACCACGGGTCGCCCGGCTAGCTCCCGGCTCGCCCATTGCGCCACCCAGCGCCCGTAGCTGGCCAGGGAGGGTTGCATCCCTCTGGGTCTGGCTTCTGCTCCAAATCCGGGCAAGTCAGGGGCCAGCAGCCGCCAGTGAGGCTGGAGCTCCGCCGCCAGGTTCTGCCAGAGACGGCCGGAGAGCATCCAGCCATGAAGCGCCACCAGGGTGGGAGGGATGGCTGGGCTGCCGCGCACGCTGATCGGGGTTGGGCGCCCAACCCTGGCGCACAGGGGCTTTGATCCGCGAAGATCGTCAGATTGCTTTGCGCAACGCCCGATCCACCGTGTCTGAGCATTCGCCCAACCGTGAGATGTTGTTCACGGGCCTCTATGGATCGGGTTATCGCCTCTGCGACCTGCCTGAGGCGGCTCGTCTGGAGGCGGTGCTCAGCCTGGACCGCCCGATCGACCTGATCGAACTGGAAGCCCTCTGCGATGCGGTGGGCTGGAATCGGCGGCCCTTGCGACGTGTGCGCAAGGCCCTTCAACACAGCCTGCTGCGGGTGGGACTCTGGCGCCACGACGAGCGGCTTCCCCGGTTGGTGGGTTTTGCTCGCTGCACGGGAGACGGGGTGGTGGAAGCGACTGTGTGGGATGTGGCCGTCCATCCCCTCTACCAAGGGGTGGGCCTGGGCCGCCAATTGATGGACTTTGTGATTGGCCAGCTTCAGGGGATGGGGGTTGAGCGGGTCACCCTCTATGCGGATCCGGATGTGGTCGATTTCTACAGCCATCAGGGCTGGGAGCTGGAGCCCCAGAAGCGCCGCTGTGCCTTCTGGTATGCACCGTAACGCTCAGCCAGCAGCTGGGGATCCTCGCCCCGTCGCCAGGCTCGCCTGAGTTGGGCGTTGGCCCAGGTGGTGCGGAGCACCCCCAGCTGTTGCCAGCGCCGGCCATCCACCAGGAAACGGCCCGCCAGCATTCGGATGGGCGCCACCGTGCGCAATCGCAGGATCAGATCCAGGTCTTCCATCAGGGGAATGGGGGCCACCCCCCCCACCGCGGCCAGGGTCTGGCGGTGCACCAGGAGCCCCTGGTCGCCGTAGGGCCGATGAAACAGAGAGGTCCGCCAGTCCACCAGCCGTTCCACCACACGCAGCCCCAGGGACTGGCCCTGAATCCCCAGGTGAAAGGCCCAGCAGCACCCTGGCCCCTGATCCATGGCCTGGGTCACGGCCTTCTCCCAGCCCCTGGGGAGGCGCCCATCGGCATGGAGGAGCAAGAGCCAGGGGGCGGACGTGGCCGCAACCCCTCTGGCCAATTGGGCTCCTCGGTTCGGGGGGCCGACCAGCACACGAGCTCCCCCCAGCCGAGCCACCCTTGCCGTGCCATCCCCACTCCCTCCGTCCACCAGGCAGATTTCACCGACACACGCTGGGGCGCACGCCAGATCGGCTAGCAGCAACGGCAGCCGGTGGCCTTCATTCCGCGCTGGGATCACCACGGCCAGGGGAGTGCTCATCGCCAGGCCAGCAGATCCCCGACCCGATCGAGATCGCTCCGTTGCGGCAAAAGGAAAGGCTCCAGCTCCTCAGCGGCTGCAGCCTCCAGCGTGCTCACGAACACCTGGTCCGTTCCCCAGGGGATGGGGCGGTGGGCCCCGGCGAACAACCGTGGGGCCTGCCGCTGGGGAGAAAGGCCCATGAGCCAGTAGCCCCCATCGCTGGCGGGACCGAGCACCAGGGCGGAGTGTTGAAGCGCCCCAAAGGCGGCCAGAAGGTCCGCACTGCAGAGGTGGGGAAGGTCGGTTCCCACCATCACCAGGTGATCAATGCCGTCCCTGGCCGCTCGGCGCACCTGCCGCTGCAAACGCACCCCCAGGCTGCCGCCCCCTTGGTTCACCACCCGATCCACGGGCAGACGGCTGGCCCAGCGCCTGGTCGCCCTGGGCGCCAGGCCGGCGAGGGCGAACACCACCTCTATCGGCTGACCCTCCCTTCGCCCCTCCCTGGAGGCCTGATGGGCCGCACAGAGGCCATGCCAGAGAAGTCTCCGCTGCACGGCCGCAGCGCGCCAGGGTCCAACAGATGCGGCCAACCGGCGCTTGCAACGGGAGGGAGCGGGCCAGCGACCCAACAGCACCAAGCGTTGACGCGTGGGTTGATCGCTGCACGTTGGCCCGGCGGCCAACCTCACTCCTGGCGGGGCAGGTTGCCGGGCTTCACCGTGAGGGCTAGGGTTCCCTCGCCCCGGCGGACCCGCAGGGCCAGGGGTTGACCGATCTGGGCCTGGTCCACCGCCAGCTGCACCTCCGATGGGTTCTTGACGGCCTTGTCACCCACCTGTTCGATGAGGTCGCAGGGCTTGAGCCCCGCTTCGTCCGCAGGGCTGGCCTTCATCACATCCACCACCACGACCCCGTTGACCTCTGGCAGCTTGCATTGATCCGTGCTGCTGTTGATCTCCCGGGCCAGTTGGGGAGTGAGGGCCTCCAGCCTCACCCCGATGTAAGGGTGGCTGGCGTAGCCCCGATCCATGATCTGGGACGCAATCTTGCGGGCCGTGTTGATGGGGATGGCAAAGCTCAGACCCGCCCCGGGGGCCTGCCGAATGGCGGTGTTGATCCCGATCACCAGGCCCCGGTCGTTGATCAGCGGCCCCCCGCTGTTCCCGGGATTCACGGCCGCATCGGTCTGCAGGTAGGGCACCCTCTGGCCCTCCCCTACCGCGTTGGTGCGCTGGATGGCGCTGATGATTCCCGCGGTCACGGTGTTGTCGAGCCCCAGGGGATTGCCGATGGCGATTGCCCATTCGCCTGGCCTCACCTTGTTGGAATCCCCCAGGGGCGCCACCGGCAATCCTGTGGCCACCACCTTCACCACGGCCACATCGGTGAGGGGATCGGCCCCAAGCACTTTCCCGGAGAAGCTGCGCCCATCCGGAAGGGTGACCCCCACCTGCGCGGCCCCATCCACCACATGGGCATTGGTGAGCACAATCCCATCCGAACGTGTGATGAAGCCCGAGCCCTGTCCCTGTTGCTGCTGGATGGAGGGGCCCTGACCAAAGAGGCCCCCCAGCGGATTGAGGGTCCGTTTGACCGTGTCGATGCGCACCACCGCAGGCCCCACCTTTTCCACGGCTGCCACGATCACGTTGCTGCTGGGCTGCAGGGAGGGGGCTGGCGGTGCATCGCTGATGGGCTGCTTGTCCCGCTCGGCTCCCTTGGGCAGCCAGCCACCGCTGCAGCCGCTGAGCAGGGTCAGCAGGGTTGCTGCGGGCAGAATCAGGGAACAGGGACGCGCAACCATGGGAAAAAAGTGGGCATCCAGCATTAAAGGGCAGGAATGAGCAGGGCGATCCCCCCGGCCCTGCTTATATTCCCCAGTTCGACGTGGTGGGAGGGTGGTGCAGCACGGCGATGACCTCTGGTCCCAGGTGCAGGACGCCCTCAAGGCCACCCTCAGCAAGCCGACCTTTGAAACCTGGATCCGGCCCGCCCGCTGCCGCGATTTCCGTGCGGATTCTCTGACGCTAGAGGCGCCCAATACCTTTGCCTGCACCTGGCTTCGCAAGCACTACATCTCCCAGATCCAGCAGCTGGCCTGTGATCTGGCCCAGCGTCCGGTCAGGGTGACCGTGGAGGTGTCGCCCGACGACTCCCCTGCCCCCAGCCCCCTTCCGGGGACTCCAGAGGAGGGGGGGGTGGGCGGGTGGAACGGCCTGGCCGGACAGAACGGGATCGTCAGGCCGAAGGGGCTGGCTGTGGTGCCTGATCTCAAGGCTGTTCCGCGTGGGGCCTCTCCGGACCCGCCCCGGGGGGAGCTGTTGGGGGGGGAAGCCGGCCTCAATCCCCGCTACGTGTTCAACCGTTTTGTGGTGGGACCCAACAGCCGAATGGCCCATGCGGCGGCCCTGGCCGTGGCAGAGGCGCCGGGTCGGGAGTTCAATCCCCTGTTTCTGTGCGGGGGGGTGGGCCTTGGCAAGACCCACCTCATGCAGGCGATCTGCCACTACCGCCTGGAGATCAATCCGGAAGCCAAGGTGTTCTATGTCTCCACCGAAACCTTCACCAATGATCTAATCCAGGCGATTCGAAAAGATGGCATGCAGGCGTTTCGAAATCGCTATCGGGCAGCTGATCTGATTCTGGTGGATGATATTCAATTCATTGAGGGAAAGGAATACACCCAGGAGGAGTTCTTCCACACGTTTAATGCTCTGCATGAGGCTGGTCGTCAGATTGTGATTGCTTCCGACCGACCACCCAGTCAGATCCCCCGTTTGCAGGAGCGTTTGATTTCCAGATTTTCGATGGGTTTGATTGCCGATATCCAATCCCCCGATTTAGAGACGCGGATGGCGATTCTCCATAAAAAAGCGGAACAGGAGCAGATGTCCTTGCCGCGGGAATTGATCCACTACATTGCCGGCCGTTTCACCTCCAATATCCGTGAATTGGAAGGGGCCTTGACCAGGGCAGTGGCCTTCGTTTCGATCACCGGTCTGCCCATGACCGTAGAGTCGGTAGCGCCCATGCTGGATCCGGGTGGAACCAGCGTGGAAGTCACGCCCCAGCAGGTGTTGGACAAGGTGTCGGAGGTTTTCGAGGTAGCCATCGAGGAGATGCGTAGTCCCAGTCGAAAACGGGCGGTTAGCCAGGCTCGGCAAGTGGGAATGTTTCTGATGCGACAGAGCACCACCCTTTCCTTGCCAAGGATTGGCGAGGTTTTTGGCGGAAAGGACCACTCCACCGTCATGTATGCCGTTGATCAGATTGAGAAAAAGATCAACAATGACCCGGCCTTGGCCAGGAGGATTCAACAAGTCAGAGACCTGCTGCAAATCGACTCTAGAAAGCGTCGTTGAATGGTGAAGCGTGCCTTGCTGGTCATGATCCAGCCGCCAGGTTGCAGTGGCGTGCAAGCGCTGATTTACAATAAGTTGTTGCCATTTCTTGAGAATTCAGAATGGGAATTGCATTTTGCCGGTCCCGCACCCGAGCTTGTTTCTGTCTTGACGGAAAAGCTTGATTATCCGGCTGAACGCTTGCACTACACGACAAACGTCTCGGCTTCGACACGTTTTTCTATTCGCAAGAATCGGTGTTCAAAGCCCTCTTTTCCCTATGTTTTCTTTGGTCTCCTTCAGCTCCTGGCACGGTGGCTGGAGACCCTCACCGGTCATGACGGACAAGCCTTTCTCTTGCGTGGTCTGGGGGCAACCATTCGGCAGGCTGAACGCCAGTGGAATTTTGACCTGATCGCGGGGAAGAGTCCGGATTTCAAGGTGTTAACCCTTGTGAGTGAGATCACCCAAGCCTTGAATAAACCTTTCTTTGCCCTTATTGATGATCCCTACGGTGCCAGGGATGAATCGGGATTTTATCCGAATCAACCGGATTTGCAGAGGAGGATTTTTGAGCAGAGTTGCGGCGTTCTCTTCATGTCTCCCCTAACGATGAAGCGTTATGTTGAGGCTGGCTTGGTGTCCTCTAATAAAGCGGTGCATCTTACGGACAGCTATCCAGAAATGGCTGATCTCTATTCCCCAAATCGAAGCGAACTTTCGACCAACCGGCGTTTCGCAATGGGAAAGCCTACCCTGCGTATGCTTTATCTCGGCATGTTACCGGAATGGCGACCGATCGAGCCTTTCCTGGATGCTTTAACCCGCTTGCATCAGCAAAGTGATTCAAGCGTCGCGCTGCAACTCGACATCTATGGATATGTCTATCCCGCTGCACGCCAACGCATTCAAGAGGATCCCCATCTGGCAAAGATCATCGTGATTCATCCCATGGTGTCCTACGCCCAATCCCATTGGCTGGCCGAAGACGCCGATCTTCAGCTGGTGGTCATTGGGCCGCGCCACCTTGATAACTATCCCTCAAAGTTCTTTGAATATCTTGGCCATCACAAGCCTGTGTTGGTACTTGGTCCATTGCAAAATCCCCTCAAGGCCGTTGTGGATGCCTTAGGGATCGGATTGTATGTGGATGGTACGGATCCCCAAGCCATCATGGATGCCTTAACCAGCATCTCGTTGGATTACGCCACCCTGAAACAGGCCTATCAGGCCCATGGGGATGCGATCGAAGCCTACAGCGCCCATCGGGTTGCTGGCCAGATCTGTTGCGTCTTCGACAACGCCTTGGCCCGCCATGCCGGGGTCAGCCCTTGGTGATCGGTTCGCTCCGATTTAGGCCCTCCACTTCCCCTGCAAACACTCGGCTGGCGGTGATGTCCGCTGCCTCAATGGTCATCAGATCCACCTTCTTGAGGGTGGTGCCCATTTTGGTGAAGAGTCGATTGGCTTGACGCATCCTGGCCCTGTCGATGGCATTGCGGATGGAGCGAGCATTGGCGAAATAGGGAAGTTGTTTCCTGCGCTTGATGTAGAGGGAGAATGCATCCAATGCCTCCTCGCTGAAGCGATAGTTTTCGCTGGCGAGAATCAATTTGGCGATGGCCAGCAATTCGGCTTCAGAGTAATCTGGGAAGTCGATGTGATTGGCCACTCGAGAAGATAACCCTGGATTGGACTGGTAGAAAACGTCCATCCGTTCTTTATAGCCTGCAAAAATGACGACCAGATCATTGCGATTATTTTCCATCACTTGCAGCAAGATCTCGATGGCCTCCGCTCCGTAATCGCGTTCATTGTCTGGTCGGTAGAGATAATACGCTTCATCGATGAATAACACCCCACCCATGGCTTTCTTGAGCATCTCCTTGGTTTTTGGGGCGGTATGGCCGATGTACTGGCCCACCAGATCGTCTCGAGTTGCTGTTACCACATGCCCCTTTTTGACATACCCCAGGCGATGGAGGATCTTTGACATCCTTTCCGCCACTGTGGTCTTCCCCGTGCCTGGATGTCCTGTGAACGACATGTGCAGGCTGGGTGGTGTGGTGACCAGCTCCATCTGCTCACGCGCCCGGTTGACCACGAGCAGGGCGGCAATTTCTCGAATTCTCGCCTTCACGGGCTGAAGGCCGATCAGCTCCCGATCGAGTTGGTCAAGCAACTCCTGGATTCCGGCCGTGTCGTAGGCACTCTGTAAATCAATACTGGGTTCGTCTGCTCCGCTGGCTTCCGAGTTGGCCCCGATGGCTTCAGAGAAGGTCATCAATCGCGGCGGCAAAGGACGTTTCGCTGGGCCCGATCTCCCCGGCTTCCCCCTCAGCGCGCAACGTCAGATTGACGTAGGTGCGTCCAAAGCTGATATCGGGAAAGCGGCCATCCTGTTCCGAGAGAGCGTTCAGCCGCTCCAGAAAGATTCGGGTGCTCTCATAATCCGAAAATTCGATGCGCCTTTCCAGCCGCTCAGGACGCGCTCGGTGGGTCCAGGGTTGTTCCATCCGATCAGATTACGCCTGCCCCTCATCCAGGCAGTCTGTCCGTGCCTGGCTCAGCCGCCCGGCCCATGCTGCTGCGTAGGCCTGGTTGGCGGCCTGTTCTTGAGGAATGGTGCTGCTGAGGGGATGGGGGAAGGTTCCTCTGATGGCCGCGTTGGTGACGCAAAACATGGCTTTCTGGAAACTCATGCAGATCTTCACGCGCACATCACCCTCCCCCCGTCCCCGGACCTGATACCAGTTGTGCAGACGATCCGGCAGGTGACGGAACATATCCTGCATCAACAAACTTGGAGGAATTCCCGCTCCCATGGTGGGCAATGGATCAGCAAAGAGGGCTCCGTAGGCAAAGGAACTCTGATCCGGGGAAATCTGCTGGGCCTGGGCATTGAACGACACCGTGCCCAGAAAGGGTGTGCCTCGTAGAAACACCGCCTCAACGTAGGGAACGGCCACGTCCCCCAGGAAGGTGAGCCCCGCTTCTGGCGGCAACACCCAAAACTCCCGACCGGCGATCCTGACCCGATAAGTGATGGGGTTGGCTGCCGCTGCCACCAGACCATCCTTGATGAATTCGACCACGTTGTCGATCGAGGCCACCTTCCCCTGATGCTCGGCTTCTGCCAGATCCAGGAAGAGATCACTCATCACCCGCCAGAATTGGCCCAGGGCATGGGTGGTGGCAGCCGTGCGAATCAGTTCCGGAAGGAACTGGGGGAACAGGGGATCCAGGAGGGCGAGCAGGGGATCCCTTCCCGACTTGCTGCGGATGATCTCCACGCAGCTGGCCAGGAAGGCCTCGCTATCCAGGTAGGCATCCAACCCTCCTGTGCCATGCCAGAGCATGGCGCGCATGCAATATTCGGCATATTCAAAATTGATCCGATCGTGGTTGAGATGGCGCCAGATCTTGGCTGGGCTGAGATCGCCATCGAGAAACTTGAAGATCGGAAATGGATTGAGAAACTGCTCCTCTGCTTGGTAGATCAGGTTGCGGCTGTAGGCATCCAGCACAATTCCATAGCTCTCCAGCACATCCACCACCTGCATCGTGTGGTCTGGCGATTCGGCCAGCAAGGCTTCCCCCGCCAGCAAGCGCCGCTCCAACTCCTGCGCATCGGGCTGTCCACCGCTCCGTGTGAGCAGTTCGGGAATGACAGGCATCAGCCCACCCCCTGGCCCGCGAAGGCCTGCACGATCGACGGAATCCGTGCCATCGCTGTGGTGGATGTTTCCGAGAGCGTACCCAGCAAGGCAGGCACCACCCCTAAGAGCACAACCGCAAGCCCGAGGGCCGTGGCGGGGATGGTCTCCCGCGCTGCCACCGGGGAGAGTCGGATGTCGAGCCGACTATGGCGTGCTGGATCTTCCACAGGGGTAATGGCCAATCGCCCAAAAAACACCCGGTTGACCAGAAGCAGGAAGTAAACGGCCGTAAGCCCGGAGCCCACCATGCAGAGCAGGGTCGCGGTTGGGAACGCGCCGATGGCCCCTCGAAACACGAGGAATTCAGAGATGAATCCCGACATCCCGGGCATCCCCGCACTGGCCATCACACCGAGGATCATCAGGGTGCCCGTGAAGGGAAGACCTCGTTCTGGATTCAGAAGTCCCCGCAGGACATCAAGATCTCGGGTGCCCGTTTTTCGATACACAATTCCAACAAGCAGAAAGAGCAGGGCCGAAATCAGCCCATGGCTCACCATTTGGAACTCAGCCCCTAGCAAGCTCACAGGTGTGGCTGCTGCTGCGGCCAGCAGAACGGAACCCATGTGGCCCACGGAGCTATACGCCACCATGCGTTTCATGTCCCGTTGGGCGATGGCGGCAAACGACCCGTACAGCACGGAGATCGCCGCCCAGATGGCCAGCCAGGGGGCCATCACGGCCCAGGCCTCAGGAAAAAGGCCCAGCCCAAAGCGGAGCAATCCGTAGGTGCCCAACTTCAGGAGCACGCCGGCCAAAAGGACTGACACGGGCGTTGAGGCCTGGGTGTGGGCATCAGGCAGCCAGGAATGGAACGGCACCAGTGGAATCTTGATGCCGAATCCCACCAGCAGCATGGCCAGCAACACCAGTTGGCTCGTCATCCCCAGCTGTTCGCTGCCCACGGGCAAGAAACTGAAATCTGCTGATCCCCGCAGCACGGCCAGGGCGAGGAACGTTCCCAGAATCAGAAAGCCTGAAATGGCTGTGAAGATCAGGAATTTCGTTGCTGCATAGGACTTGCCCGTCCCCCCCCAGACGGAGATCAGGAGCCAGAGGGGGATCAGCTCAAGTTCGTAGAACAGAACGAACAGCAACAGGTTTTGAGCCAGAAAGGCCCCATTGACCGCACCACTGATCAGCAACAGCAGGGTGAAATAGACCCGTGGTCGCTGACTGATGTCTCGGGTGCAGACCACGGCCACCAGGCTCAGGGCCCCGTTGATCAACACCAAAGGAAGAGAGAGTCCATCGATGGCCAGGCTGTAGGTCAATCCGATCCCCCTGATCCAGGGAAGGGATTCCTGCAGTTGCATTCCCCCCTCAAGGGGGTTGAACGCCAGAAGCACCACCAGACTCCAGGCCACCTGCACGCACAACACCCCCAGGGCCACCTTGCGCATCAAGCCAGGGGCAGGATGGCCGGGCCAGAGGGCCAACAGCAGGCACCCCAGGAAAGGAATCACAAGAAGCAGGCTCAACATCGCCGTCACCTCAGCACCTGCAGGGAGGCCAGAGCAGCAAACAGGATCACGATGGCGGTGATGACTGTGAACACGTAACTCTGCAGCTGTCCGCTCACCCCCAGCTTTAGACCCTCGGCGGTGGACATGGAAGCCAGACCGACCCGTTCGGCCAGACGATTGATGACCTGCCGATCAAAGCCATTGGTGAGCCGGGCGAGCCCGGCCACAAAGGCCACGATGGTGGAGCGGTAGAGGCGATCGGTATAGAAATCGGCGGCCAAGAGATCCTGAATGGCCCGTAAGGGCCGAATCACGGAGCGGGAGGAGAACCTGGAGACGGGCAAGGCCAGCTCCGCCACCAGACCCATGACACCGCTTGCCAGCACCAGGAGCCCCGCTGTGGTCGACACGGGCCCCAGACCGAGATAAGGCTCCAACCGGCGCATCACGGCGGGCAGGAAGGCCAACAGAACCCCCAGACTCACCATTGGCAGGGCCATCAACCAGAGCACCTCCGGGGTGCGTTTGGTCTTGGGATGGGGCTTGTCGAGAAAGACCTGGCGATAGACCCGCACCAGGTTGAACACGGTGAGGGTGTTGGTGAGCAGGACAACGCACGCGAAAAAGGGACGTTCGGGAAGCAGCACCTCCACCAGCCGGGAGAGGCACCAGAACCCGGCCAGGGGCGCCATCCCTGTCAGGGCAGCCCCTCCCATCAGATAAGCACTGGTGGTCGCTGGCATCCGCTGGGCCAGTCCGCCCAGTTCCGTGATGTCCTGACAGTTGGTGGTGGCGATCACAGAGCCCACGCTCATAAACAGCAGGGCCTTGGCCAGCCCATGGGCCAGCAACAACAACAGGGCAATGGCCGGCTGCTGCAGCCCGATGGCGATGAACACCAATCCCAGGTAGGAGGTGGTGCCGTAGGAGAAGGCTCGCTTGAGATCCACCTGGGCGATGGCCACAAGGGCACCCGCCAGGGCGCTGATGGTGCCCACCACCAGCAGCACCGAGACAGCCAGGGGCGAGAGGCGCAACAGGGGCATCACCTTCACCAGCACCAGAGCGCCACAGGTGACCACCGCAGAATTCCGCAGGATGGAGGCGGGATTGGGTCCTTCCATGGCCTCATCCAGCCAGAGATGCATCGGGAACTGGGCGCATTTTCCCATCGGTCCGGCGATCAGACCCAGCCCGATGAGGGTGCCGGCCAGAGGGGTGATCGCTCCCTCCTGGAGGGCGGTTCTGGACCACTGATCCAGGGCATCAAAGGAGAGGGAAGGGGCCCAGGCGGCCAAGGCCACCACACTCATCAACAGCAACACATCGCCCACCCGCTTGGTGAGGAAGGCGTCTCGGGCTGCCGTCACCACCAGGGGCTGGGCATACCAGAAGCCCACGAGCAGGTAGGTGGAGAGGGTAAGCATCTCCAGCAAGAAGTAGGTGATGAAAAGGTTGCTGCTGAGCACCACCCCAGCCATCGCCCCCTCAAAAAAGCCCACCAGGGCGTAGAAGCGTGCCAGCGACCATTCCTTATCGAGGTAGCCCAGGGCGAACACCTGGCCCACCAGGCTCATGAAGGTGACCAGCTCCAGGGCAGCCAGATTTGTGAGGGAGAGATCAAAGCCGATGCGCAGATCCAGATCAGCCACCTGAAACCAGCGCCAGTCGATCTGTTGGGGACCCAGGGTGAGCACATCACGAAGGATGAAGCTCCCGTGCACCACGGCCAGCAATGTAAGCAACAGATTCAGATAGGCCGCCGGACGGGGACCATTGCGTTTGATCCATCCGGCGGCCCAGGGAAGGGAGAGGATCACACCGCTGAACCCGTACAGGGGAATCAGCCAGGCCAGCTGGATGGGAAGCGGGAGGGCTGACACCGAAGGCATGCTCGTCATGTGGACGCCACCAGGGAGAGAACTGGGAGACGAGGCACGGCGAGGAAGGGAGAAAGGGGCCGAATCAAACGGCTGCTCGCGCCAGGGATAGCGGAGGCATGGATTCGAGGCTGGTCAGCCAGGATTCCAGGGCTTCCCCATGCTGCCTCTCTTCCAGCCAGAGGTCTTGGAAGAAGGCCTGATTTTCCAAATCCCCCAGGCGTTGGCAGAACGCGACGGACTCCCCATAGTGAGCCACCAGTTCCTCCTCCAGAACGATGCTCAGCCTCAGCAGGCCTGGGAGGTCGTTGGCGTGGCCGGCTGGCTGCAGCTGGGATGCGCCAGGAGCGACCCCCAGGCTGACCATGCGGTTCACAATCCTTTCTGCGTGCTGTATCTCTTCCACGGTTTCCCGGCGAAAGCGATCCGCCGACGTGCTGTCGCCCCAGATGTCCACCAGGACCGCCAGGGTGAGGTAGTGCTGCACAGCCGTGAGTTCGAGGCTCAGGGCCCTGCCCAGGTCGGCGAGCACGCGGGTGTGAACGGGGGTTGATGGCATCACAGGCGCCTGGGGCCATCGTTGGCCATCAGGACCGGTTCCAGCTCGACGTGGGGCCTGGCAATGATGTGGGCCGCCACCAAGCCATCCCCCACCCGTTCGCAGGCATCGGCACCGGCCCGAACGGCCGCATTCACCGCTCCCGTTTCTCCGCGAACCATGACGGTGACATAACCGCCTCCTACGAATTCTCGGGCTACCAGGGTGACTTCTGCGGACTTGGTCATGGCGTCTGCCGCTTCGATCGCCGGAACCAGGCCTCGGGTCTCGATCAAGCCGAGGGCAATCCCTCTGCCGGAGAACGGCAGGAAGGAGCCGCCCCTCTGATTTGGTGGGGTGGGAACGGACGGACTGCCGGGTACTTTGCTCAGCCCACCAGTGGCCGCAGGGGTCCCCGAGGCAGAGGCCTGGCTTGGCGCACTGGAAGGGGACGAGCCCCCTACGGAGGGGCTGGCTGCGCTGGCCCTACTGCTGCTGCTGGGGTTGGCCGGAAGTGCCACGTCGTCGGCCTTCAGGGTGATGGGATAGCTGGCAGGGAGGACCGTGCTCTGGCTGGCGGGGGGTTCGGCCAGGGGGAGAAGATCCAGGGTAGTCTCGTCTTTCGTGGCTGGAGGAGGAACACTGACCTTGGCCGCGGGTTTGCGGCTGGCGGTGGTGCTCCTGGAGGCAGCCTGAGATCCTGTTCCCTTGCGAGTGGAGCGGATGGAACGGGACGAAGAGGTGGCCATGGCGCAAAGTGGAGAAGTGGAACGTTGGATCGATGGGGGCGGTGGGCAGTCCGCCGGGGGAGCTTCAGCCGTCGGGTTCCCAGAAATCGATGATTCCGCCGATCGTTAGGTCGGTGTAGATCTCGGGATTGCCGCAGGCAAAGCGGGCAGCGCTTCCACTGGCCGTGAACACCCAGTTACCAACCGCGGCTCCCACCGGGTCGACGGCGACGCTGAGCTTTCCCTTGTTCGTGCGCAGGATTCGCAGATTCATGTGGCCCAGACCTTGCACCCGCTGGGTACACACAAGGGATCCGGCAACCTGCATGATTTCCATCAGCTCTTTCCCTGTCCGCTGGTGGGGCTTCCGATGACCTGGGCCCCTGGGGTAGGACTATCGCCCGTGAGGGCGGATTGCTGAGCAGAGGACGCCGCCTTTCCTGCCTCTGGATCCCAATGGTCAATGATGCCCACGATGGTCAGATCGCTGGGATAGGACTTGCTGCCCGCGGCTTCTCTGGCAGCGGAGCTGCCCACGCAGATCACCCAGTCGCCGGGGATGCAACCCACCGCATCGACTGCCACCTTTTGAGTGCTGCCGTCTAGCACCACCTGGAGATGCTTGTGTTCAAAGTCTGGGATCCGATTGGTGGAAACCAGGGGTTTCACAACTTTGCAGATGATCATGTCAATGGACTCCTGCGGTTGCGAAGTTGATCGTGGATCCCACGGCCTCGGCGGGGATGTGGCGATCCTGATCCCGCACCGTCAGCAAGACATGGATTAACCCCTGACGATGGAGATCGGCGTATCGGTTTTCGATCGCCGCCTGTACCCGTTGGGCATGGAGAACAGCCCTTTCTTTCGCCCCAGGCACTTTGCCATGGTAATCAAAGCGAGCAACCACGGGAATGGGTAAGCCTCTGGAGACATTCAAACCCGTGAAGATATTAACGCCCACATCTAGATCTGCTGCCCCTTCTTCCACCGTGTCCAGATAAGCAAAGTAGGTGAGATTGCGCAAATGAATTTCCTTGAAGCCAATGCCCACTCCGATGAAGCGTTCCGCATGGCCCGCATCGGCATAGTGCCCGCCATGAAATTGCCGCACGTAGTCGATCTGGGAGATGTTGTTGACCAGCAGGCGAGAGATGAAGCGCACCATGCCAGCATCCGGCGTGGAGGCTGCCGCCTGCTCCACCAGACCCTGAATGCGCTGTTCGGCCTCCCCTGCGGAGAGATGCCGCGTGGCGTCGTAGACCGCGGTGGCATCCAGCCAGGTGTCCAGGCTCGTGCGGCCATCACGACCAGGCACATGCACCCGGATGGCATCGGTGTCCGTATCGATGCCCATGAGCAGGAGATCTACGGAAGCACCGCAACAAAAGCTGTTCTCGATAGCGGTTTGAAAGTCTTCAAGACGGTGCCAACCGCAGCTGGCTGCTAATTCGTCCTTGCTGCCGTGGGCGGCGCAGCCCTCGTGGCTGGGGTCCAGGGAACTGAAGTGGTAGAGCACCACCTTCAGATAGCGGGTGTCTGCGTGGGCTGAATTGGGGATGGACTCCCGATAGCGGCGGTGCTCGGTCTTTACCCATCGGTTGACGGTGTTTTCCACGTCAAAGAGGCCACCCGCATGGGGGCGGCGCCGCACGGAGCTGAAGGGGATGCGCAGGGCGTACGCCACGGCATGGGCAAGGCGGCCATCCGCGCAGGGGGTGATGTCGAGAAGGTGGAAGCCACACTCCAGCAGGAAGGCATCAAAGGCTTCAGCCGCAGGCCCTCCAGGGCGACCGTCGAGGGGATCCTCCTGAAAAAAAACAGCGCTCGTCAGCTCGTAGGTCTCAAACAGACACCAAGCGAAGAGGGTGCGCATGTCGAGCTGGGAGACCCAGGCGGTTTCCAGCAAGGGAAGGGGCAGCTCGAAGCCCAGTTCGGCCCGGGCCAACTCCTGAGCCCGTTCCTCAAAATGGTCCTCATGCTGAAGGGCTGAAATCCTCTTCAGAACAGGGCCAAGGCGGTCAAAGGCGTCTTTGACCCTGGTGTCGTAGGCGTGAAGGGCCGCATTGGCCTGGCCATTGGTGAGGGGGTGGAGCGAGCCGGATGCAGAGGATCTACTAGAGGCCCTTTCCCAAGGCTGGGAGCCCCCCCCCCCATTGCGTTCAGTGCCGGGATGGCCTTTGGAGGGCAGCTGGCCGCCACGCACCTCCGCCAGCCGCTCCCTGAACTCCTCCGGCGTGATTTCCCAGCGTCGACGGGGCGAGGTGGGAGCCTGCAACCGTGGCGCCGTGGCCGGACGTCGTGGCATCGGGATCAGCCTCGGGCTCCGCCGGACACCGTGATGAGGGATCCAGCTTGGGTGTTGCCACTGGAACCAGTGATCTTGCTCACGGGTTCGGGAAGGGCCTCATTGCGCTTGGCCTGGAAGGTGGGCATGGCGGAACCTGAACCGGGCATGGCGGAACCTGAACCGGGCAGGGTGGGGTTGCGCCGTCGGGCGGAGGGACCCTCCGTACCAGTGACGTGCTTGCCCCGGTTCCAATCATCGCCAGTGATGGTAAGGCCACCGGACTGACCCTCGCCGGAGATGCGTGACTTGGGACGCTCGCCAGGTGCGGGCTCCGCTCCGGCAGCATTTACGGCTGGGGCCATGGGGGTTAGAGGGCCCCGTGCCTGGTCCCTGCTCCGTCGATCAAAGCGAAATTGCTCCGTCCCCGTGATCTTGCCAGCCGCCATATCGAAGGGCCCCGTGATGCGGCCGCCATTTTCATAGGTGCTGCCCGTGACCCCTCCTGTGGTTTCCCTCTCGATCTGGGCGACGCGCGAGGGGGATTGCACGCTGAACTCTTGCCAGGGGGCGCTGTTGAGGGGCTGGGGGAAATCCACGGGAACTGGCGAGGTGGTTCCACAGGCGGCCGCCATCTGATCCAGTCCCACATAGGGGGTTCCGCTGATGTCTTCGCAGGCTCCTCGCCCAGCTCCGGTCATCACTCCACCGATGCCGGGTTGGATCCCGCTCATCACGGTTCCCATGCGCACAGGTGTCCGCTGACGGATGCTCTGCACATCGCTTGTGCTGCACCAGTTTCCGGCTTCCTCCATCCCGGCATAGGGGGTTCCGGTCACGATCTTGCAGGTGCCCGGCTCATCTCCGGTGACCTTTTCCGACCGGCCCGTGCGGGTGCCACTGACCACCTGGGATCGGGGGGTGACGCTGAATCCCACCTTGGCGGCCTCAGGCGCGGGGCGCACACCACAGAAACTCTCGTATTGCTCAGAACCGATGTATTCATCCCCAGTGACGCTGCGGCAGGAACCGGGTTCATCGCCTGTCACCCGCCCACTGCGTCCCACGGAGGTGCCGGTGATTCCCGTGCCTCGGAGGGTTTGGAACGCTCCCACTTTCTGGGGGGCCAGACCACCCACATCTTGTTTTTCGGTCACATATTGATCGCCTGTGAGCTGGCGCCCGGACCCTGGCTCATCGCCGGTGACTTTTTCAGAGCGGCCCACCATCACCCCGGAGACGGGTAGTCCCGCCACGGTGGTGCTGCGGCCAACCTTGCGTGGGGTAGAGGGGTTCACTCCGCAGTAGGCCTGGCTCTGGTTGGCGGAGAGGTATTCCGTTCCCGTGACGTTCGTGCAGGTGCCCGGTTCATCCCCGGTGACCTTGTCGGAGCGGCCCACCTGATTTCCGGTGACCCGGTTGCCATGGCTGGTGGCGGTGACAGCCACCTTGGCGGGCTGGGTTCCCAAGGGGCCCGATTGGCAGAAGTTATTGAACACCTCCGATCCGAGATATTCCGTTCCTGTCACCACTCGGCAGGTGCCAGCCTCGTTCCCGGTGGTCGTGAACGAGCGGTTGGCCTGGGTGCCGGTAACGATCTGCCCCCTGCTGGTCTCGGTGAGGCCCACTTTCCAATGGGCATCCGCGGCTGCAGCCTCGGCAACGGCGGCTTGTTTGGAGCCGTTGCGATTGGGGCCGGTGGGGCGGGATCCACCGTTGCGGGGGCTACCCGCGGATCCCACTTTGCATTTCAGTTCGCGCACTTTCTGGGCCAGTTCGCGACTGGTGAGATCAGGGTTCACCTGGCGGGCGACGGAAGCGGCCGTGGAGCTGGTGGAGGTGTTCGCCGATTTGCCTCGTTTCGACTGGGCTTCCCTCCGGGCGAGCACCAGGGCGCGGCTGGGGTTGTAGGACCCGGCCCGCTTGCCATTGGTCCGGCGTTCCGTGTTAGTGCGGTTGGTTGTTCCCCCTCCCAGGCTGCTGCGTGTCCCGAGGGAGAGGGTTGGGGTGTCGGTTTTGGATTGGCGGGATTCGTTGCCCTCCTGGCACTTGCAGGGAGCCTTGGAGCTCACGGGTGCTGCTGTTGGGGAGGGGGCGACGCGGGCCAAATCTGTACGGGTTCGATCTTTCGATGTGCTGGCCCGCTTTCCTCGCCGGGAAAGGGCTTCACGGCGCGCCAACACCAGATCACGGCTGGGATTGCTGACGGCAGTGGAGGATCTGCGGCTCGCGGCCGGGGAGCTCTTACTGAGGCGCACGCTCTGTAGTGGCGGGGCCGAGGCTGGAATGGAGATGGGGGCTGGTGCGGATGGGTTTACCACCGCCACCTCGGTGCGGGCAGGGCGTGCATCGGCAACCGAGCGCACCCTGATGGGTGCGGAGCTGAAGCGGCCTTCAGCCTTCTTGCCGCCATTGGTGAGAGCCCTGCGACGCTCAAGCGCGGCTTCACGACTGGATGTACTCGCCATAACCACTCGGGAGGTAGAAAACCTAGAAGAACAAAACAACCGCTCAGCCGACCAGGTCAGCCGACAACTCTCAAGAAAGACGGTGGGTATCAGGGGGGAGAAGCCACCGGCCCATCGCAGCGATGAATCGGTGGCCACCTCCCTTTACTGATGCTGAAAGCGGGAGTTTCAGCGACCCTCAAACACCACAAAGCAGGCTCCCTGGCTTTGGGTGTAGGCGTCGTATCCCACCAGGCGAACATGATGATCGGGATAGGCCCGGTGGCAGGCCTCCAGTTCATTCACGATGACGCCCAGATCTTTCTCGCCAAAGAAAGGGAGCTTCCAATAAGACCAGTAGGTGGCCATGGAGCGACTGGGGTGGACGTGCTCTACAAGAGGACTCCAACCCTGGGCAATGATGTAGGCGATTTGGTCGTAGATTTCGTCCTGGGAGAGCGGTGGCAGGAAGCCAAACGTTTCCAGGGTGGCGACTGTTTGATAGTCACCCACTGCACTTTTGAAAGGCATGGGGGTAGGGGCGAAGATAGATTGAAATCGGCATCAGCCGAGGTGACATCTGTTCTTGACTCCTGCAGAAACCCTGGCTTCCAGGGTTTCTGCCGAGTCGTGAATCCCTACACGTCGAGCTTGTCGACCGTGTCGAATTCGAACTTGATTTCCTTCCAGGTATCGAGCGCGATGGCCAGCTCGGGGCTGTGCTTAGCAGCTTCCGTCAGGATGTCACGTCCTTCCTTCTCGATTTCGCGACCGGCATTGCGGGCCTTCACGCAGGCTTCGAGGGCCACGCGGTTGGCGGCGGCACCGGCGGCTGAACCCCAGGGGTGACCGTGGGTACCCCCACCGAACTGGAGCACGGAATCATCGCCAAAGATGGCTACCAGGGCCGGCATGTGCCAGACGTGGATACCGCCTGAGGCCACGGCGAACACGCCGCCCATGGAACCCCAGTCCTGGTCAAAGAAGTTGCCCCTGCTGCGATCTTCAGGCACGAAGGATTCGCGGAGCTGGTCGATGTAGCCAAGGGTCGACTGGCGGTCGCCCTCCAGCTTGCCCACCACGGTGCCGGTGTGGAGCTGGTCGCCACCGGAAAGGCGGAGGCACTTGGCCAGCACCCGGAAGTGGATGCCATGTTTGGGATGGCGGTCGATCACCGCGTGCATGGCGCGGTGGATGTGGAGCAACATGCCGTTTTTTCTGCACCACTTCGCCAAACCGGTGTTGGCCGTGAAGCCGCCGGTGATGTAGTCGTGCATGATGATCGGTTGCCCGAGTTCCTTGGCGAACTCAGCCCGCTCGTACATCTCCTCGGGAGTGGCAGCGGTGCAGTTGAGGTAATGGCCTTTTTTCTCGCCAGTTTCCTCCTGGGCGGAGCTAACGGCTTCGGCCACGAACTCAAAGCGGTTCTGCCAACGCTGGAACGGCTGAGAGTTGATGTTCTCGTCGTCCTTGGTGAAGTCGAGACCACCGCGAAGACATTCGTAGACCACCCGGCCGTAGTTTTTGCCGGACAGGCCGAGCTTCGGCTTGATCGTGCAACCCAGAAGGGGACGGCCGTACTTGTTCATCCGGTCGCGCTCGACGACGATGCCGTTCGGTGGACCCTGACAGGTTTTGATGAAGGCCATCGGGAAGCGGATGTCCTCCAGGCGCAGGTTGCGCAGCGCCTTGAAGCCAAACACGTTGCCCACCAGGGAGGTGAGAACGTTGGTGATCGATCCTTCTTCGAAAAGGTCGAGGGGGTAGGCGATGAAGGCATAGAAAGCGTCCTTGTCACCAGGGACGTCTTCGATGCGGTAGCAGCGGCCTTTGTAGAAGTCGAGGTCGGTGAGAAGTTCCGACCAGACGGTGGACCAGGTGCCGGTGGAGGATTCGGCTGCCACGGCTGCGGCAACTTCCTCTTTGGGGACACCTTCCTGGCCAGTGCACTTGAAGCAGGCCAGCAGGTCGGTGTCGAGGGGGACGTAATCAGGAGTCCAGTACGTGTCGCGGTACTCCTTGACCCCTGCGTCGTACTTTTTGCTCATGGAGATTCTCCGGTTGGGTCGGTGGAAAAAGGATCGGGATCAGCGCCTAGGGCGTTGATGCTCAGTCCTTGGATCCCAGACCGAAGGAGCTGTTGAGGGCCGGCTCCACCTCACGGTGGGGACGAGCAATGATGTGAGCGGCGACAAGGCCGTCGCCAACCCGTTCGCATGCATCAGCGCCAGCGCGCACAGCGGCGTTCACGGCGCCGGTTTCACCGCGCACCAACACCGTGACGTAGCCGCCGCCGACGAATTCACGACCGATGAGACGCACTTCGGCGGCTTTGGTCATGGCGTCTGCCGCTTCGATGGCAGGCACCAAGCCCCGGGTCTCAATCATGCCGAGCGCGATGCCCATAGTTTCGTTTGCCATTACCTGCTCCTGGAGGAGGGGGTGGAATGTTCGAGTGCAACCCTGCTCCTGCGGCCGACCTTCCGTCAAGCCATTTGGCCTCTCATCTCCATCACCGTTTCCAGCCGCAGCAATAAGGGCCGCTTATCCTGGGGACACAAATCTTTAGAAACCCTTGAGGAGCCTTGCCCGCTAGCGAGTTGTCGCCATGTTCAGAAGATCTCCGCATCGGAGACAAATCCCACACCCCCGAAGCGCTTCAACAGGGGATCTATATGGGAGCGAAGGGCATCGAGCAGGGGTTCCTCGCAGAACACCACCACGTGGGCATTGGCCCCAAGACCGCTGAAATCCATGGCTTCCGAAATCTCCCCTGCCAGGCCCCAGCCGGTGACATGTTTCATCACGGAATACCCCGGAGCCCCGGCCTTGCGGATGGCTTTGCAGAGTCGGTCGATCTCTCGCTCGCTTACAAAGAAATCGATGCGCTTCATGGGGGTTAGGTGGCAGGAATGAAGCGTTGAACCAGAGTCATGTAGAGCGGGATTCCTACCACCACATTGAAGGGAAAGGTGAGGCCCAGTGCGGAGGTGATATAGAAGCTCGGATTGGCCTGAGGCACCGTCATGCGCATGGCGGCGGGAACGGCGATGTAAGACGCACTGGCGCTTAGCACCATGAAAAGAAGGGCATCTCCCTGGGGCAGCCCAAGAACTCTGGCGATCACCAGGCCGATCGACGCATGGAGGAGCGGTGCTGCAATGGCGAAGGCAACAAGAAAAAGTCCTGTCTGCCGCAAATCACGCAGCCTTTGGGCAGCCACCAACCCCATGTCGAGCAGGAAAAAGCAGAGAACGCCATAAAAAAGCTTCTCCGTGAAAGGCTCCATTCGCTCAATTCCGGAGGGGCTGAATTGGGCGACAAGGGCTCCAATCACCAGGCTTCCGATCAGCAAAAAGACCGAGCCATTGAGGAAGGCTTCCTGCATAACCTCCTTCCAGGCGATGGGCTCATTTCCTTGACTTCCCTGCCCTTTTTCGAGATTTGTGGCTGCGAGCCTGGCCATCACAACTCCGACAACAATGGCTGGGGATTCCATCAAGGCCAGGGCCGCCACCATGAACCCGTCATAAGGAACGTTCAAAACACTCAAAAAGCTCTGTGCCGTGATGAACGTGACTGCGCTGATGGATCCATAGGCAGCGGCCACGGCGGCTGCGTTATCCGCTCCCAAACGGGGGCTCAGGACCAGAAAGCTCCCAAGGGGCACGAGCAATGACATCAGGATGGCTGCCGCGATCGTGGTCAGCACCATGGGTCCCAGACCGCTGTGGCTGAGCTCCACTCCGCCTTTGAAGCCGATGGCAAGCAGCAGGTAGAGGGAAAACAGCTTGGGCAGGGGGGAAGGAATCTCGAGATCCGACCCCATCACGACGGCCAGAATCCCCAGAACAAAAAACAGCACAGGTGCTGACAGAAGGTTCTGCAACACCAGAGTTGTCTGCATGAGCACCTCCGCAGCGACCCTTTCCCCATCAGCAACCTAGGGGACCTCCTGGCAGCGGGCGTCAGCATCAGCTGATGGTTGAACCAGCCCGAGCCAAGATCTTGGTTTTTTCCCTAATGTTTGAGCGGTGGCAGGAACCCTGGAGTTTTCCGGGGGTGGAATGTTCAACCCGTCCTGCCCCACCCCTTCCACCTTTTCAGGAGACACCCTAAGTCACACTCTCAGCTCCTTCCCTGGCCCCCTTGGTCGGGATAATGCCTGTGGCTTCCGCTCCCTAGGCCCTCCCCATGAGCGCACTCCCTCGGCTTGTGATCGCCAGCGGGAATTCCAACAAGGTATCGGAAATCGCCGACATGCTGGCCTTGGTCGGCGTACAAGTGATCTCTCAACCCAAAGATCTGGAGGTTGAGGAGACCGGCCACACTTACGTGGAAAACGCCCGCCTCAAGGCGGAAACCGTTGCTCGCCACTGCGGAGCCTGGGCCCTGGCGGATGATTCCGGGTTGGAAGTGGAAGCTCTGGGCGGCAGACCTGGTCTCTATTCCGCCCGTTATGCCCCGAGTGATACGGAGAAGATCCATCGCCTGCTCCACGAATTGGGGGATGGGCTCTACCGGGGTGCTCGCTTCGTCAGTGCCATGGCGCTGGCCGATCCCCATGGCACTACCAGGCTTGAGGGGTGTGGTGTCTGTTACGGCCAGATCCTCCATGAACCCAGTGGTGTGGGAGCTGGTTATGACCCCGTCTTCTATGTGCGGGAGGCGGGTTGCAGTTACGCACGCATGTCCGCCCATCTCAAGACTCGCCTAGGAAGCCGGGGAAAAGCCGCCCGAGCCATGGGCCCTGGCCTCCGATCACTGCTCGGTGTTGCGTAGGCAGCAAGGAGGGGTCTAGGCGTTGATCTGCTGCACAGCCCGCATGGCGGCCGCTGCCGCCTCATTAACATCTCCTTCCTTCCCGGCCAAAGTCAGCCGGCCGTAGGCACCCACCGCCTTCACATCCACCACCGTGATGTTCGAGGCCTTTTCCGCCTCATTGGCGGCAATCAAGACATAGCCGGCAGGCTCGGTTTCCAGGATGAACATGCTCATACCAGCCTGGATCATCGATCCCCGTCTGTTCTGGCGGTTGATGAGAACGGCGTGGTCGGGGGTGATCGCGTAGATGATCTCCGTCCATGTCACATCGCAGCGGCTGCGCTGTCCGACACTGCTGCCGATAGCCTCAAGCACCACTTCGCCGGAGTGCAGCACATTGCTCTGATCCCGGTGATACATCGCGATCGAGCCGAAGGCCCGCTCCACGACCATTTGGCCCAGGCGAACAGTGCTGGCTTTGAGGGCAATGTCCGTGACCCGGTGGACGGCCATGCCTGGGGACACTTCCAGCCAAAGACAGGCATCCCCAGGGATGGGCAGAAACCCCTGGCTCACCGTGCCCATGTAGGCCGCCAGCTGGGGTTGAAGGGAATCAATAAAGACGTAGGTGCGCAGTTCAATCGACTGCACGTGACTGTTCTGCCTCAGTCGGTGACCCTCACTGTCCGTGGTGATCACACAGCTGGCGCCACTCTCGTCTCCGCTGATGTCGGTCCCCGTGATCGGGGTGCGACCGAGCTGGAAGGCTTCCCGACGGCGCCGCAACGACCTTTCCTCTGCGCTCTGGGTGAGGGCAGGGCGGAAAGCACGGTTCTGGCGGGAGGGGGGATCGTTCACGCGGGAAGGATCACGGTGCGATCACCGGCAGGGGAAGAACCTGGCATGGACGTCCCAATGCCTTGCTGGGAAACGGATCGGATCCTAGGCCGGCAAGGGTGCGGAGCTTCTGACAGGACCGCTGGTTTTGTGCCTTCTGCCACAGGCTCCCCATCAGGTCTCGCTATCAAAGAAATCAGCGACACCAATGGCCCATGCTTACCCCCAGCACCCGCCTCCGACTCCAGGCCATTCTTGATCGGATTGGATCGGACCAGCCTGTCACCTTGCAGGAGCGGATCTACGTGCAGAAATTTGCCGACCGGGATCAGGGGGTGGCGGCCTGGCTTCTCAAGGCCCGCAGACGTCAGCTGGAGACGTCGCCCGTGGACTCGCGCCCAAAAGATGGTATCGACCACCTGCTGGAGCAGATGAATCTCGGGCCAGCCGATCCGAATCCCGGCTATCGGCCTGGAGAAGACGACATTGAGGGTTGGTTCCGTGGGGCCCCGGGTTGGGTGCGTCGAAGCTGAGAAGCACTCCTTTTTCACTCTCGGCGGCCTAATTGGTCGTTGAGGACTTGCGGTGGAGATTCCAATCGTTACCTTCGCATCAACGACCCCTTTCGAGGAGCCTTTCGCCCATGGCCCGCTCCCCTTCCACCCCACGGACCGATCAGCCCACCGGAGCCCTTCCCGAACAGGAGCAGGGTTTCATGGAGGGTCTCAAGCCTGAACAGGCCCTGGCCCTGATTGGCATGGGCTTGATGCGAAAACTCTCTGAGGAGGGGGATTCCCTCCCCTGGCTCTGGAGTGCAGAGGAGGACTCCACCACCACCGACCTGCCCTCCTTGCGCCAAAGGCTGGAACTGGTGGATCTAGCCCTGCGCACCACCGCACCCCTCACCACAGCAGAGGTTGCCCATCTCATGGGAGCCCGTCCAGGCGCCCCGGTGGTGGAACGCGGCGGCCTGGTGGCCCGTCGGCAGTCGCGGAACGTTTGGATTCTTGCCCGAACCTCTGAGGAGGGCAGCAGCGCCCGCCATTTTCAGGAAACTCCCCGTCGTCGCTTCTAAACATCGTCGCCTTCATTCCATTGCGAGAGAACCATGAGTTGGAGTGAACTGGAGCGGTTGGTCAAGGATGCGGACGTCGATGGCCATCTCAGGCGGACCATGGATCAGTGCCAATCCCAGGACGAGCTGATTACTGTTGCCACCAGCCTGGGGTACCAAATCAGCCGTATGGACGTGCTGCAAGCCTGGCAGAACCACAAGGCTCCCAACATGCCCAGCGCTTCAGGGGGCTAACCCTGCCTCGATCATCACGGAGATGGGAAAGTGGTCGCTGAATCCATTCACATTCACATTTTCAGCCTCATTTCCTTTGGCCAGGCCAAAACGCGACGCCATAGGTGGCGCTCATGGTTCGGATGGATGGAGAGGGGGAGGGGAAGCCTGGGGGTGGACCCTGGGGTCGAGGGGGGCCTGGCGGCATGCGCGACGCCCCACCGCCGAGGCGTACCCCCGTTCCACGGGACCCAGCAAGGGGCTGATCGACCCATCGCGGCAATCCACCACCAGGCGTTCTCGATGTCCCCAGGGATCCTGCACGCGCATGCGCATCTGCCAGGGATAGGGACCCGATCGCTCAAAGCCCTCTCCGCAGACGGGGCCGACGCATAGGCCCGGCGCCGCTCCTGCAGGAAGAGCTCCCCCAAGAACGATGATCAGCAGGAGGGAGGCTCCCCACAAGAGCAGGGTGCCGATTCCGTGCTGACCGGCCTCGGTAGGTCTCATTGGGCCAGCTCCATGGTCGGCTCCCAGGGCTCCTCGTTGTCCTGTTGGGGGTGAAAGTAATCCCAGATCTGACGCGCCAGAGCCGGCCCGATCCCTGGGGCCGTGGCGATTTGCTCCGGGCTCGCCAGTTGGATGGCGTCCACGGAGTGGAAATGGGCCAGCAGATCCTTGACTCGCCTTGGCCCCACTCCCGGGATATCTCCGAGCCGGGAGCGTCGTTGCCGCTCCCCCCGCTGCTGGCGGTGATAGGTCACGGCAAAACGATGGGCTTCATCCCGCAGACGGCGGAGCAGTATCACCCCCAGCTGGTCGGCTTCGCTCTCCAGAGCCTGGCTGGCACCCGGAAGAAACACTTCCTCTTTGGCCTTGGCCAGGGAACACACCACGAGGTCTTCCTGCAGATCCATTTCCCGCAGGGCCTCCATCACCGCCGAGAGCTGGCCTTTCCCCCCATCAATCATCACCAGATCGGGCCAATCATTGAGACCCTCCCCATGGAGGATGGAGCCGGCTTCACGACGCACCTGGGCCAGATCGGCTCCTGAGGCCTTGGCCTGGGCCCAGCGCCGAAAGCGGCGGCGCATGATTTCTGCCATCGCCATGAAGTCGTCGGAATGACCGCTGCGAATGCTGCTGCTCTGCAGCCTGTAGCGGCGGTAGTGCTGTTTGGCGGGGAGGCCATCCACAAAAACCACCTGGGAGGCCACCGCATCACTCCCCTGCAGATGGCTGATGTCAAACCCCTCGATTCGACGCGGGGGGGTGGGAAGCTCCAGCAGCTGGGCCAGATCCTCCAGCGCCAGCTGGTGCTGTTCCGCGTGGCGTTGGGCCCGCTCCAACTCGTAGGTGGCATTGCGTACCACCAGCTCAATCAACTCCGCCTTCTGTTGCCGCTGGGGCACGCTCAGCTTCACCTTCCGTCCCCGCCGCTCGCTCAGCCACTCCTGTATCAAGGTGTGCTGGGGTAAAGCGTGTTGCAGCAGCAGGTCCGGGGGGATCTCCACCGGTTCCACCTGGCTGTAGTGCTCTTCGATGATGCGCTGCAGGATCCAGCTCGGATCCTGCCCCTGCACCTCTGCCAGGTAGCCCAACCGGCCCACCAACTTTCCGGCCCGCATCTGGAACAACTGCACGGCCGCCACCCGCTCATCCGCCGCCAGGGCCACCACATCCCTGGAGATGGAGGCATCGCCAACGCTCATCTTCTGATCGGCCGTCAGGGTCTCTAGACCCTGCAGTTGATCCCTGACCCTGGCGGCCGCCTCGAAATCCAGACGCTCCGCATAACGATCCATCTGGGCACGCAGCAACTCGAGCAGTTCCTCATTGCGCCCTTGAAACACCATGGCCACCTTCTGCAAGGTGCGGTGATACTCCTCTGAGCTGATGCGTTCCTGGCAGACCCCTGGGCATCGTCCGATGGCGTAGTTCAAGCAGGTGCGGTCCTTGTAGAGGGGTTGGGGTCGTTGCCGGAGGGGGAACACCCGCTTCACCATGAACAGGGTGCGCCGCAGCAGACCCACATCCACATAGGGGCCATAGAACCGATCGAGAGGACTCCGAAAGCGTCGCCGCCTGGTGATGAAAATCCGTGGGTAGGCCTCACTCCAGGTGATACAGAGATAGGGATATTTCTTGTCATCTTTTAGCAGGACATTGAAGTGGGGCTGGTTCTGCTTGATCAGATTGGATTCCAGCGCCAGAGCTTCTGCATCGCTGTCGGTGACGATGACTTCGATTTCACAGACCTGCCGCACCATTAGCTGGATGCGAGGACTGTGGCCCTGGGAGCTCTGAAAATAACTGCGCACCCGATTGCGCAGAACCTTGGCCTTGCCGATATAGAGAATACGATCCTCTCCATCGCGCATCAGGTAACAACCTGGCTCGGTGGGGATCTCCCGCAGCCGTTGGGTCAGCTGCTCCGGTTGTTGCAGGAGGGGCAGCGTTCCTCGGTGGGACGCTGCGCCCCCGTTTAACCCCCGTACTGCCATCCCGTGCCAGCCAGTTCCAGGGCGTCGCCCTCCCGCTGCAGCACCGCGCTCTTCACCTCTCCGACAAACACGGTGTGGTCTCCGTGGCTCACCTGGCCCACCACCTCGCATTCCACGGCCCCCAAGGCGGCCTCAAGGATCGGGAGCCCTAGGGGACCGAGCTGGAAGGGGGCAGCGTCGAACCGGCCACCAATGGCTTTCTGGGGTTTGAAGAACACAGCCGCAAGATCCTTCTGGTCCGAGGGCAACACATTCAATGAAAAGCGTTCCGTGCGCTGGATCATGCCGTTGCTGGCGGAATCGGCCCGCACCGCCATCACCACCAGGGGAGGTTCAAAGGATCCCTGGGTCACCCAGCTGGCGGTGAAGCCATTCATCTCTTCCCCTTCCCGCACGCCACAGATGAACACCCCATGGGGGATCTTCCGTAGCAGGGTCTTCTTGGCAGCGGCATCGAGGGGGGGAAGGCCTGGGGTTGGCGTCATGTTGCGCAGGTGGGTTGAGCCTGACTCTAGAAAGGTTCCCATCCGCTCAGTTCCATGCGGGCCCTTTACCCCGGCAGTTTTGATCCGCTCACTCTGGGCCACCTTGACCTGATGGAGCGTGGTGCCGTTCTGTTTGACGGTCTTGTGGTGGCGGTGTTGCAGAACCCCAGCAAAATTCCCACGTTTCCCCTCGAACAACGCCTGCAACAGATCCGTGAGGCCACGAACCACCTTCAGGGCGTGGAGGTGAGAAGTTTCGACGGCCTTACCGTGGACGTGGCCAGGGATGCGGGTGCTGGCGTGATCTTGCGGGGTCTGAGGGCCCTGAGTGATTTCGAATTCGAGCTTCAGCTGGCCCACACCAACAAGACTCTGGCCCCCCATCTGGAAACCCTGTTCTTGGCCACTGCGGCCCACTACAGCTTCCTCAGCAGTTCCGTTGTCAAGGAGGTGGCCAGATTTGGCGGGGATGTGTCCCATATGGTGCCCAGGGGAGTGGCAGAAGATCTCGTGACGTTCTTTAATCGGGCATCCCCTATTCGTTGACATGTCCGAGACGCGCATCACGGTTCTCGACCAACTCGATCAGCTTGAGGAGATCGTTCTCGACGGCAGCCGTATTCCCTTCAGTGGAGGGCGTCTGGTGAATGAGCAGGACGCCATCGAGGCGATGGATGCCCTGAGGGAGGCCCTCCCCCTACAGATTTCCCAGGCCGATGAGCTCCTGCGCCAACGGGAGGGCTTTATCGAGAAGGCCAAGCAGCAGGCTGAGGAGATCGTGGCCCAGGCCCGAAGGGAGCGGGAACAGCTCATCGCCACCTCCTCGGTCCGCCAGGAGGCAGAGCGCCAGGCGGCCGATGTGCGTGAGCAATCGCGCCTCCAGGGGGAACAGCTCCAGGCCCAGGTCCGCGCCCAGGCGGCCCAAGCCGAACAAGAGCACCAAGGGCGGATGGCCCAGATGGATCAGGCCTTCGCTGCCCGTCGTCAGCAACTGGAGCAGGAAGCCCAGCAACGTCGCACCCAATTGGAGGCCGAGGCGGTCGATCGCTCCCGCCAGCTGATGGAGCAACATGAGCGGGTCCGTCAACAGGCCCTCCAGGAGCTGGAAGCCATTCGTCAGGAGAGCCTGCGCGTTCAGCGGGACAGCCAGGCAGAAGCTGAACGCCTCCACCAGGAAGCCATCCAATTCCGCCAGCAGACCCAGCAGCAATGTGATGTGCTGGTGGCCCGCACCCGCCAGGACGCTGGTGCCATCCAGGATGGGGCCAACCGCTATGCCGAGCAGGTTCTCGGTGAGCTGGAAACCCGTCTCCAAGACCTCAGCCAGATTGTCTTGGGCGGGCGCAGGGAGTTGATGCGCTTGCAAGGGAAAGACACCCCCTCGACATCTGGTGCTCCCCACCAATCCGGTTCGTCCCATGGGGATCCCACCCAGGGCATGGATCCCAACAGCGCCGTTCGGGCTCGTGCTCAACAGGCTGCCAGTCGCCTACGTCGAGCCGCAGGAGGGCGTCTGGCCAGCTGAGCTCTGCCTTCCCTCGTCATCGCCTTGTTTCCCCCAGTTCAGTTCACTGAACTGGGGGATTTCTCTAAAGACACAAGCTGACGTTCTGGGCGTCCCTCAGGATCCTGCCGATCGTGGCATTTGGTGTGCTGGCCCCATTGGAGATCGCACTGAAGTATCGGGGTCCTGCTTCGGTGACCAACAGGCCACTGATGGAGCGAACTCCTGTCAGGGTGCCCGTTTTGGCATAGACCCGGCCGTCCAGGGTGGTGCCGTTATAGAGGTTGCGAAGGGTGCCTCTGCGCCCTGCAATCGCCATGGAACTGATGTAGGTGCGTCCGTAGGGATGCTGATCCATGCGCAGGAGCAGGGCGGTAAGGAATCGGCTGGTGAGTCGGTTGGTCCGATCCAGGCCACTTCCATCCGCGATGCGCACGCCCTGCATCGGCAGGCCTTGCTGGCTCAGCCAAACAGTTTGGCGCCTGACGGCCTCCGGAAGATCCCAGGTACCAGAACCGGAGCGGAGCAAGACCTCGGCGGTGAAATTGTGGCTCTCCGTATTCGCCAGGCTCAACAAGCCCCCCATGGAGGTGGAGGGCTCTTCGTGGAGCAGCACCGCATCGGCGGGCAGGGGTTGTTCCGCCGGCACCAGCGACATCTGGATATCCCCACCCTGTTGGGCTGCCGTTCGCTTCAGAAGGGTCTGAAGGCGGGAGATGGGATTGGTGACGGCGTCATCAATGGCATTGCTGGTGATCGCCAGCCGGGTGATCGGCGCCCCATAGGCGTAGGCACGATCGGCATAGTTCCAGCCCTGGGGCCACCAGGCTTGTTTAGGTTCTTCGGCCACCTGAAGGCGCACCACTGTGCCTGAGGGGCCCGCGCTCCCCCCGGAGCGGAGGGCCAACTGTGCAAACCGCTGCAAGTGGGGGAGGGCCAGATCGGGATCCCCCTGGCCGGTGAGGCGCAACGTGCCATCGCCCAACCTCCAGAGCTGGGTGTTGAGCCTGAATTCGGGCCCGAGCCGATCCAGGGCGAAAGCCGTACTTACCAGCTTCTGGTTGGAGGCCGGCACCCTGGTGCGGGTGCCGTTCACGTCGGCCAGCAGACGCCCCGAGGCATCCGCAATGGAAACGCTCCAGGCCTCACTTTGCCCAGCCAGCTGGGCCGCAAGGCGCTGCTGAAGAGCTGGACAGCTCGGCTCCATCCCCAGCTGGGGGCTCCCCAGGGCCGGAGTGAGTGGGGGAAGGGGCATCACGGGCACGAGCCGAGGCCATCCTTGGCGTGGAGGCAAGGCGGGGTTGGCCAGGGCTCCCTGGCTGGCCAGCAGGGGGATCAGGACCATGAGGCCGACACCCATCCACCGGCTTGCAGGGAAGAGAGGATCGCGCATGTCAGGAGGGGCCGATCACAAGATTGGTGACATTGCCGCTGAAGCGGTAATTGGCGCCTTCCAGTTCCACAGGCGCTCCGATCTTCAGGGTCTGGTTGCCAAAGACAACCCCTCCTCCGCCCTTACGACCCCGGCCTTCCAAGGTGAAGCGGGCATCGAAGGTGCCGAACGTTTTCTGGTTGGGATCGGGCGCGGAGACGAACTTGCCCTCTGGCGTCAGGATCGTCAGCCGCCGCGGGAGGGGTTCGATCTTCGCCACCTTCACCTTGCCTTGGGGGGCATTGCGGATGACGATGGACACCTTGCCTTCTTCTGCGATGTCGCGGATCAGGCCGGCGCCGTCTACAGCGGGCTGGCCCCGCACATCCACGGAAACGGTGACGGGAACCTCTTCTCCGGTGGCCCGGGCCACAGCACTGGACAGTTTGGGGCTCCAGACCAGCCCTCCAGCAGCCAAGAGCACGGCCAGCCCTGCCCCCAGGTCAACAAGGCTCCAGGGCCTGCCTGGGTTGGATCCGGAGTTCGGGAATCTGCTGGCCATGGCTGTTGGAGGGTCGGCGAAGTTTAGAGGCCTTCCTCCTCCGGCACCAGCAGCGATACACACCGATGGGGTCAGCGCTGCAGATTGTCGATCAGATCCCCCAGGCCCCGCAGCTGTTGCTTGAGCCCCCCAGGACTCTCCCCGGAGAGGGTTTCGGCCTGTTCCTCGCTACTGGGTTTCTGGGGAAACGTTCCCGCCAGCCGGAACCCCTCGGGATCCAGGCGGTAGAGCTCCCAGTCCCCTGGATAGGCCCGCCGAAGGGCCCCATTGGCGAAGGGTTGAAGGGCATAGGCCGCCTGCCACGGGGCCAGAAAACCCTTGCGGCGAGCCCGGGCCACACTGCCGATTCCTACGGCCCCGTCTTCCAGTGTGGGGTTGAGGAGCACAACGGGTCCGGGGTGGCCGGTGCAGACCCCTTCCACCAGCTCGTAATCCGAGGGGCCTGGGCCCACCACCACCAACAGAGGATGACCGCCGTTCTCGGGGGCTTCTGGCGATTCTTGCGCCTGCAGGCGACGGTGGTCGCCAAGGCTGGAAATCAGGGACGCCAGCCCAGGGTGATCCCGTCGGCCCAGGGCCGTGGATCCTGCGTCCGGGCACAACACGCGCAGTTGGATCCCTTCTCCATCCAAAGCTTCGGCCAGCCGCAACCCCAGGGGAAGGAGTCTGAGACCTTCAAACCGCAGCTCGATCGTCCAACGCCCCTTCCCGTTGCTTTTCAGGGCAGAGTTCAGGGCCTCCCTGAGCTGGGCTTCGGCCTGGCGCAGATCGGGGGGAAGCATGGCCGCTATCGGTGAAAGGCCAGACCTTAATGGGCCTCTCCCAGGTCATGGTCCAAGGAAACCCTCCACCTCCGTGATGGCTTGGGCGATGGTCTCCGGCACCGTGGCCAGGTCTTCGGCCTTCAGCCAGGGACCAAAGCTCAGGCGCAAACCGGCCACCGACTCCTCAGGGCTGTAGCCCATGGCCATCAACACCGGACTGGCCCCGGCTGCGCTGCTCTCCTGACCCGGGGGGGACGGGCGTCGGGCACTGCAGGCTGCGCCGCTGCTGCAGGCCAGGCCCCTCCTGTCGAGGGCCCGCACCAAGGCCCGCCCGGGGATTGTTCGCCCCTGACCTGTGCGTACGAGCAGACTGAGATGGTGGGGTAGACGGCGCCCGGCATCGGCCGGCTCCGGGCCGAGCAGCTCCACGCCAGGGAGCGCGAGGAGGGTCTGCCAGAGGCCATCGCGCAGAGAGGCCAGGGGGTCGACACCGCCATGGGCCTGAAGCCGTGTCTGGCAGACCCGCAGGGCAGCCGCAAAGCCAGCGGCCAAGGCCACCGGTTCGGTGCCGCCACGGCGCCCCCTTTCTTGCACACCGCCGATCAGCGGCTCCAGCGCCAGACCCTTGCGCACGAGCAACATTCCGATTCCCCGGGGACCCTGGAGCTTGTGGGCGGCTCCGCTGAGCAGATCCACTGGCAGGCTCCCCCAATCGATCAGGGCGTGGCCCAAAATCTGCACCGCGTCCACGTGGAGGCGGATGCCGCGCTGCCGGCACAGGCGCCCCACGGTGTTGACCGGTTGAACACTCCCCACCTCACTCTGGCCCCAGATGAGCGACACCAGCCGCGTTGGCGGTTCCAAAAGGGGCTCCAGATTCTCCAGGCACAGCAATCCCTGCCGATCCACAGGCAAGCGGTCCACCTGCCAGCCTTGCCGGGTGAGCACGGCCGCAGCCGCTTCCGTGGCCGGATGCTCTACGGCACTGATCAGCAGACGGCCCGGTTCGAGGGTGGCGGCGCTTCCCAACAGGGCCGTCTGGATGGCTTCACTGCCCCCGGAGCACCACATCACTTCCTCCGGGTCGGCTCCGAGATCCAGGGCCAGATCCATGCGGCTGTGCTCCAGCCGTTCCGCCGCCGCCACCCCGAAGGCGTGAAGACTGGAAGGGTTGCCCCAGGCGTTCCGCCAGACCTCCTCCATGGCCCCAAGGGCTTCAGGGGATAAGGGTGTGGTGGCGCAGGCATCCAGATACAGACTGGGGGAGGAAGCTGGATCAGCCACTGCTCCATCCATCCTCAGCCCGGCGGCCCAGCAGCCGGCTTTCGAGGGAATCATTAGCCAGTCTCACCAGATCGTCGAGCGAACTCCCTTCCAGCAGTGCGGCCACTTTCGCCCGTGCTTCCGCACTGGGACAGGCCTGAGGTCGCTGGCAGCCCTGGGTGCAGGCCGTGGCGCAATCGATGGTGTCCGGGTCTTCGGCCCTAGCGGGGACCGCCCCGATGGGATCCGCGGGAGAGGAGAGGGATGACCCGATTGTGGTGCTGCTCTCCCACCCCTTAAGGCCCAACGCGGTGGCCAATTCGCGGGCCAAGGGCTCAGCTAGCTGGCCGTCAAAGACCTGTTCCGCTGGGCCAGTCATGAACACATGGTTGGTGGTCCCATCCCAGGCGATGTCGAGCGGACCACCAGGGAGATCCAGCCTCGCCTCCCGTTCGCTCAGCCCAAGGAGGTGGCAGGCCACCAGGGTGGCGCACGCCCCGGTGCCGCAAGCCAGGGTGGGGCCGGCGCCCCGCTCCCACACCCGCATCAGGAGGTGGCTGGGGCTGAGCACCTGCACCAGGTGCACATTGGTGCGTGCTGGGAAGACCGGGTGCACCTCCAGTGCTGCTCCCATCGCTTCCAGATCCATCGCCATCACATCAGGTACGGGAACCACTACATGGGGGTTCCCCATGCCGGCGGCGGCCACGGCCCAGGAGGTGTCCAGCACGCTGAGTTGCCCTTGGGGCAGCCCCGCAGGCCCCTTGGGCAGATGGGTGGGCACGGTGTCCGGCTCAAGAAAAGGGGGGCCCATGTCCACCCTCAACTGTCCATCCGCCTGCAGTTCCGGCAGGATCGGCCCCGCTGCCGTTTCCACCTCCCAGCGCCGCCCAGAGCCATCCCCATCCCGATCGGCCAGAAACCTGGCGAGGCAACGGATGCCGTTGCCACACATCTCGGCTTCCGAACCATCGGCATTGAAAATCCGCATCCTGAGTTCGGCTCCCGATCCGGCTGGAAGGGCCAGGATCACCCCATCGGCCCCAACGCCGAATCGGCGATCGCAAAGCCGTTGAACCAGCGCTGGGTTGGCCTGAAGACCCTCTCCATCCAAGGTCGTGTCCCGCAGGTCGAGGAGCAGAAAATCATTCCCCAGACCTTGATACTTGCTGAATTCCATCCTGCTTGCTGCCCAGAGCACACACCCTTGATCCTATGCAGAGCTTCTTTGAAAATCGCCCTACCAGGCTGGATACCTCCCTGCCCAGCGTGCGCCATATCCAGGAGCTCATCCGCACCCGCACGGTGGTCAGCCTCAGCCTGGTGGGAGGGCAGGAGGTGGAAGGGGTGATCAAGTGGCAAGACGTCCACTATCTGGCCCTTCGCCAAAATGCGAATCAGCCTCTAATGATGGTGAATCGGGAAGCGATCACGGTCCTTCGCGCTCTCCTCTGAACGGCTACCACTGAGCGTCGCTGAGCGCGTATGGCACCATCGGGAGGACCGGGCCCCTTGTCTGGTCCCCTCCCCTTCCAGCGTTTCAGCTCCTTGCCGTGACCGATCCCTCCCGCTACAGGCCCCAGGAGATCGAGACCCACTGGCAGCAACGCTGGAGGGAGGAGCACCTCGATCGCACCGACGAGCAGCCGGAGTCAGGAGACCCCTTCTACGCCCTCTCCATGTTCCCCTACCCCTCGGGAACGCTGCACATGGGCCATGTGCGCAACTATGTGATCACTGACGTGGTGGCACGCCACCAACGCATGCGAGGGAGACGGGTTCTCCACCCGATGGGCTGGGATGCGTTTGGCTTGCCCGCCGAGAACGCCGCGATCGAACGGGGGGTGGATCCGGCGGAATGGACCGAGCGCAACATTGCCCAGATGCGCGCCCAGCTGGAGCGCCTCGGCCTCTCCATTGACTGGTCACGGGAAGTGACCACCTGCAAACCGGACTACTACCGCTGGACCCAGTGGTTATTTCTTCAGTTCTGGGAGGCGGGATTGGCCTACCGCAAGGAAGCCACCGTGAACTGGGATCCCCTGGACCAGACCGTGTTGGCCAACGAACAGGTGGATGGGGAGGGGCGCTCCTGGCGTTCCGGGGCGCTGGTGGAGAAACGGAAGCTGCGGCAATGGTTTCTCAACATCACGGCCTACGCGGACCCGTTGCTGGAGGACCTCCAGAAGCTCCAATACTGGCCAGAGCGGGTCCGCACCATGCAGGCCAACTGGATTGGCCGCTCCACCGGGGCCGAATTGGACTTTCCCGTTGTGGGCCCGGATGGAGCGCCCACCGGGGCCACTATCACTGTTTTCACCACCCGCCCCGACACGCTCTACGGGGTGACTTACCTGGTGTTGGCCCCGGAACATCCGTTCGTGCCCTCCCTCACGACGCCGGAGCATCGGCTTTCTGTGGAGGCGTTCTGCGATCTGGTGGCTGCCGAGAGTGAGCAGGAGCGCACCGACGATGCCCGTCCCAAGCGAGGGGTCCCCATCGGGTCTCTTGTGCGCCATCCCGCGACTGGGGAGACCATCCCCCTCTGGATTGCCGACTACGTGCTGGCGGATTACGGCTCAGGGGCCGTGATGGGGGTGCCCGCCCACGATCAGCGGGATTTTCTCTTCGCCCGTCAGCATGAACTTCCCGTCTGCCAGGTGATCGTTCCCGAGGGCGCCGATCCCAGCGCCTATGCCGGTGGCGCCTGGACCGAATCTGGTGTCTTGATTCATTCCGGCCCCTACGAGGGGTTGCCCTCGGAGGAGGCCAAAGGGCGCATTGTGGCTGCGGCGGAAGCGGGGGGCTGGGGCCGTTCCAGGGTGCAATACCGCCTGCGAGATTGGTTGATCTCCCGCCAGCGCTACTGGGGCTGTCCCATACCCATGGTGCATTGCCCCCATTGCGGGGATGTGCCCGTGCCCCCTGATCAATTGCCCGTGCTCCTTCCCACGGGGATCGCCCTGGAGGGGCGGGGCGGTTCTCCCCTGGGGCAGCTGGAGGGGTGGTTGCACGTGAACTGCCCCAGCTGCGGCCAGCCGGCCCGGCGTGAGACGGACACGATGGACACGTTCATGTGCTCCAGCTGGTATTACCTGCGCTACGCGGATCCCTCGAATGACCAGGTCCCTTTCAGCAAGGAGGCGGTCAACCAGTGGCTTCCGGTGGATCAGTACGTGGGTGGAATTGAACACGCCATCCTCCATCTTCTTTACTCACGCTTCTTCACCAAGGTGCTGCGGGACCGTGGCTTGCTTAGTTTTGATGAACCCTTTAATCGACTCTTGACCCAAGGGATGGTGCAGGGTCTGACCTATCGCAATCCTCACAATGGCAAATACATCTCCCCGGATGATGTGGCCGATGTCAATGATCCTCGGGATCCAAACAGTGGGGAACCGTTGACAGTGAGCTTCGATAAGATGTCAAAGTCTAAATATAATGGCGTTGATCCCACCTCCGTCATCGATCGCTATGGCGCTGATACGGCTCGGATGTTCATCCTCTTCAAAGCCCCCCCGGAAAAGGATCTGGAGTGGGATGACGCCGACGTGGAAGGGCAGTTTCGCTTCCTCCAGCGCATTTGGCGTCTGGTGGAAACGGCCCGGGAAGACGGCTTGACCCTCGCGGCTGGAGATGGGGATGCGGGGCTGCCAGCTGCAGATGCTGGCGGGCTCTCTGAGCTTCAGCCCCAGGAAAAAAACCTGCGTCGGGCAGTACACACGGCCATTAAAGAGGTGAGCGACGATCTGGAAGGGGATCTGCAACTGAATACGGCCGTGTCGGAGTTGATGAAACTGGCCAATGCCATGGCTTCGGTCCTTCCCGAGGTGCGACCCAGAGTGGCCCAGGAGGCTCTTCGCACCTTGGTGTTGCTTCTGGCACCCTTCGCTCCCCATCTGGCGGAAGAGCTCTGGCAACACCTAGTCGATCCCTTGCCCTCCAGCAGCGTGCATCGCCAGAGCTGGCCCCAGTTGGATGCGGCGGCCCTGACCCGGGACACCATTCCCCTGGTGATTCAGGTGAAGGGCAAGGTGCGCGGAAACCTCGAGGTGCCGGCCGATGCGGATGCCTCCACCCTGGAGCGTTTGGCTCTGGAAAGCGATGTGGCCGCCAAGTGGCTGGAGGGCCAGCCGCCCCGCCGGGTGATAGTGGTGCCCGGAAAATTGGTCAACCTGGTGCCCTGAGGCCTCAGATTTTCTGAAAGCGCAGGGTATGGGGCTCGCCCCAGTTGCCGGTGGCCTGGTAACCACGACCATTGAAACAAAGATGGCGCAGGATCCAGAACAGGGGTTCAGGACTCTCGAGCTGCAGGACCTTCTGGAGATCAGCCAGATCGTGGCTATGGCCACTGCTGAGGCACTGTTCCAGACTTGCCTGCAGGGAGAGAATCTCCGCGGCAGCTTTTTTACCGGCCTCAACCCCTGGCTGGTGATAGGCATTCACGTTGATCAGTTCCCCGTACAACCCCACGGCTCTCTCAAACAGGGCAATCAGGGCACCTAGGGAGCGCTCATCAAAACGTTCCAGGGTGATTGTGAGGGATTGGCGTCCGCCCTCGCAGAGGGCGGCACGGGTTCCCTGCAGAAAGCCCGCCAGGAAATCGGCCGGATGGTCTCCACTGATGGACGACATATCAGTGGGTTCGTCGAGTGCTTCGATGAACACCACGAAAAAGTTATCCAGGCCATCGCGGAGCTGTTGCACATAGGCGTGCTGATCCGTGGAGCCCTTGTTGCCATACACCGCCAGTCCCTGATGGACCTCCTTGCCATTCCGATCCCATTTCTTGCCTAACGACTCCATCACGAGCTGCTGGAGGTAGCGGCTGAAGACCTCCAGCCGATCGCGATAGGGAAGGACCACCATGTCTCGCCGACCCTGCCCCCCTCCTGCAACGAACCAGGATGCTGCCAGGAGGGCCGCTGGATTGCTCCGCAGGGCATGCTCCCTGGTGAGTCGATCCATGGCGGCTGCCCCCTCAAGAAAACCTCTCAGGTCGGCTCCAATAAGAGCGGCCGGCAAAAGGCCCACCGCACTGGTGATGCTGGTCCGTCCCCCCACCCAGTCGGGCATGTCGAAGCGGGCGAGCCAGCCTTCAGCGCTGGCCAGCTGATCCAGTTGGCTCCCTTTCATGGTGATCGCCACCGCCTGTTCCTGCCACCGGCCTCCCATGGCCTCCACCCTCGCCCTCCCCTGCTGCATCCCGATGCGAGGCTCAGGGGTCCCGCCGGATTTGCTCACCACAACCACAAGCGTGGTGCGCAACCGAGGCCCAAGGGAAGCCAGGGTGGCGCTCATCCCCTGTGGATCGACATTGTCAAAAAAATGGAAAGGGAGGCCCTGGCCTTCGCGTTGCAGCGCCCTCACCATCAGGAGGGGACCCAGGCCTGAACCACCGATGCCGATCCAGAGCACATCTGTGAAGGGGGTGCCTGTCGGAGCGGTGCGCTGGCCTTCTCTCACCTCACGGGCAAAGGTTTCCAGACCATCAATTTCTCTGCGGATCAGCTGCTGCAGGTCAGGGCTGGGGGCGCGTTCAGGATCCCGAAGCCAGTAGTGGCCGACCTGGCGTTCCTCATCCCGATTCGCTATCGCTCCAGCTTCCAGCGCATCCATGGCTGTGAAGGCGGAAGCGAAGCGGGGCTCCAGAGCATGAAGATCGTCACCGTTGAGGGCCATCCGGCTTGGATCCAGCCAGATGCCCAGGCTGCTGTCATGCCAAAGCAGGGCCTGAAAGCGCTGCCAGAGGTGATCCGGCTCTGAGGCCCTGAGCGGCGGAAAAGCGGCCGACGGCGGAAACGTGGACATGGCCGCAGGGATACCGCGCGAGCGCATGCACCGTACTGAACCGCCTGAAGGGACCGGTGGAAGGTGGGCCAGCGGGAGGACCGAACGGCTCAACCCTGGACAGGACAGAAAGAACCCAAATAATGGGTTCATCACGAAATGTTGAAGATCCTTTTCGGGATCTTCAATCCGACACCTGTTGCCGATCCCCAAGTCCTTACGCCGCCTTCCAGGAGCTCTTCCCCTGGCTGCCCTTGCCTTGGTTTGCGGGCTGGGAGGATTTGTTTTGGCTACCCAGCGCATGATTGCTGGAGCCCACCCGGGCGACGGCAGTCAGATTTCAGAAGCTGCTGCGGACACCGTCCGCCACTCTTCACCCCTGGAGGGACAGCGTCCGGATCCGGTGGATTTTTCCCCTGAAGAGCTCCGTGAACTGAACCGGCGCTTCGGGGTGCACGGCCCCCAACCGGCCATCGCCCAGCTGTTCACCGAAGGGTTGGACCAGCTTCAACCCCTCCGCCATCACACCTTGTCGAGATTGGAGGAGCTTCGCCCCCTCATCCTTCGCCACAGTGCCAGACACCGGATCAACCCCATGCTGGTGGCTGCGGTGCTGTTTGATGAGATGCACCATGCTAAGCCGGGTGAGGACAGCCCCATTGCGGTGCGCAGTGGCCTGTTCCAGACCCAGGGTCCTGCCCAGCTGAGCGTTGGTGAAATGGTGAAACAGGGTCTTCTCCCTGAAAATGCCACCCCTGAGCAGATTCAAGAAGCCCGTTTTCAGCTCCTGGATCCGGATCAGAACGTGGAGTTGCTGGTGGGTAAGTTCGCCAGGCTTTCCACGAGCTTGAAATTACCTCGAGGCAGGATACTGATCGCCAGTGGTCATCCCAAAGATGCTAAAGGATTGGCCACCCTGGCCTACCTCCACAACGGCAAACTGGATTACCCAGCCCGCATCCTTCGGTACATGCAAGATCCTGCGCTGCATGAAATTCTCTACAGCGAAAAACACCCCCGTTTGAGCCCGTTGATCTAGCGAACTTCAGAGTTCCATCAAGGGCTCAGCAAATCACTCCGAGGGCGGCGAGCCGCTTGCCAAGCTCATTCCAATTGAAACTCCTGGGATCTCCTCTCTCCCCTGCTAGATCCACATGTCGATGGGTGGTGATGGCCTGAGCCCGGATCGGATAGCGACGCATCCAATCCGCCAGAACCACAGCCATCGCATCGTATTGGGCTGGTTTGTAGCCACTGTGGACACTCTCTTGGTCTTCTCCGTCCAGGGGCGTTTCCAGGCTCAGGTGCAGGGCAAAGTTATTGACGGAGCCCCCCACTTTTGGATTGGTGACCGCCCATTGGCTGCCAAACGCTGAGTTACCCGCTCCAAAGGCTCGCTTGGAGGGATCCAGGGCCTGAACCACGTCTCCCTTTTCCCCAATCAGGACGTGATAACTGACCTGATCCTCATCTCTAGGATGAGGAGTAAGAAAGGTGTTGATGGCTGAGCGCAGGCCGTAGACCGTCTCGTGCAGCACAACCATCCGAGGAGTGGGGTCAAGGGGATTTCCTAAGGCATCCCGATTTGTGCGTTCCCCGTAATTCGTCGGGTGAATGTTCAGCCGCACCATGCGCGTTGGCAGGGCCGCTAGTTGGGATTGCAGACGTTTGCGCAGCGCCTCATCGGAGGGACCGCATGCGTTCTCCAGGGGGGAGACCCAGGCCGACCTTGCCGGGGCCCTCGGGGTGGGTTGGCGGGGTTGGTCGGGAGGCTTTCCTTGCCTCACCTCTTCCAGCAGATCGAGCAGGGTTGGCGGGCGTTGGCTCTGCGGGCTACCTCCCGCCCCTCGGATGAGCCAGAGCAGCATGCCGGAGGCCACCACGCCGGCACCTGCCATCCCCATCAGAACCCCTCTGACTTGGGTCGGCAGGGTCAAAGCACGAGCTCCAGCCATTGGCGGCGGCGTTCCAGGACCTCCGTGCTGGCCTCAGGATCGGAATGAAGGCTCCAGCGCGTGATGGCCGGTGGCCCCGGGGTGAGCCGGGTGTCGCGAATGAGGCCATCCCGGGAAAACAGAACGGCCAGGGGAGCGTCGCAGGCTGGGGGGCTCAGGAGGATGGATTCGAGATCCTTCACGTGTTCAACCCGCTGACGGTTCAGAGCCAGCAGCTCATCCCCCACGTCCAACCCGGCTGCTTCGGCTGGGCCATGGCGTGAAACGGATTTCAGCCGGAGTCCTCCTTCGGGACGCTGTTCCACCCGCCACCCCGCATCGGGTTGGTCGGCCGATTCGGGTTTTAGGGTCAGGCCCACATCCTGCAGATAGGACTCCAAGTCAGGATCTTCGGTACTGCAGAGCCAATGCGGCAGGAGAGTGGACAGATCATCGGCATGGTCAGCAAACATGGTCAGCAGGTCGTCTTCCCGGTAGCCCGCCTCCCAGCGGCCGAAGCGCCTCCAGAGCTGTTGGAGCACTTGGCTGAGGGAAGAGCCATGGCGGCGGAGGTGAAGATCCAGCACCAGGGCCAGCACCGCTCCCTTGAGGTAGTAGCTCACCTGGTTGTTGCTGGAGTAGGCGTCCTGTCGGTAGAGCTTCACCCAGGCTTCCAGGCTGCTTTCCCTGAGTGACTGCACGGTCCTGCCGGCGCACAGAAGATAGCGATTCAGATCTTCTCCCAGCTCCTGGAGGGTGGCCTCCTCACTGCTGAGGCCACAGCTTCCAGGAAGGAGAACGTCGTAATAGCTGGTAACCCCCTCCGCGAACCAGAGGGTGGGCACAGGGATGGGCCGCCCGTAATCCACAGGCGACAGTTCGGCGGGCTTGAGGCGGCGCACATTCCACTGATGGAGGTATTCGTGGGCCACCAGTTGGAGAAGTTTGCGCCGACCCTGGGCTGTGGCGAGCCGCCGACGGCTGAACTGGAGCACGGCCCCATGGTTGTGCTCCAGGCCCCCATATCCCTCCTCAAGAAGGTGAAGCACAAACAGATAGGGGTTGCCAGGGGGGCGCTCTTCCCCCATCAAGCGGCAACAGGCCAGGCACACTTGTTCCACATCCCTAAGCCAGGAGGGATCGGCCGTTGGATCTCCCTCTCCCCAGCTCACCCAGCGATGGGGAACGGCTGCCACCGCAAAGGTGTGCTCCTGATGGGGACCCACTTCGATGGGACTGTCGATCAGGACATCGAAGGTTGCAGCTCGCCAGATCTGAGCCTCCACCTGGGGAAGGCTGAGAAAGGCCTCCCATCCCTCCGGAAGCAGCAACTCCAGGTGATGGGGAGCCCACCGGGCCCCTTCGATCTCCAGAGCTACGCCCGCGAGGGCCAGAAAACCGTGCTCGCTGTTCAGGTGGCAAGTGCGGACTGAGAGTTCCGTGGCCTGAATGGTGTAACGCACCCGGATCAGGTCCAGCTCCTCCAGCTGGAGGAGCCAGCAGGAGGGTGTCAGTCGGCGGGTAGGCAGTGGATGGGTGCCCTGCCACACCTGCAGGCCCTCAAGGGTGCGGACGTAGTCCCGGATCAGGTAGGAGCCCGGCGTCCAGCTGGGGAGGCGCAGCTCCAGGCGCCTCTGGGTAGGGACAAAGCTGAGTTCAACGTGGACCAGATGTTGCTGGGGAGACCGCAGATCAAGGCAAAGATGGGGGCTCAACCGTGGTTCAGCAAACAACGTCAACAGAGGCTCCAGAAAAGCTCCTGGCCGCCTCCCGCAGGGCGAGATGGGTGGCGTAGGTGCGAGTGATCTCCGCCAGCAGTCCCGGTAACGCGGTGCACTGGGCCAGCTTCTGCAAATCCGCCACCAGAGCCAGGGATCCGTCGGGCTGCTGACGCCAGCCCAGCGACTGCCCATTCTCCAGTTGAATGTGAACGTCCACCGGCTGCTGTTCCCCCGCAAAACCGGTCACGGCTCCATCCCGATGGGGCCTCAGATGGAGCGCGTTCAAGGCGCAGACCATGAGATCAAGATCGCGCAGCACCGTGGGGAGGATAGTGAGATGGGACATAGGACCTGTACTGCCCACTCCAGGATGGATCGGTCAAACCCTAGCGATATTGCGCAAACGCTCCAGTGGCCAATGCCACATCCCTGGCCAACCCATCCCACCCCCCTGCGCCTGGGGGTGATGGCCTCTGGTGAAGGCAGCAATTTTGAGGCCCTGGTGGAAGCCACCCGCAGCCAACGGCTGCAGGCTTCGATCGATCTTCTTGTGGTGAACCATGAACTGTGTGGCGCCAGGACCCGGGCAGAGCGGCTGGGAATCCCCTGGCGCTGGATCGACCATCGGGCTTTCCCCAGCCGGGAAGCGTTGGACGAAGCACTGATTGAGGCCTTTCGCGAGGCGAAAGTGGATCTGGTGGTCATGGCGGGTTGGATGCGGATCGTCACCCCTCGCCTGATCGAGGCCTTTCCCGACCGACTCCTCAACATCCACCCCTCCCTCCTGCCGAGCTTTCGGGGGTTGGATGCGGTGGGCCAGGCCCTGGCCTGCGGAGTCCGGATCACCGGGTGCACCGTGCATCTGGTGCGTCCGGAGGTGGATGAAGGACCCATCCTGGTGCAGGCAGCCGTTCCCGTGCATGCCATGGATGATCCCCCATCCCTGGCGGCACGCATCCACGCCCAGGAGCATCGGATTCTTCCCTTCGCCGTGGCCCTCGCGGCCCAACGCCTGGCGGGGCTCCCCCCTCAGGGATAGAACGGCAGCAGGGGCAGGCCCGTGTCCTTGGGAAGGCCCGCCATCAGGTTGAGGCATTGAACCCCTTGCCCCGCCTGGCCTTTGATGAGGTTGTCGATCGCACTCATCACGATCAGCTGGCCGGTGCGGCGGTCCACTTGCACCGACAGAAGAGCGCGGTTGGTGCCCTTCACCCATTTGGTGACGGGATAAGTTCCCACCGGCAGCACCTCCACGCAGGAGCTGTGCCGATAGGCGGCTTTCAGCAGCGTGCTGCAGTCGTCCGCCGTGAGCCCTGGATCCCTCAGCCGGGCATAGACCGTGGCCAGCAGGCCCCGCACCATCGGGATGAGGTGGGGCGTGAACTGCACCATTAGGGGATGGCCACAGACCTGGCTGCACTGCTGCTCGATCTCACTGGTGTGCCGGTGGCCGATCACTCCATAGGGAGCCACGGATTCGCCGGCTTCCGCTAACAACAGATTCTCTTTGGCCGCGCGGCCTCCGCCGGAGGTGCCGGTTTTGGCATCGATCACGATGCCATTGAGCTCGATCAGCCCCTGGCTGAGAAAGGGCATCAGGGCAAGCAGGCTGGCCGTTGGAAAACAGCCGGGGGCTGCAACGAGGCGGGCCTTGGCAATGCGCTCGGACTCCCACTCCGCCAGGCCGTAGATCGCCTCCGCACAAAGATCCCCGTCCTCACGGGGGTGGCTGCGGGCCTCACGGCTGTAAATCTCCTGCCAGTGGCTGAGGGAGCGATAGCGGTAGTCGGCGGAGAGATCCACCACTTTCACGCCTTTGGCCACGAGGGTGGGCACGAGCTGGGAGGCCAGGCCATTCGGGAGGCTCAGCACGGCCAAGTCCGCTGCTGCGGCAATGGCTTCAGGTTCACAGGCCTGAACCACCGGATCTCCCGCCAAGGGGAGAAAGGGCACCAGATCGCTCCAGCGCTTTCCGCTGCTCCGTTCCCCTCCCAGAAACGTCACCTCCAGTTGGGGGTGACCCTGCAGCAGGCGGAGGGTTTGGAGGCCGCCGTAGCCGCTCGCCCCGATCACCGCAACACGCCCTACTGTCATCCCCTGACTTCCAAACAGGTCATCCTAGTGGTGTCCCTCCTGGTATCTGTTCCTTGCTCCAGAGCAGGCCATTCTCGCTGGGGCGAATAAGGATCTATAAAGAAAGCCTGTTGAGCTCTCGGGTTTCTTGCTTCCTTGACTCTTACGCCTGAGCGCCAGACCAGCGACGCTGAGCCAGCCATCCGTTTTGACTGCATTGCAGATGCCCTGGCGGCCATCCGCAATGGGGAGGCGATCGTGGTTGTGGATGACGAAAACCGGGAAAATGAGGGCGATCTGATCTGCGCGGCCCAGTTCGCCACGCCCCAGCAGATCAACTTCATGGCCACCGAAGCGCGGGGCCTGATCTGCCTGGCCATGGAGGGGGAGCGTCTGGATGCTCTGGATCTGCCGCTGATGGTGGATCACAACACCGACAGCAACCAGACGGCTTTCACCGTGAGCGTGGATGCGGGTCCGGAACACGGAGTGGGCACGGGCATTTCCGCTGAGGATCGGGCCCGGACGATCCAGGTGGCGATTCACCCCCAGACCCGCACGGCCGACCTGAGGCGACCCGGCCACGTGTTTCCTCTTCGCGCTAGGGAGGGCGGCGTGCTCAAACGCGCCGGCCATACGGAGGCTGCCGTGGATCTGGCTCGTCTTGCTGGGCTCTTTCCAGCAGGGGTGATCTGCGAAATCCAGAACGCCGATGGCTCCATGGCCCGGCTCCCCCAACTTCTGCTCTATGCCCAACAGCATGGTCTGCGGCTGATTTCCATCGCCGACCTGATTCGTTATCGCCTGGCGACGGAGCGTTTCGTGCGCAGGCAGGCGGAAGCCTTGTTGCCCAGTGCATTTGGTGATTTTCGCGCGATCGGCTACCGCAATGAGCTCGATGGCAGCGAACATGTGGCCCTGGTCAAGGGCCATCCCGAATTGGCCACGGCCCCGGTGCTGGTGCGGGTGCACAGCGAATGCCTCACCGGCGATGCTTTCGGATCCCTTCGCTGTGATTGCAGACCCCAGCTGGAAGAGGCCTTGCGCATGATTGAGGCGGCTGGGGAGGGGGTGGTGGTATACCTCCGGCAGGAGGGGCGCGGGATCGGGTTGGTGAACAAATTGCGGGCTTACAGCCTTCAGGATGGAGGGTTGGACACGGTGGAAGCCAACGAGCGTCTGGGTTTCCCTGCCGATCTGCGCAACTACGGGGTTGGGGCCCAGATCCTGAGTGATCTCGGGGTGCAGCACCTGCGCCTGATCACCAACAACCCGCGCAAGATTGCCGGCCTCGATGGCTATGGCCTGCAGGTGGTTGATCGGGTGCCCCTGGTGATTGATGCGGGAGCCCACAACGCCGCCTACCTCACGGCCAAGCGTCTGAAACTGGGTCACCTGATGGAGCCCCGTCCGGAGTCCGGCGCATTGGCGCCTCAGGTCACCAGTGCGGGCCCTACAGCCGTGGTGGCCTGGCAAGCTGATGCGGTTGATCCCCAGCGGGATCACACCCTTCATCAGCGTCTTCAGGACTGGGCCGAGGAGCGCCACCTTCGCCTCCTGGTGGAGGAGCATCCCCGCCTGCTGGCCCTTCTGGAGGGGCCATCCCTCGCCATCCTGCTGATGGCCCAGCCCAGCCAGGAATTGCAACCTGCGGATCTGGCCGCCCTGCTCACACTTCTCGGGAGCTGGCCCCACACCCGGGCCGTGAGCCTTTTGCTGGCCCCCGATGGCCCCCGCAGCAGCCACCCCTCGGCCCTGCTGGAGCCGGAACGAAGGCCCTTGGCGGAATTGCAGCAGGCCGCCACCCTGGCCTGTCCATGGCTGAGCCTGGAGCCTGGTGCATTCCTTCGCTGGCAGGCCTGAAGGACCCCCTTCGTCCTGTAGAACAGCGGCAGAAATGATGACTGCCATGGCTCCTTCCCCTGCCCTCGACCTCAGCACGGCTCGGCTGGGCGTGCTTGGTGGGAGCGGTCTCTATGCCATGGAAGGTCTGGAGGATGTCAAGGAGCTAACGATCAGCACCCCCTACGGTGATCCTTCCGATTCCTTGCGCCTTGGGCGGATCGGGGATCTGGATGTGGTGTTTCTCGCCCGGCACGGCCGGCACCACAACTATTTGCCCACGGAGGTGCCCTACAAGGCCAACCTTTGGGCGCTGCGGTCCCTTGGGGTGCGATGGATCCTGTCCGTGTCGGCCGTCGGCTCCTTACAGGAGCAGTTTCGCCCCCTTGACATGCTGGTGCCGGATCAATTCATCGATCGGACCCATCAGCGTCCCCTGAGCTTCTTCGGGGAGGGTCTGGTGGCTCATGTGACCGCTGCCGATCCCTTCTGTCCAAGCCTGAGCACCATCCTGGCGGACGTGGCTGAAAGCCTCATGCCGGAGGGGCGGGAACTCCACCGGGGGGGCACCTATCTATGCATGGAGGGACCGGCCTTCTCCACCCGCGCGGAATCTGAGCTTTACCGCTCCTGGGGATGCGCCGTGATCGGCATGACCAACCACACCGAGGCCAGGCTCGCCAGGGAGGCGGAAATGGCCTACGCCACTTTGGCCATGGTGACCGATTACGACTGCTGGCACCAGGAGCATGACTCCGTGACAGTGGAGATGGTGATTGCCAATCTGCAGGCCAACGCGGCTCTGGCCCAGACCATCGTGCGGCTCGCCGCCGAGCGGATTGGAGCTCAGCGGCCCTCCAGCTCTGCCCACAGGGCCCTGCGCCATGCCCTGATGACACCGGCCAGCCACGTGCCCCCAGAGACCCGGCTGCGCACCGAGTTGTTCACGGCTCCATATTGGGGGGAGGCAGGGTCAACCCCATGACCTCCAGCGTGGTGCGCAGGGAGGGGCCATGACGCTTGAGGGCATCGGCAGCTGAGGCCCCATCCATGCCACCCACGGCCATCAGCAGGGCCCGTTTGACGGATCCCTGGCTTTCCGCCAGCAGGGCCCGGCCCCGATCCCTGTCCACACCGGCCAGGTCGGCCAGGATCCGCAGGGCTCGGTCCTCCAGCTTGGCGTTGCTGACGGACACATCCACCATGCGATGTCCGTACGCCTTCCCCAGCCGCACCATGACTCCTGTGGAGAGGATATTGAGGGCCATCTTGGTGGCCGTTCCTGCCTTGAGGCGGGTGGATCCGGTGAGCAATTCAGGCCCAGTGATGAGGCGGATATCGATATCGCAAGGCATGGGGGCCTGTTCCCTGGGTACGCAGGCCATGGCAATGGTGAGGGCGCCGATGGCCTGACCATGGCGGAGGGCCCCCAGCACATAGGGGGTGGTGCCTCCGGCCGCGATTCCCACAAGTGCGTCGTCAGGACCGAACCCCCGTTCCTCCAAATCCATCTGACCCTGTTCTGCAACATCCTCAAGCCCTTCCGAGCTCCGCAGCAAGGCCGGAGCACCACCCGCCAGGATCCCCTGCACCAATTCAGGGGCTGAGCAGAAGGTTGGTGGACATTCAGCCGCATCCAACACACCGAGCCGGCCAGAGGTGCCAGCACCCAGATAAAAGAGGCGCCCCCCCCGGCGAAGGCGACTGGCAATGCCTTCAATGGCTTCGGCCAACTGGGGCGCCGCTTGGTGCACGGCCCTCTGGGGCTCCAGATCGTTTTGGCAGAAGAGCTCCACCAGGTCATTGGTGGAGAGTTGATCCAGGTTCTGGCTCAGGGGATTGGGCAACTCCGTGAGCAGATGGCCACGATTCAGGTCGTAGCCGAGCATCTGGACCGTGATGGGGCGTTCCACCGGTTCACTCACAGCAAACCCTCCAGACGGCGGCGGAAGGCCTCGAGCTCCGGATCCTCCCCTGCCACCTCCTCCCCGGCCGGGGAGGTCTCCCCGTCCTTCCAGTGATTCACATCAAGGTTCTGCGGAGGAGGGGCGATCAGCAGGCGATCCTCCTCGCTCTTGGGAAGAAAACCAGCGGCTACAAAGCGAGCTTCATAGCCGGCCTGGGCACAGAAGAGCTCCACATCCTCCCGAAGGATGCGTTCCACGCTGGGTAAGGGGAAATCCTGTGCTTCCAGCAACCCCGCGTAGCGCTCCGCATCCTCCGCATCCTCAAAGAGCAGCACGACCGTGCGCCCCCCCAGCTCGATGGAGTGGATGCCCTCTTCGTCACTGCCGGCATCAAAGAGGAGCACGTACACGGGCATGGCCGTGGCATCACTGAGGGCCAAGGGCCGATGGTCGACTTGTACGTCAGTGTCTCACCCAGGGTCGGCTTCGGCCAGTTCCTGAAGCCGTCGGTAGAGGGCTTCCTCTGCTTCACCCAGCTCTGGAGGCACCACGATGCGCAGCTCCACAATCTGGTCCCCCAACTGCTCGTCCAGGCGAAGGCCCCGGCCGCGGAGCCGCAGGAGCCTGCCGCTGGATGAACCTGCGGGAATGCGAAGTCGGACCGGACCCGTCAGGGTCGGTACGAGCTGGTGGCATCCCAGCACCGCCTGCGCCGGCGTGAGGTCCAGGGTGTAGTGCACCCGCAGACCATCAATCCGCAGACCCTCCGGGGTGCGGACCCGAAGGTGGAGGAAGTGGTCGGCCCCTCCAGGGGCGACCCCTTGCAGTCGCAGGCGCCAGCCATCTCCAGCCAAGGGAGGCGTCCACACTTCCACCACCGTTCCATCACTGAGTTCCAGCTCCACCCGATCGCCGGACAGGGCCTGTTCGGGCAGAAGCTCGACCAGGGTCTCTTCCGCCGTGGTCGCACGCACGGGTGGGGGTGGGGGTGAGGGTGGGGAGGTGGTCACTCGGGCTTCCTCCCTGTCTTCAGGGGGTTCCACGGTGTCTCCAGAGGTGTCCTCCTGTGCCCCGAACAATGCGTCAAGGTAGGTTTCAAAACGGGGGAATCCCTGGGCAAAGGGATCGTTGGAGCGGCCCCCTCCGTCCCCTCCATTCTCATCTCCGGATTCCCAGGCCTGCCGGCGCCTTGGATCCGAGAGCACCGCATAGGCTTCGTTCACCCGTTTGAAGCGCTCTTCCGCCACCGGGTCGTTGCCATTGAGATCCGGGTGCCAGCGGCGGGCCTGCTCCCGGAAGGCCCGTTTCAGCCGGGCAGGGTCGGCGCCAGGTTCGAGCCCCAGCACCTGCCAGTAGTCCGTCGTGCCAAGAGGGATCATGCGCAGGGCGTCACTGCGGACCCCATGGATCCTCATCTTCGCGCTCCCAGCGAGGGGGGCGGCCCCTGCTGGACTCGTAGGACCTCAGGGACGGGTCGCGCTCCTCACGCCGAGGCGGAAGGGGGTCCTCACGAAAAGGGGTGGGCTCCCGAAAGCGATCCATCCGTTGGGAACGGTCGTCCCAGGGATCGGAGCGCTCCCACCGATCTCCCCGATCTGCCCGGTAGGGAGGTTCCCAGGCATCCCAGTCATCCTCGGCAAAGAGTTCATCCTTCAGGGAGCCAAGGGTGTTCTTGAGGCCCTGAAGAGGGCCCCCCTCATTGCGTTGTTCACTCAGCAACCTGCGGTTGAGTCCAAAAAGGGCCTCTTGCAATTGGCTGACGGCCAGTTCCAGCTCGGGGTCTTCCGTGGTCTGATCCGCCAGCAGATCCTGAACCTGCCTGACGGCCAGCTCGACGCTCCGCTGCTGGCGTTCTGCTCCGTAGGGGCCCAGCTCCAAGGCTGCATCCCGGAGGCGCCGCTCAGCCTGGGACATCAGGGTGAGGGCCCGGTTGCGCCGATCAATCACGGCACGCTTGCGTCGGTCTTCCACCGCTTTGCGCTCTGCCTCCTCCAGGAGCGCCTGGATCTCCTCCTCACTGAGATTGGACCCCCCCTGAATCGAAACACTCTGTTGCCGGCCTGTTGTTCGGTCGGTTGCCGAGACCTGCAACAGACCATTGGCGTCGATATCGAAGGACACCTGCACCTGGGGGACACCGCGGGGCGCTGGGGGAATGCCCGAAAGACGGAAGCGCCCGAGGGATTTGTTATCGGGGGCCATCTGCCGTTCCCCCTGCAGCACGTGAATGTCCACGGAGTTCTGGTTGGGTTCGGAGGTGCTGAATACATCGCTTTTGCGCACCGGGATCGGGGTGTTGCGCGGAATCAGCACCTTCATCAATCCTCCGATGGTCTCCAATCCCAACGAGAGGGGGGTGACGTCGTTGAGCATCAGATCCCGCAGTTCCCCCGTAAGAATCCCGGCCTGCACGGCGGCACCAATGGCCACCACCTCGTCGGGATTCACCGATTGGCAGGGATCTCTGGGAATCAAGGTGCGAACCATGTCCTGGACCATCGGCATGCGGGTGCCCCCGCCCACGAGCACCACATCGTCGATGGAATCCGCACTGAGATTGGCATCCCGCAGGGCACGTTGCACCGGTCGGAGCAGCCGATCCAGCAGTTCTGGACAAAGCCCCTCGAAGGTGCGGCGCTCCAGGGTGGTTTCAATGTGGAGTGGGCCTTCGGGGCCCGTGGCGATGAAGGGCAGCGAAAGGGGGGTGCTCGCCACACCCGAAAGTTCCTGTTTGGCCTTCTCCGCTGCCTCGCTCAGCCGTTGCAGGGCTTGCCGATCCCGCCTGAGATCCAGGCCGTGCTCCTTCACGAACGCTTCCGCCACCCAGTCCACGATGCGCTGATCCCAGTCGTTGCCGCCCAGTTGGGTGTCGCCGCTCGTGGCCTTGACATCAAAGACACCGTTGGCGATGCGGAGAACGGACACATCAAAGGTGCCGCCACCAAGATCAAAGACCAGGACACGCTTGACGGCACTTCGATCAAAGCCGTAGGCCAGGGCTGCGGCGGTGGGCTCATTGAGAATGCGCTCCACACTGATGCCGGCCAAGCGACCCGCATCACGGGTTGCTTGGCGCTGGGCATCGTTGAAATAGGCGGGCACGGTGATCACCGCAGCCTCCACCGGTTCCCCGAGATAGGTGGACGCATCGTCCACCAACTTCCTCAGAATGCAGGCCTGAAGCTCTTCTGGGGCGTATTCCCGCTCCGTGGAAGGACACACCACCCGCACTTGCCCCGCATCATTTGCCCTCACCGTGTAGGGCACGGTCAGGGTGTTGTCGTCCAGCTCCTCCCAGCGGCGGCCGATGAACCGCTTGAGATTGGCAAAGGTGTTTCGGGGATTGAGCACGAGCTGGCGGCGGGCGGGTTGTCCCACCAAGAGCTCTTGTTCGCGGGTAAAGCCCACCACAGAGGGAGTGGTACGGGCCCCCTCCGCGTTGGCGATCACCAGGGGACGGCCGCCCTCGAGCACTGCTACCACGGAATTGGTAGTGCCCAGGTCGATGCCCACAATTCTCCCCATGTTCGGATTCAAGCCTTCCGTCTTAGGGCCAACGCTACTTGCCGCTTCGGAGGCGTTAAACCATCCTTAAAGCTCCAAGCGCTGGACGCTGTCAAGATCTGTTGAGAAACAGTGATTTGCGGAAGCCTCTGCATGACAGGAGATTCCAGGTCTGAGGCCTTCACGCTGCGGCGCAGACCTAGCAGCGAAAAGCTTGTGGATAATGGTTTTCGGCAGCTCACGGTTTTGCTGGCGGCCATGGTGGCCGTGATTCTGCTAGGTATTTTTGCTGTTGTGCTCACTGGTGCCTGGGAGGCCATCCGCACCTTTGGCTGGAAGTTCCTCACCACGTCCGCGTGGGATCCAGTTAATGAAAAATATGGAGCCTTCACGGCCATCTACGGCACTCTAGTTACGTCATTTTTTGCCCTCCTTCTTGCCATTCCTCTGGGTGTAGGGACCGCCATCTTTATCACCGAGGATTTGCTGCCCCTATCCATCCGAAAGGTGATTGGAGTGATGGTCGAGCTTCTTGCCGCCATCCCCTCTGTGGTTCTAGGGCTTTGGGCGATTTTTGTTATGGAGCCTGCTATACGACCCTTCCTGCAATTCCTCCATGATCGCTTCGGTTGGCTGCCGCTGTTTGGCAGTGTCCCTCAGGGCCCAGGGATGGCACCAGCCATTTTGATCCTCGTCGTGATGACCTTACCCATCATTACTGCCATCGCTCGGGATGCTCTGAACCAAGTGCCAACCGAACTTCGGCAAGGTGCTTATGGAGTAGGGACCACAAGGTGGGGAGCCATTTTCAACATCATCCTGCCTGCAGCTATCTCCGCAATCATGGGAGGTGTAATGCTCGCCCTTGGAAGGGCCATGGGTGAAACCATGGCTGTGACGATGATCATCGGAAACTCAATGAAATTTAGTTCTTCATTGCTTGCACCCGGCAATACAATATCTTCTATGCTTGCTAATCAGTTTGGCGAGGCTGATGGTATTCAGGTTTCAGCGCTCATGTATGCAGCAATTGTTTTAATGCTGCTTACATTTGTAGTGAATGTTCTAGCCCAGTGGATTGTTAAGCGGTTAAGCCTTCAGTACTAATCACCGTCAATCTGTTATGGCCCCCTCATCTTTCACCCCATCAGCCTCCACCCAGCTGAAAAAAGGAAATCTATTCTTTGATCCAGGCCTGAGAAGAAACAGGCTCAGCATCTTCTTCAATGCTATTTCAGGAACCTTTGCAGCCATAGCTGTACTTCCCCTGTTTCTGGTGTTGGCATATGTTCTTTTCAAAGGTGGCAGCTTGATACGGCCCAGCTTGTTTACCCAGCTCCCTCCTGCTCCAGGCAGCGATGGTGGAGGCATTGGTAATGCGATATTAGGTACGCTTATAGTCACTCTTCTGGCCTCTCTCATTGCTCTTCCTGTGGGCATTGGAGGTGGCATCTACCTTGCGGAGTATTCCCAAAAGGGTTGGTTTTCACGTTTTGTTCGTTTTGGCAATGATGTGCTCGCAGGGGTGCCCTCGATTATTAGCGGGGTTTTTGTTTATGGCGCTATTGTTGCCACCAGGTTGTTTTTTGGGCAAAGCTATAGTGCCTTAGCGGGCGCCATTGCCCTCTCAATTTTGATGCTTCCTACTGTGATCAAAACCACAGATGAGGGTCTGAGGCTTGTTCCGAATGATCTTCGTCTTGGATCTTATGGCGTAGGTGCATCTCGCTTTGTCACCATCTCCCAGGTCACCTTGCCTGCTGCCTTTACTCCCATCGCAACAGGATCTGTCCTCGCCATCGCGCGCGCTGCAGGCGAAACAGCACCCTTAATATTCACAGCCTTATTCTCGCCATTCTGGCCGGAAGGCATTATCAATCCAATAGCAACCATGTCGGTTTTGATCTTTAACTTTGCGATCATGCCTTACGATCCTCAAAATCAACTGGCATGGGCTGCATCTTTTGTATTAGTCGTCATGATCTTGCTTGCCAATCTCTTTGCCCGTTGGTTGGCAAGTTTGAAAAAAGTCTGAAGTCCTCATCCCGCTAACTTAATTTCTCCTGCCCATTCGCTTTTTTCCTACCTCTTGAAAGACAGATGACCAATTCCTATCCGAACGCTTCCTCCACAGCCTCCCCCGGTGACACCTGCATTTCCATCCAGAACGTTTCTATTTCCTATGGCAGTTTCGAGGCTGTAAGAAACGTCTATCTAGACATCCCGCACAAGGGTGTTACGGCCTTTATTGGACCTTCAGGCTGCGGCAAGTCCACTGTTTTGCGGTCATTGAATCGGATGAATGATCTGATTCCTGGCTGTTCGCTTAAAGGCAAAGTTGTTTTCGATGGTCAAGATCTTTACGATAAGCGCGTGGATCCGGTCGAGGTGCGAAGAAGAATTGGCATGGTATTTCAGAAACCAAATCCTTTCCCAAAGAGCATCTATGAAAATATTGCTTTTGGTGCTCGGATTAATGGCTACCGTGGTGATATGGACGAATTGGTAGAACGATCTCTCCGTAAAGCAGCCGTATGGGAGGAATGCAAGGACAAGTTGAAGGACAGTGGATTTTCTCTCTCTGGTGGACAGCAACAAAGGCTCTGCATTGCTCGCGCCATTGCCACCGAGCCAGAAGTGATTCTGATGGACGAACCCTGCTCCGCTCTTGATCCAATCTCCACTTTGAAGATCGAGGAAACCATGCATGAGCTCAAGCGGAGCTACACGATCGTCATCGTGACGCACAACATGCAGCAAGCTGTTCGCGTGGCCGACATGACCGCCTTCTACAACGCGGAGGCTGTGGAAGGTGGAACGGGAAAGATCGGCTATCTTGTGGAATTCAGTGCCACGGAAAAAATCTTCAATGCCCCGTCGCAACAAGCCACCCTTGATTATGTCAGTGGGCGCTTCGGTTAGGCGGTGATTCCAGAATCACTGTCCATCAGGATAGACAGACAAAAAAATACCGGCCTTGGGCCGGTGATAACGGAGAGGGAGGGATTCGAACCCTCGATAGAGTTGCCCCTATACAGCATTTCCAGTGCTGCGCCTTCGACCACTCGGCCACCTCTCCAGAGGCGGTGTTTAGTCGAGTGGCAATCTAGCAGCACGCCATCGCGGAGCGAACGCCCATGACGCGCACCTTCCCGATCACGGTGTACTGGCGCCAGGCTGGGCGCGTGATCACCCACGAGGTGCGGGAAGGGGAGTACATCCTGCGCAGTTTTGAGGCCCAGGGCGACCCCCTCCCCTTCAGCTGCCGACAGGGGTGCTGCACGGCCTGTGCCGTTCGGGTGCTCTCGGGGCAGATCGACCATCGCGAGGCCCTTGGCCTCTCCCAGGAGTTGCGGGAGCGCGGTTATGGCCTGCTCTGCGTGGCTCGGGCCATCGCTCCCCTGGAGGCGGAAACCCAGGATGAGGACGAGGTGTACGAGCTGCAGTTCGGCCGCCACTTCAGCCGGGGCCGCGTGCGTTCTGGCCTTCCCTTGGATGAGGATTGATCATGGCTTTCTCTGGCTCCGCTGGGACCCTTTCTGATGCAGCCCGCCGGGCCAGCGGCTTGCCATCGGACCGCTTGGAAGAGCTTCTGAACGTCGCCCGCTCCGCCGCTTTGGCTGGGGCCGGCCCTCTCAAGGAGATGTTCGGGAAGCTGGAAGGGGTGAAGCAGAAGGGGGAGGCCGGAAATCTCGTGACGGAGGCCGATCTGGCGGCCGAGCGTGCGGTGCTTGCCGTGTTGGCCGACGCCACTCCCGGCTTTGCCGTTCTGGCCGAAGAAAGCGGGCGCCGGAACGGCCATGGTCCCTTCGAATGGTGCGTGGATCCCTTGGATGGCACCACCAATTACGCCCACGGCTTCCCGGTGTTCTGCACCTCGGTGGGCCTGCTCTTTGAGGGGAAGCCCATCCTGGGTGCGCTCGCCTTGCCCGCCCTCGATCAGCTGTTTTGGGCCGCACCCGGTTTTGGATCCTGGTGCAACGACAAACGCCTCCGGGTAAGTGACTGCCAGCAGATCAGTGATGCCCTCCTGGCCACTGGTTTTGCCTACGACCGGATCGCCAGGTTGGACAACAACTATGCGGAATTTGCCCGCTTCACCCATCGCAGCCATGGGGTGCGGCGGGCGGGGGCTGCAGCGGTGGATCTGGCCTTTGTCGCCTCGGGCGCCATTGATGGCTACTGGGAGCGGGGCCTCTCGCCCTGGGATCTGGTCGCGGGCGTGGTGCTGGTGGAGCAGGCCGGTGGCGTAGTGAGCGGTTATGGGGGAGAAGAGCTGGATCTGCGCACGGGCCGGGTGATCGCCTGTGCCCCTGGATTGCAAAACGCCATGATCGCCGAACTTGCGGCATGCCAACCCCTGGCTGGGGCGTGCTACGGCGCCCCCGAACTCGATGCCATGGGTCCTCCTCCATAGGATCCTTCCATCGTTTGTCGTCCGTCCTCTTGCATGGCCCTGCAACCTGCTGCCGGTGCTCGGGATCTCAACCCGCGGGAAGTGGAAAGCCAGCGCTGGCTATGTGAACGGCTGGCTGAGGTCTACCGCCGTTGGGGTTATGAGGAGGTGGCTCCCCCCACGATCGAGAGGATTGACACCCTGGAGGCAGGGGGTGGTATCGCGGAGCGGGAAGTGGTTCGCCTCGTGGCCGATGCTCCCCTGGGGCTCAGGCCTGAACTCACGGCTTCCATCGCCCGTGCCGCCAGCACCCGCATGGCCCATCGCCCCCGCCCCCTACGGCTCTGGGCCAGCGGCACCACCTTCCGCTCATTTCTGGGGGATGGGGGCGACATGCGCATTAATGAATCCCTGCAAAGCGGCGTGGAGCTGCTCGGGGAGGGCTCCGATGCGGCAGAGATGGAATTGATGCATCTCCTGCTAACCGCCGTCTCTAGCCTGGGCCTCAAGCCATCCCATCAGCCCACCCTCCTGGTGGGTCACCATGCCCTTCTGGGGTCCCTGATGGACGTGGTGCCCGCACCTGAACGGGAGATGGCTCGGGAAAAGCTGACGGCCTTTGATGCCCTGGGGATCGATGCCCTCCCTATCCCGCAGGCGGCTCGGGGTCGCCTGCGGGCCCTGCTCCAGTTACGAGGAGATCCGAGGAGCGTTCTCTACCAATTGGAACAGTGGCTGGGAAAGATTCCCCTGCTCGCACGTCTGGAAACCCTGCTGAACAGTGTGGAACCCCTGGCCCATGCGGGTGGGGTGCGCCTGCAACTGGATCCCACCTTTCAACCCCATTTTGATCTCTATGACGGATTGGTGTTCAAGCTGGTCTGCCAAGGGCAGGAGGCGCCCGTGGCCATCGCCAGCGGCGGACGCTACGACCGCCTGATGGCACGGTTCTGCGACGACCTCTCCCTGGCGTGCGGCACCGGATTTGGATTCTCCATCGCTGCGCTCCAGGACCTGCTCTCTGCAGAGGCCCCAACGGCGCCCCATGGGGGGCCTTGGCTCGTAGCCAGTTCTGATGCCAGGGCGCTCCCCGCCGCCCTGGAGAGGATGGCAGCCCTGCATGCACAAGGGGAGTCGGCTGAACTCTGCAGCCAGCCCTGTGGCAGCGAAGAGCAGGCCCGCGCCCGTGCCATCGAGAGGGGCTGTCGGGGGGTGATCTGGGTCAGTCCCCATCCCTAGGATTTGGTGGAATGCTTATTGGTTGCCATGCCCCATACGATCCTCACGGATGTTTGTGAAGGGGTCTCCGACTGTGTGGATGCCTGTCCCGTGGCGTGCATTCACCCCGGGCCAACGGCCAATGCCAAGGGAACGTCGTACTACTGGATCGACTTTGAAACCTGCATCGATTGCGGCATCTGCCTGCAGGTTTGCCCTGTGAATGGGGCCATTGTTCCGGAAGAACGGCCCGAACTCCAGCGTTCAGCCTGATCGGCAATCGGTTCGGTCACCCCTCCATCCGCAGCGTTGAGGGGCACTGGGCAGCGGAATTAAGGTGGTGCAGCGGATTCAATTTTTTCGATGACGGTTCTGGAAGAAGGGCAGATTCAGATCCATACCGAAAATATTTTCCCCATTATCAAAAAAGCGGTTTATTCCGGTCACGAAGTGTTCCTTCGTGAGCTGGTGAGCAACGGTGTGGATGCCATCCAGAAGCGGCGCATGGCGGCCATGGCCGGTGATTGCAGCGAGGGGGAAGTTGGACTGATCAGCATCCGCATCGATCGGGAAGCCAAAACGGTCACCATCAGTGATAACGGGATCGGCATGACGGCAGATGAAGTGAAGCGCTATATCAATCAGGTGGCCTTCTCGAGTGCCGAAGAATTCCTGACCAAATACAAATCGGAGTCCGATGCCATCATTGGCCACTTTGGCCTGGGTTTCTATTCCAGCTTCATGGTGGCCTCCCAAGTAGAGATCGTTAGCCTCAGCGCCCGCCCAGAGTCAGAAGCCATTCGCTGGAGCTGTGATGGCTCACCGAATTTCAGCCTGTCTGGGGCTGAACGCTCTGCCCCGGGAACGGATGTGATCCTCCACTTGCAGGAGGAGGAGCTGGAATATCTCGAGCCCTCCCGCCTCCGCAATCTGATCACCACCTACTGTGACTTCCTGCCTGTTGAGGTGCAGTTAGAAGGAGAAACTGTTAATAAAAAGGATGCTCCTTGGCGCCGATCTGCGAAGGAGCTGACTGATCAGGACTACATTGACTTTTATCGCTATCTCTACCCCTTCCAAGGTGATCCCTTGCTTTGGGTTCACCTCAATACGGATTACCCCTACAGCTTGCAAGGGATTCTTTATTTCCCCAGGATTTCTGGCAGGGCGGATTGGGAGAAAGGGGAAATCCGGCTGTATTGCAACCAGGTGTTTGTCAGCGATTCCATCAAGGAGGTGGTGCCTCGCTACCTGCTGCCTCTGAGAGGGGTGCTGGATTCACCGGATATTCCCCTAAACGTGAGCCGCAGCGCCCTGCAGACCGACCGCAGGGTGCGTTCCATCGGTGCGTTCGTGGCTCGGAAGGTGGGCGACCGGCTCAAGGAACTCCACCAGAGCAACCCGGTGCGCTACGCCGAAATCTGGGACTCCGTTGGGCCCTTCATCAAGATCGGTGCCATGGAGGACGAGAAATTTGCCGATCAGGTGGAAGCTTCCATCCTGTTTGGCACCACCGCCACCGCCCCAGCGGAGACAAACGAGGGCCAAGGGGAGCCCACAGCCGATCCCATCACCAGCCCACTGGGCACCTTCACCACGTTGGCGGGCTACCGCTCTCGCCTGGAGGAAGCGTCCAGCTCTCGCATCCTCTACTGCACGGATGAGGCTGGTCAGGCCGGAGCCCTGGCCCTCTGGAAAGGCCAAGCAGCAGAAGTGCTCCTGGCCGATACCCTGATCGATGCTCAGTTCATCCCCTGGCTCGAAGCCCGGCACAACGAGCTTCGTTTCCAGCGGGTTGATGCGGAGCTGGATGCCAGCCTCCATGAATCCAGCCAGGAGCTAGCGGATGCAGACGGCAAGGATGCGGCTGAAAAATTGCGGGAGATTTTCCGCACGGCCCTCGGCAACGACAAGGTGACCGTGCAGGTGCAAGCCCTCCGGGGGGAGGAGACACCCGCTGCCCTCATCCTGTTGCCAGAGCAGATGCGTCGGATGAACGACCTCGGTGCTCTCATGGAGCAGCGGCTCCCCGGGCTGCCCGATCACCACGTGTTGCTCATCAACCGCCGCCATCCCCTGGTGGAAGGGATGTTGAAACTGTCCAGCGGGGCGATCCTCACCAGCACCGGGGGGGAAGCCTCTCCCACCCAGCAACTGGCCAACGATCTCAGCCGCCACATCTATGAGATGGCCCGTCTGGCCGTTGGCGGGCTAGAACCGAATCAACTGGCTGGTTTTCAGCAGCGCAGCAGCGATCTGATGGGACGCCTCATGCAGCGCGCGCTGTAACTCCCGGTCCAGCTCTCCTGAGCCCTGCCGATGCCCACCCCCATCTCACGTCGGCGGGTATTGCAGGGGCTACTGGCGGCCGTGCCTTCCTCCGAGATCCTGGCCCGCCAGATCGGGCAGGCATCTCCTTCCGATTTGGCGGGGGTGCCCCCTGCTGAAGCGGTGAGGATCTTGATGCCGGCGCCTTTGGCGGATGCCACCGCCCCGGCCGTTCGGCAGTTCAACCGCCGTCACCACGATCTGCAGATCGCGGTGACCCGCGGTCCACTGGATACGGAAACCCTCTCAGACCTGGCGAGCAGCAGTCTGCTGTTAGGGGATTCCCCCTTTGATCTCCTGCTGATGGATGTCAGCTGGACCGCCCGATACGCGGCGGCGGGCTGGCTTCAGCCCCTTGAAACCCTGCTGGGGGAGGACGCACTGGCCGGCATGGTCCCGGCGGCCAGGCTGGGCAATGCCTTTGGCGGCCACCTCTGGAGAATGCCCCTGTCAGGGGATACGGCCCTCCTCTACTGGCGGAAGGATCTGATGCCTCGCCCGCCGCGGGACACCCAGGAGTTGGAGGCGATGGCCCGGGAGCTCCAGGCGCAAGGGAAGGTGCGCTGGGGCTATGTGTGGCAGGGGAAGCAATACGAAGGCCTCAGCTGTGTGCTGCTGGAGGTGTTGCATGCCTTTGGTGGCCGCTGGTGGGATGGGCTGGAAGGTCGCACCGATCTCACCAGACCGGAGGCCCTAGAGGCTTTCCGTTGGCTAACCAACCTCGTGCGGCAAGGGATCACTCCACCTGGGGTGGCCAACTTTGCGGAGAATGATGCCCTCCAACTTTTCCGCACAGGAGAGGTGGCGTTCCTCCGCAACTGGCCTTACGCATGGCAGCTGATCGCCCAGGAGAATGGTCCTGTCACCGGCAAGGTGGGGGTCACGCCCCTGGTGGGAGCTTCAGGGCATCCGGGGGGGGGCACCCTGGGAACCTGGGGCCTCTCTCTTCTGGCCGGGAGTCCTCGCCCCATGGCCGCTGCCAGGGTGATTCGCTGGTTGACGGGGCCTGAGGTGCAGAGGGAGCTCGTGCAGAACCAGGGCTACGCCCCCACCTGGCGATCCCTTTACGAGGACGGGGCTCTCCAGGCCACCCATCCCCTGCTGGAGGTTCAATTCGAGGCCTTGCGCCACCCCCTCGTTCGTCCTCTCACGCCGCTGTACGCCCAGATCAGCGATGTGCTGCAACGCCAAGGCAATGCCTTGCTCACCTCCAATCTCAGCCCCGATGTAGCCCTGGCCCGGGCCCAGCGCCAGAGTGATCTGATTGTGCGCGCTGCTGGCGCCGCGACCGTCCCATGAGCGCCGATCTGTTGCCCCTGCTCTGGATGGCTCCGGCCCTGCTGCTGCTGGGGCTGGTGTTTCTCTGGCCCTGGGTGCACTACTGCTGGTTGAGTCTTCATGCCAGTTCCCTGCTGACCGGTTTGGCGGCCATCCCCAATGGGGGGGCCAACTGGCAGCGCCTGCTTCAGGACGGCCGGTTCTGGCAGGACGCCCTGCAGACGGTCCGGTTTGCCGGCGTTTCTGTGGGACTGGAACTGGGGTTGGGTCTCCTCATGGCCCTGCTCCTGCATCGTCCTTCTCGGGGGCGGGGTCTGCTGCGCGCCTTCGTGCTGATCCCCTGGGCCCTGCCCGGCACGGTGATGGCCTTGGGATGGCGCTGGATCCTGAATGATCCCTATGGCCCCCTCAATGCTCTGATCCAATCCCTCGGGGGCAGCACCTACCCCTTCCTGTCCAGCCCAGCCACCACCTGGGCCTTCACCGTTCTGGCGGATGTCTGGAAAACCACCCCCTTTGTGGCCATCATCCTGCTCGCGGGTTTGCAGAGCATCCCCCGGGATTTGGAGGAAGCCCTTCGTCTGGAGGGGGCAGGCGATTGGACCGTGCTCCGTCGGCTGCAGTGGCCCTTGCTGAGCTCCTATGTGACCCTCGCGCTGCTTTTTCGGTTGGCGCAGGCCTTTGGAGTTTTCGACCTGATCCAGCTCCTCACCGGGGGCGGACCCGCTGGCAGCACGGAGAGTCTGGCTTCCTACGCCTATCTCCAGGCCATGCGCTTTCTGGATTTCGGCTACAGCGCCACCTTGATGCTGGCCACCTTTCTGATGGTGTTGACCCTCAGCCTCCTCTGGCTTGGCGGGATGCGTTGGTCGGGGGCCCGCCGATGATGCGCCTGCTACTTCTGGCCTGGAGTCTGTTGCCTCTGCTCTGGCAGTTGCGGGCCTCGTTCCTGGTGGGGGATGCCCTGGTGGGACCCGGCTCCGCAATCAACGGTTCTTCGTGGACCCTGCAGAATTATCGACTGGTGCTCGGGGGGGATCCTTCCCTGAGCCAGGTGCTGTTCAACTCGGGCCTACTTGGACTGGTCACCACTGGGCTGACCTTGTTGTTGGCCGTGCCCTGTGCCTACGGGCTTCACCACCTGAAGGGGCGTCTGCAATCTGCCGTCAGCGCGGGACTGTTGGGTGCGGCCCTCTTCCCCACCGTGTTGTTCTTCCTCTCCCTGTTGCAGCTGGCTCGCTGGTTGGGGCTGGCCAATCATTTACTGGCCCTCAGCCTTCCCTATGCGGGCCTGTCGCTCCCCCTGGCCATTCTCCTGTTGCGGGCGGCTATCGGTGACCTTCCCCCAGAGCTGGAGGAGGCGGCCCGGCTCGATGGCCTAAGACCCGGGCAACGCCTGAAATGGATCGTGCTGCCCTTGCTGGCTCCAACGCTGGCGAGCACGGGGTTGCTGGTGTTTCTGGCCAGCTGGAACGAATACCCCATTGCGCTCACCTGGCTTAGTCGGAGTGAGCTCCTCACCCTGCCGGCTGCCATGGGGCGGATTGCCTCCTCGTCCGTTTACACCATTCCCTATGGCCCCTACGCGGCGGCCACAGTGCTGGGAAGCCTGCCCCTTCTGCTGTTGGTGCTGGTCTTCCAGCGTTGGATCGTCAGTGGCCTCACCCAGGGGGCCGTGAAGGGATGAGGGGCCTGCTGCTCGACCAAGTGACGCGGCAAGTGGAGGGGAGAACCCTGCTGGACCAGCTCGATCTCCAGGTGGCCGAGGGGGAATGTGTGGCCCTTCTGGGGCCAAGCGGTTGCGGAAAAACCACCACCCTCAGGGTGGTGGCTGGTCTGGATCCGCTCTCGACAGGGCGCATTGTTCTGGATGGCCATGACATCAGCCAGATCGAGCCAGGCCAGCGACGGGTGGGGATGGTGTTTCAGAGCTACGCCCTCTATCCCCACCTGACGGTGGCGGAGAATCTCACCTTGGGTCTGCGCATTCGTGGGGTTCCCAGCAGCGAACGGGAGGAGCGGTTGGTCCAGATCCTGGCCCTGTTGCAACTGGAGGACTTGCGCCTGCGGCGTCCCTCCCAGCTCTCCGGCGGCCAACGCCAGAGGGTGGCCCTCGGCCGGGCCCTGCTCCGCCAACCCCGCCTGATGCTCCTGGATGAGCCGATGAGCAATCTGGATGCCCAGCTCCGGGAGGAACTGCGCCCCGAACTGCGCCGCCTGCTCACCAGTGGAGGCCATCCCGTGCTCTACGTCACCCATGATCAGCAGGAAGCGGTGGGTCTGGCGGATCGCATCGCCGTGCTGGATCACGGGCGGCTCCAACAGGTGGCAGACCCCCGGGAGCTCCATCGCAACCCCGCCAATCGCTTTGTCGCGTCTTTCATCGGCCGTCCCGCCATCAATTTGTTCCCTGCCCAGGGGGGGCGCCAACTGGCCGTTCGTCCGGAACATCTCCACAGCGTGGAGATGGATGGCATTCCCGCCCAGCTTCTGCGGGCTGAATGGGGTGGATCCCAGCAGGTGCTCTGGCTGGAGAGCAGCGCAGCCGGCCTGCTTCGCATGCTCTGGCCAGCAGCTACATCCCCGCCAGCTGAGCTTCGTGTGGGATGGGATCCGGGAGATGCCCTGGCCTTTGATGAGCGCACGGGTGCGCGTCTACCGTGCTGCGAACCAGCCTGGAGCCGTGATTTGATAAGGTCAATGCAGAAATAACGGGAACTGGTCATGTCACGCGTGTGTGCTCTCACCGGTCAGCGCGCCAACAACGGCATGGCCGTCAGCCATTCCCACGTCCGCACCAAGAAACTCCAGCAGGTGAACCTGCAGAAACGGCGTCTCTGGTGGGCCGAAGGCAAACGCTTCATCACCCTGCGGGTTTCCACCCGCACCCTCAAAACCATCCAGAAGCGTGGCCTGGGTCCCTACGCCAAATCCCTGGGTATCAACCTGGCCAGTCTCTGAGCCTGTACCGACTCCAACCAGCGTGAAACGCCGCACCCTTCTGCGTTGCCTCCCCCAAGCCGTGGCAGCCACTGGCCTTCTCCTTGAGGGGTGGGGTTGGACCAAGGCAGCGGGGGCCATGGGCGGAGAGCTCCCCCTCCTCGAGGCTCCTGCGCCTGCGTTTCAGCTGGCAGGTGTGGCGCCATCGCCCACCGCAACCAGCACCCCTCAGAACGTGACCCTGTCATTGGAGGACTTTCAAGGACGCTGGCTGGTCTTGTATTTCTACCCGAAGGATTTCACGTCGGGTTGCACGTTGGAAGCCCGGGGCTTTCAGCGTGATCTCGCCACGTTTCACCAGTACCAGGCGGAAGTGGTGGGGATCAGCACGGATTCCGTGGACAGCCATGGATCCTTCTGTGGGGCTGAAGGATTGGCCTATCCCCTGCTGTCCGATCCCGATGGAACGGTCTGCCGCCAATACGGCTCATGGCTGCCAGGCACGGCTTTGCGCCACACCTTCCTGATTGATCCCCAGGGATTGATTCAGGCCCGTTGGGTTGCCGTTCGACCCCTCGGTCATAGTCAAGAGGTGCTCACCACCTTGAGCGGGTTCCTAAACACGTAAAAACCTGACCCGATCTCAGCGGGGGCTAGGGGTTTTCATCAGATCTTTCGAGCTTGTGCGGATGGAAGGAAAAGCCTCCGCCATCTGGTTCACGAAGACGTTGACCATCGGCTCGTGTTGGTAAGGAGCCAGCATTGGGCTCTGGGCAAGAAAGGGGGCTTGATAGCAACGTTTGTGAACGGCCATCTGGAAAAAGTGGCTGGCCAGATCCCGTTGGCCTAGCACCATGGCGCTGAGCCCCCAAAGACTCGCCATGCCGACGCCCCTCCCTTTCCCGTTGATCTTGGCTTGGTGCAGGAGCGCCTCGGCCCTGGCCGCCTGACCCACTCTGGCGAACACATAGGCCACAGCCGCTTGAAATCCATGGAAAGGACCACCCAGCTGGGTGCAGTGGCTCAGGCTCTTCAAGGCTTCAGTCCGGTTATCCGTATGGGCATGCAGCATGGCCAAGAACAAATGGGTGGAGGGGAGGGAGCCATCGATGCGGAGTTGGCCTTCCAACATTTCGATCGCCGGCTTGGTATGGCCCAACTGGAAGGTGAGTTGGGCGGCCAGGGTCCAGCCCATGGGAAGTACACCATCGAGCTGAGGTTGCAACAACTTCAGCCCTTCTTCCGCGCGGCCGGAAGCCAGGAGATGGCGCACCCAGCTGAGCATGGGGACCCCATAGCCCAGCTGTTCAGGCAACCAGGGGGCATAGGTTTGATCAGCCAGGGTGGGTTGCCAGTGCAACAGGGAGATGGTCTCCGCCCGGAGGGCAAAGACATCGGCCGTTGGGGCATGGAGTTGTTCGGCGCGGTGAAGCAGTGTCTCCACCTCCGCACCCACGGCTTGACTGTCGAGTAATCCCCAACGGCAACGGTTGAGCTGAACGGACACAAGAGCTAAAACCGCCTCGCCGAAACTTGGTGATTTCTCTATACAACGCTGAAACATGTCATGGGACCGCTCCAGCTGTTGGGGATCAAAATGGCGGGAGGCCACTCTCGCCTCGAAGTAGTACTCGAGGGCCAGGGGGCACGGGGTGGAAAGCGTATTGTTTTCTCTGGGTTCCTTGTCCGCAAGGATCGTCATCACTGGGGCGGAAAACACATAGCCACTGCCGTAGGTGGTGCTGATCACTGAGCTTCCAAGAGGCCCCCGATCGAACACCTGGCGCAAACTATGCACGGCCCTAGCAAGGCTGACATCACTGACATTAGTGTGACCCCAGACCTCCTCAAACAGCTGGGGGCGTTCAATCAGTTGCCCAGCCCGCCTGACAAAACACAGCAAAAGCTTGCGCTGCAAAGGGCTCAGGGAAACCACCTGAGTCCCAAGGCGAAGAACCCCATCATGACTCAGAAGATAGGGACCAACCTGCCAGTAGTTCACGCTCATCGAAATTTTTACCAAAGGTAAACCACTCTCGCGATGGATACACACTCTTGCGCTCGATTTTGCACTTTCCCGATGGAAGCGACTCAAAACGCAGAGTGAAGGGACAGGATCACTTTGTCCCTGCCCATAACCTCTGCAGTGTGACGGCATGCACACCTGTCTTCTGGCGCAGGGAGTGGATGGTGGCTGCTGGTGGAATCTGATCGAGCTGGTGCAGCCACTCTTCCGCCAGCAGCTGGTGCGGTGGGGCCTCCAGATCCTGCAAGGGGCATCCCAGGGAACGGGCTACGGCTGCCACCTTGGGGTCGTAACTCAGGGCAGCCACTGGGCTCCCAGCCAGGGCCGCCAGAATCAGGCCATGCAGACGCATGGCGATCACCAGACCCGCCTCCGAAAACAGAGTCATTGCCTCGGCGGGATCTGCCACCTCAACCTCCCGACTTCTCTCCAGGAGGAGTTTCGGCACCGGGGTGACCTCCTGCAGACGCTGAATCAGGCCCCGATCCTGCATTCGGTGAAAGGGAAGCCACACCAGCTCCCGTTTGGAACGCTCCGCCAAAAGAGCCAGGGCTGCCAAATAGGGAGGCCAACCGTTGGGTTCCAGAGCCTTCATGGGGCGCCAACACAGCACAATGGGCCCCTTCGCACCCTTCCATGGCCGTTGGGGATAGGCCCAGACGGGGTCGCTGCCGACGGCATGGTCTCGGCTGCCCAGGCGTTCGGCCAGCTGGCCGGAAGCCTCATCCCGCCAGCTGATGGCACTCGCCAGGGGCATGGCGCTCCTGACCAGAACTCTGCTGATGGGCCGACGCAAGGGACCCAATCCCTGGCCCCAGAGCAGCACCGGTTTTACCTGCAGCCGTGCAGCCAGCATCAACAGGCAGTAATACACAAGGCTCTGAAAGCTTGTGGCGTCCTGCAGCAGACTGCCCCCTCCCAGCAGCAGGGAATCGCAGGAACGGAGTGCCACGACGACGTCCTTGAGGCTTCTGCGGTTGCAGGTGGCCACGCCGAAACGATGCCGGACCCACTCTTGGTCATGGGCCGTCACCAGGGGTTCGGTCTCCGGGGGAAGGTTCCCCAGCAACACCTCCAGCAGGGCATCATCGCCAAGGTTGTGCTCGCCGTAATACCCACAGATCAGTGGTCGGCGGAGTCTGAGCGTCCTTGCCATGGCCCTAGCGCCGTTGTCTGAAGTTAAGGGGCCGGCTTGCTTGAATTGCCCAACCCCTCTCTCGGAGCGGCTCCCTTTCGATGCATGCGCTCTCCCTAGGCACCTGGTGGATCCACATCACTTCTGTCCTGGAATGGTTGCTGGCGATCTTCGCTGTTCAGGCCTATGGCCGCCAGCGCCATGAACCGGCCTGGCGATGGTTGGCCCTGGCCATGCTTCCTGCCTTGGTGAGCGCCATGGCCGCCTGCACCTGGCATGTTTTTGACAACAACATGGCCCTCCAGGGCCTGGTGGTGCTGCAGGCGGCCTGCACGCTGCTTGGGAATGGAGCCCTTGCGGTTTCAGCCTGGTGGTTGTTGCAGCAGCAGAAACGGGCCGACGCTCCCCCGCGGTCAGCAGAGAACCCATGGACCTAGCCCCCTTTCTACTCGCCACTCAGCAAGGTGTTCCCCTGGCAGGCTTGGCCGAATTGGACCCCGGGCCTCTGTTTGTGCTCTCCCTGGTCCCCTATCTGGCTTTCCTCTACTGGGCCTCCCGTATCCGGGGCTTTCCCCGTCTCTCCTTGGTGGGTTTTCAACTCACCCTTCTTTTTGTTGCCGTGACCATTGCCGCCTCCATCCTGGCCAAACAGCGGTATGGAGAGCTGCTCGCCAATGTGGATGGGCTTCACGGTGGGGCAGAAGCCTTTCTCACCCTCAGCAATTTGCTTGTGCTAATGGGATTTATCACCCACAAAGGAGAACGGTGACATGGTGCAACGTCGGTTCTTGATGAACCCCGTCTCCACTGGAATGGGAGTAATCATGGCCTCGCTCCTGATTGGCCTCACCAGCCCTGCAGCCTGGCCCCAGACCGGGGGGCGTGTATTGCGAGTGGGGGTGGTCGATGGAGCCCATCCCTGCACCTTTCGCGAAGAAGGTGTCTGGAAAGGGTTGGCGGTGGATCTCTGGAACCGGGTGGCGACCGAAGAGAAACTTCCTTTCATCCTGGAAGATTGGCCCACCCTTCGTTCCCTCCTGCAGGCCACCCGGGACAACAAGGTGGATGTGGCTGTGGGCTGCATCAATCTCGCTCCGGAGCGGATTGCCAGCACCGCGTTTTCCCTGCCGTTCCAGGAGGACGGCCTGGCTGTGCTGGCGATACAAAGCCCGTTGGACCTGGGGAAGGCCTTCCTGCGCAGCCTGCTGGGGCCGCCCCTGCTTCTCCTCCTGGGAGGGTTTCTCCTCTCCATTGGATTGCTGAGCCTGCTCACCTGGCGCGTGGAAAGCCATTCCTCTTCCTCCGACACGATGAGGATGGGGTTCCTGCGCAGCTTCGCCAGGGTGTTCCAGATCCTGGCCACCGGTCCAGGCAGCAACACCCTCGTGGAGACCACCCGGGGCCATGGGTTGGTGTTGCTGGCCTATCTGGTTCGCATCGTTTCCGCCTCTCTCCTGGTGGGCTATCTCACCGTTCACGTGGTGGAGGAAACCCGCCGTCGATCCGCCGAATCCCTGAAGAGTCTGGAGGATCTGCGGGGTCGTCGGGTGGCTGTGCGCCCCGGCAGCATCAGTGCCAGCCTGCTGGAAGAGCTGAATCGGAGTCCAGGATCCTTGCCCATCCAAGTGGTGGACATGCCGAGGGTGGATCAGGCCATCACCCTTGTGGAACAGGGAAGAGCGGAGGCGGTTCTAGCGGATGAACTGCAACTCTCCTACGGAATCGCCCGCCACCCTCGCTCCGGACCCATGCCCACCCTGGTGTTGCGCGGGTTGCGTCCTGAATCCCAGGGCTTTGCCTACTCCCCACTCCTTCCAGAGAGCACGGCCATGCAGATTGATCTTGCCATCAGCAGGCTGAAGCGCTCCGGCGAGGTGACCCAATTGAGGCGAGAGGCCCTCCGGCCCCCTGGCAAACAGACGATCAACGATTGAGGCTGGGCCCCGGTTCAATGAAAAAGTCTTACGGCCTGGCCTTGGAGCCCCCTGGAGCTCGGAAGATGGGTCGACTGCATCGTCATCATGCTTCTTCCGATCCTGGCCCTGGCCCCAGCCACCGTGTCCTGGTCTCCAAAAGTCGGTTTGGTGATGATCTTGGCGAATGTGATCGCCATTGCCATCGGCAAAGCCACCATCAAGCAACCCAATGTGGGTCTTCAGCTCCCCAGCGCCTCCCTCTTCGGAGGTTTGAGCCACGGCGCCATGTTGGGCACCATCAGCCTTGGTCACATCCTTGGCATGGGCGCTATTCAGGGATTGGCTGCCCGCGGCGTTCTCTGAACGGAAGGAGCCTGACGGGTTGAACCGTCAGGCTCAACCCACGATGACGGGTTGGGCGGAGGGAGGTGTTCCCTCAGGAACCACCTGTCCCAGTCGGTTGCCGAAATGGCCGAGAATCCTCTGGGCCATCTGAGGAGGCGTCAGCCCGAGAACGTCCTTGCTCTGCTCTGGGGTGGCGTGATCCACGAGCACGTCGGGGATTCCAATCCGTAGGACGGTGGTTTGGATTCCCTTGTCGCTGAGGGCTTCCACCAGGGCGGCTCCAAAACCGCCCGGAAGGGCTCCCTCCTCCATGGTGACCACCTTGGAAATCCGTTGCGCCAGGGGCAGTAACAGGGTCTCATCGAGAGGGCGGACGAAACGGGCATTCACCACCGTGGCGCGCACCCCCTTTTCCTGAAGCAGTCCAGCTGTGGCCATCGCCGGCGCCACCATGGATCCATAAGCCACGATCAGCAGGTCGTCCCCATCGGTGAGCTGTTCTGCCCGGCCAATCTGCAGGGGAAGCCAACCCTCCTCCACCAGAGGGACACCCTCCCCCTCTCCGCGAGGAAAGCGAATGGCACATGGACCGTCATGGGCCAGGGCGGTCACCAGCATCCGTTGGAGTTCTGCTTCATCCTTGGGAGCCATCACCGTGAAATTGGGGACAGCTCGTAGGTAGCTGATGTCGTACTGCCCCTGATGGGTTGGACCATCGGCCCCCACAATCCCTGCCCGATCGAGCACAAAGGTGACCGGGAGCTTCTGGATTCCCACGTCGTGGATGAGCTGGTCGAAGGCCCGCTGCAGGAACGTGCTGTAGATGGCCACGACCGGACGGAGGCCTTCGCAGGCCATCCCCGCTGCCATGGTCACCGCATGCTGTTCAGCGATGCCCACATCGAAGTATTGGTGGGGAAGGGCCTTCTCCAGCAGGTCCAGCCCCGTGCCCGTGGCCATGGCTGCCGTGATGCCCACAACTCGGGGATTATGCTCGCAGATCTTCACCAAGGTCTGTCCAAAAACCTTGCTGTAGCTGGGAGGTTTGGGTTTGCTGGAGGGGTAGGCCTTGCCCGTGCGCAGATCAAAGGCGGATTGGGCGTGATACCCCACCTGGTCGGCCTCTGCGTAGGGATACCCCTTCCCCTTGGTGGTGGCCACATGCACCAGCACGGGCCCTTCGCAGCGATGGGCGTCTTGAAACGTGCGCACCATGGAGGCGATGTCATGGCCATCAATCGGCCCCATGTAGGTGAAGCCCAATTCCTCAAACACCGCACCGACCTTGGGCACGGCAAGTCGGCGCATCCCTCCCTTGAGGTTCTTCAGCTCGGGGGGCAGCTCCCCGTGCAGAAAGGGGAGATTGCGGATGGCTTCCTCCGCATTGTCGGAAAGAAATTGCACCGGTTTGCTCAGCCGCATCCTGTTGAGATGGGTGGATAGCGCTCCCACCGGTGGGGAGATGGACATGTCGTTATCGTTCAGCACCACCAACAGCTTGGTTTTGGGGAGATGGCCTGCGTGGTTGATGGCCTCCAGGGCCATTCCGCCCGTGAGAGCACCATCACCGATGACGGCCACGCATTTAAACGTCTCCCCCCTGCGATCCCGAGCCAAGGCCATGCCCAGGGCCGCGGAGATGCTGGTGGAGGCATGTCCGGCACCAAAGTGATCAAACCGGCTTTCGCACCGTTTCAAGTAGCCCGCCACCCCCTTTTGCTGTCTCAGCGTTGGGAAATCGCGGTAGCGACCCGTGATCATCTTGTGGGGGTAGGCCTGGTGACCCACGTCCCAAACCACCCGATCCTCATCCAGATCCAGGGTTTGGTAGAGGGCAAGGGTGAGCTCCACCACGCCTAGACCGGGTCCGAGGTGGCCTCCGGTCGCGGAAACCACCTCCAAATGCCGCTCGCGAATTTGGCGTGCGATGGCTTCCAGTTCAGCGGTGGTCAGACCGTGCAGCTGATTGGGATGGTTCAGCTCACTCAGATGCATCCGCAAACTCACGATCGATCCTCAATCTAGGACTCCCCCAACGGAGAACAGCCAACATCGCGACGTTTTTGCTGGCCTGGCCGCGTGATCTGGTGCAGCGCGGGCCACAACTTGCCACACTGAGGACATGACCCAGAAGCCTCCCGTCCCCGCGGCTCCAGGCCAGATTCCCGAGCCCAGTCCTTACCTGCAGCACATTCTGCGGGCCCGGGTCTACGACGTGGCGATCGAATCACCCCTGGATTTCGCACCGAACCTGTCTGAGCGACTGCACAACCGAGTTTTTCTCAAACGGGAGGATTTGCAGCCGGTTTTCAGTTTCAAGCTGCGTGGTGCCTATAACAAAATGGTGGGGCTTCCTACGTGGGAGCTGGAGCGGGGGGTGATTGCAGCGAGTGCGGGCAACCATGCCCAGGGTGTCGCTCTTGCGGCCCAGAAGCTCGGCTGCCGGGCTGTGATCGTGATGCCGGTCACCACGCCCCAGGTGAAGGTTCGCTCGGTAGCGGCCCGCGGAGCTGAGGTGGTGCTCCATGGCGACACCTACGACGAGGCCTACGCCGAAGCGAGGCGCCTGGAGGAAGCTCGTGGACTGTGCTTTATCCATCCCTTTGATGATCCCGAAGTCATTGCCGGCCAGGGCACCATCGCCATGGAAATTCTCAGGCAGATGTCTACCCCACCGGACGCGATCTACGTGGCCGTGGGGGGCGGGGGGTTGATTGCCGGAATCGCCTCCTACGTCAAGAGCCTTTGGCCCCAAGTGGAGGTCATCGGTGTGGAACCCGTGGATGCGGATGCCATGACCCGTTCCCTGGCCCAAGGGGAGCGGGTCAAGCTGGAGTCTGTTGGATTGTTCGCCGATGGCGTGGCCGTTCGGCAGGTGGGGGCCCACACCTTTGAGTTGGCCCAAAGGTACGTGGATCGCATGGTGACGGTGGACACCGATGCGATCTGCGCGGCGATCAAAGACGTGTTTGAAGACACCCGCTCGATCCTGGAGCCGGCAGGAGCCCTGGCTATTGCCGGCCTGAAGGCCGATGTGGACTCCCGATCCCTCCGCAACCGATCTCTGGTGGCCGTGGCCTGCGGAGCCAACATGAATTTCGACCGCCTGGCTTTTGTGGCCGAGAGGGCCGAATTAGGGGAAGCCCGGGAGGCCCTGCTGGCCGTGGAAATCCCTGAACGACCAGGAAGCCTGCGGCATTTCTGCACCCTGTTAGGGCAACGCAGCCTGACGGAGTTCAGCTATCGCCTGGCGGACCCGAAGGTGGCTCACATCTTTGTGGGGGTTCAGATCAGCGATCGGGGCGACACACAGCAACTCATCAGCACCCTGGAATCGGAAGGCTTTCCCTGTCTGGACCTCACGGACAACGAGCTTGCCAAACTTCATCTCTGCCATATGGTTGGTGGACGTTTGCCACGGCGTGCATCTCAGGACCAGGGCGAGGTTGAAGAACTCCTCTACCGCTTTGAATTTCCTGAACGCCCTGGCGCTCTCATGGCTTTTGTGAGTGCCCTTCATCCCAACTGGAACATCAGCATTTTTCATTATCGGAATCACGGTGCAGATGTGGGGAGAATTGTTGTTGGAGTGCAGGTTCCCCAGGCGGAAATGACAGATTGGCAACACTTTTTGGGCTCCCTTCCCTACAGGCATTGGCAAGAAACCGATAATCCTGCTTACAAACTCTTCCTGGGCGAGTGCAGCCCCTACTCCCTGGAAACGTTTGGGCTCCTCAAGGTCTAAGCAGCCCACCCTGCAAGCGTTTGCCCCGCAAGACCATGACAGAAGCTGAACAGCCGATCCTTCAGGAAATCCTCGAGCCCCCCTCAGAGGCCGAAGGGGAGGTTGCCCCGCGCTCCGACAGGGAAACCACCGCGGCTGGAGCCATCGAGAGCGCCGTAGCCATGGTGATGAGCGCCCTCTCCCAGTCCGCGAGGTTGGAAGCCATCCTGTACTTGAAAGGCAGACCGGTCAGTCTTTCAGAACTGGCCAGCTTGTCAGGACTCGACCCTGAAGAGGCGGAATTGGCCCTGATCACCTTGATGACCGACTATGCCCATCGGGATACAGCTCTGGAAATTTTTCAGGATGGTCAGACCTACAGCCTGCAATTGCGCCAGGGCTTGAACGATCTTGTGCAGGTGTTGCTCCCGGTGGATCTGTCCACGGCAGCCTTGCGCACTCTGGCCACCATTGCTCTGAAAAAAAGAATTCTCCAATCCGATTTGGTGGAGCTACGCGGGTCGGGGGCGTACGACCACATTAAGGAATTGCTCGCGCAAAACTTCATCGAGCGCAAGCGACAGAGTGATGGCCGTTCCTACTGGTTGACCCTCAGCGAGAAGTTTCATCGCACCTTTGCCCTGGATCAACGCGCCGATGCCCGCCCCCAGAGGTCGCCATCAGCAGATGAAAACACTGCTGCCTAGGGTTCCATACACTGAGGGCTGTCCACAGATGACTCCATGGCTGCCCTGGCGCAGATTGTTGAAGTGTTGAGCCAGACCCTGCAGATCTACACCCTGGTGTTGATTGTGCGGGTGCTTCTCAGCTGGTTTCCCAACCTGGACTGGGGCAACCCGATCCTTTCGGCCATCTCTTCGATCACCGATCCCTTCCTCAATCTGTTCCGCGGTTTCATCCCCCCTATTGGCGGATTGGATCTTTCGGCCATCGTGGCCTTCCTTTCTCTGCAACTGCTGCAGACCCTTCTGGAACAGAGTGTGGTGCTTCTTGCGTCAGCCTCTCCCGGGCTTTGATCGTTAGCTGCTCAGGTCCTGTTCCAGCGGCAACTGTTCCTCTCCTTCCCTAGCCCGGGTGCGCACCGGTGCGTTGAATCCCCTGGCTTTTACCAGGCCCACCCGGAAGGGCCCCGGTGTTCCAGCTGGTATGGCAAGGCGAAGGGCGAAGGAGGATCGTCCAGGCGGCACATCCCCGATACTCCCCACCCTGGTGCGGTTGGGAAGCACGGGTTCGCCGCTGTTGTCCAGAATCACGGCAAAGACATCCGTGTCCACTACCGTCTGCTTCGTGGGATTGATCACCTCTCCGCGCAGGGCGTAGCAGGAGGCTTCCACGGAGCGGCGTGGCTGGTTCCCCGCATCACTGGTGGGGCAGGGAGCCAGCTGGATCCCCTCCACCTTGAGCTCGGCCGCGAAACTGGGGCCAGGGGTCCCCAGCCAGGTGAACAGCAGGGCCACAACCGCCAGAAGGTTGGCCGCCAGCCGTAGGGGCCGCTGACTGTTCACCGCTGGTCTCCGCTTCCAGAGATCACGTTACGCGCGGCCCGACTGGCCAGTTTGGCCAGATTTCCCTCCGCAATGGCCTCCAGTTCCAGATCCAGTTCACTGGCCAAACGGGCCACATACCAGAGCACGTCACCCAACTCCAGGGCCAGATCGGCTCGGATCTGCTCGCTGAAGGCTCCCTCATGGTCGCGCAGCACTTTCTTCACCTTGTCCGCCACCTCCCCCGCCTCCCCGCAGAGGCCAAGGGTGGGGTAGATGGGATTGGAGCCCACATCGGGGTACCGGGCCGTGAGAGCCGCGCGGGACTGGTAGGTGCGAAGGTCCATGGCGAGCCTGGGGTGGTAGGCACGGATGGTAGTTTCCGGCTATCCGCAGGCCTGGGCATTCCAATGCGTCGCACCAAGATCGTGGCCACGATCGGCCCCGCCACGGAATCGCCCGCCATGCTCCGCGCTCTCATCGAAGCTGGAGCAACCACCTTTCGCTTGAATTTTTCCCACGGCGACCATGGGGAACACGCCCAGCGCATCGCCACGATCCGCCAGGTGGCCCATGAAATGGGTGTGCACATTGGCATCCTCCAGGATTTGCAGGGGCCAAAGATTCGCCTAGGGCGTTTTGAACTTGGCCCCATCACCCTGGGTGTGGGTGATCCCTTCGCCCTCACCTCCAGGGATGTGGCTTGCAACAGGGAGATCGCAACAGTCACTTACGACCGTCTCGTGGAGGAGGTGCCCACCGGAAGCCGAATCCTTCTGGATGATGGCCGCGTGGAGATGGTGGTCGATCACGTGGATCTGGAAAACCAGACGCTGCAATGTCGGGTCATGGTGGCGGGAGTTCTCTCCAACAACAAGGGAGTGAACTTCCCCGATGTTCAACTCTCCATCCGTGCCCTGACATCCAAAGATAGGAAAGACCTGTCGTTTGGCTTGCAGCAAGGCGTGGATTGGATCGCCTTGAGCTTCGTCCGAAATCCATCCGATATTCTTGAAATTCGGGAATTGATTCGTGGCCAGGGTGCATCCACTCCAGTGGTGGCCAAGATCGAAAAGTTTGAGGCTATTGAAGCCATCGACTCCATTCTCCCCTTGTGTGATGGCGTGATGGTGGCCCGTGGAGATCTCGGTGTTGAGATGCCTGCGGAAGAGGTGCCCTTGCTGCAAAAAGAACTGATCCGCAAGGCAAACAGTCTGGGCATACCGATCATCACAGCCACCCAGATGTTGGATTCCATGGCCTCCTGTCCTCGTCCCACCCGGGCGGAGGTGAGTGATGTGGCCAACGCCATTCTGGATGGTACGGATGCGGTCATGCTTTCCAATGAAACGGCCGTGGGGGATTACCCGGTCGAGGCGGTGGCCACCATGGCCCGCATTGCCAGACGCATAGAGCGCGACTACCCGCAGCGTGTTTTGGATGGGCAGATGGCCACCACCATCCCCAATGCCATCAGCCAGGCGGTGAGCAGCATTGCCAGGCAGCTCAATGCCGCCGCCATCCTTCCCCTCACCCAAACCGGATCCACCGCACGCAACGTCAGTAAATTTCGACCTAGCACTCCCATTCTTGCGATCACTAGCGAGGTGTCCGTTGCTCGCCAGTTGCAACTGGTCTGGGGTGTGAACCCGCTTCTTATCGCCCAGCAGGCGTCCGCGGAGAGCACCTTCAGCCTGGCCATGGGGGTGGCCCAGCAGAAGAGCCTCCTGAAGGAGGGAGATCTGGTCGTTCAGACCGCCGGCACCCTGGAAGGGGTGAGCGGTTCTACCGATCTGGTGAAAGTAGGGATCGTTTCGGCGGTTCTGGGGCGTGGCACAGGGATCGGCACGGGTTCGGTGAGCGGCAAAGTGCGCCTGGCCCAAACGCCTGAGGAGGCCGCACGGGTGGAAAACGGGGAGATTCTCGTGGTCCGCGAAACCACGGCTGCCTATCTGGAGGCCATCCGAAAGGCTCGCGGCATCATCGCCGAAATGGAAGGTCGCCACAGCCACGTGGCCGTGATCGCGGAGCGTCTTGGAATCCCTGTCATTGTTGGAGTGGCCAACGCCACCAACGACCTCCGGCAGGGGGAAATCGTGACGCTGGAGATCCACCAAGGTGTCGTTCACCGTGGAACCCGAAGCCATAAACTGCCGTTGGGTGTGAATCCGCTTTAGACCTTCCTTCCTGATCCTGGCCTCGATGCCGAACGCGACGGTTCCATTCAGGGAGACAGCCTCCATGGCTGTCGCCACCCTCAAGGGCAATCGTCTGAGGAGCATGCTCACGATGCTCGGCATCGTCATAGGCAATGCCTCTGTGATCACCCTTGTGGGCCTGGGGAAGGGAGCCCAGCGTCTGGCGGATACCCAGCTGAACGCCCTTGGACCCAATGTCCTTTTTGTTGTTCCTGGGAGGAACGACACCCGACGCCAGGGGTTGGACACTCCCAAAACTCTCATCTTGGAAGATGCGGAAGCCATCGCCGAGCAGGCTCCTGCCGTGCGTCGCGTGGCTCCCCAGGTTTCCTTGTTGGAGGTGGTTCAGGCCGGCTCGTCCACATCCTCTGCCACCATCAGCGGCGTTACTCCGGATTTCTTGGGGGTGCGCAGTTTCGAAGTGGCCCAGGGACGTTTCATCAGCCAGAGCGATCTAGATGGGGCACGCAATGTGGTGGTTCTGGGCCCAGACCTGAAAGACAAGATCTTTCCTTTAGGTCAGGCCCTTGGCGGGCGTCTGCGCATTCGGGACCAATCCTTTGAGGTGATCGGCGTCCTAGAACCCAAAGGTGCCGTGTTTGGCAGCAACCAGGATGAGGCGGCCTATCTTCCGCTTAGCACCATGGTGAGTCGCCTCAGCGGGCGGGATCCCACCTATGGCATCAGCCTGAGCTTCATCAGCGTGGAAGCGAAGGATGACGCGAGTATGGGGGCAGCGTCCTTTCAGATCACCAACCTGCTCCGGCAACGGCACCGCATCCTGCGGGAAGATGATTTCGTGGTGCGTTCTCAGAAAGATGCTCTCTCCATTGTGCAAACCATCACAGGGGGATTGACCCTTTTGCTGGGTGCCATCGGTGCTATTTCCCTGTTTGTGGGAGGGATTGGCATCATGAACATCATGCTTGTGGCCGTCAGTGAGCGCACCGAGGAGATTGGCTTGCGCAAGGCCCTCGGCGCTCGCAGCAGCGATGTGCTCAAGCAATTTCTGGTGGAATCGCTCATTCTTTCCAGCGTGGGGGGTTGCGTCGGAGGCCTGCTTGGGGTGGGAGCGGTGACCCTTGTGGCCACGATCACCCCGTTGCCCGCCACCATCGGCCCCGGGTTGGTGCTCTCCACCATCGCCTTTTCTGGAGCCATTGGCCTGTTCTTCGGTGTGGTTCCGGCTAGACGGGCAGCTGCTCTTGACCCAATCGTTGCCCTGCGCAGCCTGTAAGAAGCTCTGGGTGCCGAGGAAACAGAAACGGAAACAGGAGAAAAACATTAAGACTGAAAAAGTGTCGTCATCCACACAAACTCCCTCCCATAGGGACTGGCTATAAGAGACAGACTCTGCTTTCATCAACCGTTGGATTGCCCAGATTTGAGTCTTGCCATCTCGTCTGTCCAGGTGGTGCTGCAAGATTGCACTTTCCGCAACACTACGGACCGGATGGTCATCCTGCGTTGCTGTGGCAGCAACCAGTTTTTTTTGGAGCGGGTGGTCTTTCCTTTCGAGCTATTGGCTTTTGCCTGCCCACCCCTTTGTGAAGTGAAAATCTGGTCCCACGGCCTTTATGGTCCAGAGTTGCTTGAATCCTTCAGCTCGGAAAAGCTCCTGGTAGGCCAATCCCCACAGTCCGCCCAACCTCACCAAGACGGGATGTTCCCGTCCAATTCCTCCGCCCTGAACACCACCCCCTGGCTGCAGGCGAGCTGAGCGCGCCAGTTGCAACTCCACTGCCCTCGGCTGGTGGGGATCTCCTTTACACTTGTTCAAGAATTTCCCATTTGCATGAATCAGCGCTGGCGCCTCCTAGCTCTCTGGGCCCTCCCGCTTCTTATTGCAGGATTCCTTGGATGGCAGCTTCTCAGTGGAAATGGCTCCAACCTGTCCAGCAGTCCTTTGAAGTCACCAGCAAACACTGCGGTCGGTCGGATGACCTACGGGCGCTTCCTCGATTATGTAGATTCCGGTCGTGTGAATTCCGTTGATTTTTATAATTCTGGTCGCACGGCAGTCGTGGAAATCGTTGATGCAGATCTCGACAATCGGGTTCAAAGACTCCGCGTCGATCTCCCAGGCATTGCACCCGACCTTCTCGGAAAACTCAAGGATCAATCGATCAGTTTTGATATTCACGCACCAAAGCCTGCTCCCCCACTGGTAGGAGTGCTTGGAAATCTCCTGTTCCCCCTCCTGCTGATTGGCTCCTTGATCTTCCTTGCCAGGCGATCTTCAGGCATGCCAGGTGGCCCTGGCCAAGCCATGCAGTTCGGAAAAACGAAGGCCCGGTTCCTTATGGAAGCCGAAACCGGTGTGAAGTTTGAGGATGTGGCCGGGGTCGAGGAGGCAAAGCAAGATCTGCAGGAAGTGGTGACCTTCTTGAAAACACCCGAGCGCTTCACCTCGATTGGTGCCAAGATCCCCAAAGGTGTTCTCCTTGTTGGACCTCCAGGAACAGGAAAAACCCTTCTTGCCAAGGCCATCGCAGGAGAAGCTGGGGTTCCCTTCTTCTCCCTTTCCGGCTCCGAATTTGTGGAAATGTTTGTTGGAGTGGGCGCCAGTCGCGTGCGTGATTTATTCAAACGTGCTAAGGAAAATAGCCCTTGTTTGATCTTTATCGATGAAATTGATGCCGTAGGTCGCCAGCGGGGAGCTGGTATCGGTGGTGGGAACGATGAACGGGAACAGACCCTCAACCAACTCCTCACGGAGATGGATGGATTCGAGGGAAACAGCGGAATTATCATCATCGCCGCCACCAACCGCCCAGACGTGCTGGACTCGGCCCTCATGCGTCCGGGTCGTTTCGACCGCCAGGTGAGCGTTGATGCGCCTGATATCAAGGGACGACTGTCCATCCTCAATGTGCATTGCCGCAACAAGAAACTGGCGCCTGATGTCTCCTTGGAAGCCATCGCCAGGCGCACACCCGGTTTCACAGGGGCTGACCTCGCCAACCTCTTGAATGAAGCCGCCATCCTCACCGCCCGTCGCCGCAAAGATGCCATCACTCTTGGCGAAATTGATGACGCCGTGGATCGGGTGATTGCGGGGATGGAGGGAAAGCCCCTCACCGATGGCAGAAGCAAACGCCTCATCGCTTATCACGAAGTGGGCCATGCCATCGTGGGTACCCTAGTGGCTAACCATGATCCGGTGCAAAAGGTCACCCTGATCCCCAGGGGTCAAGCACAGGGTCTCACCTGGTTTGCCCCCGATGAGGAACAGATGCTCGTCAGCCGTGCCCAGCTCAAGGCCAGGATCATGGGCGCTTTGGGAGGGAGGGCTGCTGAGGATGTGGTCTTTGGTCATGCCGAAGTCACCACAGGTGCCGGAGGGGACATCCAGCAAGTAGCCTCACTCGCCAGGCAGATGGTTACCCGTTTTGGCATGAGTGATCTGGGTCCTGTTTCGCTGGAGGCTGGCAATCAGGAAGTGTTCCTTGGTCGGGATTTGATGACCCGGAGCGACTTGTCTGATGCAGTGGCGGCCAAAATCGATGTGGCAGTCCGTCAGATCGTGTTTAATTCTTACCAGGACACCAAAGCCCTCGTCGGTCAGCACAGGGAATGTATGGATCGGTTGGTGGATGTCTTGATTGAAAAGGAGACTCTCGATGGCGATGAGTTTCGCGCCATTGTTTCTGAATTTGCCCAGATCCCTGCTAAGGATCGCTTCACCCCCTTCTTGGAGAAGCCTTCCCAGAATCAGCAGGTCGTTGAGGTTGATGCCACCACTGCTACCACTCCTTCGCAGTCTTAGGCCTCCTGCCGAGCTCTTGTCGCCTCAGAGCCCCAATTTTTTGATAATCACCCTTTAAAAGCCCTCTTCCTCAAGGAGGAGGTTTTTTTATGCCGATGTTGATTCAGAAAAAGGTGGTGGGCTTTTGGATGTGAACGTTTAAAGCGGACGCACCGACCGCTTATCAATCACTTTGTCGATCAGACCGTAAGCCACCGCCTCTGCCGGCGACATGAAGAAATCCCGGTCCGTGTCCTCCTTGATCCTGCTCAGGGGTTGCCCCGTACGATCAGCAAGCTCTTGATTCAACTTTTCTTTGAGATAAAGAATTTCATCCGCCTGGATGCGAATGTCACTGGCTTGACCCCTCGCCCCCCCCAGCGGTTGGTGGATCATGATCCTGGAGTGGGTGAGGCTGCTGCGTTTGCCAGCTGTGCCGGCACACAGGAGGAAGGCACCCATACTGGCGGCCAAACCCACACAAACGGTTTGCACATCGGGCTTGATGTGTTGCATGGTGTCGAAGATTCCAAGACCGTCGTAAACGGAGCCACCTGGAGAGTTGATATACATGAACACATCCTTATCCGGATCTTCAGCCTCCAGAAAGAGGAGCTGGGCAACAACTCGATTGGCGGATTCGGCAGTTACCGGCTCGCCAAGAAAGATGATTCGCTCCCTGAGAAGGCGGGAATAAATATCAAACGCCCTTTCCCCGCGTCCAGATTCCTCGATGACAATCGGGATCATGGAAGGCACAGCCCAAACTTTGTGAATCCTAGCCATCAGCCCCCAAGACCCCGCGAGCAGCTACTGGTGGGGGCTGCACACCGCTATGGTCGCAGACGTCTGATCATGAGAGCCGCGTGAGCCCCTTTCTCACTGTTGCCGACAGCAAGAGAGCTTTCCATGCTGCCTTCCCCCATGTGATCAGTCCGCTGTATCGGCGGCTGGTGGATGAACTCCTGGTGGAACTTCACCTTCTCAGCAAACAGCGGGGCTTCCAGGCCGATCCCCTCTTTGCACTCGGGCTCGTCCAGGTGTTTGACATGGGAACCCGCGGTTATCGGCCAGAGGAGCAGACATCCGAGCTCTTCTCTGCCCTATGTGCGGCCTGTGGGCTGGATGCGGCTGCCCTGAGGGCCCAACGGGACCAAGCTTTGGCCTCCATGGGTCAGCATTCTGTGGAGCAGGTGAAAACGTGGATCGATTCTCAAGGAGTGGGGGCTCCGGAACTCCTGCGAGAAGCCCTGGCCAACGTGCGTCGGGACGATTTTCATTACTCCCGTTTGATGGCCGTTGGTCTTCTCGCCCTTTTGGAAGAAGCGAGAGGGGCGGATTCCATGGATCCCCAGACCTTGCGTCAGTTCGCCCATGAAACCGCTGCATCGATGGGTCTGCTGAAAGACCGTGTGGATAAGGATCTGGCGCTTTATGCCAGCAATCTGGAAAAACTGTCTCAGGCAGTGGAGCTCATGGAGGAAACGGTCGCTGCGGATCGACGCCGCAAGGAACGCCTCCTCACGGCTGAAGCTCCAGAGAGCCCAGAAGCTGGCTGAGTGGCGCAGCTTGCCCATAGCCAGGGAAGGGGCCAGCGCTGATCCACAGAGTGGTGCTTCGCCGCACCACCGCAGGCAGGTCGGGGGGGAGCAGTCCCAGCTCCGCCAGGGCCTTTGGCCGTGCCATCAGCAGGAGTGCTTCATTGCCCGAACGGTCAGGGCCTGGCCAGGGAACCAGCTGGGAGGGCTGGGGACCGAGAAATAGCGTGATCTGGTCGTTTCCCTTCACCGTGCCCTTCTGCCAGACCCAGCCACCTAACCCCACCCCATCCTTCCGTTGCCAGAGGGTCAGGCCCTGGGGAGAGGGGCCGCTGGGTCGGAGCCCATCTTTTTGAAGGCGTTGCGCCAGGCGCTTCAATCCAGCGTCCCATTGGCTCTGATGGCGTCCCACCGCCACCGTGAGTTCGAGGGAAGCCTGAAACGCCCGATCCCCGCTGGGCCGCAAAACCAGACGAAACGGCGTCTGACGAAGCAGCTGGATCTGGTCCGGCCCCAGACCATACCGTTCAGCAAGGGGTTGGCGAATCAGTTCCCTGGCCAGGAGGCCTGAGATCATGGGATCCAGAGAAGCCCCATGCACCTCGAGCAGCACATCCCTCGCCAGTGGCACTCTTGGTGCCGAAGATGGCGTTCTCCCCATCCCCTGGGGCACCTGGAGCACCATCCCTTCCACGGAAGCTGCCTCCCCAGCCCAGTCCAGCCCAGCACCCTCGATGCGGAGGCTGAGACAGCCCTCCTGGAAATTCTGCAGAAGGGGAGCCAGGGGGCCCAGGAGGACTCCCAGGCCCGATGGGCGCCAGAAGACAGCCTGTTCCCTCTCCAATCGGGGCAAACAACGCAGGCGCAGACCATTGGAGCGGCGCACCTGGGGTTTCAGGCGATCGTTCAGGATCTGCCGTGACTGGGGGTCGGGGGAAAAGATCGCCAGATCGCCCACCCGGATCGGGGGGATGGGCACCGATCGCAGCAAGGATTCCGGCAGTCCCCTGGCTGAAACGGCCAGAAAGGGCTGTCCATCCGCATGGCCATCCCAGAATTGCCACCAGGTGCGTGTCTGAAAGCGCCAGAGTCTGGCTGCCGTGCCCACCCCCAATCGCTCCTGCCACAGGCCCGGGACAGGGCGATCGGGGGTGGGGCGAAAACTCTGCAAGAGACTGGCATTGGCCATGAGTTTTTCCAGCCCCATGGCCTGGGGCCTTGGCATGCGTCGCAACAACAACGACGGCACGAGCAGAAACGCCAAGGTCGTGAGGAGGGTGAGACCCAAAGGCAAACGGGCAATTCTTGGATCGACCTTCATCCGTTCGGCGAATCAGCAGCTTGCAGCGGGTGCACCGTAAAGGGTGGTGCGCTGGCGAACAGGGCGGTGTTTGCCGCGGGCTGCCCCCTCCAGCGCCACCACACTCTGGTGCGTGCCCCCTGCCGCTCCGGCCATGGTGCTGATGTGTTCCTCCATCAGGGTGCCTCCAAGATCGTCACATCCCCAGTCAAGGGCTTCAGCGGCGACGGGCAAGGTGAGCTTCACCCAGCTGGATTGGTGGTGGCGAATCCAGGGCCCCAGCAGCAGGCGGGCCTGGGCTGTAAGCAGCAGCATGGCCTCGGGGTCGGGCTGATCCCGACCCACCCGGGCCCGAAGGGGAGCTGGAGCTGAAGCCCCGACAAACGGCAGAAGAATGAACTCCGTAAACCCCGTGTTGCCCTCGAGCCAGGCCTGCCGCTGCAGAGCGGACAGGGTGCAGAGATGGGCCAGCTGTTCCCTGGGAGTTTCCACATGGCCGGCCATCAGGGTGCTGGTGGTGGGCAAACCTGCCTGATGCACCTGGCGAATCACGGCCACCCAGGCGCGGGCTGAAAGTTTTTCCGGGCAGATCAATTGCCTGACCCTTGTGCAGAGCACCTCCGCGGCCGTGCCCGGCACCGAGCCCAGTCCCGCCTGCCGCAGGGATTGAACCACCTCCCGCAGGGGCAGGTTGTCCTGTTGGGAGAGAAAAAGCAGTTCCTGGGGAGAAAACCCATGCACATGGAGACGGGGTGCGGCTTCCTTCAGATCCACCAGCAGGGCCACCGCATGGTCCAGCTGGCTCCCGTTTTTCGTGGCATACGGATCCAACCCCGCCTGTAGGCAAACCTCGGTGGCTCCCAGGGCCTGAGCTTCCGCCGCCTTTTCCCTGAGCTCGGATCGATGCAGCCGAAACGCCCCCTCCTCTCCCTCCGAACGCCGGTAGGCACAGAACCCACAGCGCAGAACGCAGTGGTTGGATGGATTGAGGTTGCGATTCACCACGTAGCTCACGGTGTCGCCCACCAGCTCCTGCCTCCACTGGTCGGCGGCCTGGCGGACCGACTCCCGCTCCTGAGCCGTCCACCGCCGATCCATCAAGGGGAGTCCAAGCTGGAGCAGAGCGGCCAGAGGGAAGGGATCGGCGGGATGGTCTTTCGCCTGCCGGTTGAGAACGAGGAGTTGCTGCAGGTGATGGCTTAGGGACGGGCAGATCTCAGCGGCCTCCCCCCTGGGGGGATCCACCAACAAGTGTCCGGCCAACTCCCAGGATTCCCGATCCACCACAAGCGAGGGACTGGGGGAGAGGGCGCTCATCGCTTCCGAGGTTGGTCGGCCCGACGTCTCCGCTTGTCTTGCCAATCAACAGCGGAGAGGTAAATCACGCCGACGGTCACAAAGAGGAGAAGACCGGACGCCAGGGCAGCCAGGAGCGTGGAGGTGGAGGGGAGAAGCTCAGAAATTGAGACTGTTATCACCGTTGCGTCCCCAGATCACCATCGCGATCGAAAAGGTGAAGCTGGCAGCGAGGGCAGCCCAACCGAGGGTGATCAGCATGGAGGCGATCATGACACTGCATCCAGCTTACCTAAACTCCACCTCACGCCCAACTGAACGGTTGCCCTGCCATGTCGCGCTCGCCGCTCACCATTCCAGAACGGCAGGTTCGCCCATCCAAGTTGCAGGCGCCCTATCCCCGGGTGCGGGTGATCGTGCTGGACGACGACGTCAACACCTTTGAGCATGTGGTGCAGGTGCTGGTGCGCTATATCCCCGGCATGAACCCAGATCAGGCCTGGAAGTTGGCCCACCAGATTGACGGGGAGGGGTCAGCGGTGGTCTGGAGCGGGCCCCAGGAGCAGGGGGAGCTGTACCACCAGCAACTCAGTGCAGAGGGCCTCACCATGGCCCCCCTGGACTTCAGCTGATCACCCGCCATGGGACGCGTGGTAATCACCCACAGCACCTACATCGAGGGACTGATCCCCCTGTTGAAACTTCTCGCGGAGCACCCTGGCATCAGCACGGTTACCCCTGCCGTGATCAGCCGGGTGCGGGGCCGTTCCTCCCTGCTCTCCTTGAAGGTGTCCACTCCCATCACCGGGGGGCACAAGGTGAATGCGCGCCGAGCCAGCACGGCCCAGGAGGTCTTTGTGGTGACCACCCTGAGCAGGGAGGCCTTGCAGCAACGCATTGATGAACTACTGGCGACCCGTTGAGGGGCCAGGGAACCGATAGGGGTGAACCGCTGTGCCGTCTTGCCCCAGTGTTCGACCTGGTGGAACCAGAAGGGGCATCAAGAGCGGAGCTTCGTTTCCGGCTACGAGGCCGGTTTACGTTGCCGCCGCCGCAGACTCCCCATGTCGAAAAGGAGTCAGATCAGAAAACTGTGAAAGGCAGTCACCAACACAGCAGTTCAGATCCACCTTAAGGGGTATGGAGCGGCTTTTCAGCTTCCCGTTCCCCTTCCATCGGATCCCATCTCCTCGGGCCACGGCCACACCGCCCGCACATCATGCAGGCGGCTGGCGCATTCCGCTTCCCGTTGTTCATGGCCTTCCCCATGGAGCAGGAAGGTGACATGTCCCAGTTTGCGCCCCAACCTGGGAGCCTTCCCGTACCAGTGAAGCGTGGCACCGTCCATGGCCTCCAGGGCCTCCCGCTGCTGCCGGTAACCAGCCTGGGCCTCCGCACTCTCGGCGGAGGCATAGCCAAGAAGATTGACCATCAAGGCTCCCTTCGCATGGGGCTCAGTCAGACCCATGGGCAGCCCAGCCACGATCCGCACCTGCTGGGCAAACTGGTTGGTGCGGCAGGCCTCCAGGGTGAGGTGCCCAGAGTTGTGCACCCTGGGGGCCACCTCGTTCACCATCAGACCCCGGGGTCCATAGAAGAACTCAATGCCCATGACGCCCACATAGTTCAGAGACGTCACCAGGGACATCGCCACATTGCGGGCGTAGGCCTCCACCGCATGGGGAACCGGGGCGGGGTAGACCACCCAGTCGCACACCTGATCCCGCTGGTGGGTCTGCACAAGGGGAAAGCAGCGCACCTGTCCGAGTTGATCTCGGCAGGCCACCTGGGCCAACTCCATGTCAAACGACACGTGCTCCTCCAGGAGCCAATCCTCTGCCCGGTGGCTGGCCAGATGCTCCTCCAGCCCGGTCTGGTTGGCCAGAACGCACGTTCCCTTGCCGTCGTAGCCACCGCTCGCTGCCTTCGCCATCACAGGGAAGGTGAGGCCCTCAGGCAGCCGTGGCGTGGGGGGGAGGGTGGTGTCAAACCCTGTGAGCTGGTCCGCGGGATACTCCGATGACCAGCCTTCTTTCGCCTGGAGTTGATCGTCCATGCCCTCCCTGCGAGGAGGGGGAGGGTAGGCCGCCTCCATTGGCGCCCAATGGGGGGTGGGCAAATTCAACTGGTTGAGGAGCTGGCGTTGACTCCGCTTATTGATCAAGGGGGCCAGGGACGACAGGGCCGGCAGGAAAGCAATGCCCTCCTGTTCGAGAGCCTCGAGCTCGGCGATGGGCACCCATTCGTTTTCAAAGCTGATGTGGCCCGCCCGCTGGGCCAGGGAACGGGTGGCCGCCACATCATCCAACGTCCCAAGCACCACACTGGAGGCCTCCCGGGTGGCTGGGTCGTGGGGATCCGCCGTTTGCACATGGAGTTCCACGCCCAGTTTTTTGGCCTCTCTCGCCAGCATCCAGGCCAGTTGCCCTCCGCCCACGATTCCAATGGAAGCGCTGCTTGCCACGCCTTGGATCCTGCTCTTGATCACCATCGCATTGGTCCTAAGCCATCGGCCGATCACCAGCGATCAGCGAACGCAGCACACTAAGCAGGAGAACGATAAGAAACAGAGCCAAACCCACTGTGCAGGCGTAGCTGATTTCCAGTTCCCCGAAGGCCTGGTCATACACGTAATACACCAAGGTGCGGGTCGAATCGGCCGGCCCCCCCTGGGTCATCAGGAACACTTCCTCAAACACCTTTGTGGCCCCCAGGGCAGAGATCACGGCCACCAGGGACACGTAGGGCATCAGGAGCGGGAGGGTGACATGGCGGTGCCGACTCCAGCCCTCACAGCCATCTAGGGCCGCCGCTTCGTAGAGCTCGGCAGGGATTCCCTGGAGCCCGGCGAGGAAGATCACCATGTAGTACCCCAAACCCTTCCAGAAGGTGACCAGCATCACCGAGGGCAAGGCCAGGGCTGGAGAGGTGAGGAAGCCGATGGGGGTGAAGGAGGCCCCAAGAAGCGCCTTGAGCCAGCCATTGATCAGGCCGTTCTCCGCATAGAGCCAACGAAACGCAATGGCCGCCACCACGAGGGACACCAACACCGGGGTGTAGTAGGCGGCCCGGAGCAGGTGGATGCCGGGCAAACGGCGGTTTACGAGCACGGCCAGCGCCAGGGAACCCAGCACGATGGGGGGCACCACACCTAATAGATAGAGCAAGGTGGTGAGCGTCACCCGCCCCATCATGGGATCGCTCAGGAGGCGGCGTAGGTTGGCCAGGCCGATGAATTGAATCGGAGCATCCACATCCAACCCGCTGGTGGTGAAGCTCAGCAGAAGAGCCATGGCTGCGGGGATCAGCACCGAAAGCAGCAGCAGGGCGAGGGCGGGAGCCAGGAACAACCAGGGCACCACCCGGCCAGATGACGGTGATCCCTCCGTGCGTTCCGGCGCAGGATTGGCAGCAGAGAATGGGGCCATCGCCAGAGCCTACGAAGTTCTCCTATGTGTGCCCAAGTCAAAGCCTTTGTCAGTGCCACAGAGAGGGTTCTGCAGGTGGCCCTGCCCCACGATCCATACCCCATCGTGATCCAGGCCGGTGGGCTGAAGCGCCTGGGTCAATGGGTGACCACCCATGCAGTGCGGCCTGGAAGCAGGGTGTTGCTCGTGAGCAACCCGGTGGTGCATGAGCACTATGGGGAAGGGGCGGAATACAGCTTGCGGGAGGCCGGCCTGGAGGTGAGCTCCCTGGTGCTCGAAGCCGGAGAGGAACAAAAACACCTCGCCACCGTGGCCACGATCTATGACGCCGCCCATCAGAACCGGCTGGAACGCAATTCCCTGATGGTGGCCCTTGGCGGTGGGGTGGTGGGCGACATGGTGGGCTTTGCTGCGGCCACCTGGCTTAGGGGCGTGGCCGTGGTGCAGGTGCCCACAACCCTTCTGGCCATGGTGGATGCGGCGATCGGTGGCAAGACGGGTGTGAACCATCCGGGAGGGAAGAATCTGATCGGGGCCTTTCACCAGCCGAAAGCGGTCCTGATCGATCCCGAGGTGTTGGGCACCCTGCCGGAGAGGGAATTTCGGGCGGGCATGGCCGAGGTGATCAAGTACGGGGTGATCGGGGATCGGGCCCTCTTCGAAGCACTGGAAACCCAGGCCCAGCAGGATCCAACAAGTGGGTTGGCTTCCCTCGCCGCGGTGGGATCCCCCTTGCTCCAGGAGATCCTGGAACGATCCGCCGCCGCCAAGGCCCAGGTGGTGGCCGCCGATGAACGGGAGGGTGGCCTCCGGGCGGTGCTCAACTACGGCCACACCCTGGGTCACGTGGTGGAGACCCTGACGGGCTACACCACCTTCCTCCATGGGGAAGCTGTGGGGCTGGGGATGGTGATGGCCGGCACGATCGCCCGGCGCATGAACCTCTGGGATGCGGATGCGGAGCGGCGCCAACGGGCTCTGCTGACCGCCGCGGGTCTGCCGCTTCTTGTTCCCCCGCTGGATCCGGAGGCCGTTCTGCATACCCTCCAGAGCGACAAGAAGGTGCGCCAGGGGCTGGTGCGCTTTGTGTTGCCTACCGCCATTGGCCAGGTGGTGATCCGGGATGACGTGGACGAAGGCACCATCCTGGAGACCATGCGCATCCATCAATCGGTTCCTGGGAACTAAGCGCCGCCCTAGGGGGTTGGAGGCGGATCGTCCAGAGCGGGGGGATCCAGAAGGCAGCGGCTCTGGACGGCCAGTGGTGACGCTCCCTGGTCGGACCGCCCAAAGACCAGCCAACGAAAATCCCCGGTGGATCGGGGATCCACCAGGCGGAGAAGTTGCTCCCGCTGCCTCAGCACCTCCGCAAGGTTGGCCTGGGGCGATCGCCCCAGGCAGGAAAAGCGGTGGGCTAGGCCCAGGGCCAACAGCGCCTCCCCCTGACGCCGTTCCCCGAGGCAATGCCAACCGGCTGCTGCTGCTGCCTCCTGGGCAGCCTCCACACAGATATGGGACGTCAGATCCCATTCACCAGGAGACAGGAATGGATCGGCACTTGCCTGCTGTTGGCGATAGGCCATCAGGGTGCCATCGCCGCGCGAAGGGGCGTAGTACCGACTCGTGTCAAGGGCGTAATCGATCACCAGCAGGATGCCCTTCTGAAGCCCGTTGGCGCAGGCCTCAAACCAGGGCACCAGTCCCGAGTGCAGCTCCGTGCACCAACCGGGCACCAAGTCCTTGGGGAATGGGACAAGCCGCGCCATCCTTTCCCGCTCTTCCGGCAGCAGCACATCCCCAGCCACCAGGGCCAGCTGGTGATCCTGGAGGGCCACGATCTGCCTGCGCCAATGTTGCCCATCCCAGAGCACCCGATCCACGGCCAAAGCATCGAGCACCTCATGGGCGATCACCACCCCCTGGAGGGGAGCGTGGCAAAGCTCCTCCCAGCTGGACCACCGCACGGGAAGGGGGGATCCCTCGAGCCTCGTGTGCTGGAGAGCCACCATGCCCGGATTGGGTTCGACGAGGACGATCTCCGTACGAGCCGCCAGATCAGGCCGGTCCCGGGCCAGCCCCTGCATCACCTGCTGGATCAGTTGGCCCTGGCCGGGTCCGGCCTCCAGGAGGCTTAGGCACTCGGATGGGATCTGCTCCAACCACTCGATGAGCTGGGGGAGCAGCAGATCTGCGAATTCCCCGCCCAAGGAAGGGGAGGTGGCGAAATCCCCCCTGGGACCGATACGCGCCTGACCACTGCCGTAATAGCCGTGTTCAGGATCGTGGAGCACCCACTCCATGTAGATGCGAAAAGGCACGCTTCCACCGGCATCCACTAGCCGGTCCTGAAGCCACCGCGGCACGGCGCCATACATCAGAGAGAATGCCTGGGATTGGTTTGTGGAAAGCGGTCCATCATGAGGAGTACAACGGTTGCGCAGATGGGTCGGCAGGTCAGAACGTACGGGCTAGCCATCCTCCTCGCTGTGGTCCTGGTCTGGAATCCCGTCTGGGCGTCGTCCGCGCTGGCGGATGACAATCCGGATCTCTTGCCCGATCGCCCCACTTCCGTGATCGACCTCGCGCGCATCCTCACCGATGGACAGCGCAGTGCGCTGGAGGCTGAGTTGGAAGATTTCGCCGCTACCAGCGGCTGGAAACTGCGCGTGCTCACGCAATATGACCGGACGCCTGGCCTGGCGGTGAAGGACTTCTGGAATCTGGATGAGAGAAGCCTGCTTTTGGTGGCCGATGAACGGGGCGGAAATCTGCTCAATTTCAATGTGGGCGATGCCCTGTTTTCCTTGTTGCCAAGGACGTTCTGGGTGGAATTACAGACCCGGTTTGGCAATCAGTACTACGTCCGTGAGCATGGTCGGGACGGCGCCGTTTTGGATGCTCTCCATGCGGTGAAGGGCTGCCTGGTCATCGGGGGCTGTCAGGTGGTGCCAGGCCTGCCCCAGGAGCAATGGGTACTCACGCTCTGCACATCGATTCTTGGGGGGTTGATCGTGGGCTTCGCGGCCTTTCCGCGGCAAGCCGGTCGCCGCATTGAATGGCTTTGGGTCCTGTTGCTTTCACCCCTCTGGATCATCCTTTTTGGGGTGTTTGGGGTGGCTCCCATCATCACCCGCACGAATGACCTTCTCCCCCTGATCCGCAACGGATTGGGCTTTGGGGCCGCTGCCGTGGCCGCTTACCTGATCGCCCAGGCCACTCTGGGGAAGGAACGATTGCAGAAAGGGGAATCCTGATGGCTCCGTTCTCACAAAAAAGCCGGACTCCAGGAGGGAGACCGGCTGTTGCTGACAAAAAAAACATTAAGGAGGTCAGGGATTGGCCTGTCGAATGCTCTCCAACTGGCACTCAAGACTGTCTCCCTTGCAACTCTTCACCTGTTGGATGGCCACTCGCTCCCACGGCTCTTGGGAGAGCTGACGCAGTCGGGTGAGGTTGTCCTCATAAAAACGCCTGAGATCATCAAACCGTTTCACGGGTTGCCCGTAATAGCTGCTCCCAGCCAAGGTTGGGAAAGAAGCCCATTCCGGAGCCAAGCGGGCAGCCAGTTCGGCGGTCATTTCTCCGCGGTCGGCGAGATGCAAGGCACCGCGTCGCTGGATGAGGTAAAGGGCACCCTGGTCTTGTGAATCGGGTCCAAAGCCAGTCAAGCCAAGTCTTTGGATCACCATGTTCCAGGTGAATGGCATGAACTGGTAGGCCCCAGCGGCAGCACTGGCATACCGAGAAGAGTAGATCACCCGATCTGGGTGGCGATCGAGAGTAGGCATCAGGCTGCCCCCGAACATGATGCGGTAGCCCACATCATGGCCATTGGCCCAGGTTCCTTCCGCATAGCGGATGGTGTTAAGCAGAGCGCGCCGCTCGGGGGTGATAGCAAAGGAAGGGGGTACGGAGGGTGGCGCAGGAAGATAAGCCAGGCCACGCGTTTGGCGGGGAGGTGTCAGAACCTCATCCCAAGCATCCGATGAATCGGTAGCAAGGGCAGGGGCAGCGGTGAGACAACCCAAGCCAAGGCACAAAAAAACCAGTGGAAGTCGTCGGGAGCTGAACAATGGAGTGCAGGCAGAGGACAGTTCGCATCACTGGATGGATACGGAAATATCTGAGGATGGTTGAAGATGTTGGACCAACAATGGGTTAGCCCTCCAGACTTCAAGAAGATGTGTGGGAGAAGATCCTCAGATATCTGAAGAAACGTTCAGAAACTTCGCGCTAATTTGCCTAGGACAGCTTTGAGTGTCGATGTATCGAGTGACGCTCAAGAAACCGTCCATTCGCAGCGGAAATCGCCGCTCTGCCCAAAAACCCTCTTCCCTATTAGGTCCATAGGTTGTTTTTAGACAAGGAGTTCAGTAACTTCATTCCGGAACGATCGGATTTGCTGATCATCTCCGCAGCAGGCGATGGAGAAGCTCTGCTGCCCGACGGCTGCCATCCCTGCTCACGCGTGGGGCTCGCGGGGCGATCAGCGGTTCGTCCAATTCCCAGGCGCCCCTACGAAAAGCCTCTTCCTCCAAAAGGCGGTGCCAACCTTCTTCTCTGAGTCCCCTCTCCAGCACGGGAGCCTCCGCGAATCCTTGGCGCCGCACCACATGCAGCCCCACCCCCTGTTGAAACGCCTCGCAGAAACTGCTGTAGCCCGGTTTAGTGATCATGCGTGCGAGCAAAGGCATCACATCCAGGGGCCGTAGATCCGGCGGCAGCAAACGGCCATTCGGAGCTTCGAGCAGGAGGGGGTCAACGCCCACGAACACATGGTTAGGCCAAAGGCTGAGCCAGTTGGGGTCCATCGCCATGCCCAACCCCCCGAAACTGATCAACACGCAACGCTCCCGATCTGATGGGAGATCCAGGCGTTGGGCCACCAGCGCAGGATCCACCCGAGGGATGGAACTGGTGAAGCCCACATCCACGCTGTAGATCTCCCAATCCATGGGCAGCGAGAGGGGGCAGCGCAACAGCAGGTCCCCCTGCTGGTACCCATCTAGCGCCAGATCCGCCCAGGGAACAAAAGGACCACCCAAGGGGCGATAGATGGCATCCCAGCCAAAACTGGCCAACCAGATCAGGGGACAGGCCAGGCGCTTCGCCAGCTGGGCCACGCTTGGAGGCACATCCCCCAGGATCAGGGGCCGTGATGGCTGGGCGGCAAGCCAGGAAGCCTCCGCTTCCACCTGGGCGGGCAACTGGGCCTCGAGCGCCTCCAGAGCATTCAGGGTGCCTTCCTGATCCAGATCCAGAGCATTGGCCTGCAACATGCCAATGTCCCAGCGACAGGGCCTGAGCTCAAACGGGGTATCCCCCATCGCCAACTTCAGGAACGCCGGATCGACGGCCGTGGAGAGCACCATCCTGCATTCCGGAGCCCGCTGGGCGAGCTCACACAGAACAGAAGCGGTGCGGGAGGCATGGCCATACCCGTGGCTGCTGATGCAGGCGTAGACCAACATGGGCGATTCAGGGCCTGGGCTGGGGCCAGAGCTGCTGCTCATAGAGCAGCGTCCCATCCAAACCGTACCAGCGGTGGGAGACCCGTCGGATCTCTCCATGGGGCTCAAGCTGCACCCAGCTCAAATGACGGAGGGCCCTCCCCTGCAGATCCACCCCATGGCGGGGGACGGAGGCCGTATTGAGATACATGGTTCCATGGCGATCCCGGCAGAAGCTGACCCGCTCTCCGCCCCCCCGCCTGAGCTGGTGGTGCATGTGCCCAAACACCACCAAGGGCACGGGGCGCTCCCGGCGGATGCGGGCAATGGCCAAGGCCAGATCCTGATCCCCCCAGTCACAGGCGGGCTGCTTCCAATCGCGTCCGCAGGGGTCCTTGGCCTGGCTTCCCAGCCCCGCAGGCCCGGAGTGGGCCAGGAGCACCAAGGGCAGGGAGGGATCCGCCCTCAGGGCTGCCCCACAGATCCGCTCCACCGATTCCTCCAGCGCCACGGGGCCGTAGACGGCCTGCATGGCCTTGGACAGGTGGTAGCCCCCCCCCGCCGTGCAGGGCCTGCCCCCCACCACTGCGAGTCCGGGCGGCCTGAGTTCCCGAAGGCCCCAGCCGCAGTGCTTCTCCCCAAGCAGGGTGAGCTGCTTTTGTAGGGACTCGCCAGTGTGGTCATGACCCGAGTCGTGGTTACCGAGAACACAGGCCAGGGGGAGGGGCAATCGGGCCAGGGATCGGGGAATCCTGCCCATGCCATTGCTGAGATCTCCCACCACAAGGAAACCATCCGGTGCTAGGGCCAGGAGCAGGTCCTCATCGGAACGGTCCCATTGATCATGCAGATCCCCGGCAATGGCCACCTGGAGATCTCCTCCTTGAGAGAGGCTGTCTTTCCCCACTAGGCTTGACTCCATGGAGTTGTCAGGACGGGACTGTCCCATGGATGGAAGCCATCGCCAGGGTGGAGTGGTGGATCATCCTCAATCTCCTGCGGTGCAGTCCTTGGGGGTTACGGCGAGCAGTCCTCCTGGAGAACATCTCCCTGATGCCATTGCGGAGCTGAAAAAGAAGCGCAATGCGATCATCCTGGCTCATTACTACCAGGATGCCGCGATTCAGGATGTGGCGGACGTGATTGGGGATTCCCTGGAGCTTTCCCGTCAGGCGGCCCGCACCGATGCTGAGGTGATCGCCTTTTGTGGTGTGCATTTCATGGCCGAAACGGCCAAGATCCTCAATCCTGGAAAAATTGTGGTGCTCCCTGATCTGGAGGCAGGATGCAGTCTGGCGGATGCCTGTCCAGAAGAAGGGTTCTCGGCCTTCCGCGCCAAGCACCCCGATCATTTTGTGCTGAGCTACATCAACTGTTCGGCTGCGGTGAAGGCCCAGAGCGATCTGATCTGCACCAGCAGCAACGCGGTTCATCTGGTGCAGCAACTGCCCCCAGATCGCCCGATCCTGTTTGCTCCGGATGAGAATCTCGGTCGTTGGGTTGCCCGCAACAGCGGACGGGATCTCACCCTCTGGCCGGGCAGCTGCATCGTGCACGAAACCTTCAGTGAGGAGGCCCTCCTGCGCTTGAAGCTGGAGCATCCGGAGGCGGAGGTGATCGCCCATCCTGAATGCCAGCCCCATTTGCTGGAACTGGCGGATTTTATCGGCTCCACCAGTCGCTTGCTCCAGAGGGCCCAGACCAGCCCGGCTCCCGAGTTCCTCGTGCTCACCGAGCCGGGGATCCTCCATCAAATGGAGAAGAAGATGCCCGGAAAAACCTTCTATCCCGTGCCAGGGGTGGATGGCTGTGCCTGCAACGTCTGCCCCTACATGCGCTTGAACACCCTTGAAAAACTGTGGCGCTGCCTGGAAGATCTCCAGCCCCGCATCGAACTGGATGAGGAGCTCCGACAGCGAGCCCTGGTGCCGATCGAGCGGATGCTGGCCATGAGTGCCTGAACCCAACCCCTCCACAGGTGCGTTGCCAGCGGACGGACCCCTCCGGCTGACTCCAGAGGGCCTGTACTGCGTGCCGGCCCACGCCTGGATCGATCCCTGGCGCCCGGTTGCCCAGGCCCTGATCACCCACGCCCATGCGGACCATGCGCGCCCAGGCAGTGGAGCCTATTGGGCTAGTGCACCCAGCGAAGGGGTGCTTCGCACACGACTCGGGGCCGCGATTCCCCTCACCAGCCTTCCCTATGGGGCCGAGCTGAAGCTCGGCGAGGCCCGCATCTCCTTCCATTCGGCGGGCCATGTATTGGGGTCGGCCCAGATCCTGATCGAGGCGGCGGGTGAACGCTGGCTGATCAGTGGTGATTACAAGCGGGATGCGGATCCGAGTTGCGCCCCCTTCACTCCCATCCGGGCGGATGTGTTCATCAGTGAGGCCACTTTTGGTCTGCCGCTCTACAGATGGGCGCCGACCCCTGAGGTGGCTTGCCAGATCCTGGAGTGGTGGCAGCAGGCCCCTTCCATGGCCTCCGTGCTGTGCTGCTACGCCTTTGGCAAGGCGCAACGGCTGTTGGCCGAGCTCCAGGCCCTTGGGGTAGAGAGCGAGGTGCTACTGCACGGCGCGATCCAACGTCTGATGGAGCCCTACCGAGCTGAAGGGATCTCCATGGTGCCCACCCAACCCCTCAGTACCTTGCCAAGAGGGGAAAGCCTTGCCGGGCGACTGATCCTGGCCCCACCGTCAGCCCTGCGGACCCCCTGGATGCGCCGGTTCCCAAGGGTGCAGACGGCCTTTGCCAGTGGTTGGATGGCGGTTCGGGGGGTGAAGCGACGCAAGGGGTTCGGTAGGGGTTTTGTGCTGAGTGACCATGCGGATTGGCCGTCCCTCGTGCGCACCATCGAGGAAACTGGAGCCCAGCAGGTGTTCCTCACCCATGGCCACGGAGATCCTCTGGCGCGCTACCTCCGGGAGGTGCGAGGCCTGTCAGCCCAGACCCTTCGCAGCAGCGAACCTGGTGCCTGGAGCCGGGAGGAGGAGACCAACTCAACGGCGGAGGTTGAGGTAGGCGACGGCTGAGGTGAGCGCCAGCACGAAGCTGGGCCAGAACAACCACCACCCCGCGGCCCAGGCCAGGGCATGGGCAGGCCAGGCCGGGGGCCAGAGCAGCAGCAACAGGGAAACAAATTGCAGAATGGTCTTGAGTTTTCCGCTCCAGGAGGCCGGCCCGCCGCTGCCTTGCTGGGCGCGCCAGCCCGAGATCAGCAGTTCCCGGGCCAGCAGCAGCCATATGGCCACTAAGGGGAGTCGTCCCTGACTGGCCAGCCAGAGCAAAGGGGCACAGACCAAAAGCTTGTCGGTGAGGGGATCCAAACGGGCACCCCAGACCGACCCCCCCCCACTCCGACGGGCGAGCCAGCCATCGACCGCATCACTGAGGCCTCCTATCAACAGCAACCCCCAGGCCACGCCTCCCCAGCCCAGTTGGAGGGCCACCAACAGAGGGAGGCCCAGCAACCCCCGCAGCACGGTCAATCCATCGGCGAGCTGACGCCCTGCAGGCCGATCGCGAACAGGGGGGGAGGGGAGGTTCATGGGCCATGCCGTTCCGGCGCCCCTTCAGAATGACCCTTCAAAGACATGGAGCACCATGGTGGTGGAAAGGGCTGTCGAAGAGGTGATGACCTCCCCGGTGTTCTCCGTCCGTCGCGAGAGCCCCCTTCAGGACGCTGTGACCTTGCTGAGCACCCACCACATCAGCGGTCTGCCCGTGGTGGACGAACAGGGGATCCTGGTGGGAGAGCTGAGCGAAAAGGATCTGATGGTCCGCGAAAGCGGCTTTGAGACGGGTCCGTATGTGATGTTCCTGGACGCGGTGATCTACCTGCGCAACCCCCTGGAGTGGAACCGTCAGGTGCATCAGGTGCTGGGAAGCACAGTGGGGGAAGTGATCACCTCCAAACCTCACACCTGTAGCCCCTCCACAACCCTTCCCCAGGCAGCTCGCCTGCTGAACGACCGCCGGGTCCAACGACTGTTTGTGGTGAATGAGGCGGGGGCCATGGTGGGGGTGCTCACCCGCGGCGACGTGGTGCGAGCCCTGGCCGAAGCCGGGTAGCCCCTGGGTCCCAGGGCAGCACATGGCCTTCAGCCACCAGCCAGAGCCGCTCTTGGGGGGGGCAGGGATGGCCTCCAGTGAGAGAGCCGAACGCCGGCAGCACCAAGGTGGCCTGCTCTGGATCAAAAGCAAAGCACGGCAGTCGCAATCGGTCCACCGCGTCGCCCACCACCGCCACCGGGTGGCGATGGCCGCAGAGGTTGAGCAGGCCTGGCCTGGGTTCAGGGGCATGGCTCAGCCACCAGGGCCCCAGGGCCTGGGACGGCTCCTGGCTAAGCCCCTCCAGCCAGCTCCCTCGCTCGTGGTTGCCGCCGATGAGGCGCAGGGGGCACTTCATCAGATCAGGCAGGACGCCGATCTTCTGCCGCAGGTCTGCGGTGAGGCCCAGCCGGTTGTGAATCAGATCCCCCAGCACCACCACCTCCTGGGGGCGGAGCAAATGCGCCAGCGCCAGAAGGGGGTTGAGGGTGGCCCCATCCCCATCGCTGGGGAGAGGCACGCCAAAGGCCTGAAACACCTCCGCTTTGCCCAGGTGCAGATCGGCCACCAACAGGAGCCTCCGCGCTGGATCCCAGACCGCCCGTTGGGCGAGCAGCTCCAGGGCATGGCCCTGCCACTGAAAGGGGCAGCGGCTCGGATCGTCCATCAGGCGTCCGTGGGTGGCAGGCCCATGGCGGTTCGGTAGGCCCTGCGGGCCTGGGTGACTCCAATCGTGGTCTGGATGGCCGGGAAGGGGGAGAGGTCGATCTCCTTGCAGAACAGGGGGAGATAGGCCAGATAGGCCTGCACGGCGCAATCCGCAGCGCCCCAGGCTGGAGCGTCCGGCAAGGCCGCTAGCAGGGAGTGGCCCGTGGCCATCAGGGGCTCAAGAACCTCCAGTTGGCGGATCAGCTCCTTGGGCCGGGTGGAGGCTGAAACAAGGGCGGGGCCGAGGGTGGCGTTGGCATAAAAAAGCCACTGGGCCGTCAGGGATCGCAACACCGTGGCGCCACTCTCCTTGGCGTGGTGTTCGGCAAGGTGCAGCAGGATGGCGCCGCTTTCAAAAAGCGCCAGGGGCTGGCCATCCCGGAGGGAGAAGGAGGAATCCAGCAGGGCCGGCACCTTGCCGAAGGGATTGATGGCTCGAAAGGCCGGTTCCTGCTGCTCCCCTTTCGCTAGATCGATCGGAACCCAGATGTAGGGCAAGCCTTTTTCCTCGAGATACCAGCGCACAAGGGAAGCGCGGCTGCGGGCTCCGCCGTAGAGCGTGAGGGTCATGGGGGAAGGGCTGAGGGTGCATCCAGATCATCGGCGCCCAGAATCCAGCCATTCGCTTGGGTGCGCCATGGCTGCCAATCTCCTGTGGCTGGCCCCCCATCTGCAAAGAATTCGCCGCGGGGTGGTGGGAAGCAGTCGCTATGCCCAGGCCCTGCGCCGGGCCATTCGGGAGGCCGCCGAGGATCCCCAAGCCACTCCCGTATTGATCAGCGGCGAACCTGGGCTGGAAAAGGACAACATCGCCGCCCTGATCCACTTCAGCTCCCCGGCCCGTCGGCAACTGATGGTGCGATTCAACTGCGCCCTGCTCCGATCCGATGGCGCCGAGCTCTTCAACCCCGAGCGTGACCACCCTCCGATGCTCCAGGCCCTGGGGGAGGGTGCCCTTCTTCTCGACCAGGTGGATCGGGCCGACCCGGCCCTGTATCCCGCCCTCCTGGCGCTGCTGAAGAACGGCACCTGGACCCAGCCCCAGGATGGGACGATCCACCACTTCCCCGGGCGGGTGTTTCTCACCGCGGAGACCAGCCTGGATCTGGGGGATAGCGTGCGCTCCATTCGGGTGCCCCCCCTGCGGGTGCGACGGGCCGATCTGGGGGAGTGGATGCGCTATGCCGTCCGTCAGCGGAGTCGCAGCCTGGGCTGGCACCGGCCCCCCCAGATGAGTGAGGCTCTCGTCAAACGGCTGCAGAACTACGACTTCCCCGGAAATGTGCGGGAGCTGATGACCCTGGTGGATCGGGCCCTGCGCCAGTGCAACAGCACCCACCCCGCAGTGCTCCCAGACGATGTGTTCTGGACGGAGTCCCGCCGGAGCCGACCCCGCTTTGACCTCTGGCGCTGGAAACCTCAGCTGCGGGGTTGGATGCGTTCCCCACGGCTCTGGAACGGCCTCCTCTTTGGGCTGGTGAGCTGGGTGTTTGTGGGGGTCAACCTCTGGCTGTGGCTGGGGCCGCAGGATCGCAGTCAAAACGGGGCACTCAATCTCTTCTGGGCCTGGTGGTGGCCCCTGATCCTGCTCACCTATCCCCTGGTGGGCAGGCTCTGGTGCTCCTTCTGTCCATTTATGGTTTGGGGGGAAATTGCACAGCGCCTCTCCAGGGTTCTCGGACATCAGCCCAGGGCCTGGCCCCGCGGAGAGAGTGACCGCTGGGCCGCACCCCTCCTGGCCGCAGGGTTTGCCGCCATCCTCCTCTGGGAGTCTGTGGGGGATCTGCCCAACCGGGCCTGGTTGAGCAGCTGCCTGCTCTTACTCATTACGGCCGGCGCCGTCGTGGGCTCCTGGCTCTATGAAAAGCGCTTCTGGTGCCGCTACCTCTGCCCCGTGGGTGGCATGAATGGCCTTTTTGCAAAGTTGGCGATCAGCGAGTTGCGGGCCCAGGTGGGCACCTGCAGCGGCAGCTGCAGCAGTTACGCCTGTTTTAAGGGGGGGGCGGCCGAAGGGGAAGGACTCGCCACCCCCGGCTGCCCCCTGGGCACCCATCCCGCCCACCTGGCCGACAACCGCAACTGCGTGCTCTGCCTCACCTGTGCCCAGGCCTGCCCCCATCGCTCTGTCCAGCTCCGCCTGCGACCACCGGCCGCCGATCTCCAGCGCGACATGGTTCCGCCCGAGGGCGAGATGGGCTTGATCCTGGTGCTGGCAGGCAGCCTCTGCCTGCATCACTGGCAACGGCTCCTGGGCGATCTGCCTCTGGCGCCTTTGAGCCTGGACAGTGGCCCATGGCTGCCGCGGCTGGCCTGGAGCACGGCTGCGCTGGCGGTTCCAGCCGCCGCCATGGCCCTGTGATCGCCTTCTGCCAGACCCTGGTGGTGCTACTGGGTGCAGGTGGAACGGTGGTGCTGGCGCGTCGCCTCCTGCAGCCGCTCCTGCTGCCCTGGCTTGGGATGGCCAGTTTGACCATGGCACTGGCAGCGGCCGGCCGCTGGCTGGTGGCTGTCCCGTCCTAGGGGCGGCAGATCCGCTGCAGGTCGGAAGGGCTGTAAAGATCCACGGGAACCTCCGGGGGGCTCTCCTGGAAGGGGTTGCGCTTCGTGAGGTAGTGGGCTGCTCCGATGCTGTTGCCCAGCTCGATCCGGGCCACCCCATGGCTGCGCCGCCAGGCCTGGCATGCCCCCAGGGTGTCGAACCCGGCGGCCCCAACCGCAACCGGGACCAGAACCCCCAGGAGAAGCCACGCCAGGGCGGGCCATTTCCCGCCGGGCAAGCAGCGCACATGGCGCACCTGCCGGGCCCGGCCGAGATAGACCCAGGCCTGCCGTCCATCGGCCAGGGGACGCCAGTGGCGCTCGTACAGACGGGGGGTACCTTCAAAGGCGTCGATCGCTGCAAGGTCCTCCGAGGGCAGGGCATAGAGCTCCCCCTGGATCTGTCCCTCGCCGGCAACGGCCATGGGAAACGGTCCCAGATCGAACAGACAGGCACCCACCAGGGTGGCCTCTCCCTCCCATCGGGCGCCCTGAAGCCTGGCGTGATTGGACTGCCCCCGTTTGAGGGTGCCGTAGACGAACAAGAAGGTTTCTGCGGAGCCTGGAAGGATGGCCTCAAGGGATGGGCCTGCCCTGCCTGCCATCGTCTCCCCATGCTCTTCCATCCTGTCGATAATGATGGCAAAGACACCTCCTTCATGACCCTTGCCCTGCTCCTCGTCCTGGCCGGTTCCCTGGGTTTGATGGCCTATATCGTCAAGCGCCTCGAGCAGGCCTGATCCTCTCTCTGCTGCCACCCTTGGTCCCATGGCCGGCCTTACAGATCTTTCCCTTCCACTGGCATTGGTCTGGCCCCCCCAGGCCTATCTGTGGTTCAAGGCGCTCCACATCGTGGGGGTGGTGGTCTGGTTTGCCGGGCTCTTCTACCTGGTGAGGCTGTTCATCTACCACCGGGAAGCGGAAGAGCTGGAGGAGCCCCTCAGAGCGGCCTTTCAGGAGCAATACGGCCTGATGGAGCGTCGGCTGGCCAACATCATCACCACCCCAGGCATGGCGGTGGCGGTGGCCATGGCCCTCGGCCTGCTCAGTGTCCAACCCGGATGGCTGAGGGAGGGCTGGATGCACAGCAAGCTGGCCATCGTGGCCCTGCTCTTGGCCTACCACGCCTTTTGCTACCGCCTGATGGGCCAGCTCCAGCAGGGCTCCTGCCGCTGGAGTGCCAAGCAACTGCGGGCCCTGAACGAGCTGCCCACCTTGCTCCTGGTGGCGGCAGTGATGCTGGTGGTGTTCAAAAACCAGTTCCCCACGGGCTGGGCCACCTGGTTTCTTGTGGCCCTGGTGGTGACTATGGCCGCCTCTATTCAGTTTTACGCCCGCTGGCGCCGCTTGCGCTCCGAGGCCCTCGCCCTCCAATCCTCCACAAGCCGTGCTTCGTCCTGAAGCCCAAATCCATCCTCTGACTGAGGTTTTACGTCAGGTGGGGCCCCAGAGCTGTCCGGGGCGCTTCAACTTCCACTGCCACACCACCTGCAGTGATGGAAGCCTGCGACCCAGGGATCTGGCGTCTCAGGCCGTTCGGCTGGGGCTGGAACATCTGGCCATCACGGATCACCACCACGGGGGGGCCTACCAGGAGGCTCAGGCGTGTTTCGATCGCCATGCGGCAGAGGGAGATGGGGTGCCCCACCTCTGGCGTGGGGTGGAAATCAGTGCCCTCCTGGAGGGATGTCTGGTGCATGTACTGGCCCTTGGCTTCCAACTCCCCGCTCCCTCCCTGGCCCCCTATGTCCAAGGGCAGGCCGTCGTTGGAGCGGCCCTGCGAGCCGATGCGGTGGTGAAGGCCATCCAGGCGGCGGGTGGGTTGACCCTCCTGGCCCATCCGGCCCGCTACCGCCTCCCCCATCACCGCCTGATCGCAGCTGCTGCGGCTGCGGGCTTTGATGGGGCGGAAGCCTGGTACGACTACGGCATGCAGGGGCGTTGGGAACCCACTCCAGGGGTGTGTGAAGCCATCGCCGCGGATCTGCAAGATCGTGGCCTTTTACAGAGTTGTGGCACCGATACCCATGGATTGGAGCTTCATGGCCGCTAGGGTTTGCTGACGCATTCCTCTCCGGCTCGATGGGACTGGTCGATCGTCTTCTTGGAAACCGCAACGCAGACAATGCCAGCGGGTCCAATCCTCCACGGGATGGGGTGAAAGTGGCCGGCTCGGCTGCTGAGGCCAATCCGAAAAAATCCGACAACACGTTTTTCCTGGATGCTGATGCTTCCAGCACCTTGGGTGACGTGAATTTCATGCGGCGCTCCAACACCATCCGCCATACCTTTCCCGGGACGTCCGATAGCCCTGGCAACAAGGAAATGGTCGCGGAAGTCGCCTCCATGGAAGCTCGACTGGAGAAGATGACCCCCGGCCTGGCGGGCATCAATCCCGAGACGGACCCACAGGTGAATCTCACCGGTGGGGTGCCCAAGCCAGTGAAGAAAACCTTTGCCCAAACCATGTCGGCGTCCCAACTGGCCGAGAAGCTCAAAGGATCTGCCGTTGGTGGTGTGAACAAGCCCGGTGCACCGGCCGTGAGCCGCAAGAGCGCCGAGGCCGACTCGGATCAGAGCGCATCCCCGGCCGCCAGCAAGCCAGGCGCCATTGATGCCTTCAAGGCCATGGCCAAGGACCTCAACGGCTGAGCTCCCAGGAGACGGGTCCCTTTTCGATCAGGGCCTCGCTGGCTAAAACAAGATCCCGAAGAAGGTTCAACTGCTCCTGGGTTGAGCCTTCCCAAAGCCCACGGTGGTGGGCTTCCAATAACCGTTCGGCCATGTCCCGCAGGGCCCAAGGGTTGGCCTCTCTGAGAAAGGCCAGGATCTCCGAGGAGCTGAGCCAGTGGTCGCAGATCGCTCCATAGCTCCAATCCGGTACCCGACCGGTGCTGGCGTCATAGGCAAAGAGGTAGTCCAGGCTGGCGGCCATTTCAAAACCGCCCTTGTACCCGTGGCGCTGCATGCCCTCTAACCATCGGGAATTGAGCAGCCGTGAACGAATCACCTTGTCGAGTTCCTTCTCCAGGCGATGCACCCGGGGTCTCTGGGAACGGGAATGGTCACCAAACCACAGCCCTGGCCGTTGGCCCCGCACCCGTTCCACGGCGGCACTTAACCCCCCCTGAAACTGGTAGTAATCGTCGGAATCCAGCAGATCGTGCTCCCGGTTGTCCTGGTTGTGGAGCACCACCTGCACGGAGGAGAGACGCTCCACCAGACCTTCCCGATCTGCCCTGGGAACCACATCGGCGCTGGGATCAGGTCCGTCACTGTCGTAACGCCAGCTGCTCCAAGCCAGGAAGGCATCTGCAAGGTCGGAGCGATCCTCCCAGGTCCCACTGTCGATCAGGGCCTGCAGACCGGCTCCATAGGCCCCTGGAGCCGATCCATACACCCGCCCCCACTGCCCTTCGGCTCGGGCGAGGGCCGCAAGGGGATTCACTCCCTCCTCCTCCGGCAGGCTGGCAACTAGACGGCAGGCCCGATTGAACCAGTTCACCAATTGGGGAAAGGCATCACGGAACAGTCCTGAAATCCGAAGGGTGACATCCACTCGGGGGCGGCCAAGGGCAGGGGCCGGGACCACCTCCAGGTCCACCAACCGGCGGGAAGGCCCATCCCACTGGGGCCGGACCCCCATTAGGGCGAGGGCCTGGGCGATGTCTTCTCCCCCATTGCGCATGGTGGCCGTCCCCCAAACCGAGAGAGCAAGGGAGCGCAGATCTTCGCCTTCTTCCATGAGATAGGTCGTCAACAGCTGTTCGGCGCTGCGGCGACCCAGATCCCAGGCCGCTTCGGTGGGCAGGCCGCGAAGATCCACGCTGTAGAAGTTTCTGCCCGTGGGCAACACCTCGGGCCGGCCCCGGGTGGGGGCCCCGGAGGGTCCCGCCGGAATTCGACGCCCTGCCAATCCCTTCAACAGGGCCTCCTGTTCGGCCTGGCCGCAGGCCAGGAGTCTCGGCATCAACTGCTCACGCACGCGTTGCAGGGCCGTGGCCAGAGCTTCCCCCTGATGAAGAGATGGCCCTGGGCCCTCCACGCCAAGAAGGTCACGGATCCAGGCCAGGGCCTCCGCTTCCAAGAGGGCCACCCCATCCCCGACCCGTCGAAGGGCGTGCCTGGCCCCCTGCTGCCAACACTGCAAGAGATGGCGATCCTGGGGCGCCAACATCGCTTCCTCTAGATCCGCCCAGGGATCCAGCTCCAATCCCAGGTCCTGGGCCAGGGCCTGGGTCAGGCCGGGATGGCCATCCTGGGGGGATCGGGCCAGGGCGAGCAGCAGCTCGGCCAGCGCCTCTCCCTTAGGAAGCTGCCCATACACATGAAGGCCCAGACGGATCTGGGCTTCCTTGAGTTCACAGAGGTAACCATCCGCCGCCTCCAGGCTCGCTTCGAGGGGATCGGATCGGATCGCCTCCCCGAAGGATTCCGGAACGGCGGGAGTGGGTAGCTCGAGGGTGCCCAGAAGGGTTTCCAGCTGGGGCCGGAGAAGCTCCGTGCGTTCACTCCCCAGCTCCTGGGCCAGCCAGTATTCATCGAGCAGGGCTTCCAGCCGTTGCAGATTCTCTTCCAATCCAGCCCGACCCAGGGGGGGAGTGAGGTGATCGAGAATCACGGCCTGGGAGCGCCGTTTGGCCTGGCTGCCCTCCCCTGGATCATTGACGATGAAGGGATAGAGGTGGGGCATCGGTCCAAGGGCCCATTCCGGAAAGCAGTCCTCACTGAGGCCCACCCCCTTGCCTGGAAGCCACTCGAGGTTGCCGTGCTTGCCCACATGCACCACCACGTGGGCCCCCTGCACCAACCGAATCCAGAGATAGGTGGCCAGGTAGGCATGGGGGGGCGGGAGATCGGGACTGTGGTAGGTGCGGCTGGGATCCCGGTCGTAACCCCGGCTGGGTTGGATCAACACCACCACGGAGCCAAATCTCAACCCATGGATGGGAAACGCCAGGCCCTTGGGATCCATGCCGAGGGCGGAATCGTCTTCCGGAGGGCCCCAGGCCTGCTCCAGAGTCTTCCGTCCTAAAGGGGGCAAGCCGTCATACCAGGCTCGGTAGACATCCAGCGGGAGCCAATCCAGGGCTGGTCGGTGATCACTTTCGGGATCGTTGGTGCGCCCTCCCAAGAGCTGGGCCATCAGAGCCGCCCCATTTGCGGGGAGTGAGTCCGCCTCTCCCAGGTCGTATCCAGCGGTGTAGAGGGTATGGAGCATCCCGGCCGTGCTGCTGGGTGTATCCAGGCCAACGCCATTGGCCAGGCGCCCATTGCGATTGGGGTAATTGGCCAGCACCAGGGCCAGGCGCCGTCGGTCGGCTGGCGTCCGGCGGAGCTCCAGCCAACGGGCCAAGAGCTCCGTCACCCAGGTGAGCCGGGCCGGATCCGGCACCAGGGAGGACAGGGGAGGGGTCGAATGGGCCATGGGATTTATCCCGTTCGAAAGGGCCTCCCGGAAGGCACCAATTCGGGTGGTCACCCGACCATCCAGCTCGGGCAACACCACCTGCAGGCTGAGATCCAACGGGCCAAGACCAACGGAGCTTCCACTCCACCGCTCCCGCGGGGTGCCGCAGGTGAGGAGCTGGAGCACCGGCACATCCAGACGGTCCCACAGGGGTGCCCCCAGCCCAGCTTCCGCAGCCGTCACGGAGGCAAAAGCTGTGGCGCACAGAACCGCCTCCACCAGTTCCTGGGTAAACCAATCCGCAACGCCCGCCTGGATGGCCGGATCCCGCAGGCTGCTCACCCACAGGGCACGGGGGCTAAGTCCCCTATCCCGCAAGGCGGAAAGCAGGCTGTCCATCAGGGCCGTATCCCCCGCCTGACGCAGGGCTCGGTAAAGCACCACTCCCACCCGTGGTCCCGGATCCAGCCGCCAGTCATGGGGGAGGGGATCGGGGGCCTCGATGGGGTTTGCTGGTTTCGGCGTATGGCCCTGCAGAAGGGCCCCGAGGGCCTCCAGCGCCAGCAGAAGGTTGGCTTCACCCCCAATCCGGAAACAGCGGGCCAGGCTCAGATTGAGGGCTTCACCCACGCTGGCCAGGGACCCCAGCACCCCATCTTCTTCTGGGGTGCCTGCCAGGACGAGAAGCTGACGCCCTGGTGCCCTGTCCTGCCAGAGACGCAACTGATCAATGCCGTAACTCCAGTGGCCCCGCCCGCCCAGGAGCCGCACCACCACCACGCGGGTGCCCGCCAGGGAATTGCTGAGGTAGTGATCCACCACCGCTGGGTGGGTGAGCTTGGCCAATGGGAGTCCCTGGACACGGAAGGGGAGGGAACGGCGTTCCACCACCCTGGCCAGGGCCAACAAATCGGTTTCCGCGCTGCTGAGCAGCACCAGATCCGCTGGCGGATGGGTCAGGAACGCCGGGGCGTCGCCATCAAGATCAGCGGGGCCGGATGTGGTTGGAGGGCGATGCATCTCCCCATCCTGCTGGCTTCGGTGAGAAGATCGGGCCAACTTGACGGGCCCCATGCACCAGTTCCTCCCCTTTGCCTGGTTCGGCGGCAAGTGTGTGCCCTTTGCCGATGCCACCCTCTCGGTGGCCACCCACGCCCTGCATTACGGCACTGGAGCATTCGGTGGCATGCGTGGCTTGCCCAATCCCGACGACCCCAAGGAGATTCTCCTCTTCCGTGCCGATCGGCATGCGCGCCGACTGAGCCAGAGCGCCCGTCTGTTGCAGACCACCCTCAGCGAAGAGACCGTCATGGAGGTGATCCGGACCTTCATCCAGGCCAATCGGCCAACAAAGCCGTTCTACATGCGTCCATTCGTGTACACCAGTGGGCTGGGGATTTCCCCCAGGCTCCATGACGTGGTCACTGATTTCCTGGTGTATGGCATTGAAATGGGCGATTATCTCTCTCCCGATGGCGTGTCCTGCCGCATCAGCAGCTGGACCAGGCAGGAAGATCGCTCCTTGCCCTTACGGGGCAAGATCAGTGGGGCCTACATCACAAGTTCCCTGGCGAAAACGGAGGCCGTCAAGAGCGGGTTTGATGAGGCTTTGTTGCTCAATAGCAGGGGAAAAGTGAGTGAGGCTAGTGGAATGAATCTCTTTATGGTCAGGGATGGGAACCTGATCACTCCAGGGGTCGATCAGGACATTCTGGAGGGGATCACCAGAGCTAGCATTCTAGAATTGGCACCGCGAATGGGGATCCCGGTGATTGAGAGAGCTGTCGATAAAAGTGAGTTATTCATTGCCGATGAGGTGTTTCTGAGCGGCACCGCAGCTCGCATCACCCCTGTGCGTTGCGTGGAGACAACAGAACTTCCCACCTCAAGGCCCGTGATGGAGCAGCTGAGAGATCGGATCACCCGCATCACGGAGGGCCGTGATCCTGAGTATGAACACTGGGTTACTCGGATCAGGATCGAGGATTGATGCTGGCTCCTTCCACCCAAGCCAAGACACTGCAGCGCAACGGTTTTCTCGAGCGCCTGCACAGTGCGGATCGGCCGGTTCTCGTCTTCGATGGCGCCACGGGCACCTCGCTCCAACTCCTGGATCTGACAGCCGAGGATTTCGGTGGAGCGGCCCTGGAGGGCTGTAACGAGCACCTGGTCTTCACCCGGCCCGATGCGGTGCAAACCGTCCATCGTCAGTTTCTCGAAGCCGGCTGCGACGTCATTGAGACGGATACCTTCGGCTCCACCTCCATCGTGCTGGCGGAATACGGACTGGAAGATCAGGCGTTTGCTCTCAATCAACGGGCCGCGCAACTGGCACGGGAGATGGCCGATGCTTACAGCACGCCCGAGAAACCCCGCTTTGTGGCTGGGTCCATCGGCCCCACCACCAAGCTGCCCACCCTGGGCCACATCTCGTTCGACATCCTCAAGGACTCCTTCCAGGAACAGGCTGAGGGCCTTTTGGCGGGAGACGTGGATCTGATGATCGTGGAAACCTGCCAGGACGTGCTCCAGATCAAGGCCGCTTTGATGGGTCTGGAAGCGGCCTACCTCAAGGTGGGTCGTCGGGTGCCCCTGATGGTCTCGGTCACGATGGAAACCACCGGGACGATGCTCGTGGGATCAGATATCGCATCGGTGGTGGCCATCCTGGAGCCCTTTGCCATCGATGTACTTGGTCTCAACTGCGCCACCGGACCAGAGCAGATGAAGGAGCACATCCGCTATCTCAGTGAGCACAGTCCCTTTGTCGTCAGTTGTATCCCCAATGCCGGATTGCCGGAAAACGTGGGTGGCGTTGCCCACTACCGATTGACCCCCACCCAGATGAAAATGCAGTTAATGCATTTCGTCGAAGATCTCGGCGTGCAGGTGATCGGGGGGTGCTGTGGCACCACCCCTGCCCACATCGCCGCCTTGGTGGAGCTCTCCAGGGATCTCAAGGCTGCCCCCAGGCCGGTGAGGGGCCAAGCCCACACACCAGATCCGAGGCCAGCGATCCACTACGAGCCAGCTGCCGCTTCCATCTACGGCGTCACGCCCTACCACCAGGACAACTCCTTTCTGATCATCGGTGAGCGCCTGAATGCCAGCGGTTCCAAGAAAGTTCGAGAATTGTTGAACAGCGAAGACTGGGATGGATTGGTTGCGGTGGCGCGGGATCAAGTCAAGGAAAATGCCCATGTATTGGACGTCAATGTCGACTATGTGGGCCGGGACGGTGAAGCCGATATGCAGGCCCTTGTCAGCCGTCTGGTGACCAACGTCAATCTACCCCTGATGTTGGATTCCACCGAATGGCAAAAGATGGAAGCCGGACTGAAGGTGGCCGGTGGGAAATGCATCCTCAATTCCACCAACTTTGAGGATGGGAACGAACGGTTCTTCAAGGTGCTCTCCCTTGCCCGCGACTACGGGGCAGGCTTGGTGGTGGGCACCATTGATGAGGAGGGAATGGCCCGAACGGCCGACCAGAAGTTCGCCATTGCCCAAAGGGCTTATCGCGATGCCCTGGAATTTGGTTTGCCCGCCCGTGAGATCTTTTATGACCCTCTCGCCCTGCCGATTTCCACAGGTATCGAGGAAGATCGGCGCAATGCCCTTGCCACGATTGATGCCATTCGTCGGATCAGGGAAAATCTTCCCGATGTGCACATCCTGCTGGGAGTCAGCAATGTGAGCTTTGGGCTCTCCCCAGCCGCTCGCATTGTTCTGAATTCTGTCTTCCTCCACGACTGCTGTGAAGCGGGGATGGATGCCGCCATCATCAGTCCGGCGAAAATCCTTCCCCTGATCAAGATCTCCCAGGAACAGCAGGACGTTTGCCGGGATCTGATCTACGACAGACGCCGGTTTGAGGGATCCATCTGTACCTACGACCCCCTCACGGTTCTCACCACAATGTTTGAGGGGGTGAGCACAAAAGAAGCACGCGCATCTGGCCCTTCCCTGAAGGATCTACCGATTGAAGAGAGGCTGAAACAGCACATCATTGATGGGGAGCGGATCGGCATCAATGAAGCGCTGGAAGAGGCTCTCCAGTCTTATCCTCCCCTACAGATCATCAATCACTTTCTGCTGGATGGCATGAAGGTGGTGGGAGATCTTTTTGGATCGGGACAGATGCAACTGCCGTTTGTCCTGCAGAGCGCTGAAACGATGAAAGCGGCCGTGGCCCACCTGGAACCCCACATGGAGAAGGTGGAGAGCAGCAGCAAGGGGAAATTATTGATTGCAACTGTGAAAGGAGATGTGCATGATATTGGCAAAAATCTTGTCGATATCATTCTCACTAACAATGGCTACGAGGTGATCAACCTCGGCATCAAGCAGCCTGTGGAGGCCATCGTTGAGGCCCAGAAGCTCCACAAGGCCGATTGCATTGCCATGAGTGGCTTGCTGGTGAAATCCACGGCCTTCATGAAAGACAACCTGGAAACCTTCAATGAGGTGGGGATCCATGTGCCCGTCATTCTTGGAGGAGCGGCCCTGACGCCCCGATTCGTTCAAGGAGATTGTCGGCAGGCCTATCGGGGTCAGGTCATGTATGGCCGGGATGCTTTTGCCGACCTGAGGTTTATGGATGCCCTCATGGATGCCAAGGCTTCAGGTCGGTGGGACAACCAGCAGGGGTTCCTAGACGGGGCTCCGGAGTCTCTCCAATGGGGTGATTCACCCGCCGCTGATGCCCCAGCATCGGTCCCTGCTTCCCCTGGCCCGGAGGCCTCCGAGGAGCCGCTTTCACCTGAACCCAATCTGGAGCGTTCCGAGGTCGTACCGGAAGAACCTGCCCTGGTGCCTCCCTTCTGGGGAAGCCAGGTGCTTCGTGAGGATGACATCCCCTTGGAAGAGGTGATGGGTTACCTAGACCGCAACGCCCTCTTTGCCGGCCAGTGGCAATTTCGCAAAACACAGGAGCAATCCCGTGAGGATTATGAGGCCATGCTCCAGGCCAAAGCCGAGCCCATCCTTCAGGAGTGGCTCAAGCGCTGCCTGGAGGAGAAGCTCCTGACCCCTCGCGTGGCCTACGGCTATTTCCCCTGTGGGAGGGAAGGAAACAGCCTGGTGGTGATGGATCCGGCCCCCCTGTCCAGCGGGGAAGATCCCCTGGGGGCACGGCAGGTGTTGGGGCGGTTCGTGCTGCCGCGGCAGAAAGGTGGCAACCGATATTGCATTGCGGATTTCTATCGCGATCTCTCCATAGCAGCCGATGGCCAACCGGAAGCCACGGATGTGTTGCCCATGCAAGCCGTGACCATGGGCGAAACAGCAACCATTTTTGCCCAGTCCCTGTTCAAGGCAGATCAGTACACCGACTATCTCTATTTCCACGGTCTGGCTGTGCAAATGGCTGAAGCCCTGGCGGAGTGGACCCATGCCCGTATCCGTCAGGAGCTTGGCTTTGGCGATCAGGATCCCAGGGCCTTGAGAGAGATACTGGCCCAGCGCTATCGCGGCAGCCGCTACTCCTTCGGTTATCCCGCCTGCCCCAACGTGCCGGATTCACGCCAGCAGCTGGTCTGGCTTGGGGCGGAGCGCATCGGGCTGACGATGGATGAAAGTGACCAGCTCGAGCCGGAACAGAGCACCACGGCCCTGGTGGCCTTGCACAGCAGGGCGCGCTATTTCAGCGCCTGATCGCCGTGTCAGGCTGGGGCCCGTTTCCTACCCCCATGCCATGGCCCTCTCCGGACCCGATGCGATCGACCAGGCCATCGCTGCTGGCCTGGACCTTGATGGCACACCGATCCCCCAGCCCATGTTGGAGCTCTACGAAGAGGTGATGGCTAAGGAAAACGCCAGGTCCCGCAGCGGCGTGACCAAATCGATGCGGAACCGGATTGTGCGAAGTGGAGCCAAACATCTCAGCCGAGAGGATCTGGATGCCCGGTTGAAGGCCGCTGGCTGGGAGGGTTTGAAAGAGAAGGAGATCGCTTTTTTCTATTGATCCCCAAGGGCTTGCACTAGGTACAGAGGTCCTCCAGGGTGTCGATCACATCCTGTTGGAAATCTTCCAGATCGTCTGAATCACTCAGATCAATGCCCTCCCCTGCAGCGTTTTGGATGAGTTCTTGAAAATGGAAAGCCCCCTCGCCATGGGCGAGGAATTCCACAGCGGAAGACTCACCGCTTTCCTTGAAGGCGTCGCAGAGGGCGAGAAAGGCTGCGTCTTCGGTGAAATCCCAGCTCATTTAGGGGGTGGTGCTAGACGACCTTTAACGCCTCCCCCCCGCGACTCGTCAACCACCTGGATGGATTTTGTGCGGGTCCTCCATCAGAATCTTCAAATTCGACTTGCCACGAACCCGTGACAGTCCCCTCCACCACGCCCTCCGACACCAGCCCCCCTGCAGCGTTGAACGTGCTCGGACAATCCCTGGTCATCTGTGGTTGTGAGCCCATGACCGGCTGGTTTCGGGATGGCTCCTGCCGCACCAATGGAGCCGATCTGGGACGCCATACGGTGTGTTGTGTTGTGAGCGAAGCCTTCCTGGCCTACAGCCGGGCCTTGGGCAATGATCTGAGTACACCCGCTCCCCAGTACGGATTTCCCGGACTCAAGACGGGGGACCACTGGTGCGTCTGTGCCAGCCGGTGGTTGGAGGCCTATGAGGACGGGATGGCTCCCCCTGTTCGCCTCGAAGCCTGCGAGGCCTCAACGTTGGAGGTCATCCCACTTGAGCTGCTGAGAAGCCACGCCGTCTGACGCTCACCAGGGGATCGGCTGTCCGTCCCAGGCAAGAAAGGCTCCGGAGGTTTCCGCCGTCTGGCGTTCCAGAACCGCCAGCAAATGGGAGGCAGCCTGGTCTGGCGAGAAGAGGCGATCCGGGGGCACGGTGGACCGAAAAGGGGCCGACAGGTCCGTGGCGGTGGTGCCGGGGTGGAGAAGGGTGACGCAGGCCATCGGGAGCCGACGCCGCCACTCCAGAGCCAGCGTTCGCAACAGCTGGTTCTGGGCAGCCTTGGCACCTCGATAAGCATACCAACCCCCGAGGCGGTTATCCGCGATGCTTCCCACCCGGGCGGAAAGACTGGCGAAATGACTGGGAGACTGCCTGGGAAGGGCCGCTTCCAGAGCTTGTGCCAGCAGGAGAGGACCCCAGGCGTTCACGGCAAAACTCTTCTGGAGGGCGAGCGGATCCACCTGGCTGAGACGTTTTTCTGGCTGCAGGTCAGCGCCGTGCAACAGACCCGCAGCACAAATGACCAAGCGCAGGGGGGACAGCTGCTCCCTGGCGACCTGGCCCAAACGCTCCAGGCTGGCCGGATCCGCAAGATCCACCTCCAGGTCTCCCTCGCGTCGTCCGGCAGACCACAGGCGCAGGGAGGGTGCCTGCTCGGGCAGGGCCGCCAGGAGCGCCTTTCCAATCCCTCCCATGCCCACCACCAGGGCATGACCCTCCCAGGTCTGCCAGGGACGGGGGGCGTCGTCACTGGCTGGCACAGGCGGTGCGGTGGCTTGTCGCATGATGGCAGGAGATCGAGAGGAGCAGGTCATCCTGCGCATCACCCTGCTGGGACTAGGCGCTTGGGGGAGCACCTTGGCGGATCTCTGGCGTGCCCAGGGGCACGAACTCATCACCTGGACCAGACGAACCGGGGAGAGCCCGCAACACAGCCTTTCCGGAACAGAATTGGTGGTGTCGGCGGTGGCCATGGCAGGTGTGCCCGCACTGGCCACCCAACTGGCCCCGAGCTGGCCCGAGGGGGTGCCCCTGCTCAGCTGCAGCAAAGGCATTGATCCGGCCCAACTCTGCAGCGCCAGCCAGCTCTGGGAGCGCCAGTTGCCAGGCGCTGCCATGGCCGCCCTCAGTGGGCCAAATCTGGCTACGGAACTGGCCAGAGGCCTGCCCGCCGCCAGTGTGATTGCCTCCACTGACCGGACCCTGGCCCTGCGCCTGCAGGCGGAATTGCGGACCCCCCACCTCAGGCTCTACACCAATCAGGATCCCTTGGGGACCGAAGTGGCAGGGGCGCTGAAAAATGTGATGGCCATTGCGGCAGGCATCAGTGATGGGCTGGGCCTGGGCTCCAATGCCAAGGCCTCCCTGCTCACCAGGGGTTTAGCCGAAACCGGCCTGGTGCTGAAAGCCCTCGGAGGGCAACCGAGCACCCTCTACGGACTGGCCGGTCTGGGCGATCTGTTGGCGACAGCCAACAGCCCCCTCAGCCGCAACTATCGCTTTGGGCTCCTCCTCGCTGGGGGGGCTTCCGAGGAGGGGGCGCGGGATCAGATTGGGGCCACCGTGGAAGGACCTGCTACCGCCCGGGCGGCCCTGAAACTTGCCGATCGGGAGGGCTGGACCCTGCCCATCTGTCGTCAGGTGGTGCAGCTCCTTGAGGGTCGCCTCACCGCCCCGGCAGCCGTGCAGGCCCTAATGGACAGGGAACCTCGCCAGGAGGAGCTCCAGTGGTGAGGGGTTGCCGTGCAGCCCTGGTGGAGGCCTTCAGCGAACACCCCCTTGGGGGGAATGGAGCGGCCGTGGTGCTCCTCGAGAAAGCCGTTCCAGCCCCATGGATGCAAGAAGTTGCGCGGAGCCTGCAGCAATCGGAAACCGCCTTTCTGCTTCCCCTGCAAGGGGGTGCATGGGGACTGCGCTGGTTCACCCCATCCCAGGAGGTGAAGCTCTGCGGTCATGCCACCCTGGCGGCTGCCCTGGCCCTGGGTGCCTGGGGAGTGTTGCCTCCAGGGGGGGCGGCCACCTTTTTCACCCGAAGTGGAACGTTGCAGGTGAGCCTTGTGACCTCCCCAGCGGCGTCTAAGGGGGCTCGTTCCCCCCTTGCATGGATCGAGCTGCCACGCCTCCCCCTGGCGCCCCAGCAGGCCCCTCAGGATCTGATCACCTTGCTAGTCGAAAAGCTGCACCATGACCCGTTGAGGTTCTGGCACTCCCCCCTGGGGTATCAGGTGGCTCTGCTCCATTCCTCAGCCCCCCTCCCCCAGCTGGAAGGGTTGAAGGCAGAGCTGGGCGGAGCAGCCAGGCAGGGGCTTGTGTTGATGCAGGCCCTGGTGCCAGGCGGGAATCCGCTGGCGAGGGTGGCGGGACAGCAGGCGGATTACCAGTTGCGGTTCTTTGCTCCGGGGCTGGGGATTGACGAGGATCCCGTCACGGGATCGGCCCATGCCCTCGTTGCTCCCTATTGGATGGGGGAACTCCAAAGGCCACGGGTGGTGGGCTGGCAATGTTCCGACCGTCCGGGGGGGATGGTGTGCGAAGCCGGTTCTTCAGGCATGATCCGCCTGACTGGTGCAGGGCATCTCTTGTGGGAAGGCACATTGTGGGCCGAGCCAGGGCATTCCTCAGACCCCTCTCAGGCCTTGGACGATTGGGAACGGGTCTGCGTTCCTTAGGGACCCAGGCCCTCCAGCATCCTTTTTTGCTGACGGCTCCGCTGGCCGCCTCAGCCATCAGCATGGGTTTTGCGTCTCAGGGCTTATTGCGGCCTTCTGCCGTGTCCCAGCAGGGTGACGTGCTGGATGCACTGATGGCCCCAGCACCTGAGAGAAAGCCCCCCGCAGACACACCCCTGCCCTCCGGGAAGAGTTCCCCCCTGGGAGCGGCAGCGGACCCTGGCACCCTGCAGGCCAGACGGATTGGAAGCGTTGGCAGCGATGCCCCCGTCCCCGAGACCGACCCCGGCAATGGGGTCAATCTGGAGATCCGGGTGGCCCTGCTGAAGGTGTCGAGCCAACCCAGCGTGGGCGGTGAGAGGGGGTGGCGGGTTCTAAGCCGTGACGGCCAAGTGATCCGTCAGGGCGAGCCCGGGGAGGTTTTTGCGGGTGATCTTCTGGGGTCCTTGGTCGAGGTGTGGATCGAACCCGGTCCAACCGGGGGGCTGCGGGTGGATGGACGCCCCTATGCCGGTCGCCTCAGGGTGTTGCGAGCCGGCAATGGGGTTCAGGTGGTGAACCACCTGAACCTCGAGAGCTATGTGAGTTCGGTTGTGGGCGGGGAAATGCCGACCTCATGGAGACTGGAAGCCCTTCGTGCCCAGGCGGTGGCGGCCCGGTCCTATGCCATGGCCCACATGGCTCGTCCCGCCCATGACCATTGGCACCTGGGAGACACCACCCGTTGGCAGAACTATGAAGGCCTCAAGACGGTGTCCGACCCGACCTTGCAGGCCACCAACTCCACGGCAGGGGTGATACTCAGCTACCAGGGCGGCATCGTGGAAAGCCTCTATGCGGCCACCCAGCAGATCGTGGATGAAGCCCATAGCCATTTGGGGGCGAGCATGAGTCAAACGGGAGCCCAGGAACTGGCCCAGCAGGGGCTCCGGTTCAATGAAATCCTCGCCCACTACTACCAGGGGGCTTCCCTGGCCCGCCTGCAAGTCGGTGCGAGCTAAGGGCTACTGGCAAGCAGCCAAGGCCGTCTCCCTGGCGGCCCTGGAGCAAAAGGCCCTGGTGCCGCTCCGGACCACCGAGCTCCAGATCGAGGGGGTCCCCCCGTTTCTGTTGCGGCGGTTAGAAGGATCGCCCCCCCGCCATCTCACGGACCAGGGTCCTAAGCCCAACCCCTTTCTTCCCTGGGACCGGCCCCTGGAGGTGATGCGGCTTGGCCATAGCCATGTGCTGATTCTTAACAAGTACCCGGTTCAGCCTGCCCATTTGTTGCTGATCACCCAGCAATGGCAGCCCCAGGCCGGATGGCTCACGCAGGCCGACTGGCAAGCCGTGGCCCATGTGGCCGCTGACACGGGCGGGCTGTGGTTTTTCAACAGCAGCCCGACGGCGGGAGCCAGCCAACCCCACCGTCACCTCCAGCTTCTGCCCCGAGAGGAGGGGGAAGCCAGTTGCCCTCTGGCTGCCCTGCTCGAGAGCCAGCTCCAGGATCTGCACCAGCCATGGCCTTGGCGCTATGCCCTGAGTGCCCGATGGGATGCCAGGGAGGGGAAGGATCTGCTTGCCCTCTATCGCAAACACGCTCTTCTTCTGGATCTGGGTGATCCTGATGGGCCTGAAGATCCCCAGCACGCCTACAACCTTCTCTTCGATGACAGCTGGTTCCTGACCGTTCGGCGGGTGAAGGAGCATTGCGCTGGGTTCAGCATCAATGGCCTTGGCTTTGCAGGATTTCTCCTTTGCACCGCCCAGTCCGATCTCGACTGGCTGAGAGCCCATGGCCCTTGGGCCCTACTGAAGGATGTGGCAGCTCCGTCAGGCTGACAAGCAACGAAATCAGGTGTTTCTTCGCTGGTCAGGGCCGTCAAAACAGGCTGATCTAGAGGGGAGCCATGGACTCTCCCTTCACGGACGGGAGTCCTGGTCTCGGGTGCCTACAAACCTCTGAACACGCTGTCCCATGAACACCTGCACCGTTCGCCAACCACGCCCCCTGCCCCGTCCCGGCAACCCGTCTGCAACCGCGATCAAAGCGCTCCAGCGCCGCAATGCCCTTGTGGAGGCCCATCGACACCTGGTGCCGCCTGTGGCCCATCACTACTGGCGTCGCTGCCCAGAACCCCAGGACGATTTGATCCAGGTGGGATTGATGGGCCTGATCAGGGCCGCGGAATTGTTCCGCCCGGAGACCGAAACCCCCTTTTCGGCTTTTGCAAGACCCCACATCCGCGGGGCCATCCTCCACTATCTCCGGGATGTGGCCGCCCCAGTGCGCCTGCCCCGTCGTCAAGCTGAGTTGCAGATCCGCCTCCAGCGCCTGGAGGAAAACAGCGCGGGGATGTCCAAGGGCGAGCCCATGTCTGAGCGGGAGCTGGGGCGTCGTCTGGGGATGACGGAGGAGCAATGGCAGCTCCTCCAACGGCATCGACAGCTATGCCGGCCAGCCCCTCTCGATGCTGCCCTGCTCGAACAGATCTCCTCTCCCGCCATGGAGCCCCAAGAGGATGACCAAGCAAGCCAGAGGGGTGTCGACGAGCTACTGAAGGGGCTGGATCCCCGCACCCAGCAGGTGCTCCGCGGAGTGGTTCTGAAGGGTTGGAGCTATCGACGCACCGCAGCCGCCCTGAATGTGAGCACAATGACGGTGCAACGTTGCCTGCACCGCGGTCTGGCGAACCTGCGCATCCAGCTCTGCCCTCCTCCCCAGGCGCCATGCACTAGTTCTGTGCGGATCCACGGTCTCGCTCCATCTGTTGCTCGAGTGTGGCCATCGCGGCAGTCACCGCTGCCAGCTGGCGCTCCAACCCATCGCGCCAGAAGGTGAGCATCCGCAACTTGCTCTCCTGGTAACGGAGATGACGCACCCCTGGATCCTCTGCCAGGGGTGCGCAAAAGCCAAATGGTGAAAACATGGGGGCAGGTCCGAACTTGGATGGTTCTAGCGGGCCTAAACGTTCCAATGAGACGGAGTGGGTGAATTTTTGGTCAGATGGGCCGCGAGTCGCCATGATGGGCAGCTTCCTAGAGACAGTTCCCGGCGCGACGTGCTTGCGGTGTTCCGTCCCATCCCCGCCCGCTTGCTCCTGAGCCTGGCCTGTGGATCCGTCCTCGTCCTGGCTCCCAGGGCCTGGGCTCAGTCCTATGTCTCCCTAATGGAAGGCCAACGCGCCGTGCCCCTGAAGGGCCAATTCAATGGGGTGCCCGTCTTGCACTCCAATCAGCCCGAAGAGGTGGAGGGGCCTGGTTTACTGATCAGCACGGTTCCTGGCACGGCTTTTGCAGCAGAAAATGGCAGGCCAGTAGAGATGCCTGCCTATACCTTTAATGGAGAGTTTGGACTGCATTTACACCACAAATACTTTCCAACGTACAGGGGTTCCATCTCGGCATCGCAACGACGTAGTGAACTCACCCTTGCGGCCATTCTTGTCAATCCCAAGACGGAACCGGTCAGGATTCAATTTTCTGCAGGAGCGGTTCGCAATAGTTTTGAAGCACCCTATCTTGCCCAACATCTCCTGGGGGTACGACCCCTTGGACCCCGTCCCTGGAACACAGGTCCCGGGGATGCCACAGCGGTGCAGCTGCTCAGGGGACGGCTTGACCCCCAATTAACAGAAACGGTGATCGTGCCTCCAAGAGGGCGTGTGGTGCTTTTTCGTACGCCGCTCCCAGCACTTGGCATCGCCAATGCGCTACTGAAAGGGCGCAGCGATGGTCCGTTTCAGATCGCAGTGGTGGCTGCCAAGAAGCCTCAGAGCGATGAGGATTTCTTTGCCGTCATGGATCAGGGCCGGTTGGCTCCGGGACGGGTGTATTTGCAGCGCATTCCTGAGATCCACGCTGGGACGATCTTCTCCCGGGTGGGGGGAGTAGCCATCGGAGATCATTACCGGGCGTCACTCAACCACGATCTCAATCAACAGGGCCCTCTCCATGTACCCCTAACCAGCACAAGGCGAACCCACTTCGGCACAGGTGAAGTGCAGGTCAATCCGCTCGCCACCCGCGTGGTGGATTCCGCTCTGGATAACGTCGGCACCTATGGCGTGCGCTTTGATGTCGACCTCAATCTGGTCGGGCAAGGCGCCTACGACATTGTCCTGAGCCACCCTTCACCCATTGCGGGGCGGGCTCCTTTCACAGCCTTTCGTGGCTCCATCGAAATCCGCAGACCGGAGGGTCTTCAGGCGGTGCATGTTGGACTGCGGTCGGGGCAGAGCCTGTCCTTGGCCCCCCTCCAACTGGAAGCCGGCCGCAGTACACCTGTTCGCATTTCCCTGGTCTATCCGGCAGACTCCACTCCTGGTCACCTTCTCAGCATCGTGCCAACCAGCCAGCTCACGGAGGTGCAGCGGAGGGAGCGGAGGAAGCCACTGGCCATCGTGAATCCAGGAGCGCCGCTGCCACGGCCGCCTGCTCCATCTCCCCGGAAATCCGCTCCCCAAAGGGTGGGGCCGATCATCCCCCCCGCGGAGATCCTTCGCTACCCCACAACTCCCAATTGGATTCAACCCCCACCCTCCCGACCATCACCCCAACGCCAGCGCAGCTCCGGAGGGGGGTTGACTGATCGCTACAGGGACGCACTGGATGTCCAGCGGCGTCTGCTTGAGCAGTGGCAACAATCGCCCTAGGCAGCGCCCATGGATCAACCACCAACCCATACTCCCCCTCCATCACGTCGGCGCCTCACCCTGGAGCTGTCGCGGGAAAGGATCGACCATATCGATGCGTTGAAAAAGGAATGGGGTCTACGGAATCGGGGGGATGTGCTGGAGCGTCTTCTCGAGGAACTTTTCTCGCCAAGCCCTTCCGCGACCATCCCTGAGGCATCGACCCCAGCGGCCCCAACCCAGGAGGATGACCTCCTGGATGACTGTGCCGCTCTTGTTCTTGTGGGTTTAGGACAAGGGGCGATGGAGGGATGGCGCTTGGAGGCAGAGAGGGAGGAATCCCCCGGTCCGCCTCTGAAAAAGGGCAAACCTGCAAGCAAGGGGATCGACCTCCCTGGTTTTGTTCGCAAGCGGTCCCAAAATCTCAAACGGAGTTTGGCTGCTGGTGGCGAATCCGATCCCTCACCTGACGGCGTGACCACCTGGCCCCAGCTCTCGGAAGGTCTGCTGCAGCAAAGTCTGGAGAGAGCACAGACCCACTGGCTCAATCTCTTTGCCCAACCCCCCAATGACGCCGTCGTGGAGGCCGCCATGGGCTGGCTGGCCCATGACATCTGGCCCCATGCAGACCTTTGCGAGGGCAAGATGTTCACGTGGTCGGCCGCGGGACGGCTGATGAGGGATCTCGGTCCCAGCTGGAGCGAGAACACCCCGAGTCTGGAAGGGGTCATGGTGATCGCTGGTGTCCTGGAAGATCCCTTTAGTACGGAAACCCTCCCGCTCAGGATTCCCACCCTGATGCACCGTTTTGTCCACCGATTCCGACGGCGACAACGGGGCACCTCCTTCCAGACGCTGGAATCCACCATGACCCTTCAAGGGGCCCTGCGCCAACTCCAGTTGCCCACGGACCCTGGCCAAAGGGTCACATTGACCCAAATCCGGGATGCCTATCGAGAGATGGCCCTCAAACATCATCCTGATTCCGGTGGCTCCTTGGATGCCATGCGTCGCCTCAACGAGGCTTACCAGCTCCTGAAGGAGTTGTATCGACCAAAACCACAGGAAGACTGAGTGGTCGCTAGCACCTCAGAATAGACGCAATACGAGACTCAGGCCTGTTCTTAACTGTGACGGATGAGATCGGCTTGATGGCTGGTGCGGCAAGGCCCTGCCAGCCGCTCTGCTGTCACAACCATCTCATTCAAGACCTGGCACAAGACGTCTATCTGGTCTCGCCTGAGATGGCTGAGATTCTCGTGTCAACGGTCTAATTACTCTTGGATGAGACGTATCTATGGTCTTAATCCTGGCCTGGCATGGGACCAATGATTCTTGAATAACGCGTGATTCTGGGTGAGCCAGACCTGGGGAGATGGGTCAGATGATCCGCTCCCATCAAACGGCATTGTGGTGAAGAAAAGTCGTGGCCAGTCCGGTTTGGCCAATAAGAAAAGCAAGTCATACCAACTGATTGCATACCTTGCTGATCTGTCTTTAACACAGATCAGCAAGGTGAAGAGCGAACCCCACCTGTTTCCAAAGACAAAAAAAGCACAGAAGCGAACATATCGCCGGGTCCCACTCGTATCAATTCAGACTGAACGCTGGTCCACTGACTAGACCAAGTCGGAATGCTTGCGAGCGACTAAATGGGCGCTCTCGCCACGCTCAAGAGCGAAGCCTGGTCGAGGACTCTCACGGCAATCAGGCGTGAATCCACGTGGGACTCATGGCAAGTCCCGCCTGAGCTGAAGGGGAAAGCCTTTGGGCTCCGCCTTTTTGATGCACTTCCCGCATCACTCCAGAGCGCAGTGCCATCGAGATTTCAGCAGGAGCCCAGCACCACATTAAAAGCTACTGCATCCCATTTGTGACACATGCTGGGTCCCAGAAGGAGACTCCGTCTAGACGAGAGAACGGGTGTTGCGCTCCCGGTGCACGGCTTGAGCAACCTGCCAACGGATAGCTGGTGAGGAAGATGCTGTTGGTGACTCTCCTTCCGTATCAGCACTCAGGTGCTGGTCTGCATGCCCTGAATCAGAAAGTCGAAATAGGGTCCAGCCAATGCGGCGTCATCTTTGCTGAGGAGCGAGATGGAGGCCTCCTTCATGGTGCGCATGGCTTCCACCATGCCTGGCATGGGCACTCCCAAGCTGTTGTACATCTCGCGGGCACCAACGAGGCCGATGGCCTGGATCTGCTCCGTGCTGCCCGCCAGCAGCCCATAGGTGACCAGACGGAGATACCAGCTGTAATCCCTCAGGCACTGGGCCCGTTGTTTCTGGCCGAAGGCATTCCCCCCGGGAGCCACATATTCAGGCTTGCGGGTGAACAATTGCTTGGCTGCCTCATCAATGATCTTTTTCTCATTGCCCGTCAGGACCTTAACCACCTCAAGCCGCCGGCTTCCGCCGCTGAGGAATTCCACCATGGTGCGAAGCTCGCCACCAGTGGGATAGCGGAGCTGATCATCAGCCTGGAGGATCAGATCGCGAACGACACTCATGGCAGCGACCACAGACCGAGTGATCTTATCCAGCCCGGCCGCAGCATCCAAGGGGCAATTGCGGAAGGTGTAACGCCCCTTTGCAGTTCAGCCGATAGGGTCGAGGGAGACAGCTGGACCGATGCAACAGGCACAGGGGCTGGACGGGGGTCTGCAGATCCTTACCGTGAACGACCTCACCCGTGAGGGGATCGGGGTGGGGCGCATCAACGGCCAGGTGATTCTTGTGGATGGGGCCCTCCCCGGGGATCGGGTGGAGGTGCGCCTGGTGCATCAGGCCAAACGCCATGCGGTGGGCAAGCTCGTGCGCCTGATCCAAGCCTCCCCTGATCGCAGAAAACCCCCTTGCATCCTGGCGGACCACTGCGGTGGCTGCACCCTCCAGGGCTTGGAAGCCCGGGCCCAGCAGCACTGGAAACAGCAACTGGTGGTGGAAACCCTTCAGCGGATCGGCCAGTTGCCTCCCGTTGTGCGCCCACTCCTCGCGGCTCCAGAGGAACTGGCCTATCGCAACCGGGCCGTGATTCCCCTGGAGCGCGACCCGAGGGGCACACTCCGCGCTGGCTACTACCGCCGTGGCAGCCACCAAATCGTGAACATGAATCGATGCCCCATCCTCGATCCGCGTCTCGACGCCATGGTGGCGCCCCTCAAGGCCGACCTGGACGGCAGCGGCTGGCCGGTGGATCGACATGGCGCGGCGGACACCCCCGGCTTAGGGCTGCGCCACCTGGGCCTCCGCATCGGAAGGCGCAGTGGAGAGCGACTCATCACCTTGATCGCCAGCCATGGGGATCTGCCCGGACTGGCCTCCACCGCTGAGCGCTGGATGGCGCGATGGCCCGAGCTGGTGGGCGTATCCCTCAATCTCCAGCCACAACAAGGCAACCGGCTCTTTGGCCCCGAAACGATCTCCATTGTTGGTCGGGGGTGGATTCTGGAGCCTTTTTGCGGCGTGGAGCTCCAGATCGGCGCGGAGACGTTCTTTCAGGTGTACAGCGAACAGGCCGAGCGGGTGACGGCCCTCCTCATGGACAGCCTTGGTCATCCAAGCGGGATCCTTCTGGAGGGCTATTGCGGCATCGGAACCTTTTCCCTTCCCCTGGCCAAGGCGGGGTGGCAAGTCCATGGCATCGAGCAGCACCCCAGCACCGTGGCCCTGGCCCGGGCCAATGCCCAACGCAATGGCCTGGAACAACGCTGCATCTTCCATGAAGGAGATGTGGGCCTCCACCTGGAGGAGGCCCTCTCCCAAAACCGTCCAGGAGCGGTCCTGCTGGACCCCCCCCGCAAGGGCTTGCAGGAAGCTGTTCTGGCCTCCCTTCTTGCTCATCGTCCCCCCCTGATCCTCTATCTCAGCTGTGATCCAGCCACGCTGGCCAGGGATCTCAGAGCCCTTTGCAGCGATGGGAGCTACCGGTTGGAGAGTGTCCAACCCCTCGATTTTTTCCCGAACACCAGCCATGTGGAATGTCTGGCCGTTGTTCGCCTCCGAGCGATGGAGAGGCCCTGAAACGGCTAGCTGCGCAGTTGGGCCGCGAATTGACGCTGCAGGGCTTCACGCACCTTTTGATGGGCGGCTTCCACCTCGCTATCCGTGAGGGTGCGCTGGGCATCCCGATAACGAAGCCGGAACGCCTGGCTGCAATGCCCTTCCGTGATCGGCTGGCCCTCATAGCGGTCCACCAGCTCAACCTGCTCCAGCAGGGGCCGACCAGCCTTGCGAATCGCTGTCATCAGGGCTGAGGCAGACGTCTCTTTAGGCACCACCAGCGCCAGGTCCCGCTCTGCGGCGGGAACCGTGGGGAAGGGCTGAAATTGGGGTGTCCACCGGCCGGGCCGGGTGGCCGCCTGCCGAAGGGAAGCCATGGTCAGCTGGAAGAGGTGGGTGTTGTCCGGCAGATCAAGGGCGGCTGCTCGGGCAGGGTGCAGCTGACCAAACCAGCCGCAGAGTTTGCCCTCGAGCACCAGATCCGCCCTTCTGCCGGGATGGAGTAGGTCAGCCTCGCTGTTGCTGTCTTTCTGTGGGGCCTGATGGTGTGGGGGCCGATCCTCCAGAGGGAGGGCAAACCCACTCAGGGCCACCTGCAGCACACCGCGCGCTTCCCAATAGGTGAGGGGTCTGGGTTTCCCACTGCTGCTCCAACGCTCACTGCGCCGCTGCCCGCACAGCACCCCCACTAACAATTCCACCTCTTCACTGGATCTTTCATCGCCTGCAGCCCCCTGGAACACCCGGCCGATTTCAAACGCCCAGAAGCCTTCCTGGGAAGCCTGCAGATTGCGACGGGCCGCCTGCAGCAGCTCCTCATGGAGGTTGTCCCGAAGATGGCCAAAATCGCTGAGCAGGGGATTGGCCAGGGGGATGCGACCTGGCGCCATCCCCACCAGGGAGGGGGCACAGGTTTCCTGCAGCCCGGCGGCGCAGAGGGCCCTGCGCAGTCGGCGCTCCACCTGCTGGGCCGGTTCCAGCCCACCGGGAAGGAGGGGATCGGGCAGGTGCGACGCAAACCGGTCATAGCCCACAAGACGGGCAACCTCCTCAATGAGGTCCACCTCCCTGGTCAGATCGAGGGCCCGGGAAGGAGGGACCTCCACCAGCCAACCCTCGTCCTGCCGATGTAAGCGACAGCCCAGGGCCTCCAGGGTGCGTTCCACCGTGACATCGTCCAGGTCGACGGGTTCGTCGTCTTCGATCACCGGTCCCAGCAGGTTGTGGAGGTGGTCACGGTCCAACGCCACGGGGGCTCTGGGAGGGACCTCGCGCTGCAGCACCCAGCGCCCAACGGCTTTGGCCCCTGCCAGGTCCTGGAACAGGGCCACCGCCCGATCCGAGGCATGGAGAGTGCTTTCCATGGGGAGGCCTTTCTCAAACCGGGCGCTGGACTCCGTGCGGAGGCCCACGCTGCGGGACGAGCGGCGCACCCGCTGGGAGGGAAAAACGGCAGCTTCCAGCCAGATGGCCTTGGTGTGAGTCTTCACCGCCGTTTCCGCCCCGCCCATCACCCCTGCCAAGGCGATGGGTTGATTGCCATAGGTCACCACCAGAGCTTCCTCGCTGAGGGAGCGCTCCTCTCCATCCAGAGAAAAGAAGGGTTCTGCTGGGTAGGCCTGGCGAAGCCCAAGAGACCCAGGAGAGGCGTTTCCCCCACTGCCTTCGGCAAGGGCCTGGCGATCAAAGGCGTGGAGTGGCTGGCCGGTTTCGAGCATCACAAGATTGGTGATGTCGACCACGTTGTTGATGGGACGGACACCCGCCCGTTCCAGCCGGCGCTGGAGCCACAGCGGGGAGGGCTCCACCCGCACCTCCTCCAAGGCCGTCATGGTGAAGATCCCCCCCTCTTCCATCAATGCTTGATCGGTGGGAGCCACCGTCAGAGGTTGGGCAGGGGGTGACGCTGGCACCGGCGGGAAGGACGCAGAGCCACCGCAGAGGGCGGCCACCTCCCTGGCCATCCCTTCCATGGACAGCCCATCGGGCCGGTTGGCCGTGATCGCCAACTCAAGTACCTGGTCGTCGAGGCCCAGGAGGGGGCCCACGGGGGTTCCCACCAGCGGGAGAACCTCGAGCAGATCCTCCAGGATCACAATGCCCTCAGACGTCTCTGCCAGACCGAGCTCCTGCAGGGAACAGATCATCCCACTGCTCTCCACCCCTCGGATCTGGGCCGGCTTGATCGAAAGGTTGACCGCAGGAAGGTGGCTGCCAACCAAGGCCACGGGGACATGGATCCCGGCACGCACGTTGGGGGCACCACACACGATCTGCAAGGGAGGCCCTGCGGGATCTGTGCGCACCTGGCAAACGCTCAAGCGATCGGAACCGGGGTGGACCTCACGGACCTCCACATGGCCCACGACCACTCCTCCAGCCTGGGCGGCCAGATCCTCGATGGCCTCCACCTCAAACCCGGCCAGCGACAGCCTCTCCGCCAGAGGTTGGGCCTCCAAGGCCTCGGGGTTGCAGATCAGGAGCTCCTTCAACCACTGGAGCGAGACCCGCATCGTTGTGCTGAGCGACAGCTACCTATCCTAAGAACCGAAGCCGGGCCCCGTCCAAGGAGTAAGGTTGTTAGTTGTCACTTGCTCGCTCAGCGGCGCACGTCCTTTCCATGGCAAAAAACAAGGGCGTCCGGATCGTGATCACTCTCGAGTGCACCGAATGCCGGTCCAACCCCGCCAAGCGGTCTCCTGGTGTGTCCCGTTACACCACCCAGAAGAACCGCCGCAACACCAGCGAACGGCTGGAACTGAAGAAATTCTGCTCCCACTGCAACAGCTCCACCGTGCACAAGGAAATCAAGTGATCTCCCACGGTCGAGCCTGTCCAGGACGTCCAGACTTTTTTCTTTCCTCCTTGCCTTTCCCCACCGTTCGACCATGAGCAGCTCCTTTTTCAAAAAGCGCTTATCACCGATCAAACCCGGTGATCCGATTGATTACAAAGACATCGACTTGCTCAAGAAATTCATCACGGAGCGGGGCAAGATCCTCCCCCGTCGCTTGACAGGGTTGACAGCCCAGCAACAGCGTGACCTGACGAACGCCGTGAAGCGGGCCCGGATTGTTGCTCTGCTGCCGTTCGTGAATCCAGAAGGCTGAGGGCTTGTCAGGGCCTGGTGCGAGCCCCTCTGCTGGCCCCATCGGGGTGGGTGATCTCGTGGGCATCCCGGGCCGATCTGCTGAGGCCAGTCCCCAGATCGCCCTGGTGAAGGGGATTCAGGGTGGAAAGGCGGAGCTGAGCCTGCTGCCTCAGGGGAAATCCACCACCCTTCCCCTGCGCCTACTCGACCTTGTGGCTCCCGGTCCAGAGCCCGGATGGGGCTTCACCTCCGAGGGGAGTCCTGACTCCTGCTTGATCACCACGGAGGGCCTGTTAGCGGCTACGCCAAGACGCCGAGATTTCGGAGCAGCCTGGCAGGTACTGGTTGGGGATGCCTCCACCGATGCCGATCCCCAACCGTTGACCTTGCTGGCCTTCACCGAGCTGGTGAGTGGCCATACCGATCCGCTCCCATGCTGCGCGTGCTGGCTCTGGCTGCACGGATCCCAGCTGCTGTTTCGTTGCAAACAGGGTTGGATCCAACCCCGGAAGGCTGCAGAGATCAAACGGCTTGCCCAGGACCGCTACCGCCGGCAGCTTGCAGAACGCCAACAAGCGCTCTGGGTCAACGCCCTCAAACAACGCCAACCGATCGTGGCAGAGCTTCTGGAAGCCAGGCAGGGCGAAGAACTGGCGGCCTTGCGGGAGTTAGCCGAAGGGCAAGGGGAATTGCCTCTCCCGGAGGAGATCCAGCACCTTCTCCAGCAGGTGCGCTGCTCCCGTGAGGCGGCCGACGTGCGCCATCTCCTGGCCGATGTGGGCCTATGGCCTCGGCACCAGTTGCCCTCCCTGCAGGGAACCAGCTGGCAGCAGGGATTTTCCGAAACGTTGCAACGGGATGCGGAGGAGCTGTTGGGCCTGGCGGAGGGCCCGTGCAGCGGGGACGCCGAACGACGGGATCTCACGGGCCTGCACACGGTCACAATCGATGACGACGACACCGCCGACATTGATGACGGGCTCTCCCTGGAATGGATGGAGGACGGGAGCCCACGGATCTGGATCCATGTGGCTGATCCGGGCCGTTTGATTGCCCCGGGCAGCCCCCTGGATCTTGAGGCCCGCCGCCGGGGCACCAGTCTGTATCTGGCCCAGGGAACCTTGCCCATGTTCCCCCAGGTGCTGGCGACGGGTCCCTTCAGCCTGCGGGCTGGCCAACGCAGTGCCGCCTGGAGCCTGGGTGTCCGACTGGATACCGATGGGGCGATCACCGATCTGGCTCTCCACCGCAGCTGGGTGCGCCCGGCCTACCGGCTCTCCTATGCCGATGCTGATGAGCTTTTGGAGCTCGCACCTCCCCAGGAGCGGGACCTGTTGATGCTGCAGGAATGGATGCACCGTCGCCGGTCCTGGCGTGCCAAGCGGGGTGCCTTGTTTCTCGACCAACCAGAGGGACGGATTCGTGCCGCAGAGACCAGAGGCGATGGCGAAGGGGCCCTGCTGGACATCATTGAACCGACGCCCTCCAGGCAGATAGTGGCCGAGGCCATGATCCTCGCTGGAGCCGCGATCGCCGACTACGGACACCGACATCAGCTGGTCTTGCCCTATCGAAGTCAGCCTGTTGCGCCCGTGCCCACCCCCCAGGAGCTGGAGGCCTATCCGGCGGGGCCGGTGCGGCTGGCGGCCATCAAGAAGTGCCTCACCCGCGGTGTTGTCGGCACCCGGGCCCTTCCCCACTTCAGCCTGGGATTGGAGGCCTACGTGCAAGCCACATCACCCATCCGCCGCTATGGCGATCTGCTGGTTCAACGGCAGCTGCAGGCCCACCTGGAGGGGAAGCTACCGATGGACGCCTCCACCCTCACCGATGTGCTCACGGCCATGGAAGGGGGCGTGCGGGAGGGAATCACCATTTCCCGAGAAGACCAACGGCACTGGCAACAGGTCTGGTTTTCCCAACATCGCGGCGAGCAATGGCGCGGGCCGTTTCTCCGTTGGTTGCGGGAGGACCATCACCTGGCCCTGGTCCACATAGACAGCCTGGCGATGGATCTTCCGGCCGAGTGCCAGGGGTCCCCCCAGCCCGGCGACTCCGTGCTGGTGCGGGTCAGGGAGGTAGACCCTCTGAGGGATCTGCTGCGGCTGGATGCCCGCAGCCTCTGAGGCTCTTCAGGCCAACCGGGAAACCCTCAGCCATGGGCCCCAGGGATTGGCGCAACCAATCAGGGCCACAGGGCTAGGGGTGCGCTGCGCATGAAGCCAGGCATTCAGGGCGGGCTCCAGGGTGATGAGAGACCAGGGCTCCCCCCCCGGGCCCTTGGGACCATGGAGGGAAAACCCGCCACTGCCATCCGCTACAAGCTCGCCCTGCCACAGCTGCTCACCCGGCTCCCCGGGGGCTTGATGGGGATCCCCTGGCTGCGGACCCCAAAGCCCTGAAGGGCTTAGGCGCTCCCGATTGTCCAGCAGGGTGCGTTGGCGAAGGGCCCAATCAGGGTGGTGCCAAGGCGTGTCCCAGAGGGGCAATGGCCCCGCGGGCGCTAGTGGGTCATCCAAAAGGGCGGCCTGCAGATCGCGCACAGGCAGATCCGCGGGCAGCAGACCGCGACGTACGCAGAGGGCTGCCGCGAGCCCAGCAGCCTGGCCGAGATTGAGGACGAGGGGTTGCAGCCGGGTGGCGCCATTGGCCATGTGGCTCACCCCAATGGCCTTATCTGCCGCCAGAAGATTCATCACGCCTCGGCTCACCAGGGCGCCGTAGGGGATGGTGAAGGGGGTCCCGGTCCACCGTCCCCCCCAGCGGCAGCTTTTGGGAGCCAGCGGCCAGTCTGCACCTGGATAATGATGGTCGTTGGCGTAGTTCCCCACGGCGATGGCCGTCGTCTGGCCAGAACCGCCCTGAGGCACGGGCGCGATGGAGGCCCCTGGCCCCTGGGGAAGGAGGTGCTGCTCGATCACGGTCTCCATCGCCCGCAAGCGCCTGCCCTCCCGCCAGTAAGGCATCAGGGCAAGGTCATGGGGGCCATACAGGGCCCCAGCGGCAGCCTCCGCCCGTCCTGGAAACACGGACGCAGGGGCCAGGCGTCCCTGGCTGATGGTCATCAGGGCATCGGCGAAGGCCCGGCTGTGGCCCTGCATGTCCGCGGCGAGGTCCGCTCGCACCTCACCGGCCGGAGTGGCGGGATCGAAAGCCCGTTCCAGACCCCCATGCCAGTCGTTGCCTGAGAGGGGCCAGTTGAGCATCACGACACCCCCAGGCAGGCGGCCGTAGGTGAGGGTCCGCTGCAGGCCAAAACGACGGGTGACCTCCGTGAAGGGCGGGAGTGGTTCGAGACCAGACGTGAAGGTCTCTGAGGCCTGGAGCGGGCTGTCCTCCTCCCTGAGCTGGGCCATCACCACCCAGGTGGGCGACTGCACCGGCTGATTCTGAAAGAACGCCTGGCTTTCCAGATCGCTCTGGAGGGGGGCACTGGGTTCCCCCCAGGTTTCCCTGGCTTCCCAACCCAGGCAATAGGGCACATCCCCCAGGGGATAAAGATCGCCCCGATCACTGCCATCCACCACGATGGTGGGCTGGATGCTCCATGGCCTTCCTTGCCACTGCACCTCAAGTCCTGTGATGCGATCGCCCCGCCGCTCGACGGCCTCCAATCGGGCCAGGGGCCACCACTCCAGGTGCGGTGCCTCCTGACACCAATGGCGCAGGATGCCTTCAGCTGTGGACGGGAGATAACCGAAACAACTCACCCAGTTGTGATCAAGTCCCCCGGGTGTCTTGGAGGCAAGGGCCCGCAAGAGTGCCCCCCACAGACCGGTCTGCCAGGGGGAAAGTTCATTGCCGTCAGGACAACAGACCCCCGCGGCGCTCACCATTCCTCCAAGCCAGGGGCCAGGAGTGAGAAGCAGGGTCTGGGCACCGCTGCGGGCCGCCTGCAAGGCGGCGGCCACGCCACCGGTGCCTCCACCCCACACCACCACCTCGACGGTTCTGTGCTTCACGGCGTCCAACGCGCAGGGCACGGCCCAGGGCCGCTTCGCCCACAGCATCGCCGATGGGGGAGAGGTTCTGGGGCCATGGGTAAGATCCAGTCTAAGGCAGGGCCGAAATGGCGAGCCGATCTGGCGACACCAGCCGCGCCAACGAAGCCAGCCCGCCCGTGATGTCCTTCACCCTCACCACTCCGCTCTACTACGTCAACGACAAGCCCCATCTCGGGAGTACTTACACCACCCTGGCTTGCGATGCCATCGCTCGTTATCAGAGGCTCCAGGGCAAGGTGGTCACCTTCGTGACGGGCACCGATGAGCATGGCTTGAAGATTCAGCGCACGGCGGCGGCGGCGGGCCTGGCTCCCCAGGCCTTCTGCGATCGCAATAGCGCCAGTTTCAGCGATCTCTGGCAGGCCTGGGGCATCAGTCAGGATCGCTTCATACGCACCACCGCCGCGCCCCATCGTCAACTGGTAGAGCAGTTCTTTGCCCGCGTGGAAGCCAAGGGCGACGTGCTGGCGGGACGTCAGCAGGGTTGGTACTGCGTGGCCTGTGAGGAATTCAAGGATGAGGCCCCCGGGGCAGTGGAGCCGGCATGCCCCATCCACCAACGCCCACTGGAGTGGCGGGATGAGCCCAATCTGTTCTTCCGTCTCTCCCGCTATCAAGACCGGATTGAGGAGTTGGTCCGGCGGGAAGGGTTCATCGCCCCGGCCACACGCCGGCGGGAAGTGGAAAATTTCGTCGCGCGGGGGTTGCGGGATTTCTCCATTTCCCGGATCGACCTCCCTTGGGGGATTCCCGTGCCAGGCCACCCTGGACACACGTTTTACGTCTGGTTTGACGCCCTGCTGGGCTATCTGTCCGCCCTCCAGGATCCCACGGCTCCGGTAAGCCTGGAACAATTGGACGCCAGGGGCTGGCCGGCCCAGCTGCATGTCATCGGTAAGGACATCTTGCGCTTCCACGCCGTCTTCTGGCCCGCGATGTTGATGTCCGCAGATCTGCCTCTGCCGGAGAGGGTGTTTGGCCATGGTTTTCTCACCCGGGAGGGTCAGAAAATGGGCAAGTCCCTCGGGAATGTGCTGGATCCAGAAGCGCTGCTCGAGCAATGCGGCAGGGATGCAGTCCGCTGGTACCTCCTGAGAGATATCCCCTTTGGCGACGACGGTGACTTTCAGCAGAAACGTTTCAGCGACCTGGTGAACAATGATCTGGCCAACACCATCGGCAATCTGCTTAATCGCAGCGTGTCCATGTCGCGCAAATGGTTCGCAGGGGCCGTGCCCCCCTCCGGCAAGGGGTCATCGGAGGACCACCTCCTGGCCGTGGCCAGCGGCCAGGCAGCCCGCCGCTTCGATACCGCCATGGAGCAACTGGATTTCCGCTCCGCCGCAGAGGCGGTGCTCGGATTGGCCGAAACGGCCAATGGCTATCTCAATGATCAGGCTCCCTGGCAGCGCATGAAACAGCCCCACCAGGAAGAGGCGGTTGGAGCCGACCTTTACGCCGTTCTGGAGAGCTGCCGCTTGATCGCTGTGCTTCTCACCCCACTCCTTCCCGACCTCTCCTCCCGGATGTTGCAGCAACTGGCCTGCCCCACGATCCCGTGCGATGCGTTCTGGCCCGCCAACACCCATCGAGAGACCGCGGTGGCCTCTGCCACGGTGGCCACGGCAGCCTGGCACTTGGCTCGCCACTGGGGAGGGTTGCCTCCCTTGAGCCTGCTCCCGGAGGCTTCCCCTGTGATGCAACGGCTGGAGTTGCCAGATCCCCTTTGAAGCCGCCATCGCACCAGTTCCGGCAGCGCCTGTCGCGGCGGGAAACCCGGTGGGTTCCCCTGCTGCTGGCCAGCCTCAGTGCTGGTGCCATTCTTCAAAGTTGCGGCCGGCAGACCAGCATTCAGCCCGAGGAGAGTGCACCCCCCTTCAGCTTCCGAGCCCTGGATCTCCAGCAGCGCACCCGTCAAGGCCTACCGGCCTGGTCGTTGAAGAGTCCGGAAGCGCGCTACGACCTGCGCAGCAGCGTGGCCCGCGCCTTGCGCCCAGAAGGCGTGATCTTTGAGAAGGGGAAGCCGCTCTACAAGCTGTCGGCCACCACGGGCACCGTGATCAATGACGGAGCGGTGATGCTGCTGGAGGGAGAGATCCGGTTGCAGCGCCTGGGGAAGGATCCCCTCCTGCTGAGCGCCGATCGGGTTCTCTGGATTCCACAAGAATCCAGGATGCGCTTTGAACTTGGACCCAAGGTGCGCAACCTTCAGACCCAACTCTCCGCCCAGACGGCCACCCTGCTTCTGGAAAAAGACCTGCTCGAGCTCCGTGGGGAGCCCACCTTCCAGCGATGGAGCCAACCCGTGGCCATGAACGCCAAGACCTCCGACCTCGCGCCTGAACTCCAGGGAACATTCAAGGAGGTGGATTGGCGCCCTGGGCAAGGGGATCTGAAGGCCCGCGGCCCCGTGAGCATGACCCGTCGTCCACCCCGACGTGCGGGCCACCTCCCCCCCCAGGTCTTGAAGGGCTCCCGCCTGGAGGGAAACACCGTTCAGCAGGCCTACACCCTTTTTGGTCCGGTGGAGTTTGTGGATGCCGGCGAGCAGAGTTGGTTTCGGGGCGCAGATCTCGCTTTCAACACCAAGGAGTCCCAACTGAAGAACAGCGCTGCCTTTCAAGGGCAGAAAGGGAATCTGCAGGTTCAGGGGGAGGAGTTGTTGCTGGATGGCAAGTCATCCACAGCCAGCATCAGCAGAAACTGCCAGCTACAACAGGACGGCGACGAGTTGACGGCCCAAAGGTGCTACTGGAACTGGAAAACCCAGGGAATCAGTGCCCAGGGCCAGGTGCTCTACCGACGCCCCAATGATCAACTCACCCGCGCTGAGCGCATGGATGGCCAGCTGGGCCCCGGTGGAGGGGTAACCGCCACCACTCCCAATGGCAAGGTATTTAGCCAATGGCGGGTTCCCCGTCAGGCAGCTGCTCCGAAGCCGGAGCGGCCTCGGCCCAAAGCCCAGCCCATTGTGTTTTGAGCTTTCCGGCCCAGCCTTCGATCCAACGCAGATCGGCCTGGCTGAAGCAACGGGCCGTCCAGCCCCCGACCAGCAACAGCCCCCTTTCACCGATGGGCTGCACCACCACCGCCGGCAAGCCCTGAAGCAACGCGTCAAATTCAGCCCGACCTGGGTAGTGCTTCAAATCCACAAGGGAGATCGAACGCTGACGCGTCAAGGCCTGTCTGCAGATCAGGCCCGGGGCAAAGGTTTCAGGTCCAAGCAATCCCCGGCGCAGAAGGATACGTTCCCCGTCGTGCACGAGAAGAACGGCCGCAGGGGTCGCCGTGAGCACCATGGAACTGCCCCAGCCCAGTTCGGCAACCAACTCCTCAGGGAGTTCCTCAGCCAAGTCCCAGCCCTGTTCGCCCTCGAGGGCTGCGCGGTCGGCCGCCGGAGGCTCCACCCGCTGCCAGAGAGCTGCCACCACCATCAGCACCACCGCGAGCAAACTGGCCAGCACAGAAGCTCGCTCCAAGGAGGGATCCAGTTGGGGAGAGCTGAGCTGGTTGGCCACGGCAAGCACCAGGCCCCCGAGGCCGATCGCCAGAACAACACGAGCTGGTAGGGGAAGGGACATGGTGGTTGGAGGCTCGTTGAGAAATCCAGCTGGACTTCAAGGGAGCATGATCGCCGCTTGCGCGGCAGACTGGATGATGACGCCTTCCCTTGGAGCTTGCCGTGACTCCTCCATCCAGCAGCGGTGCCCCTCAACGGCACGAAGGACTTCTTCGATGGGCTCCATCGATGCTGGCCTTCGCCAGTGTTTCTCTGGTGATGCTGTTTGCGGTGGTTGCTCCTGTCCTGGCCATCGGGCCTGCGGATTTCCCCCAAAAGCCCCCCTCCGCCCATGTGCTGGATGAGGCCCATGTGTTCTCGCGGGCCAGCGCCCAGGAGATCGAGAGGGTGCTTGAGACCTTTGACGATGAGCGGGTCGACGCCAGGGTGGTCACCGTTTCCAAACTCGACTACGACGTCAGCATTGAGAAGCTCGGCGAAGATCTTCTGGCTCGATGGGATACAGCCCCGTCCGATCCTGAGGCCGCTGGTCCATCCCGATTGCTCCTTCTGATCGACGCCCAAACCCGTTCCACCGCTGTGGTGGCCTCCAAAGGCCTGAAGGGGCGCCTTCCGGCTGAATTGCTGGCCAGCACGGCAGACACCACCATGGCCACCCCCCTTCGCTCCGCCGATCGCTACCGCCAGGCCACCCTGGATGCCCTCAGCCGACTCAGCACGGTGCTTCAAGGAGGTGAAGACCCGGGAGAACCCCTGATCGAGGAGGTACAGGTCTTACCCAGCAACATTCCTAGCAAGGAGGAAACGGAAAGCAGCCACGCCTTCACCTGGGTGGTCGTCTTGCTTGTCATCGGCACCGTGGTGCCGATGGCGACCTGGTGGGTGTTTTCTCGCTGAACAACCGATGGGATTCCGCGACTGGATGGGCCGACTTGGCAATGCCCAAGCCCTAGACCTCAGCAGTGATCTGGAGAGGGGCTACGAAGCAGCCCTGCTCATCCAAAGCATCGAACTGGAGTATTACCAGGATCGCCCTGTCAGGCCCGAGCTGGAGCTGCGCATCCCCAAAGCCATGCAGGCCCAGGTGTTGCGCCGTTTTCGGGCGGCATTGCAGGTCTGCCAGCAATGCGTGGAGAAGATCAAGCCCTATCGGCAGGAACTCAGCGGTCAGGAATTGCGCCAATTGCAATTGCTCGAATCGGTAACTGCCCGTTATGCAGGAACCCGGGAACAGCTGCCCAGCTTGAGTCGGAGCCCCGAAATTCTGCCGCGCAGCCTCCTAGGAGTGGTTGATCAGGTGCGGCAGCGGCTCGATCCCGAAGCAGAAGCGAGTGTGGTTGCCGGATTTCGCAGACGGCGGGATTCCACTCTGGTGGCCTTGCGCATTTTGTTGCTGATGATTCTGGTGCCCATCCTGGTGCAACAGATCAGCCGCACCTATATCGTCTCGCCTCTGGTGGATCGCTTCTCACCAGACACCGCCTTTCTCAGTTACCCGAAACCCAAACTCGAGGAGCAGGCCGTTGAAAAGCTGCGCGTGTTTCAGGCGGAGATTGAGTTTGATCATCTCCTTCACAACGAACCACTGCCCAGCAGAGAAGAACTACAGAAACAACTGCAAACGCGTGCTCAAGAGTTGAAGGAAGAGGCGGACAAGGAGAGCACTGAAGCCGTCAAGAATGTCTTTGCTGATTTGTTTGGTCTCCTTGGCTTCGTTGCCGTATGTCTTTTTGGGCAAAGGGATATTCAAGTGCTGAGAGGGTTCATTGATGAGTTGGTTTATGGCTTGAGCGACAGTGCGAAAGCTTTTGCGATTATCCTCTTTACAGATATTTTTGTTGGCTTCCACAGCCCGGAAGGATGGACCGTGCTTCTAGATGGAGTTGCCCATCATTTCGGTTTACCAGCTCGTGAAAACTTCATCCTTCTCTTCATCGCCACCTTCCCTGTGGTTCTCGCAACTATCTTCAAATACTGGATCTTCCGCTACCTGAATCGGGTCTCCCCCTCTTCGGTGGCTACCCTTCGCAACATGCAAGGAGGTGGCTAAGGCGTGGTTGCAACCCTGCCTCCCATCACCATGGTGAGTGGGCCTGCGGCCAGCGGCAAGAGCCGTTGGGCCGAACACCTAGCCCACAGCAGCGGCCACCCGGTGGTGGTGTTGGCCACCGGTCCCGATTTGCCAGACGACATCTCCTGGCAACAGCGCCTAGAACGCCATCGGCAAAGACGGCCGTCCTCCTGGCGCACCCTAGAAGTGGGGGGAGCACTTAGCCCTGGTCTGATTAGCCTGAGCCCGAATGAGCTGGGATTGGTGGATTCCCTGGGCACCTGGGTCGCAGCTCATCTGGAGCTGGAGGGTGTGGCTTGGCTGGAGGAGGTGGACACCCTTCTGAACACAATCCAGCGCGTTCCCTCCCCTCTGGTGCTGGTGAGTGAGGAAACAGGCTGGGGAGTGGTGCCCATGACCGTGGCTGGAGGCCGATTCCGTGACCGCCTGGGGGCTCTCCAGCAGCGGCTTTCACCCTATTGCGATGGGGCCTGGTTGGTGTTGCAGGGAAGGGCCATCAATCTGGCCCATCTGGGTCTGTCCGTTCCCCCCATCGAGGAGTGATGCCGCGCGTTGTCTTGTTCGAACCCCTGATCCCTCCCAACACGGGAAATGTGGCAAGGACATGCGCAGCCACGGGGTTAGAACTCCATTTGATCGAGCCCCTCGGCTTTTCGCTCAGTGATCGCCACCTGAAGCGCGCCGGGTTGGATTACTGGCCCTTGGTGACGCTGGTCCGACATCCGGATGCGCCCACCTTTCTGGATGAACGGCGCCAGCGGGGGGGTCGCTTGCTGGCCTTCAGCAGCCACGCCACCTTGTCCTACAGCGAAGTGGTCTACCAAGAGGAGGATTGGCTGCTGTTCGGCAAGGAGACCGATGGATTGAGCTCAGCCCTTCTGGAGGCCGCCGATCTGAGGCTCACGATTCCCATGCCGCGATCAGGCCAGAAGATCCCCGGTGGAGTCAGGAGCCTCAATCTCTCCGTCGCTGTGGGAGTGGTGGTTTTTGAAGCCCTCAGACAATGCACCCCGGGTCGCCCCAGCGTGGTCAGTACCAGCAGGGGCCCTGCAACACTTGCGCCATCGGGAGACTGACGCTAAGGTCCGCGGGAATTTGTTTGAAAGACAAAGGTTTTCATCGCCTTTGTTCTCGATGGATGAAACAAGAACGATGTTCCGTTCATTTTCATTCTTTTTGCTATCAACATCTCTTCTCTTTACCTGCATGTTGTTTAATCGCCGTATTTTCACAGCCTTGCTCAGTACCTCGGTGGTCCTCCCGCTCTCCGCAGCGCTGGCCACCGATCTTCAGTTCACCTCCCCTTCCGACGACCTCTTAGCAGCCCTGAGAGATCTCGAACATGGTTCAAGTCGTCCCATGGGCGATCGTCTTCCTCCATCCCCGCCTCCCCTCTTGCCCGCAGAGGACGCTTCTCATAGCACCCCGAAGGGACTTGTCCGGTTTGGAGACACTCTTGACTCCATCGCGCATCGCTACCGGCTGTCTATCGATCAGTTGGTTCAATTGAATCCCGACCTTCGGTCATCACCCTTGATTGTGGGACGGCAACTCAAGGTCTCCTCAGCGTCTGAGTTGCGCATCCACCAACTGATCAGCCTTAAGCCCACCACGAGCGGAGGGGTCAGTTGGCCTGACACCCCTGAATACAGGCCTTCCCAAGTTCAGCCTCCCGGAAACCAACGCTGGCTTATGCCGGCAAGAGGTCTGTTGACCTCGGGGTATGGCTGGCGATGGGGTCGCATGCACAAAGGCATCGACATCGCTAACAGCATTGGCACGGCCATCGTGGCTGCCCAGCACGGACGGGTTACCTTTTCTGGTTGGAGTGATGGGGGCTACGGCTACCTCGTTGAAATCACTCATGGAGACGGCTCCCGCAGCTTGTATGCCCACCAGAGTCGGATTCTTGTCCGGGAGGGCGAAGAGGTTCTTCAGGGCCAACAGATCGGGGAGATGGGGAGCACAGGCAGGAGTACGGGCCCCCACTTGCACTTTGAGATTCATTCCCCGGGCTATGGAGCCATCAACCCAATGGATGTGCTTCAGCCGGCTGCCTGAAGCCCAATCGGGGACGATGGCTTAAAGTTCTAAGGATCAGGCTCGGTAGCTCAGCTGGTTAGAGCGTGGGATTCATAACCCCAAGGTCGGGAGTTCAAGTCTCCCCCGAGCCATCATGTATTCCCCTTAGCGCATATCCACGGCTCTTAAACGATCGCGGAAACTCGTGGAATCTCCATTCATGCCGTCTTGGCTTGGGAGAGTCATGGGGAGGGATGGGTCACTCAGCCCCCCCCGTTGGGCTCTGCCTGAGCCCCCTGAACTGCCGCCATGGCGGACCTCAACGGGGACCCGATAGGTCGGCCCTCGCCGGCCCATACTCACGTTGAGTTCCCCATCCTGATTCCGGGACAAGGGACTGCTCTTCAATTCACTTCGGACCTGATTCAGCAGCCGAAAGTGGCTGGTGGTGCTGTATTTCCGCAGCACAGTGGGATCCCAAGACATGTCTGAACGACTTCTTCGACCTTTCCAGCCTAGGTCTCAAGGTCCATGGCTTTACAGCCTATCCCTTATGGACACAAGAACCTGCAAAGATCTGTGATAAGTTAGTGTTGGTCAAGTGCAAGTCGGTCCGACTTCGCCTTAGCTTCGTCGAAGCAAGAGCGATTTCTGACCAGCTTTCGGATTGCGGAGGCCGTTGCCCCACCAACGACAGCCCATTCCCTTGAATCAGCCCTTTCTCACTGCCATTCCCATGTCCAGGCTTGTTGGTCTGCCTGCCCCAGACTTCACCGCCACCGCCGTGGTGGATCAGGAATTCAAGGAGGTCACCTTGTCGCACTACCGCGGCAAGTACGTCGTGCTCTTCTTCTATCCCCTCGATTTCACCTTCGTCTGTCCCACGGAAATCACCGCCTTCAGCGACCGCTACGGCGATTTCTCCAGTCGCAAAACGGAAGTTCTCGGGGTCTCCGTGGACAGCCAGTTCAGTCATCTGGCCTGGGTTCAAACAGATCGAAAGGCTGGTGGTCTCGGAGACATCGCCTATCCCCTCGTTGCCGACCTTAAAAAGGAGATCGCCAGGGCCTACGGAGTTCTGGACGAAGACGCGGGCATCGCCCTCAGAGGCTTGTTCATCATTGACCCGGATGGGGTGATCATGCACAGCACGATCAATAACCTCCCAGTGGGGCGCAGTGTGGACGAAACCCTTCGTGTGCTGCAAGCCTTCCAGTACGTGCAGTCCCACCCCGATGAGGTTTGTCCTGCCAACTGGACCCCTGGCGACAAGACCATGAATCCAGATCCTGTGAAAAGCAAGGACTTCTTCGCCGCCATCGGCTGAGCCGAAGGGTTTATCCACAAAAGCATGGGGCCTGCGGGCCCCATTTTTTTTGCCACTAAGCAGCTCTAACGGCCCAGGCCTGTACCCAGCTTAAATTCAGCCTTGTTGGCCGATCGAGGCCAACAAGATTCGACCATCCAAACCTCCCAGGGCAGGGTCACAAGCCCGCTCAGGGTGGGGCATCAGGCCAAGCACGTTTCCCCGTTCGTTGGTCAGGCCCGCCACATCCCCCATCGAACCGTTTGGATTGTCCCGGTAGCGCAACACGACTTGTCCACGTTCCTCCAGACCTTTCAAGGTGGTCGCATCCGCCTGATAGCGACCCTCCCCATGGGCAATAGGGAGCTCAATGGAGTCCCCAGAGCCGTAGCCCTGTAGCCAGCTGCAGATTCCCGGACTCACCTCCAGCACCGTGAGTTCACAGCGGAAATGCAGCGCTCGGTTGCGCGTCAGGGCCCCGGGGAGGAGTCCCATCTCCGTAAGCACCTGGAAACCATTGCAGATTCCCAGGACAGGCCCCCCTCTTTGGGCAAACCCATACACCTCCTCCAGGATGGGAGCAAAGCGGGCCAGTGCTCCACAGCGGAGATAATCGCCGTAGCTGAATCCACCGGGGAGAATCACAGCATCCAGACCGCTCAGATCCCGCTCCTCATGCCAGAGCAAGCGGGTGGGTCGTCCCAGACAACCCTCCAGCGCCCAGCTCACATCCCGGTCGCAATTGGAGCCAGGAAACACCACGATGCCAATGGTCATGGCTGCTCAGAGGGCCTCCACCCCATCAAGGGTCCAATCTTCAATCACGGGATTGGCCAGCAGTCGATCGCTCAGGAGCTCCAATTGCTCTATCGCGGTTGTCCGATCTGGTGCCTCCAGCTCCACCTCGATGGCCTTGCCGATGCGGAGACGCTGGATGCCGGTCACCCCCAATCGGGAGGCCGCAGCTCGAGTGGCCTCCCCGGCGGGGTCGAGCACAGAAGGCCGCAGGGACACCTGGACGCGGGCACGAAAAAGGGGCACCAGCTGGAAGGCAACGAACCAATCCTGGCAGCCTATGGGACGCGCTCCCAGGATTGGGATCTGGCTCCTGGCCTTGGGATCACTGTTCCTTCCCCTGAGCTCTCATCCATCCGGCTGGGCTCAGAGTCTGCAGCCCATTCCCCTGGAGTGCAGGATCGCCGGAGGGCCCTGGCAAAGCTGCCGGATGGAGGTGATTCACCTGGGGCGGCACTGGTTTCTGCAGATTGGACCGGAAAGGTTTGAATTCACCCACGACGGCACGGGGCAGGTGAGACTGGGGAAAAACGGCGTCTGGACGGAGGTCACGCCCCGGTGGGCAGAGGATCAGAGCCTGTGCTGGGGCCAAGTGTGTGCCAGAGGCGAGATCCCCCTGGATTAGCGGAGCGGTCCCAGGGCAGGCCAGAGCTTCTCCGCTGCGGCCACCACCTGGGCACGTTGCGCCGCAGGCACCAGGGCCACGAGCTCCAGGGTCGGGGTTTGGGGATCCGAGCTCGCAACGCCCTCATACCAACACTCCAGGCGCGGGCCCACCGCCTGAATCTGGAGAGTAAGGCGCTTGCCGGATTCCTGAACCCGACCCTTCAGACGAAGAATCGGCTGTTGCCCAAGCATTTCCAGAAGAGTCTGCTCCACCTGGGTTCTCCCGATCGAACCCCACCGTCGAATCACGATGGAATCCATGGCCACGTGAGCATGGTCATGGTCTTCGGTTTCACCCTCCTCCGCAGTACCCAACCCTTGCTGCCCAGGGTCTCCCAGAGCCCTTCCCAGGAGCAGATCTGCCGGCAAGCCACCCCTAACCATGGGAAGCACGGGGATACCAGGACGCACCTTGGCCCGCACCGCCTGGATCACCGCCTCCAGGGCATCTGCGGGAACGATGTCGGCCCGGCTCACGGCCACCAGATCGGCCACCTCCAACTGCTCATCGAACAACTCCTCCAACGCGGAAAGATGCTCCAGACTTGGATCGGCCTGCCGTTGGGATTCCACGGCAGCCGCATCTCCCACCATATGTCCCGCGGAAAGGGCCTCCCCATCCACCACGGTGACCACGGCATGGACACGGGTGCGGGTGCGCACCTGGGGCCACTGGAACGCAGCTACAAGGGGCTCAGGAAGGGCCAAGCCGCTGGTCTCCACCACAAGTCCATCCAACTGATCAGCCCGTTCCAACAGGCGCTCCATCGTGGGCAGAAACTCGTCCTGAACCGTGCAGCAGAGACAACCATTGGTGAGCTCCACCAGGCGTCCCGCCAGCTCATCCTCGGGGCAGAACCCACAGTGGGCGAGGAGCTCCCCATCAATGCCCACATCGCCAAATTCATTGACGATGACCGCCAGACGCTGGCCACTGTTCAAAAGGAGATGACGCAGGAGGCTTGTTTTTCCGGCCCCGAGAAAACCAGTCACCACAGTGACCGGGAGGCGGGATGGCATGGGGAGCGTCATCTCAAGCCACAAGGGCTGAGAGGGTCCAGGCGCTGCCGCAACCGATCAGCATCCCTGAGATCAGAGCCCGTTGCTGGGTGGAGAGCCCATCAACCAGAGATCTCAACAAGGTGAGGGCCAGCAGGAGGAGGACACCCTGGCTCAGGAGCAGTCCCAATCCGTAGAAGGCCAATGGTGCCTGACTCCATCCCAGAACAGTGTTGCTCAGCACGTAGCCATGGAGGGCAATGGCAGGCAGAAGAAGGGCCTTGGGCCACTGCCGCAGCCAAACCAACGCCACCACCACCAGACTGAAAGCCACCGCTGCTTCCGCAAAGGGCAGTCCTGGAAGCAGCAAGCCCAGTCCACTGCCCAACAGTCCGGTGACCAGCAGCGCGAGCATCCACCGGGCCCGGTGGCGCAAGCCCACCAGGGAGAGCGAGCAGAGAAACAGCAGATGGTCCGGTCCCAGAATCGGATGGGCCAAGCCAGTGAGCAACCCCGTGGCTGGGGAGGGGGGCAAATGGGTGAGGTCCATCAGATGGTGGGCCTCCGCCGGCTGGCCAGCGACCCCAAGGATGGTGAGCCCAAGGCCCATGGCGGATGGAAGGAGCCAGGGCCGGAGGCGATCAGCCATTGGGCGATCTGCCTTGGGCAGGGGGAAGGAATTCATCAGGAAAACGCCGGTCCTCGCCGGGCTTGAGGGGGGTGGACTTCGGCGGGCGTTCTGGCTTGGATCGCTGAGGCGACCTTCACAGCTGCGGGACAGCGCCGGACTCCAGGGACTCTGTGCACCGGACTTTCCCCCTTTCCTCCGTGGACTGATCCTCCACGGAACCGATGAAACCCAATCTTACTGATGCGTGTTGAGCTGAAAAGCCTCAGTCGCATTCCAGGCTGTCCTTTGTTGACACACCGGTCTGAGGATGGGCCCCCTCCGCCCTGGCACACAGGGATCGACGCTGGGCCCGATCCAGAACAGCACCGCTGAAATCCGCATTCGCAATGACGGCATCGGTAAAGCGGCTCTGCATCAACATGGCGTTGCGCAGCAGGGCCCCCCGCAGATCGGCCTTGTCCAGACGTGTGGCAAAAACAACTGCATCCTGCAGATCCACATCCCGCAAATCGGCCCCTTGAAGATTGCTGCCGTTAAAGACAGCACCTCTCAGATCCGCGCCATGAAAATCAACCCCCTCCAGATCGGATTTGAGGAATTCCTGCTGCTGGAGGTTGCGACCATGCATGTCCGGCTCAATTTGTTGAAGAGCCCGCTGCCCCCTCAACTCTGGGGCCGTGATGGCCAGGGCTGAGGGGGGAAACAGCAGGGCAAAACCCAGCAGGAGAAGCACAGCCCCTCTCCAGATCCAGGCAGGGATGGGGGATTCCATGGGCATGGCCGTTCGAGGCATGGCTGCAGCTCTACGCTTCAGGCTCAAGTTATGGCAGCCATGGCCCTCTCGTTGCGGGTGGTGGTCCCCCCCCATCCCCTGATCGCCCACTGGCTCACCCTCTTGCGGGATCGCTCCACCCCCTCCCCCCTCTTCGCCACGGCCATGGGAGAACTGGGACGCTGGCTCACCTATGAAGCCCTCAGAGACTGGCTTCCCCATTGCTCCGTCCAGGTGGAGACCCCCCTGGGTACGACGGAAGGAACGGTGATCGATCCCGCTATCCCTCTGCTGGCCGTTCCCGTGCTTCGTGGGGGTCTGGGCCTCTGGCAAGGGGCCCAGGGGGTGGTGCCCACCGCGAGGGTGTGCCATGTGGGCATTGATGCCCCTCCCGGTCAACCTTCCCACTGGTATCTCGATGACCTGCCTGCCGCAATTGACCAACGGGCGGGAATCCTGGTTTGGCTTCCCCAGCTGGCGTCCGGGCGAACCCTGCTGGCCCTCCTGGAAAGGCTGCGGAGATCGGGAGTCGAGGGGGCGCGGCTGAGGGTGATCACCTCTCTGGCCTCCTCCCCTGGTCTGAAGGCTGTCGGAGAGGCCACAGATTCGCTGACCATTTATTGCGCTTGCATCGATCCCGAGCTCAACAATCAAGGGCAGATCCTTCCAGGATTTGGCGATCCTGCCCAAAGGTTGTACGGATCGGCCGCCATAGGGGCAGAGAACGGAGAATGGCACCTAGGCTGAACCAACTCCATGCCTACGGTCGATTCCATGCCACAGATCCAGCGCCCCTCCGCTGCTTCGGATGGCGCCCCGATCCTTACCAGCACCATTCTCGGTGCCCTGGCAGGGGCCGGTGGCCTGGCCTGGTGGCTGTGGCGCAAGAGCCAGCGCAGACAACTGGCCGAGCGGGAACGTCGGTTGCTTCGTCTTTCGCGCTTCCAGGGTGGGGTCGTCGCTGAGGAGCCAATCCTCTCGGAAGACTCCGGCAAAGCGGACGCGTTGCCCGAGCGGGTTCAACAACTCAACCATGCGATTGAAGAGGTGAGACGACAGCTGGAAGCCCTGGAAGCCCAGTCCTGATGCTGATTTACAATGAACAGGAACGGTGAAGGACCGTCAACCCATCGGGAACGAACGCAGTAGGGTCAAAAGGATTGGTTGAGCCAACATGTTGCGATCCGACGCCATCACTAAGGGGATTCAACGCTCTCCTAACAGGGCCATGCTTCGAGCCGTGGGGTTTGGGGACGGGGATTTTGGTAAACCGATCATTGGAATAGCCAATGGATACAGCACGATTACTCCATGCAACATCGGACTCAATGGCCTAGCGCAGCGGGCAGAAGAGGCCGCCCATCGCTCCGGGGCCATGCCCCAGATGTTTGGCACGATCACGGTCAGTGATGGGATCTCCATGGGCACCGAGGGGATGCGCTATTCCTTGGTGTCTCGAGAGGTCATTGCAGACTCGATCGAAACCGCTTGCAACGCCCAGAGCATGGACGGTCTGCTGGCCATCGGTGGGTGCGACAAAAACATGCCTGGCGCCATGTTGGCCATGGCTCGTATGAACATCCCCGCGGTGTTCATCTACGGAGGCACCATCAAGCCAGGAAAGCTAGGCGCCTGTGATCTCACCGTGGTGAGCGCCTTCGAGGCCGTGGGCCAATACAGCGGTGGACGGATCGATGAGGACCAACTCACCGCCATCGAGAAAAATGCCTGTCCAGGGGCTGGCAGCTGCGGCGGGATGTTCACAGCCAACACCATGAGTGCGGCCTTCGAGGCCATGGGTCTCAGCCTTCCCTACAGCTCCACCATGGCGGCGGAGGATCAGGAGAAGGCGGATAGCGCGGCCCGCAGCGCCGAGGTTCTGGTGGAGGCCATCGCGAAGGACATCCGCCCTCGCGATCTCCTCACTCGTGAAGCCTTTGAGAACGCCATCAGTGTGATCATGGCTGTGGGTGGCTCCACCAATTCCGTGCTCCATCTTCTGGCTGTAGCCCGAACTGCTGGGGTGCCCTTGACGATTGAAGACTTTGAGACCATCCGGCAGCGGGTGCCGGTGATCTGCGATCTCAAACCCAGTGGCCGCTACGTCACCGTCGAGCTTCACAGAGCTGGGGGCATCCCCCAAGTGATGAAGCTTCTGCTGAACGCTGGCTTGCTCCACGGGGACTGTCGCACGGTGGAGGGACGCACCTTGAAGGACGTGCTTGCCGAAGTTCCGGATGCGCCTCCCGAGGGCCAGGACGTGATCCTTCCCCTCAGCGCTCCCCTTTATCCAAAGGGCCATCTGGCGATCCTGAAAGGCAATCTGGCAACGGAGGGCAGTGTCGCCAAGATCAGTGGGGTCAAGACCCCGATCCTTACGGGTCCGGCCCGGGTGTTTGAGAGTGAGGAAAGCTGTCTGGAGGCGATCCTGGCCGGCCGAATTTTGGCTGGAGACGTGGTCGTGATCCGCTACGAGGGACCGGTGGGGGGGCCAGGCATGCGTGAAATGCTTGCCCCAACTGCGGCCATTGTGGGGCAGGGGCTCGGCGATAAGGTAGCTCTCATCACGGATGGCCGCTTTTCCGGTGGCACCTATGGACTCGTGGTGGGCCATGTGGCGCCGGAGGCTGCTGCTGGCGGCACCATCAGCCTTGTTCAGGAGGGTGACAGCATCACGGTGGATGCGGAGCGTCTGTTGATTGAGCTCAACGTGAACGACGCCGAATTGGCCAGACGTCGCGCCACCTGGACACCGCTGCCGGCGCGCTATAAGACAGGTGTGCTGGGCAAATATGCCCGCCAGGTGAGCTCCAGCAGCCTGGGTGCGGTGACCGACCAACCCCCTGCGTAACTCAGGGGTCTGCCGGGCACTGGATTAGCCCGCGGCCAGGAGGGCCCGCAAGCGGCGGGCCAGGGCCTCCAACGGGAGTCCATCCAGGGGTCTTTCGCATCGTTCCCCCTGGGGTCCCATCCAGACCGGATGGTTGCCATGCCAGAGGATGGGCCGATTCTCATCCTCCCGCCAGGAGAGTGTGAGGTTCAACTCTCCGCCGCTGAGATAAAGCTCCAGCTCCAGATCCTCCTCAACGAGGCGTTCACCCTCCGGAGAGCGGGCCTCCAGTCGCAGGCTGCAATCCTCGTCGTCCGGAGCGGAGGTCAAGACGACTCCATGGCGGAGAGGTTTGCGGCAGAGATCAGCGGCAGCAGCCACCAACCGGCTCAGGTCTGCATTAGCAGCATCAACCCAAGGCATCGACGGCCAGGAGCTCAAGGTGAATCGGACCAGGCCGGAAACCCGGATTAGGGCCGCCATCATCCCCAAAGCGGGAATGGAGCAGCTGAAGCCGGGTGATGCGGGAGGGGTCAAAGCGAAGGGGTAACCCCAGGGGCAATCCCTCCACAGGCCGTGCCCGCACAGAAGGGGTCAGATCGGCAAACCGGATCGCTACCCGGGTGGCCCCCTCTGCGTTTGTCCCAAACTCATGGACCCATCGGAGCCCTCCAGGAATCAGCTCGGTCAGACCTGCCACGCCATCAGCACAGGCCACGGCCAGCTTGAAGCGGCGCCCCTCCCCAAGGATCAACAGCTCCAACCCCTTGGCGGCAGAAAGATCCAGGGGGGGAGAAAACAAAGGAGAGCGCACGGAGATGAAGCCACCTCCCTCTTCCACGACCTCCCCATCGAAGCGCAAACCCGCGGCGTGGGCCGTGCAGTCGCCACGGCTTCGTCCCCCCATCACCGTGTCATTCAGGGCATGCCATCCAAAGAAGGTTCCCCCGGGGAGAACGTTTCTCGGCTGGGGGGTGGAAGACGGGGGAGAGAACGGGCTGGCTGGATCCATGGGAACAGGAGGGTGAGGACCACTCTGGCAAAGCCGGAGGGACCCTCTCTGGATCGCCCCTCAGGTGCGGGGGTGTTCGGGCAGTCCGGAGGCCGCAGCGGCATCCGCCAGGATCAGGACCTCGCCCAAAGGGGAGACCAGGCGGGCAGGGGTTCGTTCCGGCGACTCTTGGGGATCCAGGAGCCTTTCCAAGGCTTGCCTTTTTCCTGCGCCGCTCACAAGGAAAATCACCGTTCGGGCCGCTGAGAGGGCCGGGGCTGTGAGCGTGATGCGAGGGAGCCCCTTCCCTTCTCCAGTGGTCACCCATCGGTCCCGCACAAGGGGTGCAGCGGTGCCTGGGAACAGAGAAGCGGTATGGCCGTCCTCCCCGAGGCCGAGCAGCACCACATCCAACTTGGGAGGTTCAGCGCCACAGAGCTGGATCAGCAAGTCGGCGTAGGCCTCTGCACAGGCTTCTGGGGTCGGTAGGTGGGTCGGAACGGGATGGAAACTGGCCTGACAGCCAGGACCATCGGCAAGAAGGGACTCCTGGAGGAGCCTGGCATTGCTGGCGGGATCGTCCGGGCTCACCCAGCGCTCATCGCCAAGGAGTACATCCACCCGATCCCAGGGCAAATGTTCCGCCCCGAGGCGCAGATAGGCCGCCCTGGGGGTAGAGCCCCCTGCCAGGGCGATGTGGGCCCGGTCGCGTTCGGCCAGGGCCAGGTCAATCGTGGAGGCCAGATGTTCCGCTGTTTGGCGGGCCAGCTCATCAGCATTGGCGGCGATATGAAGGTGATAGGTGGTCATGACAACCATTCCGTATGGAAGGAACCTGGACGGTCCGTTCGTTCATAGGTGTGGGAGCCAAAGCAATCCCGCATGGCCTGCACAAGGTTCTGGGGCAGCCGTCCCGTGCGATAGCTGTCGATGTAATCCAGGGTGCTGCTCAGGCAGGGCAGGGGAATGCCCGCCAACGCAGCACCGGAAACCACGGAGCGCAAGCCAGGTAGACGGCGATTGACCTGCTCCGCAAACCAGGGATCCACCAGCAGATTAGGCAGATTGGGATTAGCCGCATAGGCATTCTGAATGCGCTGCAGCAAACGGGCCCTGATGATGCATCCCCCTTTCCAGATCTGCGCAATGGCACTGAGATCCAGGTGGTAATCATGAAGGTTGGAAGCCTCCTGGAGCAGGGCCATGCCCTGGGCATAGCTGGCCATGGAAGCGAGGATGCAGGCATCTCTCAGAGCGGGCATGCCATCCGCCGGATCCCCCAGGGCAAAAGGAGCGGGAGCCGGGGCATGGAGCACGGCTTCGGCTGACATCCTCTCGCTGCGCAAGGAGCTGAGCACGCGAGCATTCAGCGCGGCATAGATGGTCGGCACCGAAACCCCCATCTCCAGGGCACTGACCACGGTCCAAAGTCCTGTCCCTTTCTGACCGGCCGCATCCACAATCTTTTCGACGAGATCATCTCCAGTTAATGGATCTTTGGTGCGCAGGCACACCTCCGTGATCTCCACAAGAAAGGAAGCGAGTTCTTCTGTTTGGTTCCAGCCGGCCAAAACAGCCGCCATGGCATCCCCATCCATTCCGGCGACACGCTTCATCAGGTCGTACGCCTCGGCCAGCACCTGTTCGATGCCGTATTCGATGCCGTTGTGCACGGTCTTGACAAAGTGACCGGCCCCGCCTGGACCGATGTATGTGACACAAGGTCCATCCTCCACCTGGGCTGCCATTTTCCGAACCAGGCTTTCAATTGCCTGATACGCACTCAGGGTGCCCCCCGGCATCATGCTGGGGCCTTCAAGCGCACCCTTCGCCCCTCCGGAGACCCCCATCCCGATAAAGCCAAAGCTCTTGCTTTCGAGCTCCTTGACCCGGCGCTCGGTATCGGTGTAAAGAGAGTTTCCACCATCGATGAGCAGATCTCCTTCCTCCAAAAGCGGTGAAAGGGTTTGGATCATGTCATCCACAGGCTGGCCAGCCTTCACCATCAGAAGAATCCGCCGGGGCCGCTCCAGGCAGGCCACAAACTCCTCCAGCGTTTCTGCCCCCACAATGTCTTTGCCTGCACCACGTCCAGCGAGGAATTCCTGGGTTTTGGCGTAAGTGCGGTTGAAGACCACGCTGGAGAAGCCATTGCGCTCAGCATTTAGAACCAGGTTTTCCCCCATCACCCCAAGGCCTACCAAACCAAAATGGGCCTGACTCATGGATCGAACCGAAGCGATTGACCCACAGTGTGGCGATGCGAGCTGGCCAAAGACAGCCAAATCGCGAGCATGTCAGGAACTGCTTGCGCAAGCCAGAGCTTTCCGACAGCTCGAGGACCGGAAATGCGATGGAATCCGTGCGCTAATGGAAGAGTGACTAAATCGTCGTTCCGTCGGCGATCGTGCCGTTTTTGACAATCACGACGATGCCATTTCGAATGTAGAAATTAAGCTCTGGGCGGTCTGCCTCTTCCACATGGTCCTTGTTGACGATCGTGACATTGCGTCCGATTCGAACATTTTTATCAAGGATTGCCCTTCTCACCGTAGTTCCCTGACCCACCCCAATCGGCGTTCCTCCACGCTCCCGCAGCACATCTCGCTCTTGGGAGGATTCAAAGTAATCCGCTCCCATCACGAGGGTGTCCTGTAGGACAACGTCGTCTTCAACCCGGGTGCGGACACCCAACACACAATGGTGAATACTGCAGGCCTTCAAGAGAGACCCTTCACCAATGATCGAGGCAGTGACCTGTGCGTCCTGCAACTTGCTTGGAGGCAAATAACGTGGGCGGGTATAGATTGGAAATTTCTCATCATAAAACGAAAATGCCGGATTTGGCTGATCGGTCAGGGCCAGATTGGCCTCATAGAAGGCTCCGATGGTCCCAATATCCTCCCAATAGTCATTAAACAAGAAACTTTGCAGACGGTCTCCTCGCGACAGAGAAGTGGGAATAATCTCCTTGCCAAAGTCTGTCGCTTGTGGATTGCTGTTCAGGAGATCAAAAAGTGTTTCTCTACTGAAAACATAAATCCCCATGGAAGCCAGATAGGGCCGTTGCACGGCCTCCTCAGAGGACAAGCCAAGTCCACCCGTATCAACCATCATCGCCTCCAAATCAGCACCTTTCGGCTTCTCCTTAAACTCAAGAATTTTGCCGGAAGAATCCGTACGCATCAAGCCAAATCCTTCTGCCTGAAGGGCATCAACGGGCAGAGCACCAACAGAAAGTTGTGCACCCGTATCAATGTGGTGCTGCACAAACTTACCGTAATCCATGCGATATAATTGATCACCTGATAAAATCAAATAATGATCAACGTCCCACTCCTGAAATAACCATTGATATTTCCGGACCGCATCTGCAGTTCCTTCAAACCAACTCGGACTCTCTGGTGTCTGCTGCGCTGCGAGAACCTCGACGAATCCCTGACCAAAGCCTGCCGAGAGGTTGTAGGTCATCGTGAGATGTCTATTCAAAGACGCACTGTTGAACTGCGTCAGAACATAGATTTTATTAACTTCAGAATTGATGCAATTAGAAACTGGGATGTCTATCAGTCGATACTTTCCAGCCAATGGGACAGCTGGCTTGGCACGCATTTTTGTCAATGGATAGAGGCGTGTACCAGCCCCTCCGCCGAGAATGATGGCTAAAACGCGTTTCATGTTGCCAACTGTCTTTCATGGCCTGACGACCGTAACTGAGCACCCAGCTCAGGTGGGAGTGACGGCGACACTTCGATGCACTTTGTCGGCACTGAGAAGACCCCTTTCAATCTTCATCGGCAATCTGCCTTAGTGCAAATAACTCCTCAAGCACCCGCATCGCGGCAAGACGTTGGCTCCGTGGCTGGGGGGAACGAAGATGGGTAACGGGGCCATGAAGAATTTTGTTGATAATTCCCTTGGTCAACGCTTCGACAACCTTGCGCTCCCTGGCGGAGAGATCTGGCCCCATTCGGGATAACGCCTTTTGCAGTTCTTGTTCGCGGATATCCTCAAGCTGCAGACGGAGGCGGTTCACAAGGGGGACGGCCTCCAAGCCATCCCACCATTCCAGGAAAAGACGCGACTCCTCCTGCAGCAGCGACTCAGCCTCTGCAGCCATTTCTCGACGTGCCTCCTGATTGCGAGCAACGACCTCCTGAAGATCATCCACATCGAGACGCGTCACCCCAGCAAGATCTGAGACATCCGCACCGATATTTCGAGGAACGCCGATATCGATCATCATCAAGCTTGAGCGCCTGTTGAGACTCTCCAGGCGTTCACGGGTAATCATGGGTTCCTCAGCAGCCGTGCTCGTGAACACAAGGGAGCAGGTGCTCAGGCAATGATCCAGATCTTCTAAGGGGCGACATTGGACGGGGAGATCAGGAAAATCAGCGGCCAGTGCCTCTGCCCGTGCAAGCGTGCGATTCAGGAGCACGGCTCCAGGGCATCCCTTGGAGCGAAGGTGCTGGAGCAGGAGGCGAGCCATGCGTCCCGCTCCAATGACGGCCACCTGTTCCTGATCCAAAGGGACAAGGTCCTGGACACCGCGGGCCTGGGCAATTTTCAACTGGGCCAGCTCCACCGCAGCCGAGCTGATAGAGACGGCCCCCGTGCCGAGGTTCGTTTCGGAACGAACCCGTTTCCCCGTGCTGACCGCCTGATTGAGAAGACGATTCAGAATGGGGCCAATGGAGCGGTACTCCTGGCCCAACCTGACCATCTTCTTGACCTGGGAGAGGATCTGCCCTTCCCCCAGCACCAAGCTGTCCAGGCCCGCCGAAACCCGAAGGAGATGAGCTACAGCATCGGCGTGATGGTAGGTGAAGAGGTGGGGGGTCAGTTCCTCAACCCTGAGCCCTGAGATGGCGCTAAGAAATGTCCCTACAGCCTCGATGCCCTGGTCCGGATGGCGAAGCAGGGCATAGATCTCCAGGCGGTTACAGGTGCTGAGGATGGAGGCCTCAAGGACCTGCTCATCCTCCCTGAGCTGATGGAGGGACGCTTCCATGCTCTGCTCAGGGATGCTCAACTTCTCCCGGATCTCAACGGGAGCCGTTCGGTGACTCAGGCCGATAACGGCAATGTGCATGGAGCTAGGAGAGAGCTACCCGCTTGGCGCCAGGCTTGATATGTACCGTATCGATAAAGCGGGCACTGCTGTCAAGGGAAGAAATGATCAGGCTGCTCGTGCGGGTGCAGTCTCGCTCAAACTTCACACCTTTGAACAGAAGCCCATCGGTGATCCCGGAAGCCGCGAAGACCACATGGTTTCCACTGGCGAGTTCGTCCGCTTCGTACACACGGTCAGGCTCTGTAATGCCCATCTCAGAAAGTCGAGCCAGGTTGCCCTCCCGGGTGAGACCTTCCCACTCCTTGGTTTGGGCAACTGCAGGGTCGTAGACCAGCTGCCCTTGGAAATGACCACCAAGGCAACGCATGGCCGCTGCGGAGATCACACCCTCCGGCGCAGCACCAATTCCCATCAGGGCATGGGTTCCGGTGCCCTCAAAGCCACAAGCGATCGCAGCACTCACATCCCCATCACTGATGGGCTTCACCCTTGCACCCGCTTCACGAATTTCAGCGATGAGACCCTTGTGACGGGCGCGGTCCATACAAACGATGACGAGCTCGTCCATGCCGAGACCCAGGCACTCCGACAAAATGCGAAGGTTTTCAGTCGCCGACTTCCGAATATCTACCTTGCCCTTGGCAGAGGGCGGGGCAGCCAGTTTGTTCATATAAAAATCGGGGGCATTGAACAGCCCTCCTCTCTCGCTCGCGGCCAAAACGGCCATGGAACCATCCTGGGCGTTGGCGCAGAGATTGGTGCCCTCGCAAGGATCCACAGCAAAATCAACGCCCGGGCCACTACCGCTGCCGACTTCCTCGCCGATATAGAGCATCGGGGCCTCATCCCGCTCTCCCTCTCCGATCACGATGCGTCCTTGCATGGCAATTAGTCCCATGCGCTGCCGCATGGCTTCCACTGCAGCTTGGTCAGCTTCATTTTTCTTGCCATGGCCAGTGAGATGGGCAGAGGCGATGGCGGCCTGCTCAACAACCTCGAGCAATTCCTGAATGATGGTGCGGTCCACGGGCGGCGGGCGAGGGGAAAGCCTCAGGAGGGACGGGCAAGGAGGGAGGGGTCCTGAAGGAAGACCAGCGCCAACCGTCGAACGGAAAGTGTTAAACGGGATGCACGCCGACCCAGTCGGGTCCGAATTCTGCCTGATCCTGAAAAGAGATCCCAAAGGATCTCCGACCTTGAAGCGGCGCCATCGTATCAGCGCTCCCGTCGAGCCAGGGGCCGACCATGTGACTAAAATCCAGCGGCTGTCCTCGCCTGGGTCCCATGAGCACCAAACCACTCGTGGTTGCACCGTCAATCCTCTCGGCCGATTTCTCAAGGCTTGGGGATGATGTCCGAGCCGTTGATCAGGCCGGCGCCGATTGGATTCATGTGGATGTGATGGATGGTCGCTTTGTCCCTAACATCACCATTGGCCCCCTGATTGTTGAAGCCCTAAGGCCTGTCACATCTAAGCCTTTGGATGTTCACCTGATGATCGTGGAGCCTGAAAAGTTTGTGCCTGAGTTTGCCAAAGCGGGAGCTGACATCATCAGCGTCCAGGTGGAGGCCTGCCCCCATCTCCACCGGAACCTTGCCCAGATAAAGGAGCTTGGTAAGCAGGCTGGTGCCGTTCTTAACCCCAGCACCCCAACTGACACTTTGGAATACTGCCTGGAACTCTGTGATCTGGTCCTGATCATGAGCGTCAACCCTGGGTTTGGAGGTCAGAGCTTTATTGAAAATCAGGTAAGAAAAATCCGCGATCTACGTCGTCTCTGCGACGAAAAGGGCCTGGATCCTTGGATCGAGGTAGATGGCGGCATCAAACCTGGGAATGCGTGGAAGGTGATTGAGGCTGGCGCCAATGCCATTGTTTCAGGATCAGGAGTCTTTGGCGCCAGCGATTATGCCCAAGCGATTCAAGGAATCAAAAACAGCAGGAAGTCAGAACCAGCATTGGTTTGAACTCCGAATGGCGATCAGTCAAAGAACCAACCATAGCTGTGAAGACCGATCCCCAAAAGGTTGACACCGATATAACAAATCGAGAGAACCACAAGACCCGCTGATGCGACAAATGCGGGCTTTCGTCCTTGCCAGCCCCGAACAAGACGAGTATGAAGATAGGCGGCATACACCAACCAGGTGATGAAAGCCCAAGTTTCTTTAGGATCCCAGCTCCACCATGAGCCCCATGCCTCATTGGCCCAGACCGCACCGCTGACGAGGCCAACGGAGAGGAGGAGGAAGCCTACGGTAATTGTGCGATAACTCAGGCTATCCAACTCTTCACTAGAACGAAAAAGGGTGGAAGAGAGCTTGGTTTCACCCGTTGAGGTGAAGGATTGAGCCTGTCTGAAATTGCCTGTGCCGATCGAACTGCTTCGAAGCTCTAGGGCCTGACTTCGGTCCGTAAAGAGAACAGCAACGCTAAGGAGGGAACCCACCAGCAGGGCTGCGTAGCTGAGCATGATCACGCTGACATGCATCACCAACCAGCTGGATCGGAGGGCAGGAACCAAGGGAGAAGCCTCCTGGAGCCGATCCGGCAAGGCAAAACTGGCAAACGCGATGCATCCAAGAGCCATGGGTGTTGCCGCAGCAGGAACCAGCGGATGGGGCCATGCCCGCTCCACAAGCAATTGGGTCAGGGTGCAGCCCCAGGCGAGAAAGCAAAGGGATTCGTAAAGGTTGCTGATCGGGAAATGGCCAGAATCCCACCAGCGAAGCACCAACTGGGTAGTCAGACAGAGATTGGCTGCCGTGATCAACAAACGGATGGAAGGGCTGGGTCGTCCCGCACTCAAAAACCAGAAAGCAGCAGGCATCGCCACAAGAAGCAGGGCAAATGCAACCAGCCCTAAACCCAGAACGGGGTCTGACGTCAGTGATGGCACGTTCGTGCAGAGTTCGGAATGACTTCTCCAGTTTGCCGCCCGGTGGTCCCAGATGTGGACGGCTTTCCACTTAGCAACTGGAACGGCGAAGAAGGAAGGCTCCGGTACCAAGACCGATCAGCACCGGAAACCAAGCGGAAAGGAAAGGAGTGAGCGCTCCTGTCAATCCGAGAGAGCTAAAAATAAATGACATAAGGTAATAGCCGAAGATTAACAACACACTGATTCCAAATCCCTGGCTTCGACTAGTCCGTGCATGGGGACGAACGCCAAGACTACTGCCAATCAAGCCAAAGACAAAGCAGATAGCGGGAAAAGCAAATTTTTCTTGAATACGCACACGGATCCTCCTCGCCTCTTTTTTGTTTCCCGCCTCGTTCAGAAGTCTTTCAGCACGTAAAGCCTGGCCAACAGTCATGGTGGACGCATCCGTGGGTAACTTGGCAACTTCGAGGACATCACGGGTAAGCGGGTAGAAATAGGAATCAAACTCCGCAGAAGTTGTGACTCCTGTTTTTTCATCTAGGCTGACAACACGACCATTCATAAACTCCCACATCGACTCCCTTTCGTTCCACTTCCCACGTTTTGCTGAGAGCATTTGACGCTGTCCGGGCCTTGAAAAATCGAGGAGCGTGACATCAATCATTTCACCCTGCCGAAACATCCGTGAGTAGAAGAGATGGGTCATCGCACGACGACTCTCTCCTTCATCAAGCTCTAGCCGGCCAAAACGGGAATAGAGAATATTGTCGCCTCGCTCATTCGTAAGGGCTTTACCAAGTGCCTTCTCGAGAGTGTTCGTCGCAAGAAGATTACTTCTAGGAACGATGAGATCGTTGAAACAGAATGTAAGAGCACTCATGAAGAGGGACAATACGAGTGCAGGGACAACGATTCTCCAGGTTCGAACTCCTAAACTTCTGAGAGCCGTTAACTCCGAACTTCCAGAAAGCCTGCTATAGGCAAGAAGTGTGGCCATGAGAGTGGCCATTGGAAAGGCCAGCACAAGAAAGCCTGGGAGCCGAAGGAGAAGAACCTGAAGTGCTGCGCCGATCGGCAAACCAGATTCAGCAATACGCCTAACAAGCTCGAAGACAACACCGACAGAAAGGGAAACAGCGGTAAATGCTGCAATACCAAAAATGAGGGGTCCAACCAGCTCGTTGAGCAGCCAGCGATCGATTAATGGAAGACGCTTGAGAGATGGCAAAGATCTCGGGAGACGCATTCCATCCGTAAAAACACGTGACCTGAGCAGAGGATGTCCCTTGATGAAAGACATTATAATTTAAAGGCTTCACCCAGGTAGTGACGTCGCACCAAGGAATCATTGGCCAACTCCTCAGAAGTCCCGGAGGCGAGAATCCTTCCGTCTGTAAGAATGAATGAGCGATCCGTGATCGCGAGTGTTTCACGAACGTTGTGATCTGTAATCAAAATACCCATGCCCTTAGACCTTAAGCCATGGATTAATTGCTGGAGATCAGCGACAGCAAGCGGATCAACGCCAGCAAAGGGCTCGTCAAGCAAAAGATAACGAGGACCCTGGACACCAACGGCCAGTGCACGGGCGACCTCAGTGCGCCGACGTTCACCTCCAGAAAGCTGGAAACCCTTGCGGATCTGAAAGCTGGAGAGATGAAACTCAGCAATAAGACTTTCCAATCGATCAGAAAATTGATGGACTGGAGTTGATGAAACCTCAAGAGCAAGACGAAGATTTTCTCGTACTGTGAGGTTACGAAATACACTCGCCTCCTGGGGCAAGTAACCGATGCCAAGGCGAGCACGCACCGGCATCGGGAGTCTTGCAATGGATTGACCATCTAATGTGACGTCGCCTTTATCAGGTCGTAAAAGGCCCGTGACCAAATTGAAAGTCGTGGTCTTTCCAGCTCCATTAGGGCCCAGAAGACCTACAACTTCACCAGGTCGGAGTTGCAGACTTACATCATGGACCAGAGGTCTCCCAGAAAGAGTTATTGCTACACGATCTAGGATAAGGGTCATGGAACAGGGAGGCCTGGTTCCTTTTGGGGCGTAGGGGAACTAAGCTTGAGTTTGCTCATCACCTGCTTCCCTTGAGCAGGTTGAGCCAACAGACGCTCTTGATCAAGTTGATAAACGAGACGTTCTGCCCGAATCCTTTGTCCATCAGCATCAATCACGTCCACGTCTCCTGATAGAACAAGACGGCCCTCCTTGGAGAAGTATTGAGCCTGCTTCGAAGTGGCGACCATACCCTTTGCAGCATATGTAATCCTGACGTTTCCAGTAGCAGTGACAATTCCGGTCTGATTGTCAGCCTGTTGAACATCCGATTCAATCGTTACAAGACTGTCTCTCTGCAATTGGGGGGGGGTGTAATGGTCGCCTTCGACAGCCCGAGAGAATAAAGAGTAGGGAAATCCAAGAGGGATCGAAAGGGAACAGGAGAGTATCAATGCTTTAAAGAAAGGTCTCTGAATCCTTACTTTCATTTGCATTCACAAGTTGATGAAAGACTGGGATTTCGAGTCAGAGACGCTAAATGGGCCAAGGGAGTGAGATTGGGCTTTGGGAAGTCTGTAGGGTTCACCTGGTTCTGAAGAGAAGAAAGACGATTCCTTACAACGTCACGAAGAAGGACAAGATCATATCCGATCGCAAGTGATTGGGACGCATGCAAATGATTCAGTCCTTCAGCCATTAAGAGAATGGAGCCTTTTGTGTTTCCATTTTCAAGATGATATTCAGCTACTGAGACCTGAATAAGCCCCTGTAGTAGTTCCCGCAGCTCACCTGTAGCTTCAAACCAAAGTTCTTCAAAAAGATCATGAGCTGCATACCACTTCTGGGAGTTAAAAGAATAGACAGCCTCTAGATAGGGAGCTGTTTCAAAGATAAACTCCTGGGATAGATTCAACTCAGACATACACCTCCTAGCGACGGAGTGGCTTTTTGGCAGGAAGCTTGCGAAGTCGGATGCTTTCCGGTGTAACTTCCAACATCTCATCTGAACCAATATATTCCAAAGCTCGTTCAAGAGTCATTTGGGTTGGTGATTGAAGCGTGTCCAGTTCTTCAGCACCTGCAGATCGCATGTTTGTAAGCTGTTTTGTCTTGCAAACATTAATCTCAAGGTCTTGAGGACGATTATTTTCGCCAACAATCATACCTTTGTAGACTTTTGTTCCAGGAGTAATAAAGAACTGACCCCTGTCTTCTGCATTCTTAAGAGCATAGAATGTGGAAGTGCCTTCCTCAAATGCAATCAATACTCCATTCCGACGAAGATCAAAGTCTCCTTGCAAAGGTCGATAATCGTGGAATGAGTGGCTCATAATCCCCTCTCCCCGTGTAGATCGAATAAAATCACCGCGAAATCCGATAAGACCCCTTGAAGGAACAACAAACTCAAGTTGAACCCTAGAATCGCTTCCTGTTTCCATATTCATCATTTCAGCTTTTCGAGATCCTAATTTCTCGATACAGGTTCCGACGCTGGGCTCTGGAACATCAATCACAAGCATTTCATAGGGCTCATGAGGGATTCCATCAATTTCCCGAAAAATTACCTGTGGTTGGCTGACCTGAAACTCGTAGCCTTCACGGCGCATGGTTTCAATAAGGATACCAAGGTGTAATTCTCCACGACCGCTGATCAGCCAGCGATCAGGGGAATCTGTGTCCTCAAACCGTAATGCAACATTGGTCAAGAGCTCACGCTGAAGACGGTCCCGAACTTGACGACTGGTCACAAACTTCCCCTCTTTGCCAGCAAAAGGAGAGTCATTGACCATAAAAGTCATCTGCAATGTAGGCTCGTCAACCTTGATCAATGGCAAGGCTTCTGGATGATCAGGACAAGCAACGGTCTCCCCGATATTCACCTCATCAAAACCTGCCACTGCAGCGATATCTCCGGCTCTTGCTTCCTCGATCTCAATCCTCCGTAGCCCTTGAAAACCCAAAAGCTTGGTCACCTTTCCACGTTTAATTGTTCCATCGTCTCTAATCAAGGCTACAGGTTGGCCATTCTTAATCGTACCGTTATGAACACGCCCAATGATGATCCTGCCCAGAAAATCGTTATAATCAAGCGTGGTAACTTGCATCTGCAAGGGCTTTGCTGGGTCTCCAACAGGTGCCGGGACATGACGCAAGATGGCTTCAAACAACGGCTCCATAGAAGAGCTTTCAGTGGCCATTTCAGCCTTTGCATATCCACCCATTCCACTTCCAAATAGGTAAGGGAAATCACATTGGTCGTCGTCAGCACCTAGCTCAAGGAAAAGATCCAGCACCTTGTCCAAGGCATGCTCAGGTTCAACACGTGCCCGATCTATTTTGTTTACAAATACAATAGGGCGGAGGCCTTTTTCTAACGCTTTTTTTAACACAAACCGAGTTTGTGGCATGGGCCCCTCATTAGCGTCAACAATGAGAAGACAGCCATCCACCATCCCAAGGACACGCTCAACTTCTCCGCCAAAGTCGGCGTGGCCAGGTGTATCAACAATATTGATTCGGACTCCTTTGTAATCAACGGCAGTATTCTTTGAAAGGATTGTTATACCTCTCTCGCGCTCAAGATCATTGGAATCAAGAATACAAGTTGGAATGGCTTCACCGTCGCGGAACACACCCGACTGAGTTAGCAGGGCATCGACAAGTGTGGTTTTGCCATGGTCAACATGAGCAATGATTGCAAGGTTACGTATTTGGGATCCTTTCATACAATGGGCCGGGGAAGAGATGGGAGAAAAGCCAGCGGGAGGTGGCCATCTGGGTTTCCTTATCCTACATTCCCACTGAACAGGGGATCAGCGCTGCTGGTGGCTTCGGGTGTTATGGACAAGCCTCTGAGCAGGCTCGAATAGTCGAAGTGACTCAGTGTTACCCTCGTAACGCCAATGCCAGGGCTCAAAGTTGACTGATTGGGGGTTGTTTTCTGGAAATGAAAGCATGAATTGATAGCGTGCTGCATTTTTCCTCAACCATTGATATGCTCTTGTATGAACAAATCCTGGGGAAAGATTCGTTTGTGGCTGGCTATGATCACCGATATCAATTGCATAGCCGGTGCTGTGTTCTGAGAAACCAGGGGGGGCACTGACCTGGGCACGTTCAATGGAGGATTGATTTCTATCCGCCTTGACATTAAAAAAGAGGTCGTTTTGAAGGGAGATAGGACGGAATGCGCTGATCGGGATAAGTTTGATCCCTTCAGAGGCTGCTGCAAGTTCCATCTCGAGAAAGCTTCGCGCTGCGTCAGGCAATAACAGCAAACCTGGTGCGACAGCAACCATCCTTTTGGGATCCGCCTCCGGATAGGGGAAGTGTCCCAACAATCGCCCATCACTCGAGAGGCGGGCATTGAGACCGGAGACTGGTGAAGATGGCATAAGGACACGCAGATAGCTGATCACTGCAAAGCCGAGGCTCAAGATCAAGAGAAGACCGAGTAGCTTGGCTCTAGAAAAAGAAAAATATGAGCGTTTCTGCCGTCGCCTGTCATCAATATGGGTCCTCACCGCAATTGGGATGTCATCCAGGGAGTACTTGTTAAATGTTTTGGAATCAAGATTTTTTTGTTTCACAAACAGGTCCTGAGATCAAATCTTCAAGGTTCTATGTCCCTTGGCTCCAACAGGGTTGTCATGCGTTGGACGCGTTGGTTGCAAGGTCAGCACGACAATGCTACATGATATGCCCTCATCTTCACCAGACCCCCAAACGATGAGCGCAAGTGGTAGCTTGACAATGATTCCATTGCTGGAGTTGGTTTCAAGATGTTGCGAATTGCTGTTGTAGGTGGCGGACCCAGTGGCTCATGTGCTTCAGAAGTCCTGGCAAAGGCGGGGATTCCAACATGGCTTTTTGAGCGAAAACTGGATAATGCCAAACCCTGTGGGGGAGCAATACCCCTTTGCATGGTTAGCGAATTTGATATTCCTAGCGAAATTATTGATAGAAAGGTTAGAAATATGAAAATGATATCCCCATCCAATCGGGAAGTTGACATTCATTTAGATAATGAGAATGAATATATTGGAATGTGCCGAAGAGAAGTATTAGACTCCTTCCTAAGGGACAGAGCAGCCAACTATGGTGCACAACTGATCAATGGGCTTGTTCAGACCATTGATACCGGACACAACAGGCAAGGCCCCTACACAATTCATTATTCTGATTACAGCAAGGGTACTCTAACTGGCGAACAAAAGACCCTAGAAGTTGACATTATTATTGGCGCTGATGGAGCCAATAGCAGAGTTGCAAAAGCAATGGATGCTGGAGATTACAACATGGCGATTGCTTTTCAGGAGAGAATCAAGCTTCCTAGCGAAGAGATGGCATATTACGAAGATCTCGCCGAAATGTACGTCGGAAGCGATGTCTCCCCAGACTTTTATGCATGGGTCTTTCCTAAATACGATCATGTCGCCGTGGGTACGGGGACAATGCAAAAAAATCAAGCGATGATCAAGGGCCTTCAAAAAGCCATCCGATCCCGTGCCAGCAAACGTCTTCTGATGGGTGAGGTCATTAAGGTTGAAGCCCATCCCATCCCTGAGCATCCACGTCCTCGGAGGGTTGTGGGCCGAATGGCGCTTGTTGGTGATGCTGCTGGTTATGTGACAAAGAGTTCAGGCGAAGGAATCTATTTTGCTGCGAAAAGCGGCCGTATGTGCGCTGAAGAGATTGTCCATGCAAGTGCCAATGGGCAAAAGGTACCAAGCGAGTCAGAATTGAAAGTCTATTTGAAGAAGTGGGACAAGAAGTATGGACCAACCTACAAGGTATTAGAGATCTTGCAAAATATCTTTTATAGCAATGATCCCGCAAGAGAAGCATTTGTAGAAATGTGTGGCGATAAAGATGTACAGCGTCTGACTTTTGACAGTTATTTGTATAAAAGAGTTGTTTTGATGAACCCTTGGCAGCAAATTAAGCTCACCTTCCGAACGATTGCTTCGGTTCTACGCGGGCAGGCCCTTGCACCGTCTCAGTACAAACCAATTAATAGCGTGGTGAGAAGTGAGACTGAAGCAGAGGCTCTTTTGCAAGTCACACCACGAATTCCATCACCTATCGGCAAAGCCACTAAAGAGACGTCAGTAAGTCCTACTGAACAATTGATCCACCGATAAGTCACTAATCGTCAAAGACTCTGATAGCGAGGATCATACCAACAACGAGGAAGAGGTTCTCCAGAAGGAAAGGAAAGATCTTTTTTGAGGTAGTCTTGCTGGTCCTGCAATTCTTCACCACCGTGAAGTCGAGCACAAACCGTTTTGGCAAAAGGATCAAATAATTGCTTTAGTTCCATTATTTCAATGATGCCAAAACCATCATCATCTTGCACTTTTAAGAACACTGGGAATAACCTTCTATAGGGCCATTAAGATCATATCAATGGCCAACGGTAGCCTTCCAGGTTTCACAATGAGTGTGGAGAAACTTATTCAAGACGAGATTGATTGATTAAATGACCTTTACTCTGTTTTAGATTCTTCCAAATACCCTTGATTTGTGCATATGCCTCTTCTTGACTGATCTTCCCATTTCCTTGCAGCGCCACAATGAGCCCTACCCGTTCCGCAAAACTTTCCAGATTCTGATGAAACATCAAACGTTCAGGTGACCAATCATCACCGCGATAACTCCCATGGGTTTCCATCGGGGATTTCACTCCCTCCAGTTCCCTGGGGTGAACATTTGTATCTATTGGATCATCACTGTCAGGATGGACAGACGACGGCATTGCTGATTGACGCTGGCCTACCCACTTACGTTAGCTGCTCATGAATAGACTCGGCTGCACTTGCTTGCAACGCAAGTTGTGCTCACCCGTCAATGAATTCTGACCCGTGCTTCGACTGACACCAGGTGCCTTTAGTTCCCAACTGCTTGAACATCGCCCTGGAGGCTATCCAACGGAGATCTATCAGCATGGAGGCATCAGTCCAACCTCCATCGATGCCATTCATTTTGAGAATGGACAGGCACAGCACCATCCCGAGGTGGTTGGGGAGTCTCTAAGTGCCTTGCATGAACAAGGGATAAGTCTATGGGTGAGGATCAGGGGGTTGGGACATCGTGCAGAAATCATCAAGGTGCTCGATGCGCTGGGGGTGCCACCAGTGTTGAGAGATCCACTGGTAGAAGCACCACAGCGTCCGCAGGTGGATTGCTTACATACGGCCGTCATGGTTGTTATTCATCGACTTACTTTTGCAGCCACTCCAGGCCATCTAATCAGTGACCAAGTTGGAGTTCTACTACTACCAGGAATTTTAATTACTGTTGAGGAGGCTGCAAAAGGGGAAGCTTTTCCTGAGTTAACGAGTTGGATCCTCTCGGGTGATGCGGTAATTGAAGACAGCGATCTCGACGATATTCTCCATTTTGTGATCGATGATATCCTTGATGATATCTTCCCGATGCTTGAAAAAATATCTTACCAGTTGGATGGGTTGGAAGAGGCTGTGCTGAGGCGACCTAAGCCAAAACTGCTGTCTAAAACCTTTCGCTATCGAGCTAATTTGCGAACCATTCGAAGCCAAATCTGGCCCTTACGGCATCAAATCCAGATGCTCCTTCGAGAACATCAGACGTTGGTGGGCAAAGAAGCTCTTGGTGGATTCCAGGAAATGGGTGAACTTGTGCAACTTCTCTATGAAAATTGTGAAATGCTCCGAAACCAGTGCGACGCGATCACTCAGGCGTACAGCGTAGGTGTAGGCAATAGAATGAACCAGGTGATGAAGACCCTAACAATTCTCACAAGTATCTTTGCTCCTCTAACTTTTATTGCAGGGATTTACGGGATGAACTTTGAGAATATGCCAGAACTAAAGTGGCACAATGGGTATTTTCTTATCCTTCTGGTCATGGCGCTCGTTGGTTTTATTCAGGCCTGCTGGCTGTGGAAACGTGGATGGTTCCAAGACTGGACAGCACAACGCTAAACGACCCCAGTATCTGAACTTTTTTCCTTTCTTAAACTGGTCATAACGACCTGAAGGCTCGCCATGGATTAACCAGAGTGTGCATCCTCAAGGTGTTACTTCAATGGCCTTCCATCAGAAGGTTCTCAGCCTCAGTCTTCTCTCCGCCATGGCGGTTGGAGCCGCAGCCTCAGCCCAGCAGGCCATCAGTGGCGCCGGTGCCTCATTCCCAGCACCCTTTTACCAAGCAGCTTTTCAGTCCCTGTCCGCAAGTGGCGGACCCAAGGTGAATTACCAATCTGTGGGCTCTGGGGCTGGGGTTCGTCAGTTCATTGCTGGCACCGTCGACTTTGGAGCCACAGATGAACCCATCAAACCATCTGAAGCAGCCAAGGTTTCCAGAGGAGTGGTGCAGATCCCCGTCGTTGGTGGAACGATCGCAGTCGCTTACAACAAGTCGGATTGCCCTGATCTGAAGCTAACCCAACAACAGTTGGCTGACGTCTTTCTGGGGGACATCAAAACCTGGGACGCACTGAAATGCGGAAAAGGCCCCATCAAGGTGGCTCACCGTTCTGATGGATCGGGCACAACCTTTGCCTTCACCAATTCCCTCTCCAGCTTCTCCCCGGAATGGAAAAAGAAAGTAGGTGAAGGAAAAAGCGTAACCTGGCCTGTTGGTGTTGGGGGCAAAGGCAATGAAGGTGTTGCTGGCATTCTCACGAACACCCCCGGTTCCATCGGTTATGTCAACCAAGCCTTTGTCAAAGGTCCCCTCAAGGCGGCTGCCCTTCAGAACAGGGCGGGCAAGTTTGTAAAGCCGAACTTGAAATCAGGCTCTGCAGCCCTGGGTGCGATCAAGCTGAATAGCGACCTTGCAGGCGAAGATCCCAATCCCATGGGTGTGGAGAGCTACCCGATAGCCACTCTCACTTGGATCCTTGCTTACCGAAAGGGTAATGGGCAGAAGGCCGACGAAGTTCGCAAGGCCATCAGTCACCTGCTTGGCCCTGCCCAATCCAAAGCCGATGACCTGGGCTATGTCCCTCTCCAGGGGGCCATTCTCAATAAAGCAAAGCGTGCCGTCGCCCAGATCGGAAACTGATCAGCGTTTCTTTATCAAGCCGCCGGTAATTACCGGCGGCTTTCTTACTGTCTTCTTAACCCCGACATCAACCCTCCTTCCCTAAGCGGTTGATCATTGCTTCTACCGTTCATTCATCTGCTGGGCAGGCTCTATGGGAATCGCACCGCTTCGAGAAGCCAGCAACAGTGATCGATTCCGGGAGCTACTGGAGTCCAGTTACCAACGAACATCCCTGGTTCAAATGGGACCTGGAAGTTCTGTTCCTTTGCTCAGACATCATATTTGGCTGGTGGTTCGGGGCATGGTGAAACTGGGCTGCGTCACCATCCACGGGGATGAGGTGCTGCTTGGATTGGCAGGTCCTAATGAACTCTTTGGAGACTCACTGGCGGGACCCGAGGCCTACGAAGCAACAACTCTCTCGGAGTGCGATTTGCTCTGTCTCTCCCATACAGAGTTAGATAAGCACCCTTGCCTTGCTCCAGCCCTGGTGGAGGCTGTTAGTCAGAGGCAACGCCAGAGCCAGGCAATGCTGGCGTTGATGGGATTGAGAAGGGTAGAGGATCGCGTCCGTGCCTTTTTAGAGTTATTAGCTCTGGATTACGGTATCGCTTGTCCGCAAGGCTTAAGACTCACTCCAAAATTGACACACCAGGAAATCGCCAGTGCTCTTGGCACCACACGGGTGACGGTGACCAGAATCATTGGCCAGCTCAAGGAGATGGGATGGCTGAGCATCGATTGCCATCGCTCCATCATCCTGGCGCCCCTTCCCAGACGGTGAAAACCACGTTCTGGTCTGATCCAACCGGAGGTGGAACGCTGAGGCAAAATGAAGGGATGAGTCCTTCCCTGCTGATTGTTGAAGACGATGACACGATCAGGGACACCATCCGGGAGGCCCTTTTCGTTGAAGGTTTTGATGTGACGGCCTGTGGGGACGGCCAAGCTGCGCTGACTTTGATTGAACAGCAGCGTCAGGAGCCGTTTTCCCTCATCGTCCTGGATCTCATGCTTCCCGGAGTCAGCGGTTTGGATGTCTGCCGGAAGATGCGGGCGTCAGGCGACCAAACTCCCATCTTGGTGGTCAGCGCAAGGGACCATGAGACCGATCGAGTGCTGGGCCTGGAGGTGGGTGCAGACGATTACCTTGTGAAACCCTTTGGGATGCGGGAATTGGTCGCCCGTGCAAGGGCATTGCTCAGACGAAGCACGACCCAAGCCGCCCCGATTCAAGTGTTGAGCCACGGGATCCTGCGTCTCTATCCAGAGGAGTGCCGCGTGACTCGAGATGGGAAGGAGATTAACCTTTCACCCAAGGAATATCGACTTCTGGAACTCTTTATGCAAAATCCCAGGCGAGTTTGGAGCAGAGATAAACTCCTAGAGCACATCTGGGGCCACGACTACTTCGGTGATAGTAAAACGGTGGATGTCCACATCCGATGGTTGCGAGAGAAACTGGAGGAGAATCCATCCGACCCGATCTTTTTACAAACAGTTCGTGGCTTTGGCTATCGGTTTGGCTGACATAGGGTCTTGAATGTTTCAATTGCTACCCTGGCTACTTCTACTTGGAGCATCCTTCATCGTTGGAGTTGCGCTTGGTAGATATGCCTATCTCAGGCAGGGTAAGCTTCGTTTTCAGCCCACAAGAGAACAGTTGTTGTCGTGGATGGATCAAGCCCCCGTGGGTTGGTTAATCCTGGATCGACAGAACAAAGTTCGTTTCTTGAATGCAAAGGCACAGCGACTCTTGGAGATTCCATCATCCTATCGTTCGTCCTTTTCTCTTAGCCATCTGAACGACCACAAGGTACTGATGGACTTGGTCGACAATGTACGAGACCGTTCCAAACCCCAACGCGTGGAATGGGATTATGGGCAAGAGGAACTCGAGGCTTTTGCCTTTGACGGACAACAAGGATCTGTTGCTTTACTTCTTCAGAGCCGACGTTCCCTAGAAGCCCAACTGGATCAGCAGGAACGATGGGTAAGTGATGTAGCCCACGAGCTGAAAACCCCCCTCACGGCTCTTCTCCTTGTTGGCGACAGTCTGGCGGGAAACGTAACCGATCAAAATGCCGTGCTTGTGGAGAGATTGTTGAAGGAGTTGAGACGATTGCAGGAGCTGGTTGGAGATCTCTTGGAGCTATCTCGGCTAGAGAATGTAGTACCTGGAGTTGGCATTCGCAGTGAACAGGTCAATCTTCTTGCACTGCTCAAGGATGTGTGGCATGGGATCAAGCCACTGGCAGATGAAAAGGATATCCACATGAATATCATTCTTGAAGATGCTGCGATGACAAACACATCAACTGTGCTTGCTGATCGGAGGAGGCTACATCGAGCCCTGTTGAACCTCCTAGATAACGCTTTAAAGTTCAGTCCAATCGGGAGTGAGATTAGAGTTGAGTTACAGTCGACGTCTGATTGGGTTCGGATCGGCATTCACGATCGAGGAGTTGGCTTGAGTGAGCAAGATATGGAACATATGTTCGATCGTTTTTATCGTGGTGATACATCTCGCTATCGGCAACATCGCGGAGGAAGCGGTTTGGGTTTGGCAATCGTGCAGCAGATCGCCCTTGCCCATGGGGGCTGGGTTTTTGGAGAAAATGACAGTAGGGGTGGAGCACGATTTGAGCTTCGTCTACCTGTCAACTCACCCCTTTGATTCATTCGCGGAATCAGGTTTGGACGCTGGCGGATTGAAGGACTGCAATATCCATAACTTTTGTCCGTCCAGCCAGAATAGGGCAACCCGATCGGGCAACATAAGGAACTGCTGATGGCGGATAGAAAGCTCTTTGTTCGGAGCTGGTTGAAGAGAGACGGAGCGAATCTCAATGGACAGTTCAGCCAAGGGAAGATTGAGCTTGGCCACTGTTTCCATCCGTTGAGGGCGCGCCTGAGCCCAAAGCTTCTCGTACGCCTCCAGTTGCGCTGGAGTCAATGAGCTCAAGATCTTCGGAGGGTCGTCGTGCAATGAGGATGGATGATCGCCTGTCGCTTTAAACAGACGTAAGGCCTCTACAGCGACAGCTATATCCTTAGGAACATCTGATGAGGATGGTCGCATGGGACTCCTACCCTCAGTTCGATTCTTTTTCACTGTCTGAATCAGAGATTTGGTGGCCATCCTTGCTTGAGACTTCTGTTTGGCTCCAGGAAGTTTCGCTGGCGCCTGGATACGCGGAGGAGGCAAGATGCTGGCTTGAGGCAAGGGCAGAAGTTCCAGTTTCGTCAGCGGAGTTGGCTGGCTAGAAAACTGGAGGAGCTCCGGAGTGTTATCTCTGCTTTGAAGACCTTCCGGCAAGGTCGCTTTGTTTCGCTGAAGCTGTAGGTAGGAGAGAAGAAGCCCATGGAGTGCCACAGCACTGATCAATGCCAGCAACAGGGCATGCACCTGGTTCGGCACAGTCGGGCCGGTTTTCATGGCAACTGCAGTTGGAGAACCCAATTCCGATCCTGTGGATTGGGCTGTAGCCGGGTGAGCATGCGATGGATGACCCCCCAGGGCACCTGAGGATCGGGGATCAACCTCACCACAACTCTCTTCTCCAATGTGGATCGGGCCTGGGCTTTCTGCAGAAGCATCGGTAGATCCTGTGGAAGGATGGGCTGATTCCAAAGTCGCAACGCCCCTGTTCGACTGAGATGGATCGTCATGACTCCACGCAAGGCTGGTTGCTGGGCAATGGTTTGGGAACTGAGGCTGGTCCAGATCCCAAAAGCAGCGAGAACTCCACTGAGGAGACTGAGCCCTAAGGCATCCAGCATCAAGGATCGTTGTTCTGAACCACGGGATTCGATCATGGTGAAAGGCTGAACTGCTGGGGTGGGAGTTCAAGAACAACGGCGTTCGGAGCCAGTGAGCGAAGCCATTGCAAGGAGGTGGTGACCCTTTGCAATGGAAGGGCATCAGAAGGGAGGTAGTGAATCATTTGGTTCTGACCTTGCTCCTTGAGCAGGGCGACAAGGTCAGCCTTGGCATGAAGAACACCGTTAACAAACCACTGTCCCTTAAGGCTTTCCACAACCCAGATACCCGGTTGGTGAAGCCCGGAACGGAGTGCTGGCGACAGTGACGGATCAGGGCGCATCAAGCGTATGGGAATGACAACGACGGCCCCACAGACCACCAGGACGGCCATCAGCAGCGACTGAAAGGCCAGTGTCATGAACTCGAGAGGGAAACCGCGGATTGGCGGTTCAGGTCCCGTTGCCATCGGGAGAGCTGCCACTGGCGCAACCCGTTGTTGACGTGAAGCGTCAAGGTCGCCAGAAGGCTGATGCTCAATCCCAGTGCTGTGCTGACCAGCACCTCGCCAAAACCGCCGAGATCGCTTCCTGGAGGGAGAATCATCTCCGGTCCCATGGCGGACAACAGACGGCTCAAGCCAAGAACCGTGCCGATCAGACCTGTTAAGGGAGCAATGACGCTCGATGCTTCCAGGAACGGCTGAGCAAAACCCATTTCAAGATCCCGTTCCTCCATCCAGCGCAGGGGGCTGGTGCCACCGTGACGTAAGGATTCCAACCATTGGTTTCGGTAGTGGGCTCTCCGTTTCCACCAGAGAACCCAAAACCGCAATCGTTCAAAAGTGATTGTGAGGACGGAGATCGAGAGAAGGATCAGCAACCAGCCGATAGGACCGCCTAAGGCAGTTTTCACACTGATCGTCTGAACTTGCAAAGATTTTATGCAGTGAGGGGGAAAAGGCCATGTAGGCAGGTCGCTTGACAATCCCTGGGGAGAGCACGCTGATTAGGGTGGTTTCAGCAGGGCAGCCACCATGGGTGGGATCTTCACTGACAACAGCCTCACCATCGGCCATACGCCTCTGGTTGAGCTTCACCGTGTATCCATCGGATGCAAAGCAAAGATTCTGGCCAAAATTGAGGGAAGGAATCCCGCCTACTCGGTGAAATGCCGCATCGGGGCAGCCATGATTTGGCAGGCCGAAAAAGACGGCTTGCTCGGTGCTGGGAAAGAACTGATTGAGCCAACCAGTGGCAATACGGGCATCGCCCTTGCTTTCGTCGCTGCTTCACGGGGAATCCCCCTCACATTGACGATGCCAGAAACCATGAGTCTGGAAAGACGAAAGTTGCTCACGGCCTATGGAGCCCATCTTGTGCTCACGGAAGGACGACTTGGGATGGGAGGTGCGATCCACGCCGCTCGAGAGATGGCTGAGTCGGAGCCCGAGCGTTATGTGATGTTGCAGCAGTTTGTCAATCCCGCCAATCCACAGATTCACCATGACACGACCGGTCCTGAAATCTGGAAAGATACGGAGGGTTGCTTGGATGCTTTTGTTGCTGGGGTCGGCACAGGAGGGACCATCAGCGGTGTGAGCCGGTATATCAAGAAAACATTGGGAAAGCCCCTAATTTCAGTGGCCGTCGAACCCGCATCCAGCCCAGTCATCAGACAAACTCTTTCTGGCATTCCTCTCCAGCCTGGCCCTCACAAAATTCAAGGCATCGGGGCCGGTTTTGTTCCCAAAAACCTGGATCTGTCCTTGGTCGATCGGGTGGAACAGGTGAGTGATGAAGAGGCCATCTCCATGGCACGACGTTTGATCCGTGAAGAAGGAATTCTGGCGGGGATATCCTGTGGGGCAGCAACAGCGGTTGCGGTTCGCCTGGCGGAGCAGGATGACTTCGCTGGGAAGACAATTGTCGTGGTTTTACCTGATACAGGTGAACGGTATCTCAGCTCCATCCTTTTTGAGGGACTATTCAGTGAAAGCGGACTAGCCCTGGGTCGTCAAAGTTAAAAAACCTGGGAAGATCTGATTCGTGGCTGAATCAGATTTTCCCAGGCCTGTTCACTCCGAAGCTGACTCAGAAAAGCTACCTAGAGAGCATCGACTCCGCTGTCACCGGTTCTGATGCGGATCGCATTTTCTACGGGGCTGACGAAAATCTTCCCATCCCCAATTTCACCGGTGCGTGCAGCGGTGCTGATGGCGGAAATCACAGCATCCAGCTTCTCATCAGGAACGATGAGCATCACCTTTAGCTTCGGTAGGAAATCAACCTTGAATTCCGTGCCTCGGTAGCGTTCGACTTGGCCCTTTTGGCGGCCAAAACCTCTGGCATCGGTCACGGTCATGCCAACGATGTCGATGGCAACGAGGGCATCCTTGACTGCATCCAACTTTGAGGGTCGGATCATGGCAGTGATCATTTTCATGGACGTAAATGCAAACGTTTAATTAATCATTGGGTCGTAGGCTTCTTCGCCGTGGGCGACAAAGTCCAGACCACGTTCTTCTTCCTCAGGGCTCACACGCAGAGGCATGAAGGCCTTGAGGATGTAAAGAATGATGGCCGTGGCGAGGGCAACGAAGCCATAGCTGAACAACACGGCCTTGAGCTGGGCAATGAACATGCCAAAGTTGCCGCTTTCTTCCAGGATTTTGGCTGAAAGCGGAAAGTAGTCAGCGGGAACAAGGGCTTTCTCCGCGAAAACACCCGTCAGCAGGGCACCTAGGGTTCCGCCAATGCCATGAACCATGAAGGTGTCCAAGGAATCGTCGAACTGAATGGCCGCTTTGATGCGAACGGCAATGAAGCAGGCGAGTGCTGCTAAAGCTCCGATGATGAGCGAAGCAGGCATGTACACAAAACCAGCCGCAGGAGTGATGCCAACCAGACCGGCCACCGCACCCGTTGCTGCACCAACTGCTGTTGGCTTTCCATCCTTGAACCACTCCAGAAGACACCAGGTGAGCAAGGCCGCCGATGCGGAAGTGGTGGTGGTCAGGAAGGGATAGCCCGCTGTTTTGGACGCAAACATGCTGGCTCCGTTGAAGCCAAACCAGCCAAACCAAAGCAAACCTGCACCCAGAAGGATGAAGGGAACATTGTGCGGAGGACGCTTGTTATCTGGCCAGGTCGTCCGGGAGCCAATGATCGCTGCGGCCACCAGAGCAGCCACACCTGAAGCGATGTGGACGACGGTGCCACCCGCAAAATCAAGGGCTCCGATCTGGCCGAAGGGGCCAAGAAAACCGCCACCCCAAACCATTTTGGCCATGGGGCTGTAAACAAACAGGCTCCAGAGAAGGCAGAACCAGAACCAAGCCTTGAAGCTGATGCGTTCCACAAGAGCCCCGGAAATCAGTGCCGGGGTGATGATGGCGAACATGCCCTGGAAGAGGGCAAAGGAACTGGAGGAGATGGCGAACCCATCCGCGAGTGGACCATCCCCAAGGGGGCCTCCCAATCCGTTGAGCATGAAATGTTCCAGCCCCCCGATGAACGGGCTCTGGAATCCCGTCCCAAAACTGAGGCTGTAGCCGATCACCACCCAGAGGACGCCGATGAGTCCCATGAGAAAGAAACTCATCATCATGCAGTTCAGGACGTTCTTGGAGCGGGTGAATCCTCCATAGAAAAACGCCAGGCCGGGAGTCATGAGAAGGACAAGCGCCGAGCCAATCAGCATGAGAAGCGTGTCAGCTCCATCGGTGGGCATTTTGCTGAGAGCTGCCTGAGCGGAACCTGCCATCAGGGGGGCAAGGCCTGCACCGGTGGCAAGCAAAGCAAACGCCAACCGTCGAAGTTGGGGCTCGCAGAGTCCAGCTGCGAAACGCTTACGCAAACGATCGAAGGTGTCCATGGCGGATGGTCCGCCCATGGACGAATGGCCTCGTGTCATGGAGAAGGGGAACCGTTCAGGTCGACTCCCACATCACACAGGGAAGCCCCCCCCTTGCTCTGTAACAACACAAACATTTTCAAGCGAAAGGTCTGATATCGAGATCTATCAAGAGCAAGGGTGGCGGATGGTCCGCCATTCCCCATTGGAGGTGCTGACCTCTACCCCAATGCCGATGGCCTCCTGGCAGGAAGAATCCTGCAAGTGCCACCAACGGACGGCTTCGGCCCAGGCAGCCTCGTGGGTCTCAAATAGGTCGTCCAGCACAGGGTGGGGATTGCCCTGGGCATCCACCAACCGATAGACCCGTGGCACGAGCAGAGGAAGCACCGAAGGACCGCGCAGACCTGGTGGTCGTGAAGAAATCATCATGAACAGACTCCTAGCCAGCCCAAAACAATGGCCGCAATGACAGGGTTGGAACTGTCACATATGCAACAGTTAGCGTAAATAGGCGCGAATGCTGGGGCGGCACCAAAAAACCAAGGCGGCTACGTTGGTCACCCAGGCCACTGGGGCTGCAATCGCCAGAAGGGACCGCCCCGGCTCCACCATCACCAACCTGACGATCCCATACGGCAAACAAACAGCAAGGCTCAGGGATAGGGCCACGATGGCCAGAATCTGGCCCCAATGCTGCCATCGCAGCAGCGCAATCGAGGCAATCACACCCAGCACGGCCGTTGGCAAGACCCCTGCAGCGGCAATGCTGATGTTGGCGGTTCGCCAGAAGGGATCCACCAGAATGAATTTGAGGGTGAGGGGGAGGCTGAGCAGATTGACCAGAAGCCCCAGCCAGGCCATGGGCCGATAGCCCCATGGGGGTTGAAGACTCAGCGCGTCAGGCGTGGAGGTCGCGCTCTGGAGCTGCATGGGCATCCCGCATCAGCGTGATTCTCCCCCCATCCTCCTGTGTGGAGGGGCAGGGAGGGCCATTGGCCTATAAGCCTGTAAGGAAGACGCCAACGGGAGCTGACCGGTATGGGTGTGGAACCCCAAGCAATCTTTCCAGCTCTCCAGAGAGCGGAACTTCGGACCCTGCAGGTGAATTTGGGCTACACCTGCAATCAGGCCTGCAGCCATTGCCATGTGGATGCCGGGCCTTGGCGGTTAGAGCAAATGGATTCCGTCACCGTTGCCCTGATCCCCCAAGTGCTGCGCGCGCAACAGCTGCAAACCCTTGATCTCACAGGCGGCGCACCGGAACTGCATCCCCAGTTCCGATCTCTTGTGCGAGAGGCACGGGCCTTGGGGGTGTCTGTCATGGACCGTTGCAATCTGACCATCCTTCTGGAGGAAGGACAGCAGGATCTGGCGGCCTTTCTGGCTTCCCATGGGGTCACCATCCTGGCGTCGCTCCCGTGTTACGAGGCTGAGAACGTTGATCGGCAGAGGGGAAATGGGGTGTTCTCCAAAAGCTTGGAGGGGCTGAGGCAACTCAACCAGGAGGGTTATGGACGGGAGGGTTCCGGACTGGAGCTCCATCTGGTGTTCAATCCCCTTGGACCCACCCTGCCGCCAGAGCAACAGAGCCTTCAGAGGAGCTATAAAACCGAGCTGGCCAAGCACGGAGTGGTGTTCAACGAGCTCAAGGTGATGAACAACATGCCGATTCAGCGGTTTGCTGACCATCTCAAACGAGCAGGCTCTTTAGAGACCTACAAGGCCCTCCTGCGGGCCAACCATGTTGCTGACAACCTAGAGCGTGTGATGTGCCGCACCCTGATCAGTGTGGATTGGCAAGGCAAGCTCTACGACTGTGATTTCAACCAAATGCTTGGGCTTGCCTCTCCCCTCGGGGGCCACCTCAGGGATTTGCTGGAGGCTGCCTGTTCAACGGCCCCGATCGAGGTGGCAGACCATTGTTTTGGCTGTACAGCAGGGAACGGGTCTAGCTGTGGGGGAGCTCTGCGGGTGTCGCAAGAGAGGAGTTAAGCCAGAGGAGGGGCTTGCCCAACCTGTAAGGAGGGTTGCTCGAACAGGCGACAGCCAATCTGGAGGGATCCCTCATCGAGCAAGCGACCAATCCTGAGGGCCATGGCCTCCTCCTCCCGATTGAAGGCAGCCTGCTGGGTGGTGATCCAGTCAATTTCCTGTTGGGTGATGATCCCGGTGGACAGGGATTCCAGATAGACCTCCCCCAGGTTCATGGCCGAGTGATGCAAAACCTTCTGATGGTATTGGCAACCCATGCCGAAACAAAGAGGGTTACCGAATCCGACAAGGTCGGTGCCGGCCCCCCGGAGGGGACGGGACGAATCTTTCGATTCAGTTAAGATTCAGGGGTTGCCAGAAAGCGGTGTACGAGAACCATCCTGTCCTCCACTCCATGGAAGCCCAGTTGCAGTCCCTTCGCGATCAGTACAGGGCCCAACCCTGTGAACAGAGCCGATACGCCCTCGTCCGTCACGAGCAGCTTTTGGCCCAGTGGGCTCCCCTGGCTTTCAGGAACCTGGAGACTCAAATGTGACCAATTGTTCTGAACCCGCCCGACGCCGACGGACACCGATTTAGAACATTCCTACCGACGACGATGCCCACCGTCGGATCCGAGCGCCATTCCCTGGCAGCTCCGGAGAAGCCCTCACACGCCCTTGTGAGGGCTTCTCTGTGTCGACTTACCACAATTCGAGCCGCGGGGGATCGGTGTCCAACCGCCACAGCTGGCCCCGAAAGCGTAGAAGCTCCTGACCCACAATGGCTTCCACTCCAAGCAGGGCAAACACGGGATTGGTGGTGAGGATGGCCTCATGGGTCTGAATCGGTGGGGCTTGCGGACCCATGCCGATTCCCATCAGCCGTTGGCGCCACACCTGTTGCTGCCCGCAGACACCGACCAGACGGGCGGCCTGGCCCG
>Ga0208723_1000003_pt1 | contig 150596 bp, 194 predicted proteins | sample LakMenEpi31Aug12_FD_150750 | JGI IMG/M metagenome (GOLD analysis project Ga0208723, IMG submission 150750) | Freshwater microbial communities from Lake Mendota, WI - 31AUG2012 deep hole epilimnion (SPAdes) | ecosystem: Environmental > Aquatic > Freshwater > Lake > Epilimnion/Euphotic zone ...
TTTTACTTTCGATTGCGAATACTGCATAAGCCTCAATGGTCTTTGCTGTCTGTGCCATGGGATTTGCTTTGACAAAAGCCACGAAGTCGAAAAACTCCATTCCCAAGAAATCTGCATCTGATTCCAAATGCTTGATTGCTGTTTCTATTTTCATACTAGGTCCTTATATAGATTAACCGTTGCCCCATCTAAGTGCCCTAGTGCTCTGGGGCTTTACCGCTGTTCCTCAAGCGGGCTTAAATGCTCTTTACTTCAACAACCTTTTTCTTACTATGTGTCTATTATAGCACATTTTGGATAACTTGTCAAGCAATACCCCAGATCTCTGAAGGGGTATTGATTTCTTAATTAGACAAGATACTCAGCTTCTTTGGTGAATATAGATAATTGATAAACGACTTCGTCATAGGCGTCTGTAATATCCTCGTCTAGGTCATCCCAATTTTCTTTTATTGATTTTAGACCAGCAATTAAATCGGTTCCTAAACCTGATTCTTTTGTATATTTAGCAATGATATCAAATTCTGATAATGTACCGTATTGAATAGACATAATGGTTCCTTATTAAGAAAAATAATGAAGATGTGAGTAAGCTGTATTTTCAGCTGTTTCCAGAATTTCTAAGACTCCGAAAGCTAAAGGTCTTTCTGAAGCTTCAACATTTCCGATTGAGATTTGTTCGTCTAGAATCTGAAGCAGAAGAGCGATTTGTTGAGCATTTAGCTCGACTTTTACGGTAATTTCTTTTTGCATTTTGTTTTCCTTTTTCATGCTTCAATTATAGCACATTTTGGACAACTTGTCAAGCAATACAAAGTATCCAGGATGCTGAAAGGGTCTTTGCTTGACACCTCAATCAAAATGTGCTATAATAAAAGCATTCGAACAGTAGGGGGTGGACGGCGGAGCTGGCTATTATTAAAGTAATTATAGTCAAAAATAATCGGCCACTATAGGCCGTTATATTATATTAGCAATTAGCAGTTTCTAATAAATCCACTGCTGACTGAATCGCGTATATAGCGTCATCATAATATATTGCATTATCTTCGCACGCTGAATTCATTTCCTCATTAATTTGCTCGATTATGTGATTCAATTTGCTGATAATGTCGTTTTTGGTATTTTCTTGTGTAACTGTCATTATATAAACTCCTTAAATGCACGCGAACATATAATCGGGTACTAAATCATTAGTTTCAATATAACATAATGTATTATAAAAACTCTCTCTGACTACAGTATCATTATGTAAAATGCGCATATGCAACATCTGATAATCGCCTGTCTTAGTAAAACTATTAATAGCATATTCCATTTTACCATCTAAGTAACTATTATGATCTGATAATAGCAAACTAATAACATTCTCTTTATTTGTCATTTTATATTTCCTTTTTATTATTTAATTAAACATTATCGATTAAACCAGTTTCTGGATTAACGGGGGTCCAAACACATAATGGTTCATGTTGTTTATTAATTGCTTCGAGTAAATCTTCAATTATTTGTAATTTTTGCATACCACATGCATTATTAAACGCTTCAGTAAACATTATTGTAGTTTCATCTTTTTTGCTATTATAAGTAACTTTTAATACTTTCATTTATTTCCTTTTTTTGTTATATGCTTATTATAGCACATTTTGGACAACTTGTCAAGCAAAAACCCTTTTTCCACAAGGGTCGTATGGTCTTCGGTTGACAGGCGATGCGTTTTGTGCTATAATAAGGTTTGTCCGACTGCGTAGGTTGCGTTAAAAATCTGCAATCTCAGAACAGACATAATGCGATAATCAGTAAAAGGATTATCCGATAATCAGCGTAGATAATAGAGATAATCGGAGTTGTTGATTATGTTGATTATGTTCTAATAATAGATTTTAATAATGATTTAATTAAAACGATTATTATTAAGTATTATCTGATCGTATTCAATCATCTACAGCATTAAATAGCATTTATAAATAGGCTCGATTTATCGTCGATTTATTCTCTATTATAGCATAGTTATACACAGGTTATCCCCCGATTTAGCCGCTCTATATAGAGTTCGTTATCGAGACGCAGTCGCTGGGTTTATCTTTTCGTATCTTAATGAGTCTATTGTACTATAAATACTATATCCCGAATGTATTAGATTAGGTTAATAGATGTATAATAACGATAATAACGATGATATTCAAGAGAAAATGTCCGGTCTACATAAAGCCGCGATTGCTTCCGCTCATCGTGGAACGCGTCAATCTCCTGAAACTAAAAAGAAAATATCAAAATCATTATCCGGGCAGAAATCAAATCATTCTGGGAAGAAACACGATAATGACGCTAAGAATCGTATAAGTAATGCCCGTGGTCATTATGATCCGATTAAAGGTCGATCGTGGGTTGTTAACGCTGATGACAAGACTTATCGCAAAGATCATGCTCCTCAGGGTTTTAAGAAACATAAACGCAAATTCAACGAAGATTATATGTCTTTTCGAGAGTTTATCGAGCGAGATTAATCTCTATCTCGCATAGAATCTATCATGCTATTATCTGCCAATTGCTGAAGATTATGTGCATTATCTACGGTCGTTTCCAATGCTTTCCATCTATAATCTATTACGTGATTATTATCTAATGATTGTACTGGTTCTGCAGTATATTCCGTATTAGTTTTATTCTTGCTCATTCTTATAACTTCTTTAATCGTTTCTATATCAGATCTCTCGTTATAAGTACCAGTAAAATATCCTTCTATATTCCGCATTCCTTTTAGATCTCTTGTGGAGTTGACATATAGATAAATTACGTTAATATCATCTTTATGCTTATCGAGAAATGCATAATATTCCCGCATATTACCCGCTACTACGAATTTTCTTTTAATCATATGGTGGACCTTTATCCGTGAGTACGATTGCTATTACCAGAATCATTAATACAATAAACGCTAATTCTGGCATTTAGTCTTTACCCAGGAGGATTGCCATAGAACATGCGATCAATGACAGAATCAAATAGTAAACGTCGTTCGTGGATATTGCGTATGCTGAAAAGATTATAGCAATAACGTAGAATATCATTTTAATCTATACCCAGATTGTGTTGCTTCTTATAATAGTTGTTTTGACCAAGATCGTGACGAGTCAGTTCAATTACTTTATTCGCGAATTCTTGCAGAATAACATCAGTTGATTCCGAATGATCTAAAGGATCTCGATCTAATATTGTGACATATTCGTCGATCAGATTATCAAGATTCATATTCTTCCTCTTCCAGCATTGAGCAATAATCATTGTACATTACGTCGAGTCGAATTGGATCTAATTCTTTCAATGCATATCCAAAACTGTATTCAATGCCAGCTAGATTAACCGGCGGATATTCGTCGTTTAACATTTCTAAAAATTCGTATTTGCTCATATTATGGTCTGCTTTCATAAAATAGACATTCCCAAACTCGTTCGCGAACTACTGTATCTGTCGCTTCTTCGAAGCCTAAATCATTAGCCAATTGCTCTAATAATCCCTTTACTTGTGACCAGGTCAGATTGGCTCTTTTAGCTAAATCAACAATGCGATATACTTCGTAATCACCTTTTTCGGTGAACATTCCAAATTCTGGTACAACTATATTATTAACCATAATGTTCCATTTCGTCTAAAAGATAAACACGTTTGACAAGCGAACTGATGCTTGATGCTGGGTGCCAGTAATGAGGCATATCTTCTACTGTTGCGTTATATATCTCAAATGCTGTTGGTCTTGTAATAACGGTGCCGTGTGCTCCGAATACGTGTGCCATAGAATCCCAGCGTACGTTCACTCTGTGAATAGCATCTTCTGGCTGATGCTCTCTGGAAATAAAATAAGTCTCAGAACCATCTTGCCAGGTCTCTTTAACTACGTAATCTTTTCTATCGTCTCTCATTTTAGCAATCCAATTCCAGCATTTCTATGTTAGTTGCGATATCAGTAAGCCCGTCGTCATGCGACTCACGAATTAGATTCTGTTCTGCATTTTGTGCAAATTCCAGTGTGCTATAAACGCCAGTGTTGTAAAATGCAAATTCGTTATCACCTAGACCCTGTGCTTGTAAAATGTATACTGTCATTTTGTTTTCCTTTTTCATGTCTTAATTATAGCACAATTTGGACAACCTGTCAAGCAAAAACCCTTTGGAAACTAGGGTTACTGCGAGTTCAATGTTGGTGAGTACTCACCAATTAACTGGCGTTCTAAAGCGTGAGCTGGAGCTTTGCCTCTGACGATCGCAAGTTCTTGTGCAACAAACGCTGAGACCCCGTAGGACCTGATAGCGTCGCATAGCGTCCAGGACTTGTGCTCAGTCAATGCCCGTCTAATGTGCTTTTGTACGCGGATTTTGAGGTCCTGCTTGCGAAAACCCTGAGTAATTCCGATGTAGAAATCTCCAGTTGCTACATTTTGTAGCATGTAAACGATATGACGTCTGTCTGATCTTTTCTTTCTCATGCCCTAATTATAGCACATTTTGGCTAAAAGGACAAGCAATAACCCTTCAGACTTCTGGGGTATTGACAAAACACTTAAAAGATGTTAAAATGCACTACTTGACACCAAAGTAATCCTTGATATCTTTGCGTGCATTAGCCAGCGCAGATACAACAACCGCCTGATCAAATGTCGTGAATGCAGATGATGTGCTGGCATTGGCAACGACACCTACCGCTTCATTAATCAAGTGATGCAAAAAGGCATCAAAGCATTTATTGTCAACTCCTTGCCAGTCCACATGTCCTGGCCCAGGTCCCCATGGCTCATCTTGCCACATAGGCATGTCTGCCTTTTCCATTATTCTTTTTATATTTTCATTCATGCTGTTATCCATTTTTCTTGGTCTTTGAATATGATAGATTCTGCACCATCATACTCATCTATTATAAATTCTGTACCGACTGGTACCCACACTACTGTGAGATCGCTAGCTCCGCCAAAATACTGATTGGGATACTTGGCCTCGCAATACAATTCAATTGTATCAGGCCTTGTACCATCGCCAACCATTTGAACAATAGCTGGGTCAAATAGCAATTCTGGCACATCTCTATTCCAAGTAGACCAACCTGCACCGAAACCCGGCGATACCAGTACAGCAACTCTGCCGTCTCTAATTACTTTTTCCATATCAAATCACTCCTCGATATTATCTTTTTCATACTGATACATATTATCGCTGATACCAAACTCGGCATCTAGCTCTTCGGGAATAGTGCGCTCGACATCTTCTGCTGACATTGTGCCGAGTTCATAGTAATCGTCTGAACCATTAGAATACATTCCAGCAAAGCACATACCGGACTCATAGTATTTTGCCTCAACCTGAAAACCCATACGTTCTAGCTTTTCATAAAACGGAACAGGTGGTGCCCATGCTGTATCAAATACTGCCTCAAGCGTATCTGGGTATTCTTCATAGGTATCAACGCTATGGCATTCTGTATCCCATTTCGTTCCCCATTCATTTACGCAAAAATCATACCAGGATGCGTAACCAAACTTCTCGATGTTTGACTTTGTCAATTTTTCGTCTGTTTCTGACGATGCAATTGATTCGGATAATCCTTTCGGTACTGGAACAAACTCATTAAAGAATGTACCATTTGTCAAAGCGTCGCGCGCTCGAATAATCATAGCGGGGTCTTCATGAGTGAGGCGAACTGTATTACTGCACCAATTAGGCATATCTATTCCTTAAATCAAATCAATTTGTACTTGCTTAGCAATCTGAGTAGTATTCATACTCTTTATGCTAACCATCGTTGGTAATTCTTTGTTTGCTCTTTCAGCAAAATAGCGATCGCTACTCAAACGCAACAACCCATCCCATGCTGCCTGCTTCAAGCTGTGATGAGCATATACATTGAATATATTTCCGACCGTAGTATAGATTCCAAAGCCATCTATAATGACTCGGATCTTTTGTGAATTCTTTAAACCGTCAACCAATGTCTTTGTACGCATTATAATTCCTTAGTCAATATAAAAAAGATGTATTGCTAGACCCAAACAAACACCAATACACATTCCTAATAAAATATTCATTACCATGCCAACTCCTTGACGGGGAAACGAATCTTGCCTTCGTAGTCAAGCTGTGACTGCTCGAACTCTGTCAAATAGTCGTCGCCGACAATGTTCCAGCTTAGGATATACTCACGATAGAACTCGTCGTCACTCTCAATCTTTGGACGTAAACAAAAGATTGCTTTGACAGCCTCTTCATCGCCACCTTTGAAGTTCTTAATAGCGTAATCGCTACCGCCTTTGGCTTTCCAGTATTGAGGACACTCGCCAGTACCATCCCAATCGTGAGCACCATAATTTTCGTATACTTGAGTTGATATAACTAATTTCATATATTTCCTTCTTACTATGCCTCAATTATAGCACATTTTGGACAACCTGTCAAGCATTCCCGAGCAATTTGTATGGGTACTATAAAACGCTTGACAGAACACTTGAACGATGTTATAATGCAAACCGATTATTCACCTCGATATATTACCAGAGTTTTAACATTAACTTTAACTCCAGTATATATTGGTTCATATATTTGCTGTTCACCATCCCATTGATCTTGGTCAAAATCATTATGAGTTTCTTTAATAGGTTTAAATGTTATCTGATTATTAGTATGATGTGATTTGACATATACTGTATTAGGAAAGATAATCGAGCCAGCTATTTTCTCTGTAGAGATAGTTAATCGTTTGGCTTTAGGATGATAAACACAATCTTTAGTGTTTAATACTAATTCTCTATTATACGTCATAATTGGTTAATCTTTTAATATCTTTGGGTTTGACAATAAGTATATGCTTGTATATTTCGTCTTCGATCTTGAAAGGTAAATCAAGATGAATAGTTACTGTGGGGCCTTGTTGTTCGTTGATAACCCTGTCATTACCCACAGAGCCTACCCACCTAACACCTTTGTACACTCCAGTAACTCTATCACCTAATTGATATTTACCAAAGTATCTAATAGATTCAAAATGATCTTTTAGACTAGCCATTCTTGAGTTTATTACCTAATGTGAATTTACTTAGAACATCTTTAGCAAGAGAGAAATCATCGACATCTTCTTCTAGATATATTTTCTCTTTTCTATATGCAGTAATCAATTCATTTGCATATGCAATATCATCAAAACTACAATTTTCAAGCCAGTGTCTAAATGTCTCATCGTCTGCTTTCAATAAGAACATTAAATTTCCCATATCTCGGTCTGTCATATTAAGCACCTTGTGTCAATACATACTTAGCCAATTGTTTCCAATCGCCACCTTCTGCACGAATCTTTGTCGTTGAGATTAACGAACGCAAACTCAAGTTCTCAATGCTGTTGCCAATTGTCTTGATGAATGCAATTGCGTCAGCTTTATGTGATGTTGCAAACTCTGGCATAAACTCTGAATCGCCAATCAACACTTCCATGCGCTCAATCTTTTGTGCTTGTGTCATGCTCAAGTCAACGCACATTGCACGACTCTTAACAGCTTGGTCTACACGATCAAGATCCATGTTCGAGATAAACACAATGCTACCTGTAAACTTGAAACTGCGGGGCAGATCGTCATCTTTCATATCTGCATTCCAGTTGATCCAGCGTTCGCCGTATGAGTCAAGTGCACCCTTGAGCAAGTTAAGAGCAACTGGGTCTTTGAGCACGCTATCGCAGTCATCAAATACTAATACTTGACCATTGCCTTCGAACAATGTGCGATACAGACCTTTAGCAGTACTGTAACCTTTTACAATGCGAAAACTCTTTTCACTATTAATGCGAGCACCTTCTTCGAACTGTGCTAAGTCTGTGGTGTCAATCAAGTTCTGTGCTTTGAGTGATTTCAAAACAGTATGTGTCTTACCCAAGCCACCTTGGCCTGTGATAATTGCCGATGCGATAGTCTTTTTAGCAACCATTGAGACCATTTGTGCAACAAAGTCAAAACGCTTGTTGATACCAAATTCGTCAACCTTGGGCTGGGTATTTACAGTACCGCTTACTGGTTCTACTTGCAAACCTAATTTAGCAATCTGGTCGCGCACATAAGATTCGTGACGTGATCTTGAGACCATTTTGCCATCAACAAAACCTTCGAAACGATTCTTTGCTTTGTTGAAAATTACTTTTACACGCATACTAACTCCTGTTTTTGTTTGCTATATATCTATTATAATTGCTTTTGCACATTTGCACAAGCAAAGACCCTTTTGGCTTTATGGGTTCTTTTGATTTGCACAAATTTACTTTTCATCATGTCATAATTATATGTGCATTTGCACAGTTTGTCAAGCGTTTTTAGTCAAAAAGATTCGAATTTCTGCTAAAAAAGTGCTTGACAGGAGATCAAAAAGAATATATAATCGAGGTAATATTATCTACAATATAGGGATTCTACATGGATATTCAGCCAAAAGACATAAGTAAAGGTCATTTTTATATCAGTTTGATTAAAAGTGGAATGCGAATTATAGCAGGTGCATACTTAATCACGGGTGATTTTGTTATTGCCGGTCTATTGTTAATTACTGCAGAACTATTGGGCATTCTTGAGGAGTTGGTATGAACAATAACGACACAACAAAACAACGCATGGAAGAATTAATGGCTCCTGTAGAACAACAGATTTTGATGTGCGATAATAGAGAAGATATACTAATGATGGCATGTGCTATGATGCAACGTACTCATGAGATATTTGTAAATGAATTGGGTGAGGATGGTGCTAAAATAATGTATGAAGATTATGTATAAAGATTCTAAATTTAGATTGTGGGTTTTTAGATTATGGCATGAAAATCTAGAAGAAAGATTCCTACACAAAGAAGAACAAATAACTATTCAAGAATATTGGGAAAAATATAAATGGTGGATAAAAAGAGAATATCGACATCAAACACGAAAGAACAAATAATGAGTTTTAGAAATCAAATCATCGATGCAACCGCAGCACGATACACCGCAGATATTGAACAGTTACGAATTGACGCTGAAGTATTATTACAACATACTGTGGGTGTGCCAGGTTCATCTAGCACCTGTGCATCATTCGATGCCATAGTAACACAGATTGCTTATTTGGAATCGAAGCTCGCATCTTTGTCATTATTTAAATGAAAATCAAAGACGGAGAGACATTTGAACAATGGTCTGAAAGAGTCAGACAATTTGAATTCGGTTATGCCATGCAAGCATTGGCACACGGAACGCCCGCTGACACAATACTAGAACAGATGTCTATTCGCATCACAAATAAAATGAAACATTATATTCTCATTTGCATCAAAGTACCTTACAGTTATGATGTGAATAAAAATAAACTTGAATACGAACAAATAATGAAACTGATATCTCCGGTTGCGGATCATGTCACTTGGGATAATTAAAAATGAAACACACAATTTATTACGTTTTAATCGTGGCAGTATCCACAGCTGCTGTCGCAGTGCAGATACTTTATAACTTACACAGAGTTTAGGCCTTCTAACTCTCGATCTGATTCTGTTATTACCAGAGTCGTGTTGGGCATTATCTTTAGCAATGCCTTTTGTATCTCATCTAAAGACTTGCCTTGAATTAAAAATGCTTCAGGGTTCAGAGTCCATAAGTATACTTGATCTCCGTGATGCTCAACTCGGCATTCTATATACTTTTCCTGTTCACTGGGAGGAGTAATCATTTTATATTGTTGCATGTCTTTATTAGTTACCGCTCTAATAAAGCCAATTGCATTCCAAATTATCCACGCATAAAATATGCATTCAAGTAGTTGTTGTATTGTCATATGATATTAATCACTGATGGCCATGGTGTGTTGACCACCTGCATCAACCGTTGACCAAGTTGTTAAAGCGCCAACCTGTACTGGACTAGATACATATACAGTTGCGCTATTACCTATACCTAATCGACCGGAGCTGCTGTTACCCCACGCCCACATGGTTCCATCTGTTTTAATAGCCATGTTGTGATAACTACCTGAAGCAATATTTAACCAATTAGTTAATGCGCCAACCTGTTTTGGGCTTGAATAGTTTGTGGTATTGCCTAATCCTAATTGCCCATTTGAATTGCGACCACCCAATCCCCACATGGTACCATCTGTTTTAATGGCCATGCTATGATAACTACCTGAAGCAATTGTTAACCAAGTTGTTAGGGCACCAACCTGTACAGGACTAGATCTATATGTTAGATTGCCTAATCCTAATTGCCCATGTGGATTCATACCCCACGACCACATGGTACCATCGGTTTTGATGGCCAAGCTGTGATTATAACCTGCAGAAATTCGTAACCAAGTAGTTAAAGCACCAATCTGTACTGGACTAGATATATTTGTAGTATTTCCTAGACCCAGTTGTCCCTGTGCATTATATCCCCACGACCACATAGTACCATCTGTTTTGACGGCCATGCTGTATTGAAAACCTGCATCAATTTTTGACCATGTGGTTAATGCACCAACCTGTACTGGACTAGATATATTTGTAGTATTTCCTAGACCTAATTTACCGCTGCTACCATTACCCCATGACCACATGGTGCCATCTGTTTTAATAGCCATGCTATGATAAGTGCCTCCAGCAATACTTGACCAAGTTGTTAGGGCACCAACCTGTACTGGACTAGATATATCTGTAGTATTACCTAAACCTAATTGGCCGTTTCCGCCTGAACCCCATGACCACAAGGTACCATCTGTTTTGACTGCCATGGTGTGCTGGCTACCAGCAAAAACTGTTGACCATGTACCTAAAGCACCAACCTGTACTGGACTAGATATATCTGTAGTATTACCTAAACCCAATCTGCCATAGCTATTTCTACCCCATGACCACAAGTAAAATTCTGGTACAGGAACCGGAGGATCCCATGTCTGCACATTCATTCCACCAAGAGCAAAGTTAACATTTGTAATTTGCATTTTAATTCTTTCTTATACGTTTGCTGTGTTTGTTGATGGGAATGCTCGACCGGATCCCCAAATAATTCTTACTGCTCCAGTACCACCAGGGCCCGAGAAGTTAGGTCCATCTGTTGCGCCACCTGCACCCACTACCACAGTATAACTTTGACCTGGCACAACTTCAATATTATTTTTCCAACCAAGGCCACCGCCGCCGCCATTGATAGTATAGGTGCCTGAGCCACCACCACCATAGAAACCGCCAATCCCGCCATTAGTACCCGAACCATTTGGATATTGTACACCATTACCACCACCTGATCCGCCTCTAGCAAAACCGCTACCATTTACTGAACCAAGTGGCGACCCTATACCGCTTGTGCCTTGACCTAAGATGCCAACACCGCCTCCAGGTCCCCAAACACCTCCACCACCTCCACCGCCTTGGCCATCGCCACCTGCAATAGTAGCAGTAGGTGCGGCCGTACCTTTACCCGCATCGCCACCGTTTCCTGAATATCCGCCAGCGCCACCGCCACCATAAAAATCAGTACCTGACCCATTATAGCTATTACCACCATTGCCACCACCGTCACCTACATAACCACCACCAAAACCATAACCGGCACGCAGAGTACCCACTGCGCCACTATAAGCTCCGCCTCGACCACCGCCTAATCCTGCCACTGTTACTTGGCTTATAAAATAACTATTGCCGCCATTGGTCACACTTGCTGCAGTACTTGAAGAACGACACCCGCCACCCCCGCCACCAACCGCCACAACTGCGACGCTATATACTCCAGGTGGGGCAGTCCAACTGAATGTGCCTGCAGTAGTAAATTGAGCTTGACCTGGCGGAGTCGGAGGAGGCGGAGTAGTAATAATTTGCATTCCGCCCAATAACTCTAATCCCGATAATCGCATCTTATACCTTTAAATTCTTGATATGAGTTTTATGTACGCGGCATTGCACTTGGCCGTTGTAATAATCTTCTGTTTCTAAAACTCGTCTATCCATTTGTTCTCTTGCTTCTAAATAATTGCACAAACCTTTGTTTGGGCATATATGCAGTATCTCTCGTATAAACTTATCCGCACCATGCGTTTCAACATCAGCTTTAACTTCATCAGATGAAGACCAATAATCCCTCCAATCTGACTCAACCTTTAATCTTTTCTTCTTACCCTTAACTACCTTTGTTCTGCGAAACCAAAACAACTTTTTACCTATATACTTGCGATTCGTGGCAGTATTGGTAATCAAGTACACGTAACCATACGCGTCGTCTGGAATAAGTTCTAAAGGGTTTCCGTTATATAGCCACATCTAAATACCAATATTAAATTAGTATTTATACGGTTTCCCAATAGTCGTTTCCGTCTGAAAAGTTATCACCATCATCCCTAGGTGGAACAAAGAAGTAATCGTCGGGATTTGTCATTATATCTTCGGCGTCTTCAGCTAATCCGCCGGTTCCCATGATGCCGGCTCGTTGCAGCATTTGGGTTTGTATAGATTTCTTATATCTATGCTCTTCAGATTCTTCGCGTGCCATGTATGCCGCTTGCTTTTCTGAAAAGACTTTCTTTTGTTCCGCATTCCATTGTCTGGAATTGGCACAGGCGCGAGAACAGAACTTACCTGGTTTGGTATGCTCTGTGCTGCACTTAGGACAAGTCTTCGTCTTCGTACTCATCCTGTTGGTCTGCATCCATATGTGCTCCGCAGAATGGACAAAACTCTACTTTATAATAGTCTTCGTCAAGATCAAAATTTATCTTGAAGACGCCATCACATTCGACACATTCGTGGTGTTGTTTTCTTGCCATGATAATCCTCTCTTTTTAGTTTCTGCATCAAACACTCGTTGACGCAGGTCAGATGAACTAAAGAAATGATCTCGTTTATTGAAATACAATTCTATTCCTCTTTTCAAGCAAATGTCCTTGCCTGTATATTCTGTATCTTTATATTCTTCACCTAAGATTCTTACATCAATTGGCAATGCCATAAAGATATCCTCGAGCTCTTTCTCCGTTGAATATACTATAATCTCATCAACATGCTTGCATGATGATACCTGAATTTGTCTCTCAATGATTGACTGCACAGGTCTGTTTTTAGATTTTCTATCTATTGTGGGATCGATTTGAATCGCAGCAATTAGATAATCGCATTGACGCTTTGCCTCTTCCAACATAATCACATGACCTGCATGGAACAGATCAAATGTGGAACACGTAATTCCAATTTTTTTGTTTACACTCATATTTTCTCCACTTCAATGTTACACTTATTTAAAAATTCTATACCTTCATCGCTTCTATATTGATTGCGATAAAACACTTTTTTAATCCCTGCTATATGTATAAGTTTAGCACATTCAAAGCAAGGTGCATGAGTGATATACATCGTAGCCCCTGCACCTGATTCATTTGATTGTGCCAACTTGCCAATAGCATTCATTTCAGCATGAATAACTTCTTTCTTTGTTTCATACTTATATGTTCCCATGGTATGCCATGGACCACCTTCGTCAATTATATATTGCGATTCTTCATATACTTCATTCTCACAATTATTATCCCAGCCCCTGGGTGTGCCGTTATAACCGATAGATATAATTCTGTTATCTTTCTCAACAACAGCACCAACCTTTAATCGTTTAGCCGATGACAATGTAGAATACGCCTCAGCAACAATCATATGCGTATTATCAAATTTACTCATTTCCAACTCACCATTTTAAATCTTTCCTTAGGTACACCAAAGTATTTACATTTCCAATCACTTTGAGCAAAAAAGTCTAAATGATACCATTCATCTTTATGCTTAAGTATTTCTTTAGCAGCATTATCCCAATCTATAGTTGCAAACTCTGCTTGTACTAACAATTTACAGGCTTGCACTTCTTCACAATCAAACCCATCATATTCCCAATGTAATACTTCAAAGCAATTGCCGTGCCTATCAACATAATCCATAGAGAAATCTAATCCCCATTTTGGACGTAATGATATAACTTTATGCACTAAAGGTAATTGTTTTGCCCAATATGTTAGTTCAGCTAATGCTTCACCTTCATACCCTTTTCGTTCAAATAACAAACTATGGTTTAGAACTGCACCTTCTATCTTAGGATATTGTGTAAACCAATCTTCTTTTAATGCTGAACGATGTGGTCTATGTTTTTTATCTTTTTGCCTATTACTATAAGCATAATGTCTTTCCAATTCAGTTAGATCATAACCATTTTGGTCAAACAGTTCCACATCTTCCGGTGTGGGTGTGTATAATATTTTATCAATGGGTTTAGACCAATAACCATTTGTGTTAAAAGAATTATTGGTTAATTCAATTTTCATCCCATTTTCCTTCAGGGCATTTTGCTCCAGGTATCATAGTCTTTGCCCATATAGAGCATCCACATTTATCGCACACCTTAGCACCAATGATAGTAGTAAGATGTTCACACTTGTCGCAAATTTCTCTGCGTTTTAATGTGAAACTTATTTCATTATTACTATTCATTTTATTTTATAATAGGTCCGCCTGTTATCCACAGTTCACAACTTCTAGTACCCGCACATTTAAAATGTAGTAAATTGCAATATCCTAAATCTGCAGATTCTCTAGTTTTCTCTGCTTCATATGCCTCTTTACCCATGCCGCCTTCTATACATTTATACATTGCGTCAGTTATATTGAACGCAGCGCAATTAGCACATTGCATAGTCTTGGCCGTTTTTTCACTAATACCCCATTGCTTAGCAGAAACTTTCCAGTAGTCTCCTGGTTCATCTGGATTAGCTGGTCCATAATGATGTTTATCTATAGCTATTTGTCTATTCTTAACATTGATGTCTAAATTTTGAGTAGCTATAGGGCATCCGTTTTTAGATGCCTCCGATAATAGTTCTTTAAAAGTTTTCATTTTTGTTTTGCCCAAACATCTTCCCAGTTACCTGTATGTGCTGCCTTAGCATAATCGGTTGCTCTATTCTCAAAGAAGTTAGTGTGAATAGGTGCATTAATCATTTCTTCAACCCAAGGTAGCGGATTCTTTTTAACCTTCATGATTCCCTTAAGACCAAGACTAATAAGGCGACGATCAGTAATATAACGGATATACTGTTTGACATCTGCAGCATTTAAATTTTCCATAGGACCCATGGCAAATGCCAAATCAATAAAGCGTTCTTCGAGTAAGACCATTTGCTCAGCAATTGTATACAATTCACCTTTGAGTTCATCGTTCCAAATTTCGGGATTCTCTTGTATATATGTTCTGAATAATTTGATCATGGCCTCACAATGCTGAGTCTCATCCACAATAGACCAAGTAACAATTTGTCCCATGCCCTTCATTTTACCATGACGAGGAAAATTCAACAACATAATAAAAGAACTAAACAACTGCATACCTTCTGTAAATGCCGAGAAAATAGCAATATGTTTTGCTGTGTTTTCTTTTGTAGAGTTCTGTTGTGATATATCCAAGACATAATCATGCTTGGCTTTCATTTCTTCATAAGCCAAGAACTCATTATACATTGTCTCAGGCAATCCTAATGTCTCAATTAAATGGGAATATGCTGCAATATGCAGAGCTTCACGCGCCGCAAAGCCCAATAACATCATTCGCACTTCAGGCTGTGGAAAGTATGGTAAGTAGTTATTAACATACCCACCTGCAACATCAATATCACCTTGAGTAAAAAATCTAAAGATGTGTGTGAGAAATTGTTTTTCTTCAGCAGTTAGTTTCTTTTTCCAATCCTTAACATCTTCTACCATTGGTACTTCAGTATGAAGCCAATGTGATTGCTCATGCTTCAACCATGCATCATATGCCCATGGATAATTAAATGGCTTAAATGAATCTCGGGTATCTGTAAGATTCGATTTTGTTTTTTTAATCATTGAGGAACTCTTCTACTAAATTTTTTGCTCTAACGCCTACTAGTCTACCAGCAACATTGCCATTTTCATCTATCTTAACAAGTGTAGGTACACTTCTAATTCCAAATTCAATTGCAACTTCTTGATGCACATCAATGTCCACCACTTCAATAGGAATATTCATAGTAGTATTAACTTCTTCAAGTATACTGGCCATTGCTTTACATGGTTGGCACCATGATGCTGTAAATCTTATTACTTTTTTCATTTTTATCCTTCACACGCTAAACAAATGTCTTCGGTTGCTAATGCTTTCAAGTCAATCTCTTCCATGACTTGTCGCTCTATTTTCTTTGATATCTTATCTGCTTTACCAATCTTTTCACTACGGCAATAGTACAATGTCTTTAGGCCTTGTTTCCATGCTTGAAAGTGAACCGCATGAATATATTTAATATTGCTATCTGGTCTAAAGAATAGATTAACAGATTGTGCTTGATCTATATATTGCTGTCTGTCTGCAGAATGTTGTACTACCCAACGCTGGTCAATTTCCATAGATGTTTTAAATACATCTTTGGTCCAATCATCCATCCAGGTAAGGTGTTGCACCGAACCATCATTGGCAATAATGCTTGACCAAATTTCATTGTAATCATCTTGATTAACTATATCACCTTCGCCTGAAAGATGTTTTTCAATAACTCTATTCAACCATTTATTTTTGTTGAGCATTGATCCCGATAAAGTATCTTGTCTATATGCGTTCGCACGAAGCGGCTCAATAGAAGGGGAAGTATTACCCATAATAATAGAAGAAGAAGCGTTTGGAGCAATAGCAAGCATATGAGAGAAGCGGCGTCCAGTACCTGTCGCATCAGGTGCTTCACCTCGTTCTTTACCCAACTGAATGTTAGCATTATCTAGTTCCTTACGAATGTGTCCAAATATCTTATGGTTCAATCCGGTTGCCGATGCTGATTCCCACGGGAGGTTGTTCTTTTGTAAAAGAGCATGCCAACCGAGAGCACCAATACCAATAGACCGTTCGCGGCTAGCGCTAAATCGTGCGCGCGATATGCTGTCAGGAGCATTATCAATGAAATACTGCAAGACGTTATCGAGCATCTCCGCAACGTCCCGAAGAAAAAGTTTGTCATCTTTCCAATCATCATAATACTCCAAGTTCAAAGAAGATAAGCAACATACCGCAGTACGATCTTTATCCGTTGGTAAAATAATTTCACTGCACAAATTAGATTGTTTAATACTCAGTCCCAACTTCTTTTGGAACTCCGGCATAGCTCTATTGCTACTGTCAATAAAATGTAAATAAGGCTCGCCCGTTTGCATGCGCATATCTAAAATACGTTGCCACAATTCTCTTGCTGATATTTTATCTTTGACTTCGCCGTTATGTGGATCTTTCAATTCCCAAGTATCATCCATCTCAGGATCAATCATAGCACGCTCGATTAGGTGCATAAAGTCATCGGTGATATTGATACCGTGATGCAAATTCAAACAACGCATATTGGGATCGCCCGTTGGCTTTCTCATCTCTAAAAAGATAAGAATATCGGGATGAGATATATCAAGATAAGCAGCATAAGACCCCCGCCTTGTCCGCCCCTGTCTGTATGCCAAACTACTAGCGTCATAAGTACGAAGATGAGGCATAACCCCAACGCTTTTATCATCTGAAGATCGAATGCCAATTCCAATTCCAACTCCTCCGCCCATCATGGACAACCAGTTTACTTCGGCCAAACAATCGACCAACCCTTCTGCACTATCATGTAGATAAGGTAGAAAACATGATATAGGAAGGCCACGCTTACTACGCCCAAAGCTGAGAATAGGAGTAGAATATGACAACCAATGTCTACTGCTATATTCATACAACCTTTGCGAATGTTTTACATTAGTCCCGAACGTCTTGGAAACATAGGCAAACCTTTCCTGAGGAGACACTTCATCCTCTTTCATGTAGCTTTCTTTTAATCTCTTAATACCTAACTCGTCGAATAGACTATCTCTAGTATAATCGACTTTAATCCCATGCACAATTTCTTGCGTCATCTTTACTCCAATTTTTATTTTACTGTTTCGAATATTTTCTTTTGTATCTGATACCATTCAATCCACGCATCCAATTTCACTCCACATTCGTAGTATGTGGTATAATTTAATGTGACAGTCTTTGCAACATCACTCAATTTTGCGTCATCTTTTAATTGTGCTAGGTCAGGGCACTTAACCATGATTGCTTCCGGTGCTTCAGGAAATTTGGCAACAACTGGCACTGCCTTGCATCCTGTTAGTAACAATAATAGTAATAGGTATCTCATTCTCTTTTCGCCGCTTTGTTGTGAGTATCGATTACTTCTTTAGGTATGATGCAAGAATTATCATACTTAACTATTTCTCGATCTATATATCTCACAATGTCTTCGCCTTTTTCACGAATAACTTTTTCTTGTACTACAACCTTTTGTTGAATCTTAATAGTTTCTTTTTTGCCCGCAACTTCAGCTGCAGCAACTTTTGCTTCCATTTCTTTTACCTTGGCGACCCATTGCTCTTCATTGGCAAGCCCGCCTTCAAAGTAAATACCAAATGTGAATACTACAAATCCAATTATTCTCATTGGGATATAATACTTATCCACAAATGGAATCTTCTTTAATACCATACTGCCAAGAACAGCAAGCAATCCTGCTATAACAATAGCATGAAAGAAAGCATTAGGTAATAGAGATAGATACCACATTTTTATTTGGGAAGTTTGTAATTATCACTTGGGTTCATTTATCAAGTCTTTAGTCATTGGGAATATTTCCGCAATAACTTCAGCACAAGCCAGAGCAATCTCAGCATGTTCTTTCTGAGTTCCATTGCCGGCTCTTAGCATTATATAGTGGATGTAACTTCTTAAGGTTCCATTCATATAGAGTCTACTTACTGTCAATCCCTCAGGCAGCACTGCTCTTGCTTGTTCTTTGGCAATGCCTTTAGAAACAGCCCAAGTATACACGTCTCGAGTCTTATTAATTAGATCTCGTTGTAGATTCTGCCACTGATAAGCAATTTGTCGTTGTTCATCATTTTGCAAATCTATATCAACAGAATTTTGACGATTCTTTGTATCTTGTAAGCGTGCGTCACGAATAACAAAATCTAAATCCTGTGTAGGATCCGCATATCGTTGACTAAACTCTTGAAATGAAAAACTTCTATGACGAAGAATTTGCCTGGCAATATCTCTTGTTGTTTCAATCTCAACACAAACAGAAACCATTTCAAGCGGTGACCAGTGCTGATGCTTAATCAAATACTTAATCAACTTCTCGGATGTTTCTGTGTTATATTGATTTGCGGGATTTGAAACTCTCGCACAAAACGCTACTAGGTCCTGTACATCATACAATCCATCCGACACCAATTCGCGTGTGGGTTTGCTGTAACTAATTAATTTCACCTTCATGCTAACACCTTTTCCATGCAGTAAATTTCATTTTTGCTTCTAGACCATTATATATGTTCTTGGAAATAATCTTTGCTGGGTCTTTATCCGCTAGTATCATATCATTAATATCTTTTTCTTGTAGAGTTTGTGGCCAGATAACAACATTATAATTGCTATTTACCGCTTTGTCTATAATTTTTGAGACTTCTTTATTTCTAGGTTGATTGTCAAATATAACAACCAACTTGTCTTTTGGTATGCCTAAAGTATCAAGTTTACCAAATGCTGTACCTGCAACAGCAATACAATTATCAATGAACAAACTATCAATAGGGCCTTCAACCACATATATCTTTTTATTACGATTAACTTTATCAAGACCAAATATAAATGGTCGGTCTTCCGATATCTTAATAGTAACATAGCGCAATGATTCGCCACGCAATGCTCTACAAGTAACACCGGTTAATACGCCTTCAGCATCATAAAAAGGAATAACAAGTCTTGGTTCATCGGTCTTTAATGTACCTTTATACTTGTCAGATAATTGCTCGATCTTTCTAATGTCATCGATATAATATAATCCATCAAACTTTTCTCTTGGGATTTTTCTATCAAGGCAAAATTTAACTGCTTCATTATCATCCGGTAATTTATCTAAACGATTAAGCAACTCATCAAGAATGTTTTTCTTTTCAAATACAGGGGCTGCCATTTTAAATGCAGGCTCGGCTTTTTGATGAGGCTTATTCATTGGCATGCCTTCGCTATAACGCTCTAAGACATATTGACTGTACTGCAATGAATCTAATTGTTTTAAGAATGTACCAAAATGCATTGAAACATTACAGTTGTGACACTTGTAAAACAATTCATTTTTTACTGCATAGAAGTAGCCGCGGGTTTTATTCTTCTTAACTGAAGAATCACCGCAGATAACACATCGGCAATTATATAAACGGTCATTCTTTTGTTTGAACAACGGTAAACGATTACTGATTAGTTTAAGATATTTAAGATCAACGAATAAAGACATAAAAAGGCTCCAGGAGAGCCTTATTATAATATAGCTAGGCTATAAGGTCAATTAAAAAGATGAGCTATTTTATCAATATGGCCAGATAGGAAGCCAATTACGGCTAACCCACCCCATGCCATATAAGTCCATTTATCTTTTATTTTTTCAATAGATTCGATTTTGTCGTTTAATGCGGTATGCTGAGAGCAAGAAGCATCGTACATCTTATCGAGTTTAGCGCTAAGATCATCACGTGTTTTATCCAAACAGTCGTGCATCTCCTTAACATCAGCTTTTAAAGTATCCATTTTTTCATTGATACCCTCAACCCGGGTCTCTAAGACTCCGATTCTTTCTTGCGAAGTAGCCATTATTTTTTCTTCTTGGCTCGTGGAGTAGAAGATTTAACTTTAGCAACAGTTTGTGCAACTGCTTCTTTGGCGTCGTCTAAATCAACTTTACCATCTTTGTTGATATCTAATACGGTTGCAACTGTTACAGGCTCAGGTGCTTTTTCCTCAACAGGCTCAGGTGCTTTTTCAGCAACAGGAGTATCCGCGACAACCGCTGTTTCTTTCAAATCAGTAGTGCCAGTCTTAAAAAATCTCACGTAGCCATAATATAAAATTGCAACGATTGCAGCTAACCCTAAAAATATTTCCATTATTTTCTCCTAATAATACTGTTTTTATTTGTCCAACGTTTCTGTGCTTTTTTGCTAACAGGTGGTTCGCCGGTCAAACCCTTTATACCTAAAGTAACTGCGGCATTGTTTGCAGGTGCTGCTGCCGCCATTCCTTCGCCTTCTTCACTAAATTGTTTAAATGTAAACAACTTTTTCTCATACAGGAATTCTTCAACAATCATCATTTCAGATTGTAATTCCTCGTTTAATTTATTTATATACTGTGTTTCTAGGTCAATTGGCTCAATGTTTTGATCCAAATTTTCTTTAATAAGAGCATAGGCTGCAGCTAAAGACAACAATTTTTTGTTATCTATGGGCACTTTTTCAATGATTTTCTTCAATCTAAAAACTAAGCGATGCAATAAAGTATATGCATCTCTTTCGTTGACAGAATTTAAATCCTGCATTCTTTTTAACTCTTTGCCCTTTGCATCAATGATACCTAATTTATAAGCATCTGTTTGATCAAATGGTGTTACCAAGAGTTTTAAAATTCTATATGCGATAATGGAATCTACAAATTTTCCCATTTTATACTTTTCTTAATACGTTTGCTATGGTTGAATCTATTGGAATATCGGCATCTAAAATAATTTGACTGCTTGATATAACAACCTTTTCAGGCATATAATTTAAAAATACCAAAAATGTTTTTAACTGAGGCCAGAATCTTTCTTCTGTTTTAAAGAACAACATCTTTGTTGCCGCCTCAACTCCAAACAAATTGTTTATGACAATGATATGATTAATTATCAATCTTTCTTTTAGGCCTTTATCACTATGATACTTGCCCAATAGACGTTTAATATATTTAAATCGTTTAATGTCATCTAAGAATTCTGCCATACCTTTACAGTAGGGGTTATCATAGTGTTTCATTGCATACATAATAAAACTTTCTTCAGTCAAATCAAAAACCATTCTGTGTTATTCTAGTGGATTCGTCGGCCAAGTAACATCACTTATTGTTTTAATTTTAGTAGTGCCCTCAACATAACCATTCACATCTAGATCTCTAAGTGCTTGTCTGTATGCCAATACATCTGCGAATTGTTGATCTGTTAGTTTATGGGAAATATTTAACAAAGTCTCTTCTTGATGTCTTTGTAAAATGTAATCAGTATTATATATCAACATTTCTCGTTGAGCAGATGCAGGAACTCTTGCAGTATTCATTGCCAAGTCTGCAATAGCCGCCTGTTCGATATTTGCCAAGTGTTCTGCGATCCAAACAATTGCGGGCAAACTTGAACCGGAAGAAACGACACCATTTAGTTCTTCAACCGCATAAAGGTTTCTGTCTGGTTCATATGAAACTCTACGGACAGTATCTGTAAATGGAAAATTTGTGTGTTCTATAAACACAGATGGGGCAGAAAATAAATAACCCGTACCATTGAATCTACAAGATACTGTTCCATTATAAAAATCTATTGAGACATAGTTATGTAACATTATGTTTCCTTGTTATACTAATTGAATAAACGCAACACGATATGTTCCGGGGTCGTGTGTTGCTGTACCACCCGCAACCGTAACTGTGTGCGTATGACTTACGCCTACACTTTGATGGCCGGTTTGGGTTGTTCTAACTCCACTACCTACTACTTGCGCAGTAGCATGTTGGTGAACCCAATCCCCATACGCTCCGCTTGATGAAAAAGTAAGCGTATTCGAAGTCTCAACCGCTTGGTCCGACGCTGATGTGGAATATCCTAAAAAATATCCTCGCATGTCGACAGTATTATTCGCGCCATCACACAATTTCCAATAAGAAGGCAATTCAGATAATGTGCCGTCATACATAACCATAGTACTTCCAAATGCAGGATCTGCAGTTGCGGCCACCCACATTTTCATTAGTTTACCTTTTATTGAATCTGGGGTAAATGTGCATGTTACATCGTGGTTATGATTTTGTCCTGTTCCTGAAGCTACATTATTTACACCCGATCCGGCACTAGAAGAACTTCTTACTCCGCCCTGTATGTGATCGTGTTGACCGTTTGTTCCCGTTGTCCCGGATACGCTCGCAGGAACTGCGGCCACCTCTGCCACCCCTGTAGAAACTCCGCGAACATATCGGTTATATGTTGTTCCAAGTTTCTGGGTCCAACCATTTTTATTTGAAGAATTAATATGTATTGTATTGGATGGGAATGTTGTTTGATTACTGGATGCTCTTAACAATGTAACATTGCCGGTATGTGGTCTGGCATTGGTAACAGTTGCGGGGGCAATCGTTAAATCATGACTATGTTCTCCTGCAGGATTAGCAGCTATACCGGTTATTGCCCCAGCATTTATACTTGAATTAAATTCATACCCAGATGTTTGTGTATGTGACCCAGCTAGCCCCAATGAAAATGTATACGATACATTTGTAGCTGGGGAAGTACTTGTTCCTATTTCTGCTTGCGTAGTTGTACCTTGTAGATATAAATTATCTGCTGCGGAATATCTAGGCCATGACGCATTGCTTGGATCGGACCCATTGTATAAAATAATTGTGCCGGCAGGTATAGTTGGATTTAATGTTGTAACTTGATTACTCACAACTCCGGTTTTTGATCTACCTAATTTATTATATGAATAAACAGTAAAAGTATAAGTTGATGCTGGAGTTAAATTCTCCATAGTGATTGTTGCGCTTGCAATAGTTGTTACAATACTTACATTTGACCCAGTATTAGATGTTGCAGATATTTCAAACCCTTCGGAGAAAGTATATCCGTCGATATTTGTAACACTATAACTTAAAACTACATTAGATAAAGCAGGCGAACTTGCAGTAATAGTACCAGTTATGCTAGGCAAACCAATCTCATTGGGATCACCCATTAACTGAGCTTTGCCCGTTATACTTATATTCGATGACGTAATTTGTAACGACATTATTCTATCTTTATTGTTTTCTAAAATTCATGAGTATAACAATTATCATAACTTAGTTAATCGCACTGCACCCTGCGCCCAGGTTGTTACCAACGTGCCAGTATTTTCTCTCACAATATTAGATGCGATTGGATTAACATAAGAATTGGGTGAGCTGGTATTTAAACTATCGTATCCACCTGCAGGACCAACCGAATCATCTGTACCATTTCCACCACCGAACCCACCATATGTGGTTTGGTTGTTATACCCTGCTCCCGTGCCATTTATACTTTGATTTTTCCAATTAGTATTGAATCCTGTTCCGACTGTTCCATCTGCTGAGCTTGAAGCAGTTGCAGGAGTTGAAAATCTTCCTTCACGTTGTCCTAGACCGCCAGCTGCAACTAATAATGCTGTCATATCACCAGCTGAAAAGGTCGAACTTCCGCTAGATGATTTTGCAACAACAGTAAATCCTCCGCCAGCCCCGCCCGCAAAATCCAAGCTACCCGAATTTCCACTTGCGCCCGCGCCTCCTATTGTTATCCAAAGTACATCTCCAGAGTTTAACGTAAAATCTCCTTGTACCGCAGATCCTACGACAGACGGTTTATCAGTCGGTCCCCCGGATCCACCTTGCGATTTTATACGCCAGGTACCGGTTTCTGGAATTGTAAAATATATGTAACCAGCCGCGGAAGGTATTTTAATATATGTGGCAGCAACCATTGCATCATATGCTCCGGTTTGAGATGTTGAATTAAAATACCCATATATCTCTGCAGCAGTTTGTCCGGAAATAGGAGTAGTATCATTTGGACCGGAAGTTGTCCTACTTGAAGATACTGTTATTGGACTAGAATAAACGTATAAACCTGAGGGTGCAGGTGCTCCTGGCGGAGGCGTCTCACCGGAGGTTATTCTTCCGGAAAAACTAACATTATTTAAAGTAAATCTTGCCATGTTATGCTACCCGAGCAGTCCCGCCTATCATAAACCATTTGTTGTCGGTATACAATAATGTTGCGCTATCACCCACATTGCTAAAAATAATGTTTGCGTTGTTGGCAACATTGGTATTTAAAATAAACGAACCGTTGGCAGTGGATGTTGTTAACAATACTTTAACTTGACCATTGGCACCGTTGGGAATAGCTATAGTACTTTGAGAAGAACCTACTCCCAAGTATGTTATGGGAGTGGTTATGTTAACAGTGCTGGCAGAAGTCATATCCTGAGGAGTTCCGCCAAGTACAATATTACCTTTTATTGTGGGATCAGTAATCCCGGCAAATAAAATAGATGTGGTGACTTGTTTGCTTACACCGCTTTGAACCAGATACATTGCATCGGGTTTGTTAACTTGTGTTGCTGCGGTTAATTCTGATAATTTTGATTTTGCCATTCTGGTACCAATTGCGTCTGTTAGTTATTTATAACGTGTAAAACATTATTTAAGTCCCAATTCTTTACGAATCTTTGTGGCAGAGATTGAATGTGTGGCATCATCAAACACTTCTTGTTCAATTTTATATCCAACATCTCGACCATATGTAATGTTTACAATATTTGGAACAACCTGAATCTCATATTGTCCCTGATATAATGTATCAAGATCTCGTCTAATGTAGCTCTTAACCTGTTCGATAGCAAAGGGATTGGAACCATTCCAACCTTGGCAATCTCTGATCTGAATAACAACCTGTCCGGTCTTGGCAATTGATCTTTCGAACAATGCTCGGTGTCCAGGGTGCCAAGGTTGCCAACGACCTAGCATCTGTACTGTTTCTTTTTGCCAGTCAAATACTGGTCTGCGTCTGTTATCATAAATGTGAGCCACAATAAACTCTGCCCACTTCTCTGCATTTTGTTCTGTTATTCTAAAGTCATATACATCTGGCGGCACAAATGCCTTGTTGGTATCTTCAAAGCGGCCTTTTTCAATAGTATCAACCCAGACAGTCCAGTCTGCTTTGAAATTGTTTCGCATCTCGGCCAAAGGTGCAACGAAATCGCAAATAACATAATCAGTTGTCATGCCATCAGCAAGTTCTCGCATACGCAAACTTTGACGAATACGACCTTCTCGACTGAAATCCCAATCATTGTATTTTTTACGAACATCATCAGCATTGAGCCAAGAAACTGTTTTCTTTTCTCTTTGCAGGTATTCTAAAATATATTGGGAAAGATATGTCTTGCCCGCACCTGGTAAACCCATTACTAAAATTCTCTGTGTCATAATTTAATCACTCCATGTTAAAATTGTTTATTATTTATTGCCTGTTAAAAACTAAAATTTTTAATTTGTAATAGATAGCATATTTGCTCCGGCTGCAACACTGTACCATGTTGTAGACGAACCAACTTGTACTGGACTGGATCTATGTGTAGTATTGCCTAAACCAAGTGAGCCGGATCCATTTGCGCCCCATGTCCATAATGTACCATCGGTTTTGATTGCAGCACTAGTAAGATTACCAGCGGAAACCATTGACCAATTTGTTAGTGCGCCAACCTGTACTGGGCTAGATTTGCTGATAGTAGTGCCGTCACCTAAATTGCCGTAAGTAGTATTATATCCCCATGACCATAACGTTCCATCTGTTTTTATTGCTAAGGTATAACCGTCACCACCATCAATACTTGACCACGTAGTCAATGCGCCAATTTGTACTGGACTGGATCTATATATAGTAGTGCCGTCACCTACATTGCCGTAATAATTGTAGCCCCAGCTCCATAAGGTGCCGTCTGTTTTAATGGCCGCGCTGGTGGACGACGCCGCGGCTATCTTTGACCAAGTTGTTAGTGCACCAATTTGTTTTGGACTTGAATAATCTGTGGTATTACCCAAGCCTAATCGGCCAGAGCCACCACTACCCCAAGCCCACATGGTACCATCTGTTTTGACGGCTATGGTATGCAGAGAGCCGCCAGCAATTTTTGACCATGTGGTTAAAGCACCAATCTGTACTGGACTTGATCTGAATGCGGTATCACCTAACCCCAATTGCCCCATGCCAGTGCCATAATTTCCGCCCCATGACCACAAGGTACCATCTGTTTTAATGGCCAGGCTGTGACTATAGCCTGCAGCAATACTCAACCAAGTAGTTAAAGCACCAACTTGTACTGGGCTAGATACTCTACCAGATGGATATGTGCCAACTGGTTCGCCATTGCCCAATTGCCCAAATTGATTATATCCCCAGGTCCACAAGGTGCCATCAATTTTTGTTGCCATGCTGTACTGACCGCCTGTGGCAATCTGTGACCATGTGGTTAGTGCGCCAATCTGCACAGGACTAGATCTATCAATAGTAGATCCGTCACCAACTGCGCCGTAGGCATTATACCCCCATCCCTGTAGGTAATATACTGGCGGAATTGGAAAGACTGCTTGCGCGCTAACGTCGCCGACGAAATTTAAGCCTGAAAAAGTAAATGCCATTTTGTTGTTCTTTTAATTTGAGATTGCCAGGATCACGTAGTCTGTGTTCGTAACACTAATCCACGTAGTGCGTGCGCCAATTTGTTTAGGGCTTGAATATGCTGTAGTATTACCTAAACCCAATGTGCTATTGCCACCGGTACCCCATGACCACAATGTACCATCTGTTTTAATTGCGTGGGCGGTGTAGCCTTTACTACTAACACTTGACCAAGTAGTCAATGCACCAATTTGAACCGGACTAGATCTACTTGTAGTATCTCCTACCCCAAGGGCACCTTGATAATTTCTTCCCCACGACCACATTGTGCCATCGGTTTTAATGGCATATCCGCTTTCTGAACCTGCATTAATCGTTGACCAATTAGTTAGAGCACCAATTTGTTTTGGGCTTGAATATGCTGTAGTATTTCCTAAACCAAGTCTACCATGTGCATTTGTTCCCCACGACCACATGGTACCATCTGTTTTAATGGCCATGCTGTAGTATAATGCAGAAACATTTAACCAAGCTGTTAGAGCACCAACTTGTACTGGACTAGATCTGTTATTAGTATCTCCTAAGCCCAACTGACCGTTAGTATTGCTTCCCCACGACCATAAGGTACCATCTGTTTTAACGGCCAGGCAATGATATGTTCCACCAGAAATATTTAGCCAATTGGTTAATGCACCAATCTGTACTGGACTGGATCTGTTATTAGTATCTCCTAAGCCTAATGATCCTTGACCATTTCCGCCCCAAGCCCACAATGCGCCGTTTGTGTTAATAGCAACACCACCATTAAATCTAGCGGATATCTTTGCCCATGTAGTTAGAGCACCAATTTGTTTAGGACTAGAATACCGTGTGGTATTACCTAGGCCTAAATGTCCCGAATCGTTGTAACCCCATGTCCACATGGTACCATCGGTTTTAAGGGCTAGACTGTAAAGATATTGCCCAGCAGTACTACTCCAATTAGTCAATGCCCCAACCTGATTCGGACTAGATCTACTTGCGGTATCGCCTAGCCCAAGTTGCCCAAAGTTCTGGTATCCCCATGACCATAAGTAAAATTCTGGAGGAGCGGGATGAGTAGTTGTGAGGTTAAGACCGGTTATTCCGCTTATGCCAGATAAAGTAAATGCCATTTTGTTTTTCTTTTAATTAATAGTAACCGATTGCTGCAGAGTGATAAAAAGTACCGGCAGCGGCATTTGTCCAAGCTGATAATGAACCTACTTGTGTTGGACTAGATCTATCTAAAGTATCTCCTAGCCCAAGATTACCTGTACTTTGATATGTATCACCCCAAGACCATAGTGTGCCATCTGTTTTAATTGCCAACGTAAAATACGAGCCCGAGTAAACGTTTCCCCAATTAGTTAATGCACCAACCTGTACTGGACTAGATCTATCTGTAGTATTGCCTAACCCTAATCGTCCATCTGCACCGTAACCCCATGACCACATGGTACCATCTGTTTTAATGGCCATATGATAATAATTACCAGCAGAAACCTTAGACCAATTTGTAAGGGAACCTACCTGTACTGGGCTAGATCTATGTGTAGTATCACCTTGGCCGAGTTCTCCATAAAAATTACTTCCAGTTGTCCATAATGTACCGTCTGTTTTAATTGCGGCCAGATGATATGGACCTGCAGAAACTGTTGACCAAGTTGTTAAAGCACCAATCTGTACTGGACTAGATCTATCTGTAGTATTACCTTGACCTAATTGTCCGTAGGTATTTTTACCCCATCCCCACATTGTACCATTGGTTTTAATTGCATGAACGGTTCTATAATTGCCAGCTGAAACTTTTAACCAATTTGTAAGGGAACCTACCTGTACTGGGCTGTCTCTATTTGATTCATCTCCTAATCCCAATGCACCTTTATAATTATTTCCCCATGCCCACAATGTTCCGTCTGTTTTAACTGCGGCAGTGTGATAACCTCCACCGTCAAAACTATCAGCATTGCCGGCCCAATTAGTTAATGCACCAACTTGTTTTGGACTTGAATAAGTTGTAGTATTACCCAGCCCCAATATTCCAGATACACCGTATCCCCATGTCCATAATGTACCATCGGTTTTAACCGATATTTTATGATAACCTCCGGCAGCAACTCTTAACCAATTAGACAATGCGCCAATTTGCACTGGGGTAGATTTATCAATTGTAGTTCCGTCACCTAGTGCACCATATCCACCATCACCCCAACTCCAAAGGTAATACCCCGGAGGAGTGGGTTGAATTATGTTAATTGTTACCCCTGCGTATCCGCCGCCTGAAAATGTAACTGCCATTTTTTGTTCTTTTCTTTTTTTTAATTTTTAGTTACTGATGGCCATGCTGTGAAAATAACCTGCGGCAACACTTGACCAATTAGTTAAAGCCCCAATTTGCACCGGACTAGATCTATCTGTAGTATTTCCTAAACCCAATTGACCCGTATTATTAAAACCCCATGACCACATGGTACCGTCTGTTTTGATGGATAGGTTGTGATATTCACCGGCATCAACACTTGACCAAGTGGTTAACGCGCCAATTTGTGTTGGACTAGATCTATTTGCGGTATCGCCTAAACCCAATCGCCCCGCATAATTTCTACCCCATACCCACATGGTACCATCTGTTTTAATGGCCAAGTTATGATATTGACCAGCAGCAATATTTAACCAATTAGTTAAAGATCCAACTTGTTTTGGACTAGAATAGTATGTCGTATTACCTACCCCCAATTGCCCAAAATTATTTTTACCCCATAACCACATGGTTCCATCTGTTTTAATTGCCGATGTGTGCTCATAACCTGCAGCAATATTTAACCAATTAGTTAAAGATCCAACTTGTTTTGGACTAGAATAGTATGTCGTATTACCTAGGCCTAATTGCCCTTTACCCCCAATACCCCATACCCACATGGTACCATCTGTTTTAATGGCCAAGTTATGATATTGACCAGCAACAATATTTGACCATGTGTTTAATGCACCAACCTGTACTGGACTAGATACAGATGTAGTATTACCTAGGCCTAATCGCCCGGCGGACCCGTTACCCCATACCCACATAGTACCATCTGTTTTGAGCGCCAGATTGTGTTGACCACCTGCACCAATTTTTGCCCAGGTAGTTAATGCACCAATTTGTACTGGATTTGAATAATTTGTGGTATTACCTAAACCTAATTGACCAAGGCTACCCGATCCCCAAGACCATAGTGTACCATCTGTTTTAATGGCCAAGTTATGATATTGACCAGCAGCAATATTTAACCAATTAGTTAAAGCCCCAACTTGTACAGGACTAGATCTATCGGTAGTATTGCCTAATCCTAATTGACCTGAATTATTTCTGCCCCATGACCACAGGTATTGCGGAGGAGGTGGCGGCGGAGCTGGGCATACTAGATTAAACCCGCCCCTTGTTGAAAAACCTGAAAAGGTAAATGCCATTTTGTTTTTCTTTTTATCCGATAGCCAGGCTGAAAGAACCACCTGCAGAAACATTTGCCCAATTTGTTAATGATCCAATCTGCACTGGACTAGATCTATTTGTGATATCGCCTATACCCAATCGACCAGATTGATTATCGCCCCATGACCACATGGTACCATCTGTTTTAATGGCCAGATTGTGTTCAACACCCCCTGAAATATTTAACCAAGTAGTTAATGCACCAACTTGTACTGGACTAGATCTATTTGTAGTATCTCCTAACCCCAATGAGCCTACTGCATTTCTTCCCCAAGACCATAAAGTACCATCTGTTTTTACAGCCAGGCCGTGATAATACCCAGCGGAAACACTTTGCCAAGTAGTTAATGCGCCAATCTGTACAGGACTAGATCTATTTGTAGTATCGCCCAATCCAAGTTCGCCGTAACCATTAGCGCCCCATGTCCATAAAGTTCCATCTGTTTTAGTTGCGAGGGCACCAAATCTAATATTAGTAATATTTGACCAAGTGGTTAAAGCGCCAATTTGTTGTGGGCTAGATGTATTTGTAGTATTACCCAATCCCAATTGCCCGTTAGACCCTTGTCCCCATGACCACATAGTACCATTGGTTTTAATTGCTGCAGCACCGTTTCCAGCAAGTGAAATTATAATTGCCCAATCAGTTAAGGAACCTACTTGTACTGGACTAGAATATGATGTAGTATTGCCCAATCCTAACTTGTAACCATAATTACCACCCCACGCCCATAAGGTACCATTGGTTTTTATAGCAAACATATTAGACGCTTTCCCTGTACTAATATTTGCCCAAGTAGTTAAAGCTCCAATCTGTTTTGGAGAAGAATAATATGTAGTATTACCTAAGCCTAATTGACCTGCATAATTTCTGCCCCAAGACCACATTGTGCCATCTGTTTTTAGAGCCATTGCCCAACCTTCTGCTGCAGCAATACTTGACCAAGTGGTCAATGCACCAATCTGTTTTGGAGAAGAATAATCTGTAGTATTACCTAACCCCAATCGACCACTAATACCTTGACCCCATGACCAAAGATAATATATCGGAGGTGGTGGTGGTTGAGTAGTGGTAAATGATATACCCGAATAATTGCCGATACCTGAAATAGTAAATGCCATTTTGTTCTCTTTTTATTAATAGCTAATAGCCAAAGTGAACGTACCAACTGCATCAATCTTTGACCAATTAGTTGATGAACCAATCTGTGTTGGGCTTGATCTATTTGTGGTATCACCTAACCCCAATCGACCGGATCCATTTCCACCCCAAGCCCACATGGTACCATCTGTTTTAATGGCCACGCTGTGACTTCTACCGGCATCAATACTTGACCAATTGGTTAAAGCACCAACTTGAACTGGGCTTATATATTGAGTGGTACCACCTAAACCTAACATTCCTATATAATTGCGACCCCATCCCCACAAGGTGCCATTATTTTTCAGGGCCACGCTGTGAGCATATTTACCCCCAGCAACACTTAACCAATTGGTTAGACCCCCTACCTGTTTTGGGCTAGAATAATATGTATAATTATTTAATCCTAACTGACCAAAAGCATTCATCCCCCATGACCATAACGTACCATCTGTTTTGACGGCCATACTGGCCCTATACCCTCCAGCAATATTTAACCAAGTAGTTAATGAACCAATTTGTACTGGACTAGATCTATTTGAGGTATCGCCTAGCCCCAGTGAACCGTGTTGATTAACTCCCCATGCCCACATGGTACCATCTGTTTTAATGGCCATGGTATGCTGACCACCTGCATTAATCTTTGACCAAGTAGTTAATGCACCAATTTGTACTGGACTAGATATACTTGTAGTATTGCCTAACCCCAATCGACCGCTATTATTATAACCCCATGACCACATGGTACCATCTGTTTTAATGGCTATGTTGTAGAAGAAACTTCCTTCAATTGTTGCCCAATTGGTTCCTGCGCCAATCTGTACTGGACTAGATCTATCTGTAAGATCCCCCAAACCTAACTGCCCCGTATCATTGTAACCCCATGACCATAAGGTACCATCTGTTTTGAGGGCCATGCCGTGATTATACCCGGCAGCAATATTCAACCAAGAGCCTAGCGAACCAATTTGTTTTGGACTTGAATAACTTGTAGTATTACCTAAACCTAGTCGACCGTCGCTTCCACTACCCCACGACCATAGATAAGATGTTGGTTCGGGAGGTGGAGGTGGAGTATACACCATGTCGAAACTACCTTTTGTGGTTATACCCGAAAAAATTAATGGCATTTTTTTTTATTCTTTTTATTAATTACTGATGGCATGGCTAAAATAACTACCTGCAGCAACACTTAACCATTTTGTTAATGCGCCAATCTGTACTGGACTAGATCTATTGGTAGTAGTGCTGTCGCCTACTTGACCATTTCCGTTACCGCCATGTCCCCATAATGTGCCATCTGTTTTAATAGCCAATACATGTCGAGGACCTGCAGTAACATTTGACCAAGTTGTTAAAGCGCCAATTTGTACTGGATTAGATCTGTCTGTAGCATCACCTAAACCCAATTGTCCTTCATCATTGTTACCCCATGACCACATGGTACCATCTGTTTTGATTGCAACACTGCCAGCAGAATGAACAGCAACCTTTGACCAAGTAGTTAAGGCACCGATCTGTGTTGGGTTAACTGCGTTAGAGGTATTACCTAATCCCAATCTGTTATTTTGACCGCTACCCCATGTCCACAAGGTACCATTTGTTTTAACTGCCACGGCGTGATACCACGAAATTGCAAATGTTGACCAATTGGTATCTGTACCAACTTGTACTGGACTAGAACCGGCTCTACCTTGCGTTGCTTCGCCTCCACCAGAGCCTATCGACCACAACGTACCATCAGTTTTGCCGGCAAGGGTAAAGTACCTACCTGCAGAAACATTCAACCAAGTTGTTAGTGCACCTACTTGTTTTGGACTTGAATATGGTGAAGTATTACCTACACCTAATTGCCCGTAGCTATTACCACCCCATGCCCACATGGTACCATCCGTTTTAACTGCCATGGTGTGATTTCTACCTCCAGAAACTCGTGACCAAGTTGTTAGTGCACCTACTTGTTTGGGACTTGAATAGTTTGTAGTATTACCTACACCCAATTGACCAACATTGTTTATACCCCAAGACCATAGACTACCATCGGCTTTGATAGCCATGCCATGATAACCTCCTGCGGCAACACTTAACCAAGTAGTTAAAGCACCAATTTGTACTGGACTAGATCTATTTGTGGTATCGCCTAACCCCAATCGACCAGAGCTATTACCGCCCCATGACCATAAGTAAAATTCTGGTGGTGGTGGAGGAGGCTGAATATTGACTCCGCCTAATATAGTTATTCCGATTAGATCCATTTTGTTTTCTTATTATCTTTTACAATTTATTAAAATGTTATTGAACCAGAACTGGTCCATTTATATATTCTATATCCGCCGGATACTATTACGTTGGGAGATCCTGTTGTATTTGATGCGGCCGGATTAATATCTTCGTAACGAAGTATAACTATACCGGAACCACCAGCTCCGGAACCGCTACCGTTGCCTACTTGATTACCGCCGCCGCCACCGCCGGTATTTACATTGCCGGCAGCATTACCGGCACCGCCGCCGTATCCTATACTAGCTGTGATATCGGATCCGCCACCAACGCCACCGGATCCGCCTCCGGCATATCCAACACTTGTACCGGATATAGAGGAGTTTATACCTGCTCCACCAAAACCGCCGGCGGTGGTGGTGGCTGCTGCTCCAACTGCGCCAGCGCCACCACCACCGCCACCGCCACCAGTTTCTTGGCCACCACCAGCTCCGCCATTATAGCCTTGTCTTGGTGGTCCAGCAGTTCCAGAACCGCCGCCACTTGCTAGTCTACCACCTTGACCACCACCCGATCCACCGTTATTTATAGAACCTATGCTGCCGCCGGCGGCATTACCTGCACCACCGCCGATTGCTGTTGCAGTTCCGCTTATTGATGAATTTGCCCCAACACCGCCATTTAGTCCGTTGTTATTTCCTGTAGCAGTGCCGCCGGCACCTACTGTAATAGTAAGTGTAGAGCTACTAACTAACAAGGCTGTTCCTGTTAATAATCCGCCGGCGCCACCACCGCCACCACCGCCCCGCTGGTTATCAGCTGATCCACCACCTGCACCGCCCGCGACTACAAGGTATTCTATAGTAGGAGTCACCGGCGGTGTTGGAATATGCACCGCAGTCAATGCTCCGTTTATTCTTACGCCTGAAATTGTTAGTGCCATTTTGTTCTTTTAATTTTTAGCTACTGATGGCTAAAGACCATCGTTGACCTGCGGCAACACTTGACCAATTAGTCAATGAACCCACTTGAATCGGACTAACTACCGGTGTAGTAGTAGTGCCATCACCTACTTCACCATATGAATTCCTGCCCCAAGACCACAAGGTACTGTTAGTTTTAATTGCCAAATTATGATATCTACCCGCGGAAATCTTTAACCAATTGGTTAACGCGCCAATTTGGGTTGGACTAGATCTACGTTCTTGATCACCTAATCCCAATCTACCGGCGCCAGTGTTACTATTATCACCCCATGACCACATGGTGCCATCTGTTTTAATGGCCACGCAGTGACTACTACCTCCAGCAATACTTGCCCAAGTAGTACCTGCACCAACTTGTTTTGGACTAGAATAATCTGTAGTATTGCCTAGTCCCAACATGCCATAAGCATTTCTACCCCAAGTCCATATGGTACCATCTGTTTTAACTGCAATACCGTGATAAGAACCCCCAGAAACTCTTAACCAATTGGTTAATGCGCCAATTTGTACTGGGCTAGATACATTTGTAACATTACCTAAGCCTAGTGCACCAAAAGTATCATTTCTACCCCAAGACCATATGGTACCATCTGTTTTAATTGCAGCGGTCCAACTTCCCGAACCTGCAGAAACACTTGCCCAAGTGGTGCCTGCACCAATTTGTACTGGACTAGATACACTTGTGGTATTGCCTAAACCCAATTGACCATAATTATTTTTACCCCATGACCACAAGGTGCCATCTGTTTTAACGGCCATGCTGTGATACCTACCTGCACTAACATTTAACCAAGTAGTTAATGCACCAACCTGTACTGGACTAGATGTATTTGTAGTATTGCCAAGGCCTAATTGACCATCGCCATTGAGACCCCATGCCCACATGGTACCATCTGTTTTAGTCGATAAACTGTGATAGCCCGCCGCAATATTTAACCAAGTAGTTAATGCGCCGACTTGTGTTGGACTAGCTACATTTGTAGTATTGCCTAACCCTAATTGACCGGCATTGTTTCTGCCAAAACTCCATAGGTAATATATTGGTGGAGGAGGAGGTGGAATATGCACCGCATTAAGATTACCGGTTATAGTAAAACCGGAGATGGTCAGGGCCATATTACACCTCTTCTTTTAAATTAAACTAACGCGTCTAATTCGTCGTGTGTTGTTGCGGCGGTAACTGCTGCAACTTTAGAGTCTGCTGTAGCTTGTGCTGCAGCAATTGCTTCTGCGGTATGAGTTCCAGGTGTCATCTCATTTTGCATATTCATGCGAGCAACCGCAAAATTAGCATTAGAAATCATGCTGTTTTTACGATCTTCAACTGTGATATCTACTGCATCCCAGATGATTTGAACTGGATCTACGTTTAGATCATAGCGGTGAGCCGCAAACTGTTGACGATGTGCAACTAGTTCAGCACGAACTTCTACTGCATTTCTCCAGCCTTCTTGGCCTTCGGGTGGTGCAGAGTCCCAAACTTGTTTAACTTCGCCGTCTAATACTTGTACAAATAATGCCATTTTTAATCTCCTAATGTTAAATGGGTGTCTGTTATATTTATAATATAAGATATTCCAAATTTTCGGTTTAACCCGGTTGTAGGAATATAAGGTGTGTCAATCTACTGTTGTTAACGTCTGTTCCAAAATGTTGGCCCATATGGTGCCATAACCAGGGCCTGAACAGCACTGCCCGATTAAACTTAATGTCTACATTCAATTCGGTTTTCCATAAATCAGTATTTATACCCTCAGTTTCAAAGAAATTTCGCATATCTTCAAATGTTTTTACTCCAATTGCGTCACTTTCGGTGTAATCTTTAGGGGCAATAGTCATACCGGTTCTTTTATGGGAAACAATTTTTGTCCCGGCATCTCTACCTTCATAATGCTCGGGCAGACTTAAATAAACTACTCCTGCCCATGTTTGCCCGGGGGTTGGATCAAAATGCACAATTTGTTTTGCAATGTCTTTTTCTCTAGTATGTCTGAAATATCCGTTGGCTGAAGGCTTTGCAGGCTTTACGGTTTCGCCAGTTGCTTTACATAACATTTTTGTAATGGTTGTATCCCAATACGATCTCGTGGTGTTTAGCCCTGGATAGTTGGGTGTCAGGCCTTCTGGCTCATACTCCGCGTTCAATGCCATATCCCGCATCATATAAGGATCGGAATAAAAATCATCTATAACTATTACTTTTTTATCAAATTCCATTTTTAATATCAAACTGTGAAAAATATTTACATAAACTCTCACCAAGTACTTCTTGTGCAGAATCACTGGTCTTTTCTAATTTACCTCTGATTGTATGCAGATCTTTCAATCCCCATGCAGTATCTTTGGCTTCACCGCAAGTATTTGTGATACTATCGAACTTGTGGTCATATCTATTTATTTCCAAGAAATCGTATATCTTATTAATTGTGTCTTGAGGTGTTTGTACTAGATCATCATACTGCACAAAATATAAATTTTCTTTATAATTTTTCATGCCTATCTGTAAACTTTCCCACGGATCTCTAATATAGGATTCCCACAGTTCCATTGCTCTTGTGTTTGTATTTATCGGCTTGCGCTTTTTTTTCAATGCTGCATCAATAAAATTGTTTGGATCTTTATTAAGTAGCTTGATGAAACTTGTGACAACTTCCGCAACCGGTCTGTTGGTACAAATGACCTTGGGGTTTTCAGAAATGTGTAGCTTTGCTGGCATAACATTCCTTGCCCAAGCTCTGTGCTTGTCTATAATATGAGGCTTCTTTATGCTCTCATAATATGCTTTGGGTAACGCAGTGTATATGGATGCAGATTGATTTTCAACATCAAAGGTATATTGCTGAGTAACTCTATTGAGTGCCTCATTTTGCAGGCATAACAAATCCAATAAAGGACTTGTGGGGGAAACATATACCTCTGGATTTTGATTTAAAATTGATCCAAGCAATGTTGAACCTGATCTAGGTAAGCCGCTTAAAAAGTATATCATTGTATATTCATTCCCAAAAGTTTTTCTCTAACTTTCACAAAAGGTGCTTCCCAATCTCCGTATTTTTCTTGGCGCATCAAGGTAAAGCAATCATAATAGGGAGTACGATCTCCATCTAATGCATATAAGAAGTATGGCATAATTGGAGTAACAACCCAGGTATCAACACCCATAGCACCAGCAAGGTGACTGACAGATGTGCATGAACTAATTACCAGATCACATTCGGCAACTGCTTTACGAGTATCTTCCCATGTATTTAATGGAACTTTTCTAACCCAGAATGGACATTCATCTTCGCCCTCATCTCTTTGCAAGCTAATAAACTCTGCATTGATACCTCGAAGTGCCTCAAACATTAATTCTGATGGGAACTTCTTATGATGCTCATGCTCAAATTGTGGGTTGCCTTGCCATCTCAATCCAATACGCATCTTTTTGCCTTTGATTGAGAATGGCTTTCTAATGTAAGGTGCGCCGGATATGTCGTCAAGTTCTAATCCCAACGGAACAGCTGCAGACATACCTGCTACCCAGAAATCATGATATACTCCATAGATTGATTCGTGTTGCACAACTGCGGATACACCCTCAACATCTATAAACAAAGATGCCAACATACCAGTACAACATACCATGACTTTACATCCTCGATCTGCAATAACTTTTGCATAACGAACTTGGTGTATTTGATCTCCCAATCCACCTTCAAGGTATAGCATTACGATACCTTTTGTTTTTCCATCCCACATAGGCATAGGTGTATCTGGTCTACTGTTTCCAAACACACCAACAATCCGACCACGATCCATTAGGCTATAACCTTTTTGGATTTCACCTTGACGCAAATAATACCAACCTCTGTTATAAGCTGCTCTATGGTTAAGTGGTTCAGCTGCTTCTATTTTTTGAGAAAGTCTCCAACCTTCATCGAAGTCTCCTCGGGTACTTGCTTCGAGTTGAAAATCAAGATCGTGTTTTTCTTGTACTGTTCTTGGAGTTTTTAACCAGAACTCACCCTGACAGAATGTGGGATAATGATGCTTTAATAATTCTCTCGGGTCTTGATTATGCTGACGCTGTAGTACAGGTTTAATATCATGCATACCTGCATACCCGTGAATGTTCTCATCGTCTTCTGATACTGTAGAACCATCAATATTCCCAAAGTCATAATTAAAATCTGGTAGACCCAAGAACTCATGAATACGTTTTAGTTCTTTCTTGGGATCTTTAACTAAATCCTCATACTCAACAAACAGGAAATTTTCTGGGGCAAATTTATACCCTTCTTGCAATGAGATATAAGCTGCCTTCAAGTGATCCATTAACTGACCTGAATAGATAAGTTGATCTAAGTCTGTGGGTTTTGCCACACGAACAAAAGATGCAGCACAATCGGGCACGGAACGAACCGTTGCAATAACTTTAGGTCTTCTTTCAAGAACCGCAGACATGGCTGCCATAATTTGTGGAATAGGCCATCCGCGAGATTTATCTATAACAACGGGCTTGTCTACATCTGAGTAAAACGCATCAATAGTCCCTCGCATTGTTGCCGCCAATTTAGAACGATCCGCATCGTTCTCATTTAATAACCCAGCACTATGCCAAGTATTTGCCAAGCCATCTAAGGCATGGACCAACCCAGATGTTGTACTAACATGGGTCATTGGATTTTGATTTAAAATGGCTGCCAGAACTGTAGAACCAGAGCGGGGAATGCCTGCAAGAAAATGTAGTTGTTTATTCATAAAATCACCTAATTATTGTGGTATATACTAATATTTTATCGGATTTAAGATATTTTGTCAATACTTATCCCACCATTCTCTCCAATTTATAAATGGATCCTTTTCGGTATCGAATTGCATATGTAGTGCAAGACTTGGAATCGGTATAAGCAAAAAATATCCGCGTGTTTTAAACAACTGATTAATGGATTCATCTTCCATTGTTGGGGATACTTTACTTGTTCCCATTTTATAAAACAAATCCCATTCGTTTTTTATAATGCTAATGTGCGTCATAAAACAACTTGAAGTCAAGATGTTTGTTCTCCAATGTCTACCTGAAGATTGTACTACGTATGAGGGAATTTGTGTATTTACCGGAATGTAATGATAGGGATCATTGAATGGGAAAATACTAACAGGTTTATTTAATCTGGTGCTGGCATCTACCCAGGTGTTGACCATATCACGAATTGCGTTTATTTCATATAGGTAATCATCTTGAACAAAGTATACTAGGTCTTTACCAAATTGTTTGCCGTGTTCGTAACATCTAAGAATTGAGGGCATAATGCCTCTTGTTTCCAATTGCGTAATGTTATATGGTACATTGCATTTAGATGCAATACTTATTAGTTTATCGAATGAAGCCTCATCCGAATGATCGTCAAATACTTGCAGGGAAATATCAACGTGCGGTAATAGATCAGATGCATAGTTAATCGATTCAACAAGACTTGTAACGCATCTGCGCATAATTTCAGCTTTGTCTGTACCGCAGTATCTTTGTTTTGTAGTATCTCTGCTTTTTACGGAATGTGTCTGCAATACTACTAATAGATTCAATTTATTCATTCTTTAATTACCTTCAATTTAATATTAACTTCCATGATAATGTTATTGTGTTCTTGCACATATCTTTCAACTTCTTCTTCGGGTCTGCCGTTGAATATTTTATAATATCTTTGATCAGGAATATTTTCCACTTCTGCAAGCTCAAAGTCTACATTGTAATAATGCGCCAATCTAGAAGCAGATTCTCCTCGTTGTTTGCATAGATCATTGTATTTTTTACTAAAAAGCCCTAATCCTTCAGCAGTTATTGGTCTACGATGTGTTGGATCATTTGCAAAATATTCATGTCTATGATGTGGTACTACAATATCAATTATAGCATCATGCTTACAAACACGATATAGTTCTTTGATTGCGTGAAAATACCCTTCGCCCATGTGCTCTAACACATGATGCGCAATTACTTCTTCTACGGAGTTATCTTCAAACGGCCATGTGTCGTTTTCGAGATCAAATTTAAAATCAGGATTACAATTATCATCGTAATCACAATTTAAAAATCCATCATATTGTTTATCACCTGCTCCAATATTTAATTTCATAATATTTCCAATAATTTACTTTTCTATTAATCTAAAAATTTGCACAATTCCACTATCAAATGAATGGAATAACCAAGGCCTGAAAAATACAGCTTGCCCCGGTTTCAACTGATGGTTAACCATTAGATCCCATTCAAATAAATTTCTATAATTGTGTTGGTATCCGTCTAATGCAGTTAATGCGCCGGATTTGTGTTCAAAGATGTTAAATGTAGATTGATCTATTGCGACTACAAGTAACCATTCCTTTAAAGAATCAAATCCTTCGAAGTGTATCAGTAATTCGGGGAATCGAAACACGCCCGACTTTTCTCTATCAACTGTAACATCTTTACCAAGTACGGTTGAGAATAGTTTATCTGCGTCTGCAGGGATGTGATTGAAATTTAATATTTCTTTACCAAACTCAGTTGATTGAAAGTTTAAACCTCTAACCACATTATGTAAATTGGTTGCGCTTTCTACATTATAAAATTCATCAACCGTCATTGTTTTAATTAATGCCATACTAAAATATTCCCGTTATAATTTAATTATATATTATTTATCATCCTAATCCTATACTATGGCTGTATCCAGTAGCTACAGTAAGCCAATTTGTTAAGGATCCGACCTGGTTTGGCTCACTTCTACCAAAAGTATCTCCAAGACCAAGTTTACCGTTAAAGTTATCTCCCCAAGACCACAATGTACCGTCGGTTTTAGTTATTATGCACTGAGTGTTCAAAGCTCCAGTCCCAGCATTTGACCAAGTTGTTAATGCACCAACTTGTTTTGGACTAGAATAACTTGTGGTATTACCTAAACCCAATTGTCCAGATGATCCTCTACCCCATGTCCACAATGTACCATCAGTTTTAATTGCCGCGCAGCTATTATACATCGCACGAATTTTTGACCAATTTGTTAATGCCCCAATTTGTACTGGGCTTGAAAAGTATGTAATATTACTTAGACCTAATTGACCATAACCATTATTTCCCCAGCTCCACATAGTACCATCAGTTTTAATAGCAATCGAAAAATTGGATTGTCCCCCGCAACTACCACGTGCCCAAGTTGTTAATGCACCAATCTGTACTGGACTAGATCTATGCGCAGTATCGCCTAGTCCTAATTTGCCATGATGGTTCGCGCCCCATGACCACATAGTACCATCTGTTTTAATGGCTATGGAGTGATCAACACCGGAGGAAACACTTGACCAATTTGTTAATGCCCCAATTTGTACTGGACTAGATATATTTGTAGTATTACCTAAACCAAGCTGACCTAAGTTATTTTTACCCCACGACCAAATAGTACCATCTGTTTTGATGGCCATGCTGCAACCGAAGCCTGAACTAACACGAGACCAAGTGGTTAATGCACCAATCTGCACTGGACTAGATCTATTTGTAGTATCACCTAAGCCCAATACGCCTTGATAATTTTCACCCCATGCCCATAAGGTGCCGTCGGTTTTAATTGCTTGACTATTTGAGTATCCTGCACCTACAACAGACCAATTCAAAGACCCAACTTGTTTTGGACTTGAATAATTTGTCGTATTGCCTATACCTATTTGACCACTGCTACCGCTCCCCCATGAATATATTTTATATACTACCGGAGGCGCAGGCCAAATGCCTGCTCGTTTTGCCTGCATTTGATCTGCAGGATTAAAAATTCCAGAAGCAGATGAAGTATTAACTACTGTGGGTGTTGCAGATATTAATCCGCCGTAATACTTTTTAACCATATTAATTTATATTGTTATTTATTGCTTAGTAGCCAACACGAATCGATGGGAATTTCCTGCAACAACATCTATCCAGGTAGTCAACGATCCAACTTGATTTGGACTAGTATTATTAAAAATATAGCCTTGTGCCAGGACTCCACCCTGATCACTTCCCCATGCCCATAATGTACCATTTGTTTTAATTGCGGTGGTGAAATAATTACCTGCAGAAACTTTTAACCAATTAGTTAAAGCTCCAACTTGGTTCCAAACGTATGTACTCGAAGTTCCGTTATTTCCCAGTTCTCCATATGAATTCTGGCCAATAGTCCATAATGTACCATCAGTTTTAGTTGCTGCATTGTGGTTGCGGTTAGCAGCAACCGACGCCCAATTTGTGCCTGAGCCAACTTGTGTTGGCTCAGATCTTTTTACAGTATCCCCAAATCCTAATCTGCCCTGAAAACCACTTCCATTAGTCCCCCAGGCATACAACGTACCATCTGTTTTAATTGCAAAACTTGTATTATAACCTGCAGAAATCTTTAGCCAAGTGGTTAGAGCACCAATCTGTTTTGGACTCGAATATGCTGTAGTATTACCTAAACCCAATTGACCGTCATTAGCAGATCCCCAACTCCACAATGTACCATCGGTTTTAACTGCCAAACAATGAAATTGAACAACTGAAGTAGTTTTCCAATTGGTTAAAGCGCCAATTTGTTTAGGAGAAGAATAATAAGTACTATTACCTAGACCCAGTACTCCGGCGTTATTAGCACCACAACTCCACATCGTGCCATCGGTTTTAACTGCAATAAAGCATTGTAAACCTGCGCTAACACTTTCCCAATTAGCTAATGCACCTACTTGCGTTGGACTAGAAACTGGTGTGGTATTACCAAGACCCAAACGACCATACCCATTTCTTCCCCAGGCCCAAAATGTTCCGTCAGTTTTAATAGAATATCCTGAGTGTCCTCCGGCTGCTATAGTTTTCCAATTGGTTAAAGATCCAACTTGTTTAGGTGAGGAATAAAGGTTAGTATTACCTAAGCCAAGGTTACCATATGAATTTTGCCCCCAAGACCAAAGATTGTATGGGATAGGAGGTGCTGCAGGCGTAGGCCAATTGCCTGCTCGTTTTGCCTGCATTTGTTGAGTAGGATTGAATATTCCAGAAGCGGATGAAGTATTAACTACCGTTTTGGTGGCAGATATTAGTCCTCCATAATACCTTCTTTTCATATTAGCTTATATCCTCATAACTGCAAGTTACGTGAAGAACATTTCCAGTATCTGCAGTTGCCCCTAAACTTGTATTTTCTTCCAAGTAATATTGACTGCTTTTATCTATAACATTTAATGTACTGTTTCCAGGAACCGTTGTCCGGCCAACAATATTAAATGCATTGCCACTCAAGCTAGCTGCAGAATAATAACTTATTGTTACATTTGCAGACGTTGAAGTGTAATTTGAAACGTTCAATACATTTATCTTTAAACATTTGCCAGAACTAGCGGCATTGTTTAGTATAGAAGTTGCAGTTATAGTTGTTAAGTTTGCTCCCGCTGTTTTACCATTGATTATTGTTGCGCCGATTATGTTTGGTGCTGCCATGTTATCCTCCGAATATTAATGAATAGCCCACTGCTGCAGCTGCGCTTCCGCCTGCGCCTCCGCTACCAACAGTAGTCCAACCTGATGAAGTGTATACAACCAACGCGTTTGCGGTTGTGTTATAAACTGTATCGCCTTGTAATGCAGTTGCTAAAGCATTAGTATTAGAATAATTTGCAAATCTTATTGGCGTTGAAGCCTGTACTCTGCCGGTCGATTGTGGCGATAATAAAATATTACCAGATGTTGATATTGTTAAATCACCAAATCCATTAATAATTCCTGCAGTATTGCCAGAACTTAATGTTACAACAGATGAATTTGCACCTGTTGCAAGAATAATATTTCCGCCGGATGTAATATTAACATTACCCGCGGAGAAAATTGTTCCACCAGCTGCGCCTGTACCATTGGCATAGAATGCGTTTGCTATTACGTTACCGGTGTTAATGTTGCCGGTATAAGTTATTAGGAACGCGGCAACATTGGCATTGGCAAATTGACTACCTTGTGGGTTTGCTGCAAGATAAGCAATAACATTTGAAACAACTCTTGCATTTGTATAATATAAGTTACCACTTGAAGCAAGTTCTGCAACATTGGCAGTTGTTAAATTAGCCTGCGTAACTGACCCACCGGCTGATATACCAGTAACCGTTCCTCTAAATGTTATCGGACTGTTGACAAAAATGTTACCGCCAGCCAAATTCAAATTACCTGTAGCACTTAACAATAAGTTACTAGATGTCGATAATTCTGCAGAGCCTGTACCTGTAGCAATAAATGTATTTGCAATTATGTTTCCGCTTGCAAGAACATTTGAAGCTGTTAAATTAATGGTATTATTTTGAGCAATAATGTTCAAATTACCGGTTGAATTTAATGTGCCGGACGTTGCTGAAGGTGAAATAACTGTGTTAGCTATAACATTACCTGCGGAAATATTACCGGTATATGTTGTTAAGAATGCACTCACATTTGCATTACTATAACTTCCGCTTGTAGGATTTGTTAATAGATATGCTGCAACATTGGCATTACCATATGTACCGCCTTGTGGGTTTGCCGCAAGATAAGCAATAACATTTGAAACAACTCTTGCATTGGTGTAATATAGGTTGTTTAATTCTGTTACATTTGCCGTTGTTAAATTAGCCTGAGTAACCGATGCACTTGCAATACCCGTAACCGTTCCTCTGAATGTTATAGGGCTATTGACAAAAATGTTACCACCTGCCAAATTTAAATTGCCGGTCGCGCTTAATAACAAATTGCTTGAAGTTGAAAGTTCTGCGGAACCTGTACCTGTAGCAGTGAATGTGTTAGCAACAATATTGCCAGATGCAAGAACAGTATTTGCAGTTAAATTAATTGTGTCACCGGAAACAATGTTCAAATTACCAGTTGAATTTAATGTGCCAGATGTTGCAAACGGTGAAATAACTGTGTTAGCAATAACATTGCCAGCATTAATATTGCCGGTATATGTTGTCAGGAATGCGCCGACATTAGCATTACCAAAATTACTTATTATTGGATTTGCCGTTAAATAAGCAGTAACATTAGATAACACACGAGCATTTGTGTAATATAAATTGCCACTTGCGGCATTTTCATTTACATTTGCAGTGTTTAAATTAGCAGTTAATGCATAAGATGATAGTACTCCAATAACATTAGAATAAACTCTTGCATTTGTGTAGTATAGATTTGAACCTTCAGCAATACTAGAAGTCGTTAAGGTTAACCCTGTTAATCCTCCTCTTAATACCAGATTACCATTAACAAAAACATTTGGAGCAGTTAAGTTCAAATTACCGGCTGCACTTAATAATAAATTACTTGTGGATACTATTTCACCGGAACCTGCACCTGCTGATATAAATGTATTTGCAACAATGTTGCCTGATACCAATACGTTGGGCGTGGTTAAATTAATTGTACCCACCGCAGTAATATTTAAATTGCCAGTAGATGTTAGTGTAGCTGATGTTGCCGTAGGAGAAACAAAGCTGTTAGAAATTATATTTCCTGCAGAAAGATTGCCCGTATATGTTGTTAAGAATGAAGCAACATTGGCATTACTAAATGATGAAGATGCTGTAGGAGCAGCCCAGAATAAATTGCCTGTGCCATTTGTTTGCAGTATATACCCGGTCACCCCATCGGTCTTTGGCCATGCTTGCCCATCTAATATAATTCTACCTGTGCCGTTTGCAACCAATTCTATGTTGGAATTTCCGGTAGTTGATATAGATAGAACACCCACGTTGTCTATTATGCCGCCGGTTAAAATTAAGTTACCTGCAGCAATGTTACCAGTGTATGTTGGCAATGCCGCTTCAATATTTGATAATACTCGAGCATTGGTATAATATAAGTTTGAACCTTCGGCAATGCTTGATGTTGTTAGTGTTAATCCAGTTATTCCGCCTCTTAGTACTAAATTGCCGTTAACAAAAACATTCGATGATGTTAAGTTAAGATTACCGGCTGCACTTAATAACAAGTTACTTGTGGATGCAACTTCGCCTGAGCCTGCACCGGTCGATATAAAATTATTTGCTACAACATTACCTGACACCAATACGTTTGGTGTTGTTAAATTAATTGTTCCGGCCGCAGTAATATTCAAATTACCCGTTGATGTCAATGTTGCTGAAGTTGCGGTTGGCGATACAAAACTATTGGCAATTACATTACCGGCACTTAGATTGCCAGTATAAGTTGTTAAGAAAGAACTCACATTGGCATTGCCAAAACTAACAGTCGCAGGATTTGCTGCTAAATATGCAATAACATTTGATACTACTCTGGCATTGGTATAATATAAGTTTGAACCTTCAGCAATGTTTGAAGTAGACAATGCTGATAATGCGCTTATAACATTAGAGTAAACTCTTGCATTCGTGTAGTATAAGTTTGAACCTTCAGCAATGCTTGATGTTGTTAAAGTTAAGCCTGACAGAGCACCTCGTAATACTAAATTGCCATTAACAAATACATTTGAAGATGTTAAGTTTAAATTACCAGCTGCGCTTAATAATATATTGCTTGTGGATGTAAGTTCTGCAGAGCCTGAGCCGGTTGCAATAAATGTATTTGCTACAATATTGCCTGACACCAACACATTGGTTGTTGTTAAATTAATTGCACCTGCCGCAGTAATATTCAAATTGCCGGTAGATGTTATTGTTGCCGCTATTGCAGTAGGTGACAGAATTGTATTTGCAATTACATTACCTGCACTAATGTTACCGGTGTATGTTGTTAGGAATGAAGCAACATTGGCATTGGCAAATGATGATGCAGGTGCTGCCCAAAATAAGTTGCCTGTACCATTTGTTTGTAGTACATAACCATTAATGCCATCGGTATGTGGCCATGCCTGCCCATCTAATAAAATTCTGCCATTACCTGCCGCAGATAATTCTATGTTGGAATTTGAAGTGGTTGCAATTGTCAATACACCAACATTATCTATTATTCCACCTGTCAATATTAAATTACCTGCAGCAAGATTGCCGGTGTATGTTGATAGGAATGATGCAACATTGGCGTTACTAAAACTACCACTTACCGGATTTGCCGCAAGGTAAGCAGTAATATTTGATAAAACTCTGGCATTGGTATAGAAAATGCTATTGCCGGATTCAATTACGTTGGCCGTATATAGATTCAACCAAGTTGTTGCAGAAATATTACCCGCACTAATTAAATTGGCGCCTGTAAACGAACCACCGGAACCACTGCCTGTTATAATGTTATTGGCAACAATATTGCCCGATGCAATAACATTCGGAGATGTCAAATTAATTGCACCTAACGCAGTAATATTCAAATTACCTGTTGATGTTATTGTTGCAGCTATTGCTGTAGGTGAAATAATTGTATTGGCAATAACATTGCCTGCAGTAATATTACCGGTGTATGTTGTTAGAAACGCACCTACATTTGCGTTACCATATGTACTAATTGCGGGATTTGCTGCCAAATATGCAATAACATTTGATACTACTCTGGCGTTGGTGTAATATAAATTGTTTAATTCCGCAACATTGGCTGTGGTTAAATCTACTACATTGGCTTTTAATCTTAAATTAGACTCAACTTGAGCATTAACTCTGGCATTTGTATAGAATAGATTGTTTGTACCTTCAGTAATACCATTTGTATTGCCTGAGAATGATGATGCACCTACTCCCGTTAGAGAAGAACCATCACCAAAGAATTTTGTTGCGATTACATTACCAGATGCAATAACATTGCCGGAATTTAATGTAATATTTCCAGTGCCCGTGATATTAACATTACCGGTAGAAGATAATGTAGCAGAGCCTGTACCTACTGATATAAATGTATTTGCAATTAAATTACCGCTTGCAATAACATTTGTGGAATTGATATTGACTGCACCTGCGGCAGTCATTGTAATGTTTCCAGTAGATGTAATCAACCCAGCAGATGCGCTTGCTGATATAAATCCATTTGCTATTACATTACCAGTAACATTTAGATTGCCTGTGATATTATTAACATTTACGGAAACGCCAGTCAAATTAGCAGAGATTTGACCATTAGCAGCGATAATAATGTTATTACCCTGTAATGACGGCATTAATGCTATAACATTGGATGCTACTCTGGCATTTGTATAGTATAAATTATTACCTTCAGCAACATTGGCAGTTGTTAAATCAACTACATTGGCCTTGGCAGCCAATAATGATACCACATTGGCAAAAACTCTGGCATTGGTAAAATAAAGATTACTTGCAGATTCTGTTACATTTGCAGTAAAAATTCCAGAATAACTATTTGCTGTTAAAGGTCCGTTAACAACAATACTTGATCCAGTTAAAGTAACGACGCCGGTTGCGGATATTGATACGTTGCCGGTGGATGATAATAATCCAGAGCCTGGGCCGGTTGATATAAAAGTGTTGGCAATAACATTGCCAGTTGCGATAACATTTGTAGAGTTGATATTGACTGCACCCGCAGCAGTCATGGTGATGTTGCCAGAGGATGAAATTAAGCCAGCAGAAGCACTTGTGGAAACGAAACCATTGGCAATTACATTGCCGCTAACATTCAAGTTGCCAGTAACAGAAGAAACACTTACCGCAGACAGGTTTGCTGAAATAAGACCATTTGCTGCAATAGAGATATTATCGCCGGCAACAAGAGCGCCGATTGCCCTGGCGTTACTGAAATATACATTACCAGAACTTGTGTTTCCCGATTCAATAACATTACCGGTAAATATACTTTGGAAGGAAACATTGCCGGTGTTGGCACCCAGCAATTGGCCGTTACTTCCTCCATTTCCACTGATTAAACTTACATCTATTTTGCGAGCCATCTCTTGACCTTTTTATTGTTATCTACTATATTTATTGCCAACGATTATTCTACTTAAAACGTAATGGATCCTGAACTGGTCCATTGATATATTCTATATCCGCCGGATACTATTACGTTAGGTGACCCTGTTGTACTTGTTGCTGATGAAAATGTATCTGCATAGCGGATGATTACAGTACCAGAACCTCCGGAACCAGCTATACCAGTTGTCCATCCTAAACCTCCACCACCACCGCCGGTATTTACGTTGCCAGATGTTGCACTTGCTGTTCCACTAGCCGCCATAACGCCTGCACCACCACCTCCGGAACCACCATTTCCAGCAGTAGAGCCACCTTCACCGCCACCGCCACCGCCACCAGCATAATAAGTTGCAGTCCCGGTAATAGAACTAACTGCACCAATGCCGCCATTGCCACCTGTTCCCGGAGAAGTACCATTTCCGTTTGCACCGACACCTCCCGCTCCGCCACCGCCACCAGCAACATAAATTGTATTAGGACTAGTTCCGCGTGTTCCCGAACCACCATTATTACCTTGTCCTGCAGTACCTGTTCCACCAGCAATAGTTGTAAAAGAAGCAGCAGAAGAACCACCGCCACCAGAACCGCCATTAGCGCCAACTGAAACATATGCGCCACCACCGCCGCCGCCTATTGCTGTTACCGTAGTAAATCCAGAACCAGATATACTTGAGTTAGCACCAGAAGCGGCTCGATTATTTGTTTGAGTTTGTGTTCCTTGTATTCCAACACCACCTGCGCCAACTGTTATTGTGTATGTAACACTAACGGCTACGTTTGCCGTATTAGTTAGTAATCCACCTGCTCCGCCGCCGCCTCCGTCTGCTGAACCTCCTGCTCCTCCGCCAGCAACTACTAGATATTCTACCGTTGAAGTTGGAACAGGTGGCGGGGGCGGTTCTCCTGCAACTAAAATATTAACACTGACTTTTTGTCTTGCAATGGCACGAAAATTGTTCGCAGATGCAGAAAACTTTTGTGTAGTACTAACTTTTGCAGCACTATACTTCCGTAAGGTCATTAGGTAACCTCAGTGCCGAACAGATTAAAACTAATATTTGTGGTATTTGCATATACTGTTACAACGTCTGTGGCAGCCAATGTTACACCGATTGTTAGCGATATTGAATCCAAAGCAGGAACAGTTGCATCAAAGGCAATATAATGTTTGTTTGCCAGCGTTTCACCTGCAGGTCTTACTGCAATGCGATATGCTGCTGCACTGGCATTTTGATTACAAACTGATATTGTAGAAGTAACTGCACTTGTGCCCGACGGAACAGTATACAGTGTATTTGCTGTACCTGCTGAAGGACTGATCTGTCCCAATACTTTATATGTTATCGCCATTTTTATCTCTTATTCTGTTGTTGTAACAACTTCTACCCAATTTTGAACTTCTTCGTTCCATGCATAAATTTTATCATCATCTGGTTTTGCTATAGGTGCTTCCCATAAGCAAGTATTTTCATTTAATACCCAAGAATTAAATGGTGTTGGTGGTATAAATGCATCTCTTGTTGCATCATACCTATAACCAATACCAGCATAATTTTTTCGTAATGGAGTACCCCCATTGATGTGAACGCCTGCATGAGTGTTATAGCTTGTTTGTACCCAGCTTGCGGGATCACCAAACAAACCAGTATCAATTACATCTTGCTCGACAACGATAACCTGTGTAACGATACCGTTTTCTACTTTTGCGAAATGGCTCATTTTAAAAAACTCCTATTTTCCTGTTATTTATCAGAATGTTATTGAACCGGATGAGGTAAATTGATATATTCTATATCCGCCAGATACTGTTACGTTAGGTGAACCTGTTGTAGCTGTTGCTGCATTATATGTATCTGCATAGCGAAGGATTACAATTCCAGAACCACCAGCACCGCCAGAAAATCTTGATCCTGAATAAGCACCGCCACCACCACCCCCACCTCCAGAATTAGTGCCGCCGGCGCCACCGGCGCCACCGGTTGTTCCACTTGCTCCTCCGTTACTTCCGCCTGCACCGGATAATCCTGAACCAGAAGAACCTCCCCCACCTCCCCCCCCACCGCCGCCGCCGCCAGCAGAAAGTCTATAACCGCTACCGCCACCGCCGCCAGCATAATATGTTGCAGTTCCGGAAATATCAGTTGATGTACCGGAACCGCCGGTACCGCCAGTAGGGGATGCACTTGCAGGCCCCGCATTACCTCCAACAGTATTAGAGCCACCTCCACCTCCACCAGCACCATCGATAGAACCATTTAATCCACCTCCACCATTATTGCCTTGACTAGGTGATGTTGATGGCGTGTTTCCTGCACCGCCTGTTGTTGGTATAGTAGGAGATAAACCGTAACCTGTACCACCACCGGATCCACCAGAAGCGCCATTTAATCCAACTGAGGTAGTTCCATAACCCCCGCCAGTTGAGGTAATATCTCCAAATACAGAATTTGATCCCGAAATACCGTTGCCTCCGCCAGAGCCACCGGACCCACCACCGCCAACGGTAACAGTAATAGCAGAACCAGATGTTACAGAGTAACCAGCCGCAGTTCTGTACCCACCAGCACCGCCACCGCCACCATCAGAGCCACCACCACCTCCACCAGCAACTACTAGATATTCAACTGTTGGGGTAGGAGAAGGAGGAGGCGGAGTAATTGTTAGGGCTACCCCTGATCCGATTGAGATACCATTGAATGAAATTGCCATTTTTTTACTTTTAATTTATGACGAGATTGCAGTTGAATGTCTATATCCTGCAGAAACATTCAACCAATTAGTTAAAGCACCAATTTGTACTGGACTAGATCTATTTGTGGTATTACCTTGACCTAATTGACCGTAGCTATTACCGCCCCATGACCACAGTGTACCGTCGGTTTTAACTGCCGTAGTATGGAATTGTCCCGCATCAATTTTTGACCAAGTAGTCAATGCTCCAACTTGTACAGGGCTAAATATATCAGTAGTATTACCTAAACCCAATCGGCCTGTCTCGCCTGAACCCCAAGCCCATAATGTACCATCTGTTTTAATGGCTACATTATGCTGATATGCTGCTTCTATAATTGACCAATTGGTCAACGCACCAACTTGTGCTGGACTAGAACCACCGCCCGATCCTCCATCTTGTCCTGCATTGTTTCTACCCCAAGCCCACAATGTACCATTGGTTTTAATGGCAATCGTATGATGGTCTCCGCTAGTACAGCGCAACCAATTATTTAATGCGCCAACTTGCACAGGACTAGATCTATAAAATGTATTGCCCTGGCCCAACTGCCCATAAAAATTATTTCCCCATGACCACAGGGTACCATCGGTTTTTACGGCAAACGACGATGAACCGCCGGTGCCAATACTCGCCCACGTGGTTAATGCGCCAACTTGTTTGGGACTTGAATATGCTGTAGTATTACCGAAGCCAAGTTGTCCCGAGCCATTGGTTCCCCATGCCCACATGGTGCCATCTGTTTTTATAGCCAAACTATGCTCGCGGCCGCTGGCCAGACTACTCCAACCGGTTAATGCGCCAACTTGTACTGGACTAGATCTTGCGGTTGTAGTATTATCCCCCAATTGTCCACTGGCGTTATTACCCCAACTCCATAATGTACCATCTGTTTTTATAGCTGTATTATGATACCCACCGCCAGCAACACTTAACCAATTACCCAGGGCACCAATTTGCGTGGGGCTCGATCTATTTGTGGTATCTCCCACGCCCAATCTCCCGTGGTAATTTACTCCCCATGACCATAAGTAAAATTCTGGTGGCGGAGGCAGATCAGGTGTCTCGTATGAAAATGTTCCACCAAATGTTAGATTTTGAAATGTGATCATGTTTTTATATTACTTATTCTCTGATCCAAATACGCTGAAACTAACATTGGATGTATTTGCAGAAACTGTTACCACATCCGTTGCAGCTAAAGTTATACCAGCAGTAATGCCCAATGATTCATTTCCGGCAAGTGAAGTATTGAATGAGAAATAATGTTTGGAAGCCAGGGTCTCGCCAGCGGGTCTTATGGCAATACTAAATGTTGCAGACGAGGTTGAATAGTTGCAAACATTTAGAGTAGATATTACTGCACTGGTATCAGAGGGAACCGAATACAATGTGGTATTTGTATTCCCTGCTGGATTTGATTGACCAAGAACTTTAAATTGTAAAGCCATATTTTTATTCTCACAATCCTGCTAATAAGAACGGATTAAACGTCTGTGTTGTTATTGCCTCATTACCGAAGAATTTAACTTCAATTGTAGAGTTTGGTGATGGAGTGGGAATCAATGTTAATATTGTTCCTGATACTGTGTAGTCCGTAGTAGGAATCTGAACCAATCCGTCTATGGTAACAATGATACGTCTTGCTAACGATACAGAAGTGCCCAATGTTATATTTGCATTACCACCTGCGAATGTTTGACTATCTGTAATAGCATGTACGCCACCGCTGATTAAACCATTGGCTGCAAGAGTTATACCTTCACCTGCGGTCAACGCAGATACCACACGGGCATTTGTGAAATATAAGTTACTACCAACTTCTGCAACATTGGCAGTTGTCAGCCCAACAATAGCTGTTGCGAATACTGTTGCACTTACGTTGGCTGAAATTCTACCGTTCGCTTCAATTGTAATATTGTTTCCAGCCAATGTTGGTAACAATGCAATAACATTAGAGTAAACTCTGGTGTTTGTGTAATATAAATTATTTGTGCCTTCAGTAATACCATTTGTATTACCTGTAAATGATGATGCACCTACACCCGTTAAAGATGAACCATCACCAAAGAATTTTGTTGCAGTTACATTGCCAGTTGCTACAATATTGCTTGAATTTAAATTAATATTGGCCGCAGTTATGCTAACATTGCTTGCTGCATTGATATTAAAATTACTGGTAGACGTTATCGAACCTGTACCTGTAGCAGTTGATATGAATGTATTAGAATATACGTTGCCCGTTAATATAATATTTCCACCAGAAACAATATTAAAGTCACCGGTTGCCGTTAATGTACCTGTACCGGTTGCTGCAGCAATAAAGCTATTGGCAATAACGTTGCCTGCATTAATGTTACCGGTATATGTTGTTAGGAATGCACCTACATTTGCGTTACCATATGTGCTAATTACTGGATTGGCCGCAAGATACGCAATAACATTAGATACCACGCGAGCATTTGAGTAATATAAATTGCCGCCAAATTCATTTACGTTGGCTGTGTTTAAGCCTGTAACCGAACTTGCGTTCAATGTCGTTGTAGATGAAATCTGACCATTTCCGCTGATTGATATACCAGAACCTGCGGACAATGCAGAAACAACTCTTGCATTTGTAAAATATAAATTACCGCTTGTTTCAATAACATTAGCAGTATATAAACCAACCCAGTTTACAGCTGTAATGGTATTTGTGCTAATTAGGTTAGCCTCCGTAATAGAGCCACCTGTTCCGCCACCTACAATAGTGTTCGCAAAAATAACGCTAGCAGAAATATTATTTGCGCTAATTAAATTAGCACCCGTAATAGAACCGCCTAAGCCTTGGCCTGCAATAATCGCATTAGCATTAATATTGCCCGCATTAATATTGCCGGTATACGTTGTTAGGAATGCACCTACATTGGCATTACCAAATGTTCCGCCCTGTGGATTTGCTGCAAGATATGCCGTAACATTTGATAATACTCTGGCATTTGTGTAATATAAATTACTATTTGATTCGGATACGTTAGCAGTGGTCAAGCCAACAATGGATAAAACATTTACTGTTGCACTAGCTGTAGCAGAAATTCTACCATTTGCGGCAATTGTAATATTATCGCCGGCCAAGGATGGTAAGAATCCTATAACATTTGATTGAACTCTTGCATTTGTAAAATATAAATTACCACTTGTTTCAATTACGTTGGCTGTGTATAAACCAATCCAATTTACTGAAGAAATGTTATTTGTGCTGATCAAATTAGCACCAGTAACAGAACCTCCAGAGCCACCACCAATAATGGTGTTTGCAGTAATAACACTTGCAGAAATATTATTTGCGCTAATTAAATTAGCACCAGTAATAGAACCACCTAAACCAGTTCCCGAAATAATCGCATTAGCAATTACATTGCCTGCACTAATGTTACCAGTATATGTTGTTAGGAAAGCCCCAACATTGGCATTGCCATAAGTACTAATTACCGGATTTGCTGCAAGGTAAGCGGTAACATTTGACAATACTCTGGCATTTGAATAATATAAATTGCCACCAAATTCATTTACGTTGGCTGTGTTTAAGCCTGTAACAGAACTTGCGTTTACTGTTGCTGTAGATGATATTTGGCCGTTTGCAGATAATGAAATACCTGAGCCTGCGGACAATGCAGAAACAACTCTGGCATTTGTAAAATATAAATTACCACTGGTTTCAATAACATTCGCAGTATATAAATTGTGCCATGTTGTTGATGAAATTCTTCCCGCAGTAACATTTCCAGTTGTTACGATATTGTTTGAATTTAAATTAATGTTACTTGCTGTTATATTAACATTGCCGGCAGCATTAATATTAAAGTCGGATGTTGATGCAATTGATCCAGAGCCTGTTGCGGTAGATATAAATGTATTGGCAAAAACATTACCTGTTAATCTAATGTTGCCGCCGGAAACAATATTAAAATCGCCAGTGGCGTTTAATGTACCTGTACCTGGTGCAGTAGATATAAAACTATTTGCAATTACATTACCAGCACTAATATTACCGGTATACGTTGTTAGGAAAGCGCTCACATTAGCTGTGCCAAATGTGCCAACTTGCGGATTTGCTTCAAGATATGCAGTAACATTCGATAACACACGAGCATTTGTATAATATAAATTGCTATTTGATTCTGATACGTTAGCTGTGTTCAAACCTACAACTGAACTTGCGTTTACTGTTGTTGTGGATGAAATTTGTCCGTTACCGCTAATTGCAATACCGGAACCAGCTGACAATGCAGAAACAACTCTGGCATTTGTAAAATACAAATTACCACTGGTTTCAATTACATTTGCTGTGTATAGTCCAAGCCAATTTACAGATGAAATATTATTTGTACTAATTAGGTTAGCACCTGTAAACGAACCGCCTGTTCCTGAACCAGTAATAATTGTGTTAGCAATTACATTACCAGCACTAATGTTACCTGTATATGCAGATAACAGTGCAATAACATTAGCATATACTCTTGCGTTTGTATAATATAAATTGCCTGCAACTTCTGTTACGTTTGCAGTAGATAAATTGTTAACAGTTGTTTCAATTGTTGCTGTTACATTTGCCGTTGCACGAATCGTACCTGTAGCCGGGTCATAGATAATTGTAGAGTCGCCAGCGCTTAATGCCGCTCTTGCAAGAGCATTACTAAAATACTTGTTAGTGCCTTCGGTTAAATTACTTGTGGTGAAGTTGCTTAATGTTGATACTGTACCTTGTACATTACCAAATAATGTGGTAGCCGATAAATTTGCCAATCTAAATGACGCGTGCGCAGTATTGATAAAGATGTTTGCATCGGGTGCAGGATCGTAGTTATCAAATACTTTAAATGTTCCGTCGGTTGCATCTCTAAAGAAACCGGCATTATGATATACGCCATCGTTATAGTTAAATGCAATACCTAGATCCGGATTTGCAGATGGTGAACCATTGTTCAAATAAATCATATTGTCCGATATGGACAAATTATTTGAGCTGTGAGTTGTTACATTACCGTAAAAATTTACAGGCCCGGTAACATTTAATCCACCAAATGTAACATTTGAAGATGTGGATACATTTTGACCAATTGAAATACCGCCGGTTGTGTTATCATATGATACGCCAGTATCGCCAGATAATGCAGATCTTACACGAGAATTTGTATAATAAAGATTGTTTAGTTCTGTAACATTGGCAGTTGTAATATTTGCTGTTAAAGGACCGTTAATAACAACGCCATCACTACCGCTTAAAGTAACAATGCCGATCGCAGATACTGTTACGTTGCCAGTAGATGATATTAATCCTGAGCCTGGACCGGTTGATACAAAATTATTTGCAATTACATTGCCGCTAACATTCAAATTACCAACAACACTATTAACAGCTACCGCTAATAAATTAGCAGAAATTCTACCATTTGCAGCAATAATAATATTATCGCCGGCTAATGTGGGTAACAACGCAATAACATTAGATGCTACTCTTGCATTGGTATAATATAAATTGTTTAATTCTACAACATTTGCAGTAGTAAGGTCCGTAACATTTGCTTTAAGATTTAATAGCGGAGTAACATTAGATACTACTCTTGCATTGGTGTAATATAAATTGTTTAATTCTACAACATTTGCGGTTGTTAAATCTGTAACATTTGCTTTAAGATTTAATAGCGGAGTAACATTCGCCAATACTCTTGCATTGGTAAAGTATAAATTTGTACCTTCTGCTAAATCAGCAGTTGTAAAATTACTTAATGTTAAAACAGTATTTGCAACATTAGCAGTTAATGCAATATTTGCAAAATTAGCATTTGCAGCAAAAAATGCAGTATTAGCAACAAGCGAACTTTGAACTATTCCCAATATGGTATTGGCTACATTCGATAATTCGGTGGACGAAACAGTAATTATATTAGGAACCCAATTTGTTCCGTCCCATATTAAACCATATCCAAGACCAGGGGCAAGCGTTACAGTATCTACATCTGCTAACGCATTAATACTTATTGCTGATAAATTTGCCGTAGGTAAAATCCAAGCTCGGTTACCATCTACATTCGCAGTTAATACATAACCATTGGCAGCAGGCAAGCCTAAGTCTGGTTCAGTTTCCTCTAGACGTATAAATTCATAACGACTAGCGCTTACATTGGCGCTAGGTGTCTTTTTTACTCTACCCGATATTAGTTTAGTCATTTGCTGTTTCTAATAAACTCATAACTAATTTTAGTGCGGTGTTTGCACTGGCAAAAGCTACCACCTTTTGTCCCGTCTCTAATACAAGCTTACCTGTTAAAACACTTGCAGAATCCTTTGTGGGAATCTCAAAATCTTTGGCCAATTCAATTTGTTGATTTGTTGCCGTACTATGTAATAGAGTAGTTGATACCGTATTATTACTCACATTAGTTACTTGCAAAGATAAGATAATAGATGTTTTTAACGCAGGTGCGGTATAAATTACATTAGATTGTGTTGTAAGATTTGATGTTATTGTTTTAAATACGTTTAATGCTGTTGCCATTTATTATCCTTCGATTGCTAGTATATACGGTGTCATAACTGCAAACAATGCCTTATTGAATGTTCTACCTGTAATTGTGCCGTCAACTCTATTTATAACCAATCCTGTACCAATTCTAAAATCGCCAAGCTGGTCGGTACTAGTAAAGTATACTTTTCCTCCGCGCAATTCGGTAACTTCATTTTCCTGTATTGGTACGCCACCTAAAGACGGTAAAGCGGTTGCAATACTATTGCCTGCGCCAACATATTCAAATGTGTGTCCGCTTGATGAAATATAACTTCCTTGGTGGAATGAAACTCTTGAATTAGCTAATAAAGACTCATTAACTACCTCTAGGAATGTAACTGTACTTGTGTTACCAACTAATTCAGTTGCACCTCTAACGGTATAGAATGTGCCAGATCCATTACTAATATTTGCCCAATTTTGATTTACAAATTCCAATACTTCAGCTTTAATAAAATCTCTGTTTGCTAATACTAATTTTGTAGCATTAATTACATTAGTATTTGAACTCGGTGTAAAGGTAATTGGTACTTTTGTCGGCGCAACATTTGGACCGTTAGTAACAATATTTGCAATCAACCTTACATCTGTTAACAGTATATTTGCTTCTGTACTAGTTGCAAATGATGCAGCTGTTGTATTTTGTGTTACTGCATTTTGATAAACATTGGCAATTACGTTGCCGGTTACAATTTTTTCAACAAGGTTGCCAATAAAATAATAAGCAGCGCCTGTTTGAACAACCTGATTATTAATTTGCGTGTCTGTAGCATCATATTGGTAATAAAAAGTACCAGAATTAACTGATTGTCTATTTCCACCGTGTCTTAAATCAAAGGTGACACTTTCTAAAATATATCCAACATCTCTAGAACATTTTGTTGTTGCATTTGCACTATCAAGGAATGCAGTGTTTGCCCAGAAACCTGGGTATGTTGTATCAATGTAACCAATAACTTCTGCGGCAATAAATGATTTATTAGCAATAACTAAATTTGCAGCATTGCTAACATTTACGTTTGTATTTGCAGGATACTGATTAGGCACAATAATATCGGTTACACCTACTGTGCCGTTTTGAATTATATTTGTAACAACATTAAAATTATCTTGTAATCTTGCAGATTCTACTGCAGTGCCGCCTGTTCCATTTGAAGGTGATACGTTTGCCTGATATACTTGACTAACAGTTGTACCTTGTGCAAATTGAACTGCAATTTGCGCTGCAACATTAATTGCATTAATTGTTTCAATAGATTGATTAGGTATCGCCGATGTAGGTTGTGCCCAATACTGAAGACCAGCAAATGTTGCTTGTGTATTGCTACCATATGCCAAATCAAATGCCAAAGAGTCAACGATTAGACCAGTATCTCTTGAACACTTTTCTTGATTATAACTTGCAAATAAAGCAGAATCGCCATAATTTGGTTTAATAGGCAAGTTATAAATTACAACTTCGTTTGTTGCTTCTGTTATAGCATTTGCAACTTTGCCATAATACAATGGTTCGCTAACGCCGTCAGCCCATAAACCGTATGTGCCAAATGATGCATTAGAGTTTGTAACAGAACAGAATCCGCCATTTTCACATTTAATAGCAATATTACAACAAATTGTAAACACAGATACCAACTGAGTGTATCCTTTGTTTAACATATGGATACCTATACCGCCTTCATTCGTTTGGGTATAAGCATCGCACACCATTGATCTTAATCCAGAAACATAACGACCATCTACACGCATACCTGTACCGGTAGTTGTAATAGAAGAACAATTCTGTATATATGGACTGGTTACAATAGTACCAGCAGATCCATTTGGATTATATGAGAATGCGGCCGCAGGCGATACGTGGTCTCTGAATGTAATACCTGTTACATAAGAAGCATTCTCAACATAGAACATATCAACCGATGGTTGCGTTGGTCTAATTGTAGTTGTTCTTAGATTATCCCCTACTAATGCAACACGTCTAGGTATTGTTACTGGTTGATTGTGTAATCTGTAATCTCCGCTTCTTAAGAATACGGTTGTCCACTCTGTGGCCGCAGCCAATGCCACGTGGATATTGGCAAATGCGTTACCCGTTGTTTTGCCATCATTTGCATCGTTACCATTTTGTGCAACGTATAATACGTTAGAATTAAATCTTGAAACTAATGCTCTTAATTCCGCAACAGTTGGTTGAATTGCGGCCTCAACTCTTGCATTTGTGTAATATAAATTACTTGCAGATTCTTGCACATTAGCAGTTGTTAAATCTGTAACATTTGCTTTTGCGTTTAATAAACTAATTACATTAGCATAAACTTTTGCATTTGTAAAATATTGATTAGTGCCTTCTGCAAGATTTGATGTTGTTTGATTTGATAAACTGCTTACAGTACCAGTTACATTACCAACAAGTGAACCATTGACAGTTAAATTGCCAAAGATACCATTATAGGTTACATTTATATTGTTTGCGGTCAGGTAATCTACGCCATAGACGTTACCTGAAACTCTTAACCCTGATTTTACTCTAAAATCTTGCATTACTAATCCTGTTGTATGCCATTATTTTTTTTATTTTTCGGTATATGTAGCGCCTGTCAATTTTACCGTAACTTGTATTGCTGGATCTGAAACATTACCATAAATTATAACATTACCAGTATTTATGTCTACCTGGAATGATAATAGATCTAAATTATTATCATTTGACAACATGGCATATTGAGTTATAAAACTACTAGTATCATCATGCATTACTAACAATTCACCTGAATTATATTTACCGGTGTATCCCGCACTTGTACCTTTTGCAGTATACACGTATTTTGCAGTTGAATATGTAGAAGTACTAAATCTTGTTATCTCTACATTTCCAGTTGTTGTAATATTTGCAACTATTGCGTTGGATTGCCCAGCATTAGCTTTAATGAATTTTGTTCCATCCCATACCAATGTATCATTTGGTTGTATATTTGAAATATCAACATCTGCAAACACATTAATGCTCATTTGTGCTACATTGGATAGTACGCGAGCATTAGAATAATAAAGATTATTTAATTCTACAACATTAGCAGTAGTTAAATCTACTACGTTAGCTTTTAATGCTAAATTCGGTGCTATTTGTGCGTTAACTCTTGCATTAGTATAGTAAAGATTGTTTAATTCTACAACATTTGCAGTGGTTAAATCTGTAACATTAGCTTTTAATCTTAAATTGGATTCAACTTGCGCATTAACTCTTGCATTTGTGTAGTAAAGATAATGAGGTCTTTCAATTATAGTAATTGTACCTACCATTGAACCGTGGAATTGGCATATGTAATAATATGTTCCAGGAGCAATACCTGCAGTATCCCAGACTACCGTACCGATTTGCGCGCCATTATTAGTTACACCGGTAGTTACTGCGGATCCTGTGCCAGTTGTTGCAACAGTCTTTATCCAAAACGGATGCCCTGATGCATTAACATTAAATGTTAAAACAGTCCCAGCTTCAGCTGTAATAGCTATATTATTTCCAGAACTGTACCCCGTAAACACATAGGCGCTGGAACCCGAAGCAGTTACACCATATGTTCTGTCTGTTAAAGTAGAAAGACTTTCTATAACATTAGCAGTTGTTAAATCTGTAACATTAGCTTTTAACACTAAATTAGGTGCTACTTGTGCATTTACTCTTGCATTAGTGTAATATAGATTAGTACCTTCTGCTAAATTGCTTGTAGTGAAGTTACTAATTGATAACACAGTATTTGCTACATTAGCAGTACCGGCAACATTAGCTGTACCAGCAACATTTGCAAAATTAGCAACTAATGCAACATTAGCGGTTTCGGCAACATTTGCAAAATTAGCGCTGGTTGCTGGTGGAGTTGCCCCCGCAACAAAAGATGTTCCATTCCAAATTAATATACCAGTGTTTGTAATGCCTGTTATATCAACATCCGCAAACACATTAATGCTCATCTGTGCTACATTGGATAGTACGCGAGCATTAGAATAATATAATGCAGATTGTGATTCAATTACATTTGCGCTGTATAACCCTTGCCAATTTGTAGCAGAAATATTATTTGCACTAATTAAATTAGCACCGATAATAGAACCACCTGTACCTGAACCAATTGTTACGTTGCCCGCACCAACATTACCAGTATAGCTTGGCAACGATGATATTACATTGGAATAAACTCTTGCATTGGTATAATATAAGTTGTTACCTTCAACAAGATTACTGGTTGTAAAATTGCTAATTGATAATACTGTATTTGCTACATTAGCAGTTCCTGAAACATTTGCAAAATTAGCAACCAATGCTATATTAGATATAGCAGCAACTAATGCTACATTAGCAGTTTCTGAAACATTTGCAAAATTCGCGCTGGTTGCTGGTGGAGTTGCCCCCGCAACAAAAGCTGTCCCATTCCAAATTAATATGCCAGTGTTTGCAATGCCAGAAATATCAACATCTGCAAATACGTTAATGCTCATTTGCGCTACGTTAGATAATACGCGAGCATTTGAATAATATAAATTATTGCCTTCTGTTAAATTAGAAGTTGTAAAATTACTTAATGTTAAAACAGTATTTGCAACATTAGCGGTTTCAGCAACATTTGCAAAATTAGTTACCAATGCAACATTAGCGGTTCCAGCAACATTTGCAAAATTAGCTTCAGTTGCTGTCGAAGGGGCCCCTGCAACAAAAGATGTTCCATTCCAAATTAATATGCCATTGTTTCCAATGCCAGAAATATCAACATCTGCAAAAACATTAATACTCATCTGTGCTACATTAGATATAACACGCGCATTAGTATAATATAAGTTATTTAATTCTACAACATTTGCAGTAGTTAAATCTACTACATTGGCTTTTAAAGCTAAATTAGATTCTACTTGAGCATTAACTCTGGCATTGGTGTAATATAAATTGTTTAGCTCTACTACATTTGCAGTAGTTAACTTTGGATCAACATGCGAGTCAACTCTTGCATTTGTATAATATAATTGAGTTCCTTCTACTAAATTAGTAGTACTAAAATTACTAATTGTAGATACAAATCCAGTTACATTACCAACAACATTACCTTCATATGTGGTGGCTACAACATTTGCTAAACGGAATCCAGCATTTGTAGTATCAACAGTGGCTGCGTTAGGATCGCCCGGAAGGTTATCAAAGAACTTAAATTTCTTATCAGTTGCGTCTCTAAATATTCCCGCAAGTTTTTGGGTACCATCGTTATAATGTCCAATTAATCCCAGATCAATAGAATCTGAAGGATTGCCGTAACCCAATTGAATTAATGGATCAGTTATAATTAATGTATTTGCATAAAATCCAACTACATTTCCAACAACATTTAAGTTGCCGGTCAACGTCATATTATTGAATGTTACGTTAGATATTGTATCTACATTTTGGCCGATGCTTATAACGCCGGTTGTATTATCGTAATAAACACCTGTACCATTTGATAATGTCGATCTTACACGAGCATTGGTATAATATAGGTTGCCATTAGTCTCAAGTACATTGGCCGTATAAAGGTTATTCCATATATTCGATGTAATCGATTTTGTAGTAACGTTTGAGTTTGATGCAAGAGCTTGAACTGATAGTGCACCACCTGCACCAGATGTAATCCTTGTAGAACCAAGTGTTATTGAGAACCCAGATAGATATAGATCTTTCCATTTTTTATCTGGCGCGCCTAAATCATGCGCTTCATCTGTATCAGGAACAAGATTTGTATTAATAGATGCAAATCTGTCAGTAACATTTGCAAAAACTCTTGTGTTCGTGTAGTATAAATTGTTTAATTCTGCAACATTGGCAGTAGTTAAATCAACTACATTAGCTTTTAATCTTAAATTAGGTTCAACTTGAGCGTTGACTCTTGCATTCGTGTAGTATAAATTATTTAATTCTACAACATTTGCAGTAGTTAACTTTGGATCAACATGCGAGTCAACTCTTGCATTCGTGTAGTATAAATTATTTAATTCTACAACATTTGCAGTAGTTAACTTTGGATTAACATAAGATTCAACTCTTACATTGGTATAATATAGGTTGGTTAGTTCAACAATATTTGCAGTAGTTAAATCAACTACATTGGCTTTTAAAGCTAAATTAGATTCAACTTGAGCATTGACTCTGGCATTGGTATAATATAAGTTTGATCCTTCAGCAAGATTACTTGTTGTAAAATTACTAATTGATAATACTGTATTTGCTACAGTCGCTGTATTAGCATTTGATGCTGAAACAGAAGTTGGAATCCAAGCTGTCCCATTCCAACCCAATGCTTGTCCTGCAGATGGAGGAGTTGTTAATGTATCAACATCTGCAAGAACATTAATACTAGCAAGTGTTAAATTAGAAAATACTCTGGCATTGGTATAGTAAAGATATTGAGGTCTCTCAACTACAGTTATTGTACCTACCATTGAACCATGGATTTGACATATGTAATAATATGTTCCAGGAGCAATACCTGCAGTATCCCAGACTACCGTACCGATTGCAGCACCGTTATTGGTTACACCGGTAGTTACTGCGGATCCTGTGCCAGTTACTGCAGCAGTCTTTATCCAAAACGGGTGACCAGATGCATTAACAGTAAATGTTAAAACAGTGCCAGCTTCAACTGTAATAGCTATATTATTTCCAGAACTGTATCCTGTAAACACATAGGCACTGGAACCAGAAGCAGTTACCCCATATGTTCTATTTGTTAAAGTGGCAAAACTTTCTATAACATTGGCCGTGGTTAAATCTACTACATTGGCTTTTAAAGCTAAATTAGATTCTACTTGTGCATTGACTCTTGCATTGGTATAATATAAATTACCGGCAGTTTCTATAACATTAGCAGTTGTTAAATCTGTAACATTGGCTTTTAATCTTAAATTGGATTCTACTTGCGCATTGACTCTTGCATTTGTGTAATATAAATTACTTGCAGATTCTTGCACATTAGCAGTGGTTAAATCTACTACATTAGCCTTTAATGCTAAATTTCCAGTAATAGCAGAATATACTCTTGCATTGGTAAAGTATAAATTTGTACCTTCTGCTAAATTAGCAGTTGTAAAATTACTTAATGATAATACTGTATTTGCAACATTAGCAGTGATTGAGCTTTGTACAATACCAATAACGGTGTTTGCAATATTAGCAGAGAGTGAGGTTGAAACAACGTTAATAACGGTGTTTGCAATATTAGCATATTCCGCGGAAGGAATATTAACACTGTTTGCTTCCCAAAATGAACCATTCCAGTAAAGAACTTGTCCTATTGCGGGATTATTTGCGTTAACATCCGCAAATACGTTAAGGTTTGCTAAACTTAAATTGGCATATACTCTTGCATTGGTAAAGTATAAACTTGAACCTTCTGTTAAATTAGCAGTTGTAAAATTACTTAATGATAATACTGTATTTGCAACATTTGCAGATGCAGCTGTATTAGCAGAATCAATGGTGCCGGAGAAAGTGGTTGCAGAAATTACGTTAGGTATCCACTTTACTCCATTCCAAACTAATGCATAACCAGTTTGAGGCGCAATCGTTACTGTATCAACGTCAACAAGAGCATCAATACTTGCCAATCTTAAATTAGCGTGAACTCTTGCATTTGAATAATATAAGTTAACTGCACCTTCAGGAATACTATCCGAATTAGGAATAATGTTACCAAGATTAATATTACTTAATGCTAATACGTTAGCTCTAATAGAACCAGTAGTTGCATTGTAAATTAAAGTATTATCAGGAACGCTAATAGCAGCTCTTGCTCTAGCATTTGTAAAGTATAATTTTTGACCTTCTGGAATATCGTCAGAAGTGCCAGAGAATGAAGTCTGTAATCCTGGATTAGAACCAACTAAAATCCAAGCATTACCAGAATACATTAAGAATGCAGAATCGCCCGCTTTTCTTAATTCAATTGCCAAGTTATTTTGAATGTTACTAGATATTACGAACTGTCCGCCACCCGTAGATACTAAGTTAATAACCTTTAATTGACCGTCTACACCTTTAGGTATATCTAAATAATTTCTACCGCCTTGGTCAATACTAACATTAGCAGGAGTAAATTCAACTGTTGCCCCCGCATTACCAGGATTTCCAGTTCTAACTACACCCGGAGTATATTCTAGACCAAGAGTATTTGTTCCATCAATAGATGTCGAAAGTCCAATTATATTACCAGCATTTGTAGGGTGGCTAACGTCAAAGGTATATGCCGAACCCTTGACAAAATACAATCCATCATTAAACGGTCTTAAACCAGTTGTACCAACCCAACTTTCCGGAGCATGATTTAATGTACCTGTTGCATTTGCACCAAGTGACAAATTGATCTTGCCATTTACATGCTGGACATAAATGGTCTTGAAGAATGGAGTACCATTTGCAAATTGTAAACCTCTACCGGAGGCAGATACGCCCTCAGTATACAAATAGATAGTGGAAGGCAGTACCGAGCCATTTGCAATGGCTGTAGTATCGGCAGATACACCGCCGAATAAATCGGTTCTAGTTGTGGTAATACTGACGGTGCCAATCCCTGTTAAGGATTGGACAGGTCCGCCAAAAAAGATATTACCTGATAATGTAGGATCTGTGATTGAAGAAAAGAGTGTTCCTGCTGAAACATTCTTGCTAGAATCATCTTGTACTAATAAGAATAGGTCGTTCTTATTAACTACATTGGCCGATACCAGATCCGATATTTTTACATCTGCCATTACTGTCCCTGTTAGTTAAAACTTAAAATAATATATTTAGATTTTAGCTATTTGGCAATATAGTGTTATCGTTAGCATCACCTTGCAATACACCTGTGGCATTAGCATTAAAGTTCTTTGAACTTGCTACTAATACTTCAACTTTGTTTCTTGTTGCGCCCTGAGTGGTAGTATATGTTTTATATGAAACCCAACCTGGTTGGCTAAACCCGTTTGCTTTATTACCAGCAACACCAACTTCAGTACGGTCAACACCGTATACGTTGGCCTTATTGGTTGTGTTAGGACCACGACCAGAAGCCATTGTAGTGCCACGCCCATTTGTTGTAATCCATTTTGGATCTTCTTGAATAGCAATATTGGCAGCTGCTACATTTGCGCCACGATATGCGGTATCAAGAATAATTGTAGTATTTGAACTAATAGTTTCAATTCTATAGTCCACGTTTGCAATTACCAATGAATACCCCGCTTGAAAGCCATTCGCAGCAGTAACTGCAGCAGTGCTTGTAACAACTGTTGTGCTACCTAAATTAGCGCGTGCTGTTGCGCCAACTTCTCTTCTATCTAATTTTCCCCATGCTGACATTTTGTGTCTCCTATTTTAATTATTTATAATAGCATTTTAGATGCGTATTACTCTTTATCTTTTTTGGTTGTGCCTGGCATTGATTCCATGCGACGAACCGATCCATGGTGAATATATTTCTTACGTCCACCTTCCTTATCAGTCACAACATACTCAGCATAAGGTTGTCCGTTTTTAGTACTAAACTTATCGTTTGATACTGTGTTGCCCGCCTTGCGGTGAGCAGCTAACTTATCTTCAATTTCCATTCTGGTGAATGATTCAATAATCACATCTTCATAATTTTCTGCATATGCTTCTTCAGCAATAGCTACTATTTCCTGTTGAATAGATTCTTCATCTGTTCTAACAATAGATTGAACTGCTCTTAAGAAGTCACCATATGTAGGATTATCAGTAATTTCGATTGTAAAGTCATTATGCTTAACAATAGTTTCTGAAATTCCTTCTTCAACCGATTCTCTTTTAATACCTGCGGCATTAAGAGCAGCCGCTCTGTCGCCATAAGATTTAATATCAGGTGCAGCTTTTTTAATTGCTTTCTTAACTGTAGGCGATGCGCTGCTTTTGTTAACTTGCTTCATTGTAACAGTTCCAGCATTGCCCATAGTTCCTTCTTTAACTGCTTTTTGTTTTTTGCCTGCGCGAAGCATTTCAAAATCTTTAGCAGTTAATTTATCTTTCTCTGGCTCATGTACATCTAATACTTGTTGATTGGGGTGCAGTTTCTTTTCTTCAATTGATTCTGCATCTGCTTCAGCATGTTCATGCATCTTGCCCTTTTTAACTTTAACTGCTTCTGTTTGTACTTTGCGAACACCGTCAGCAAATTGTACTGTGTACCAAGCAATATTGCCATTCTCATCTGGGTCAGCATGTGCTTCTGAAATGCACTCGCCTTCGCCATACAAATCGTGTTCAACGTGTGTTGCACAGAAGTGAGCAGCATCTACTCTGCCTTCTTTGACAGTTGCAGTAATTTTATCTCTACGATTCTTTAAATAAGTATCGCTTTGATCAATTTTTTTATCGTTGTTGATGTCTGCGTCTTCTTTACCAACTGCATCCATTTTTGCTTCTTGAACTGGAGTTGGGTGTGTAATTTGTCTGATTGATTCAAACAATTCATTTGTAATTCTTGTCATTCTAGGTCCTTTAATGAATTCTATTTATTATTTATGGCTAACCGAAATCATTTCTTTTTGCCAGCTAATCTTGATCGCTCTAAACTTCTAATCTTAGGAATCATTCTTACGACGAGTCCTTTTTGTCCTGCTAAAATATTAGATGCTTGTTTTTCAATTCTGTCTTTTTCAGCAGCAGATAATTGTTTTTTATCTCTGCCTTTTAAAAGTTTTCTAATTACCATTTGTCTTGCAGCAACTTTTGATCTACGATTAATAACATCTGTAGATGATGCTCGTCTTAATTTTAATCTGCGAGCTTGTCCGACTGCCGTTTTTCTGGATTTAAATTTTTGCGATTTTTGCATTCTTGCTGTTGCAGAAAGAGCTTCATCTAATCCATTTTCAAATTCGTCATCTGCATATAGATGCTCGATGTCTTCCCATTGTAGTTCTTCCACAATAGAATCTAATTCTTCTTCCGTTATATCGGTACTTAAAAATTCTTGAAAAGTAATCATTTTAGTGTTGCTTTTAGCATCCAAGCATGTTTCTGATGAGCAGTAATTCTATCTTGCAAGAAATTTGCCAAACCTAATTCTGATGCATTGTCTGCATCTCTATAAGAAAGCATTAATGAAGCAAGTACCATGCTGTTTGTGTCCATTAAACTTTTAATCATTTGTAACGCTGGCATTACAGTTTCTTCTTCAGATACAACTGTAAGGTCTAGAAGTTGTTTTAATGATGTAGGTGTATATGCATCAATTTGTCGAATCTGTTCACCTAGCAAATCTATAGATCCATATACTTCTTCATAGATATCACCTAACAAATCGTGATACTGCGAAAAATCAGGTCCCTCTACATTCCAATGAAATGTATGAGCCTTGAAGTACATTGTAAACACATCTGCCAATGTCTTTTGTAAAGATAATTGCAACGATTCCATATTATTCTGCCTGACTAGCTTTCTTCATCATTTTATATGCGGATGACTTTTGTCCTGCAATCTTTGCCTGTGCTGCATGGACTTCTTGTCTATCAGCATCATGATATGTCTTAAATGCTTGATTAGCGGGATCTTGTATAAAGGATTTAAATGATACCATTCCAACTGGTTTGTCTGGATGACCTTGACCAGCAATGGGTTTATCTATGCCATGAAATACATCTTTGTTGTCTGTAAAGTTGACATCTCTCTCACTTGCTTCTTTGAGTTTCATTTTGTTTTCCTCATCTTTATCTTTTTGACTCTGTCTAATTGAAGATAAAGTCTTTGGTTGTTCTTTAGTAGAAGTATCTATCATTTTAGCACGATGCTTAACGTATTTTACTTTGCCTGTTATTGGATCTTTGCTTGGAACATATTCAAAATCTGCAGACGCAACATCTTCTTCTACTCCCCTTGCACCAATAACTGTTACTGTTGAGCCTGGATCATTTGCATATGTGCCATCTCTATGCATATTAAGGTCGGACATGGTTTTCAAATGTGTTTGCATATACAGTAAATCCTTATCTGCAACACCTAATACATTCATTGTATCGTGTGCAATAGCAAACTTCATATTAAAGTCATGAATCATTTGATCATCCGCAAAGCCTTTGGCTTTTGCTTCCTTTTCAATTTCAAGATATTGATCTGTTGCCATAATTGCTTGCAGAACATATTTCTTTGGAAGTTGGACTCTGGTAATTAATTCTTTTAATTGAGCAGATGCACCTGGGCACGTATGAAGAAATGATGTGGTATAACCATCGAATGTAAGTTCCATTCTACTGTTGCTCATCTCAGCCAATTGTTCTTTGGATAGGAACAATGCAGGAATTTGTTTTCCTTCAACATAAGCAGGCTTATATGCGCCGTTGTATTTAATTTTTTCTTTTTCCTGAGGTCCGTCAGAAAATTTCTTGAAGTTTTGTAACTTCGAAGTCTTAGATAATTTGGGGCGTAGATCAACGTGTAGTCCTGTGCCTGCTTTTTCGCCAAATATTTCTTGTATATCTTTTAGCCAGTGTTTAGATGTATCGCCGCTTTTTTGTTGTATCGTAACGTATGAAGATCCTCTGTATACGATCTCGCCCCGTGTTCCGTTAGTTGATTCAACTATATCGCCTAATTTAAAAATCTCGCCTGCTATGTAAGACTCTCTTACTGGCACGCACATTCCTTTATCTTTGCTGAATACTTCACCAACGGGACAAACAATCTTCATTTCAGGAGTCATACCGATGGCATGGTCTGTGCCTTCTGGTGTGCCCCAATCAAATCTATTTGGATTTTCGTAATCTTCTTTAACCGCTTTGATGTGGTTGACAATTTCCTCCGCATGAGGATGTAATGCCTTAGGAAGACCAGATTTAAATTGCTTCATTTCGCCTGCTCTGGCATGAGCACGCATCTTAGTTCCGGACATTCCCTCTACGCCTTCTGCGTCAGGGTCTCTTTGTCCTGCAGAAACTACTTTAATTGATTTAAAATTGTAGTGGCCGTGTTTACCGGCAACATTATTATACTTGTTTAATGTCTTGTGATACTCATCCACACGATCAGAACCAGCAACCATAACCAAATGTTTATATCCTTGACTATGTATTTTAGATGCAGCGTGAAGGAAAGTAGGAGATTCTTTAGAAGCACCTGATACTTTGGTGCCTTCTGGTGCCACGTGTTTTAGATATCCTACCTTGGCCTTGGCGGGAACAGGATCTTTTGATGTACCTTCAGAATGAGATGCAACAATATGTGCAGTAGCATTGTGCTCATCCGCAACAGATTTGACTTTATTAATGAGTTTTTCGTGTCCAACGGTAGGCGGATTGAATCGCCCAAAGGCAAAAGCTGCTGTTTTTTCAGGCGCTTCTGTGATGAATTGTTTAAAGTCCATGTGGTCCATTAGAATATAGTTGATACTTATTATTTATAAAATAAGGATGTTTGGTTTATAGGAGGTATCGGATAAGGATGTTTTGGTTTAGGGGGATTTTTTTTAGGTTTGTGTTTGAACCAGCTCATGTTGCCTCCGTTTTATCCAAAGTTAACCAAAAGTTATAGACAATCTATTGACATGATGTTATTATATGCTATGAGGCTCAGTGATAAGAAGCATTAACAATTCCACTTTCTCAGTGCTTTGTTGATTCTTGAATCAGGGTCTCTAGCAGTCTCTGCAGATGTCAATCGCTTCTTCATTCCACCCATACGAGCACAAAAAGATTTTCTTCTATTAGCTGCTTTGCTTCCTGGCTTTAATTTAGATGGTTTAGTAGTTACGGCCATTTGTAACTTTGAACCGGGATTTTCTCTACGATATGAAGCAACACCCTTAGCATTTAATCCGCCTTCAGGATTCTTACCCTCTTTGCGTTGCCAAGCAGCGACTTCAAATAGGTCTTCATCTGAAATATCTTTAAGGTCTTCCCAAATCACATCCGAATCAACATTGTTTTCTTTTGCAATATCTTCGATCACATCTTCAATTAGATCAAACAGTTCTTCGGCTTCTTCAACTTTAACGCAATCATCTTTGCCGTTTGTTGTACCACTGTAACGATATCCATCCCAGCATGCTTTACCGTCGGCACCCTTGGCTTTGTCTTTTTTGGCTTCTGCCACGGTTTCTGACGCATTTTTAAAGTCTTGTTTGGATGGCGCGCCATCACTTCCAGGTGCACGCATACGTTCTCCGGATCCAGATTTGATTCGTTTGCGTTTTGCGTGAATGTTATCCCATAACCCGGGACGATTGCCTTCGTCAATGGATTGAATTTCTTCTATTAGTTGTTTAAATGTTTTCATTTTAATTTACTTTGTAGCTACATTAATTGCAGGACCTTTGCGTTCTGCATTAGGATCTTCTCTGCGTTTTCTTGCGGCGGCTTTGGCGCGCCCTTCTTTTCCCAAACTATGCGCTTGACTTTGCGGTAAACATTTTGGTTTACCTTCAGTATCATCTTCTCTCGCACAATCTCCTCGTATTTTACCATCAGGTCCAAAACGAACCCATTTGTCTTTAAACCATTTGTTTAAATTTTCATCTACTTGTACGGTAGTATCTGCGATTGTATCTTCATTTTTACTAGAATTTCCCCAATTTGCCGCACCAACTTTGCGGCATTTAACTAACGCTCCGCTAGCATATGCCGAAGGCCAAACGCTATAGCGGCTTTTGACTTTATAATAGCAAGCATCTTTATTTTCATAAAGCAATTCTTCTCTTACTTGTTTAAATGTTTTCATCTTGGTCTCGCTGCAAAATTGGCTGCACTAAATTCTTCTCTATCTACTAGCTTTGTTGGTCTGTTGTTTAATACTGCAACATGACCTTCGGGTTTAACTTTTTTACCATCAATGCTATGATGGAATTTATAATCCGCATTTGACATTGTTTGTACTAAAACATTTTTTGCATTTTGCAAATGTTTATGTATATCCAACGTCTTTTTAAATGAATCTTTATTGGTATCAATATGATCCAACTTTTCATTCATATCCGCAGCTTTGTTTTGTTTGGCTTTATCGGTTTTAACTTTATCAATGCCTTTTTGCAGAGAACTTTGTAGATGTTTCTTATAGCCTTCTACCGATGGCTTTGAGGTGTCTCTCACAGTTGAATTAATATAAGTCTTTAATGATTCATCGTGACCTTCGAGATGATCGTAATTGGGTAAATCATTGTGTGCTTCAACGGCCTTGGCCATGTGAGAATGATATTCTTGTTGAGCATCTGGGGTATAATGTGCAGTCTTAGGATCAAATTTGGTATCAATTACATGAACATCTGGATGTGAATTAAATTTAGAAGTGTCAGTATTATATTCTGCCTTCATGTTCTCAAGTGTATCTCCGCGATATGCTGTGTGAACTGCTACACCAAATTTTGCATCTTTGATCTTTTGGCCTTCTTCACTGCCCTTTTTAGCAGAGTATGTAATTGTGTTAGGCTTAAAATGATAGGATCCGCCAGAATCGGATACATCTTTATCCGACTTATTATACATTACGTCACCTTGAAACACCCCTTCGTTAGGTGTTACTTTAGGCAAGTGGTATAGCGCTGCTTTTAATTTGGCAACAAGTCCAGGTGAATGACCGTGGTTCTTTTCAATATCAGATTCTGTAAAATTTAATTTGGGATTCTTGTTGAATGCAGATTTAGATGCAACAAAGAATCTAGGAAACTCCGGGTGAGTGCCAAACACAATACTAGGCGAGCCATCATACTTTGTGGATAAAGATACCTTTGATCTTTTGCCTAACAAAGCATTGTGTGTTTCGTTTAAAGTATTGAATACGTGCTTAAAGCCTTCTTCCCCTGCATTAATAGGGTGATCTTCTGCGTGTTCGAGGTGTGTTAACTTTTCCTCGTTCGCAGACTCAACTAAGTATGTGCTAAATGATAACATTAGAAACCACTCGCAGGTGTAAAATTATACATTTGGCTCGAATATGCCCCATGCGAATTTGGTTTTGTTGCTATTCGAACTAGCATCGTAGGCTTACCGTCTTTTTCAACCCTATGTATGGACACGGCTGATCCAGATCGATGTATTACAAATCTTGTATCTTTATGTTTTAATATAGCACCCAGTGGCGACTCACTGCCATGTTTAACTACTGCATGGATTTTCTTAAGGTCTTTTCCGTGTCCGGTTGCTTTGATCCAAGTCATACCTTTATCTGATACTAAATTATTATGCAACCATTGTCCTATATGTTGATGGCCCTTTGCCCCCTTTGACATAAGGTGTTCTAATTGTTTTTGTAATTCACGCGCAGTTTCCTCATTATTTTCTTTAAAATCTACATTCATTTTTTTGCCAAGTGCATTAACTACCGGTTTGCCTGTTTTAGGATCCGGATCGGTAACTCTAGCGTGTATAGAATCACCTGTTTTAGATCTAGCTGGCAAATGATCCATTTTAAATTTTTTAAGTATTTTTTCTTTACCTGCTTTGGCAATTTCGTTTGCTTCAGATTTTCGTGTTGCCGGCCCACCTGATAAAAATTCATCTTGTCCGGCAACTCCGGGATTTTTTGCTGTAATATTACCAGAAGTTTTACCGGTAGACTTTGCGGACACTCCTAAATAAGACTGTTCTACGTCTGAATGTGTTAACTCTAAAGTTACATCTGATGGATTTTCTTGACCATCGGTATGAACGCCTTTTGTAAATCTACCAATATCCCCATCTTTGGATGTTCTACCCACACGAGTTATTGTTGCTCCAGGATGATGTTCTTCCACATGCTTAATTACGGCAGCTGCCATTGCTTTACCGTGAGCTGCTCTTATTGCTACTTGATTTTGATCTTGGCCTTTAGTAATTTTATTTAATTCATCATCATGCTGTTTTAATTCTGTTTTATGTTCTTTCGAACCAAATGTTCCTGTTTGGGAATGTCTATGATTTACTAATTCTTTATATAAATGAATCTCAGCAATTTTTCCTGCAGGATCATTATCTAGTTTAGTTGGAGGTTCTCCGCTACTAGGAGTCACCGTCTGCATTTTTTCTTGAATGAATTCTACAGATTCATTCAGCTTATCTTGTTGAACTTCTTTTCCTGCATGCATTAATTCTTCTTTACTTAAATTAGAAGTATGCGGAAAGGCAACAATCTTTGTGATTGCGTCTAAACTTTTATTGTGAAATATTGCGGTTTTGTGTTCCCCGTTTCGAAAAATATGAACGTCTACATCATGTCCATCATCTGTGGAATAACTATGATACGGGGTTAGATTTGAGAAATCATGAGATTCGATAAGCGCACTATACGCCTTGAATGTGATTAATTCTTGCATTTTGAGTCCATTGAAACGAATTATACTTATATTTATATAAATTAAAGTTGCGGAACTCGTAGGAAACCGGCGATTACTGCCGGCTTTAGTATAATTAGATGTTAGTATTCCATGCTTTAATTACAGGATGCAGTACATCATCAGTATAATCCATCTTCATTGTGTTAACAATCGCCAGAATAATCTGAATATTGCCTTTGACATAACCCTTTTTAGAGTTAATACGATCTACGCTAGGACGGAATGGGTTTCGATTGCCCTTTGTGCCCAGTTCCATACTAAAAGGAAGTTTGGTGATAGCACATTTACCTTCGCATGCGTCGAACTTGCTCTGAATATATTGCGGAGTAAGATTAAACGACATCTTACGACCTTTTTTCTCATGAGCAGCAACTCTATTCTTAAGAGCAACGTATTCAGTAATACCGAATTTTTCAGGCGATGCTTTCTTTGCTCTATTCGCAATACGAGTTTTGACTCTAATTGCTGCTTTTTGCTCAGGAGTCAAGCTCTCTTTTTTCTTTTGATAATCCCATTTACCAAATGCTGTAGCAATGGCATCCTCATCTGCAGTAAGTGGTCTGGCATCTAAACGTCTGATCTGATGTAGACGTTTTGCTTCTTTGCGAACTTTGGGATCTTCAAAATTATACATAACCATCCACATTACTTGCGTGATTAGGTTGATTGGAATTGCCGTAATCTACTTTATGAATTAGTTTTTCTGCAATATGTCCGTTCATGCTGTCTTTTGCAATTTGATAAAATTCTTTAGTAGTAATTTCTCGGGTTGATACAATGGTCTCGCCTAAACATTTTTGGTCTAGTTCTTGAGCTTCTTGCATAACTACTGTGTCTTCAGCGTGTTCTGCTGACTCACACTCAATAGCATAGTAATGACGAAATGTAGTAATAGTTTCAACGATGAATAGTGGCATGATATACTTTAAAATTTATTCCGCTTACGCCATGCGGAAACACTTTATCGAATGTGGCTCGAATGGTAGAAGTGTTCGACTCGAGTTAATTAAGCACGAGTGAAAGCATCGCTACCCATAGTAGCATAAGCTGCTGCTACCATTGTGCGGGATGGGGTACCCAAGCGATATGCTGTTTTACCATTCTTAGTAGAATTGGTATAGATTGCGTGACCTTCAGAACGAAGCTCACTGATACGAGGACGAACGCTGCCCTCAGTTGTGCCAGTCAAACCTGCCAATTGGGCGGGTGTGAATTGACGACCAGACAAAAGAACTTTCAATACACGGTCTTTAACCATATAATATCTCCATTAAATAAACAGTCGCTTCAAAATATATCAGTAACGGCGACTTTTCATTACTGTATATAACTATTATACAGCATTTAGCTGTATCTGTCAAGCACTTAGTTAGCCTTTTTGTGGCTTCTTGACCTTGTTCAAATATTCTCTACCAATAAAACCCTGCTCAACTTCATTCAAAGCAGTTACAATTGGCTTATGATGTTTTGCATCAATTTTTGGTGCATATCCTTTGCGCAATTCTCTGGCGCGAGCTGATGCAATTAGCACCAGATCATACCGATTACCTACCATGTTAACTGCATCTTCTGATGTGATTTGATTTGACATTATGCTACCTTTACGATTTCTTTTAAACGATCTGCACAGTATGTTGCCGCGAATGCTTTTGGTTTAACAAAAGGAACCACATTACACATACCCTTAATATACCCAATGGCTTCACCTACAACGCAAGAAGAGCCAAACATTTCATCTGGGTTAATATCTAAATGAACTTCAATTGGTCTATCATCAATTAGTTTTTCCAATTCAAGATATAAATTTGCAATTTTGATTACTTCATTCATCAAACGCATACGAGGTTTGTTTTTACGTTGGTCATAATCTTTTTCGGTTTGAACTTCTCCAAAAATTTTACAACCATGTTTACCATCAATATGAACTACAATTGCCAAAGTATAATCGGCAAACCACATATCATTTTTACGGAAACGTTCTGAATCGCAACCAATATAAATTTTTGTATCTGGACCTTGAGCATCAATATACTCTTTAATTTTTACGAAATCGAATTTCATTTTTATTCCTGGAGCGGGGTAGGAGAATCGAACTCCTCGCTTTAGCTTGGAAGGCTAAGGTATTACCACTATACGAACCCCGCATTTACAATATTACTTCATTTGTTTTGCGCATATCTGCACAAGTATACTCCTGATAACTTGCCTTTAAAATTTCTGGCATCGGAATAATTTCAATCTCCGCATGATATTCTTCTGCAACCATATCCGCAACATCATAAAAACTCATAGTTTTACCTGTGCCCATATTAAAGATTCCAGATCTACTTGATTCTAAAAACTTTAAATGATAATCCACAATAGATTTCACATGAACAAAATCTCTACGATAATTTTCACTATTCTCAAATAATTTAATCTTACCTGTTTCTATGGCTTGTTTCTTAAACTGAGCAAATGGGCTTGCCTGATTGCCTTTATGTTCTTCACCTTCCCAAGCCCATACATTAAAATATCTAAATCCTTGCACAATGGGACTATCATGATGATGTTGTTTTACATATCTTTCAAACAAATACTTTGACCAAGCATAAGGCGTTCTTGGATCCAACGGAGAATTTTCGCAAAACTCTTTATTCAATCCATACACACTTGCAGAACTAGAATACTGTAAATTAACTCCGAATGTTTTACACTCATCGTATAAATCCATGGAGAATTCGTAATTTTGTCTTAGTACTTTATCAATATCTTTTTCGGTTGTTGAACTAATAGCACCAGCATGAATAACCCATTCAAAATCCATAACACCTGGTCTCGGACCATCATCATATTCATACGTTGCAACATCATCACCTCGATCGCGCAAGGCCGTCAATAGTCTAGAACCAATAAATCCTCTATGACCTGTTAGCAATATTTTCATTGTAATATACCTCGCTGTTTACCGCTTTATCATCGATCCAAATATCGTATGCGGGTTTACCTAATTTTAATGTTGTATACTTAACTTGCCAGTTGGCAAATTGTTGTCTTGTAAGAGTTGTCCAATCAATACCAGAGTTACCACCTCTTGCTGTCCAATAATGAATCTCATTTCCCGCATCAAACAGTTTATTAAAATGTGCAATTCGATCCGCAAAAGGTTGAGCACTATGATAATCACCTACAGTATTACTACAAATTGTGCCATCAATATCTACAAGGTATTTCATGTCTGACTATCTCCAGGTGCAACTCTATAATTATCTTCTACCGAATCAGGTGTACTAACTTCAATGATAGTACCTTCTTCCTGACAAACCAATTGATGCGGTAAACATGGAGGATTGTGCCAAGTATCGCCCGATTTAAGATACTTAATTTGTTCTTTGGCTGTTTTGGTATCAATCCATTTGACAAAGAATAACCCGTCAAGTACATACCATGATTCATCTTTTTCAGAATGAAAGTGCATACTAAATTTTGCACCAGAGTTGAACTTCATCAACTTGCCGCAATATTTATCGTTAGTAGCCCAGATTAATTCGTGACCCCAACCTTTTTTAACAAAACCCTCAAGCCTCATTTTATTTCCTTTAGTGTAGGTGCATAATTGCCAACATGCTGTACTGTAATTGACGATGCTTTATTTGCAAATCTGATTGCATCTTCAATACTATTCGTCACCAGATATTGATAAGCTAAGGCGGCTAAGAATGTATCACCTGCCCCACACGCATCAAGAACATCAACTTTTTTGGTTGCGTAATTTGTGTTGACATACTCACTCCGTAACATTGCACCATTGGCACCCAACGTCACAATCATATCCCATGCATACGACTCAGCCGCTTCAAATTCTTTTTCGTTGATTTTAACGTAAGCACCATTAAACGCTTCTAAGTTTCTTTTCTTCGTATCGATAAAAACTGGCCCATTAAAATTGTGAATCAGATTTTGAATGTGTTCGTAAGTTAAAAAGCCTTTATTGTAATCAGACACAACAACAGCATCATAACCTTCCGTATCTACAATTCCATCCCATGGCTCTATCTTTGGCTCATCATCTATTCTAACAATTTGATATCCAGATTTTTCGTCTATGATTCTAGTCTTTGTGATCCTAGGTTCACCATTAATGCCAGCAGACGGATTTGAAATTATGGTTGTGTTACACCCAAGTTTATGCAGATTGCTATGGACATTTCGTGCCATACCAAGTCTGGTTTCTTTTCGTGTTAGTTTGATTATGGGAATTGGGGCTTCTGGACTCAATCTATCGATTGTTCCATATTGATAAACATCTATGCAAGAATCACCGAGCAATAATATTTTGAATTGTTTTTGTTGTTGAATATCCATTTACCAAATCCACAAATCTAATCTCTTTACAATATTGACTTCCCACAATAGGCTTATCTTTATAATCACTACCCTTAACCATTATAGGGGAATACTGTTTACAAAGCATTTCTAATTCTTTAGCTGAATCAAATATATGAACAGCACTAACTGCTCTTAAATTTTGTAACAGATGTTTTCTATCATCTTGATTATTAATAGGTCTACTATTGCCTTTTAATTCTTTAACTCGTCTATCCGAATCAATACAGACTATAAGTTGTTGACCACAACCTCTGGCATAATTAAGTAATTCGATATGTCCTCTATGGACAATATCAAAGGTGCCGTTGACAAGAATATTAATCATATAAAATGGTGCGCTCGGAGGGACTCGAACCCGCGACCAAGGGATTATGAGTCCCCTGCTCTAACCAACTGAGCTACAAGCGCGTTGTTTCTATTAAAAATGGTACCTGAGACCGGAATCGAACCGGTACACCTTGCGGCGAGAGATTTTAAGTCTCTTGTGTCTACCTATTTCACCACTCAGGCGTTTGGTTATCCTCGGTAGTCTACATCTATTTCCGACCAAGTACGCAGCTTATCGAATTTTCTTTGTTTAAACTGAATTACATTATTATAAGAAATAACTTTGTGCGAATCTAACAATTCAATCATTGCGAGAACATCGCCCAATTCTTCTTCAAGATGGTTTGTATTTGTTTTGCTTGGGGTATTTGGATGTGTATCAAACAATCCGAATCGAAATACTTTCGATGTTGCTTGAATTACTTCTGCGCATTCTTCTTGTAAAATCTGAAGAATGGCTGCTTGATCTTTGTTAAGTTCATTCATATTGTCACCTTAAAAATATATTATAACAGAATACGTGTTATATGTCAAGCATATTCGTAATTTACGGTATCCAAATTCTTTCTAAATTCTGTCGCACCGTTTTTCAAATGGAATCGTTTGGCCATTTCAGTAGGTGGGCTTAGTGTAACAAATCTTTTTATACTTGGACGAGTACTTGTTATATGGTCTCTGGCTTTAAAGATAAGTTCGCGACCTGCACCCGGAGTATAACTCCATATGGTGTAGAATATAACGGTATCTGGTTCAGCGGGTTTGAAGAAAAGTTCCTCGCAGGTTGTCGGGATGCTGTCCATATAGGCAACACATACTACTGCTTGCGGTTTTTCATCTTTGAGGAGTATGAGAACTTCCCTATTTTCGGTGATTCGAAAAGCGACGGGAATCTCAGGGCGGACAGGGTCGTCTTCGATTACTCGAAGAATCGGATCATCTAAATTTTGTGGTTTATATATCATAACTAAGTCCCGGTGTCAATTATATTTATACCGGCCATATAGGGTTATTTAACTTTTTCAAACTTTATTTTTGCCGATAAATATAAAAACTATTTTATCTATTATGAATCCATACGAAGAACTTGGCGTTTCAAAAAATGCATCTACCGAAGACATAAGACAACGGTATAGGACGCTTGCGCAATTCCATCATCCTGACAAAGGAGGAGATGAGGAAGTATTCAAACGCATAAAACTTGCATATGAAATTCTAAGCGATTTTATTCGTAGAAAAGAATATGATAAAACAGGAAATATTTTAGAATCTCGTGGCACCAGAGGTGAAGCGCTTGAACGTATTGCTCAAATGCTATTTAGTATTGTTCCAAACTTTAATCCAGAACATGATAATTTAATTGTACTAATGACTAACGAAGTCATAGCTGTCAAAAATGGGGTGATGCAAAATATAGATAGTTGCAATAATCATTTGCAAAAACTCAGTAGGGTTATTGAACGTCTTTCTATTAAGACTGCGGATGAGAATATCATATTGCAGTTCCTAGAAAAGCATGTGGAAATTCGCAAACAAGAGAATCTAGAATTAAAAAGAAGACTAGAAGTCTGCGATGTTGTTATCGAAATACTAAAAGATTACGAATACGGGCTAATTAGCTTGCCCGATATGTAATGGCGGAGAGTGTGGGAATCGAACCCACTCACCGGTATAAGCCGATGACAGATTAGCAATCTGCTGCATTACCATCCTGCCCACTCTCCTATATGGCGGAAACGGTGAGATTCGAACTCACGGATCCTTTCGAATCGCTAGTTTTCAAGACTAGAGCCATAGACCACTCGACCACATTTCCTAAATTCTTTTTTCTTCTACTTGTCGTAACGAATCTTTTCGGATTAGAAATTTTCTGCTATTCTCGATACGCCTAACGTGCAAATACTCTACTCCATCAATCAATTGTACATTCTTTAAATTGTCACAATAAAACTTTTCAGTCTTATTGAATTGATTTTCAAATATAACTACTTTCATATTTGCTCCTTTAAATGGCCGGACCGGAGAGATTCGAACTCCCAACCTCAAGTTTCGAAGACTTGCTTTCTATCCAATTGAATTACGGTCCGTTTGGCAGAGGGTACAAGAATCGAACTTGTGATCTCGGAATCAAAATCCGATGTTATGCCATTTAACTAACCCCCAATATTATTCTTCTTCAATAACAGCAAGAACATCTTCTTCATTAATAATGCCTAAGAATTCTTCACCATTTTTGAATGGTTTTACTTTGCTCCATGACAAGTAAATTTTATCGCCTGCTTTTACTTCTTGAACATCTGGCCCTACAGAAACAACAATACTAATTCTAGTATCATTAGATGCAAGTGCACCTTGTAGGATAATGCCACTTTCAGTTTCTTCAGGAAGTTTTTCTTCGCGAATAACAATACGATCATGCAATGGAATAAAGTTCATAATTTTCTTTCTAAAAAATAAAGTGGTCCGGCGACCAGGAATCGAACCTGGATTGATAGCTTAGAAGGCTACTGTTCTATCCATTGAACTACCGCCAGATGTTTTGGTGCCGACTATCGGATTCGAACTGATGACCTATCGCTTACAAGGCGATTGCACTACCACTGTGCTAAGTCGGCAAAATTTATTATAACATACTAGACATCATATGTCAAGCATTATTTGGCATCCCCCAAGAGACTCGAACTCTTACTAACGGTTTTGGAGACCGTGGTGCTGCCATTACACTAGGGAGAAATAATTTGGTACGCGGTGACGGGTTCGAACCGCCGACATTCTGCGTGTAAGGCAGACGCTCTACCAACTGAGCTAACCGCGCATTGGTGGTGATAGTAAGAATCGAACTTACACTGAACAGCGTATGAAGCTGGTGCACTACCGTTATGCTATATCACCGGAAGATTGGGAGTGAGAGTCGAACTCACATTACGCGGCTTATACATCCCCGTTTCTAACCAATTGAAATATCCCAATCTAATCTGGGCAGAAGTATGGGAATCGAACCCATATTAACGGAATCACAATCCGTGGTGTTAACCGTTACACTAACAACTGCATATTACCATATAGAAACACTCTTGTTTGGATTCGAACCTTGTTCTAGTATTGTCTATCTGCGCTTCCCACAGTGCTGACAAGAGTGCTTTTATATGGTACGAGTAGGGGGATTCGAACCCACGACCAATAGATTAAAAGTCTACTGCTCTACCAACTGAGCTATACTCGCATTATGTTGCCTTCGCAAAGCTTTGTTGCTTTTACGATGGACTCCCGCTTTGCGTTGTAAAGCCAAAACAACGAAACGGTTACGTTGCTTGACGATTATCTTGTGTTTCATAACTGCTCCTTGTTAAAAATTAAAAATGGTGGAGATGATTGGGATCGAACCAATTGTGACGTGAGTCGGAAGATTTACAGTCTCCTGCCATACCATTACGGCGGCATCTCCAAATTTGGCTGGCCAACCTGGGCTCGAACCAGGGACATTTTGATTAACAGTCAAACGCTCTACCAACTGAGCTATAGGCCAATAAAAACTATGGTCTCGGTAGGAAGAATCGAACTTCCGTCTCATGGTCCCAAACCACGAATTCTACCATTAAACTACACCGAGTTAAAAATTGGTGGAGGAGACAGGGATCGAACCTGCGACCTATTGCTTGCAAAGCAACCGCTCTCCCAACTGAGCTACACCCCCATATTGAAACACTCTCGTTCTCCATACCTTCTTGGGGATCAATCAAGGTCTTACTTCTTAGAACCTGCGTCCAGTTTAGAATGTTTCAATATGGTGCCTAAGGAGAGACTCGAACTCTCAAAATTTGGCTTCTAAGACCAACACGTATACCAATTCCGTCACCTAGGCAAATGCTCTGCGTCCTCCGGCGGTAATTATAGTACAAAAAAATATGACGCTATCATATTCCCCATGCGTACCTTCCACCCGCTCCCCGACAAGGACCGCTCTCGTGCTGCCAACGGCCTTTAGGTAAAAAGACTACCACCCTTGAGTGACGAACTCACTTCGCTTCGTATGGGTCATACTAGCCAGACGTTACTCCGGCGGGTTCTAAAATGGTTGGTCCCACTTTGAGGTGCCATTTAACTTAGACTCTCTTTATGCATTTATAGACTAAGACCATAACTTGGCGGTCTGTAGGGAATTCGAATCCCTGCTACAAGCGTGACAGGCTCGCGTGCTTACCGCTAACACTAACAGACCAAAAACTTTTTAATTGGGGGACTACGCATATCTCACAAGACCGTCTCTTGTGCCTTCTGCCTCAACATTACAGGCCCACATACTCCAGCGTGACCACCGTATCAACCTTGCGGCTTCGTTTCCATCTTTCGTGTAATATAAAAGCTCTAGTCCGTCGACTTGAACACTTGTTATATTACCTACTGGTGAGGGTAACCCCAATTAATTAACTTAATTATAACATCTTAACACACTTGTGTCAAGCATTATTTTTGGAACCTAGAGTCAGATTCGAACTGACGATCTTACGGATTTGCAATCCGTTGCATTTGACCACTCTGCCATCTAGGCGTACCATTATTTTATACACTTGGTAATGCACAAAATAATGGCGTCCCGTACCAGATTCGAACTGGTGTAGTCACCGTGAAAGGGTGGTGTCCTAGGCCTCTAGACGAACGGGACAAAATTGGTATCCAGTAGAGGTAACGCTCCTCTGTCTCTGGCTTATCAAGCCATTGCTCTACTATTGAGCTAACCGGATACAATAATATCATGCGCAAATTTTAAAAGAACTTAGCTTAAATAACGATCTATTTAAACTTATTATAACATCTTTTAGTATCCTTGTCAAATGTAAGGGTACTAAAGCATACTACAAAAGAAAAACCCTCGGACTGTAGAAGTGCCGAGGGTTCTAAGATAAACTTGTATGAAATTTAAATTCTAACCCTGAAGCACACTCCATGAATTTTTGTCTGCAACGCGCTCTGACGTTCCAATATAAGAAGTCGGTTCTTGATGCTGACAGAAAAGGTTAAATTTATTGTTCATAAAAATATTTATACATCTCGGCACCGTCTTACTGGTGCTTTTAAAAATTAAATTGGCGCGTCTTCCAACTCAGCCAACTGTTTCAATTCTTCAAGTTCCAAGTCATCCTCGACAACTTTTGCCTTGACTACTTTAGGTGCTGCTACTTTCGCAGGAGCAACTGTCTTTGCCTTTACAGGTGCTGCTTTAGCTTTTGCCTTAACTGGCTTGCTAATAACTGTACCTTGTTTCTTGCCCATTGTCTCGATGATGAGACCAGACCATTGTTCAAAGACACCGCCTGTATCAAGAAGATACTGACATGCTTCGGACTTTGTCATGCCTCTTGGCAACTCAATCAACTCCAAAGGAGAGTGACCACCTTTAGACAAGAGTTTGTATCGAGATACCATGTCATTGGCAAAACGAACTTTAGTGATACCGTACTGTGTAGAAACGCCGGCTACTGTGAATGTACTCATAATATAGATCCTTCAAAAAAATGTAAAAATTAACAACTTCACAATTCATATTATATAGCCTTTCGGCTGGCCTGTCAAGCATTTTGGATAAATTCTTTAACTTTATTTGCATGCTTGCAAGTTCTACGGAATTGAAATCCTACACAACTACAGGAAACAATACCGTTATCTGAAACGACATTATATACATGCCCTTTCGATTTTGATTTAATCCTGAATATACGAGTTTCTACTCGATTATCTGGAAAATCAAATCCAACAATAAATCGCTTATTAATATGGGATGTAGGATATTCTGGATTACCTGTATATACAGAGACATAATCATTATCTAACCATTTAGGATTATTAACGACTTTACCTTTGAATATATTATCCTGATATTCTTCACCCAATATATTCGATTTCCACCGAGTTTGAATCTCGACTTCTGCACCGATTGAAAAGTTCTTTATCATATGCTTATTATAACAGAAAAAAGAACCCGAGTCAAATGCTCGGGTTCTACGGTGTTGTTCTAGGACAACGGTTAATTTTGCTTAAAAATTAAGCATTTTCCTCTTTTTCTATAACGCCTTCTGATTCGAAAAAGTCCAACGTGTCATCTACGCCTTTGTTGTGTCCCCATTTGTAACAGGCAAAACAAGCTGCTAACATTAGAGAAATTTGAATTAGGTCATATAACGAAAATGTAATACTTTCCATACCGTGCTCCTTTTAATTATTCTTTTAACGACTCCTCTGTGAACCAATCTGCGTGCTTCTGCCTTAGATTTTTAAATTGGTCATGTTCCACTAAAAATTTTGCAACAAGACTATTTTCCAAACCATAGGCTTCTATTTCCCAAGGTTGGTCCCAGTAGGATGTATCATCATCATATTTTTCACCAAACCATAATGTTATATACTTATCTTTTTTAAACTTATCTTTAGCTTCGCCCTTGGCATGTTGCTTCACATGAACCATCTCATGTGCCAGGACCTTGAACATATTAATCTTTTTTCGTGTCCTTAAAAGTTCAATGTTAAATTCTCTTGGATTGCCGGCTGGATCAATTTCGTAATCACAAAAGCCGCCGGCGTCTAGCTTGTCACGTACAATAATTTTAATAGATAAGTGTTTGGTCAATTGTGGGGACATTAAATTTTTGGCAAATGAATCGGCAGCTAACTTTAGTAAATACACTAACATTCTATCTCTTGCATTTCTAACGGAAACCTTCATTTTATTGTCCTCCACTTTTATTTATAACGCTTTAGTCGGTGAAGTGATTCGGTTCCTCACCATATAGTTTAGATAAATTCTCGCCGTAAACTTCACTCTCAGATTTCAATATACTATCTGTAGATGATCTAGGTCCGTTTTCAATGACTTCTTGCAGAAACCCTGGCTTATTTGTTTCAATAAGTGTTTCGGGATTTGTTTTAGTTTGCATTAGTTTCTCCTGTTGAGTTACAAATAATATTTAGCCTATTATCGTTTTGGATAAAATGATTTGTTCACCAGACATTTTCCATTCCAAAGTATCGCCTTCTACCCATTGAACTTGTTTAAGAAGATCCTCGGGCAATTCAATAATAAATTCGCCAGGTTGATCTGGATCATCTTGTACAATGGTGTGCCAAACCTTATCATTCATTTTAGCACTTTTCTAATTCGTTTGCTTCTTTAAGCAATGTAGTTACTTCGTCTAGATTAGAACATAAGATTTTTACGTTTGTCCAATCATCGTCAAGCCCTCTTCCGCTGACTTCAACCATATATCCGTTGTCATATAAATTGATAGTTATTGAATCGTTAACTTTTGATAGTTTGTCGCTAATTTTTTTAACTTGTTTCTTTGTCATTTTATTTCCTTTAAGTCCAAAGTGCGTGTCTAATTTTAATGAGGCGAATCAACATTGCTTCATCCTCTGCCATATATTCTGCTTCAATTTTATGTGACAAATCTAAAGCAGTCATACATTCTTTTCGTTCTTCTTCTGTTTCATTTTCGTGACCCCATAGATCACCTCCAGCTTTTTGCCTACGTTTTTCGCAATATGCAGACCATCCGCTTGCTTCATGGGCATCTGGTCTTTTAGGGTATACTGTAGTCCACCACAAGTAAAGTTCTTTAATTTCTTTTGCAGAAGATGCTTGACTTGTGTCTTCCACTTTACCATTTTCATCTTCATGGGTAAGTGTTGCCGCCCAATCAAGATGATCTAAACCAGCTTGAGGACTACGCCATGTTCTCCAACGGAACCAACCTTTGGCATAGAATGGGGGATTATATTTTTTAGTTGCTTCGTCATCCCATGCAATATGCAACCAAGCTGTTTCTACCTCAACAAACTCCACAAGCTCATTGAATAAGCAAGGCAAAAAGCGATTACCCACGTCTTGCCACTGACCAGGTTTGATGTCTCTGGGATGTGCAGTAAGACTGTTAGTGCGAGTAACCCAACGATTGTTAATGTAATATTTTGCATTGTATAATGTATCCATCGGTAACCGAATAAAGGTTTGGATTTTATCAAGACCTTCTTCTACAATCCAATAACGAATTGGATGTTTTTCTTTTGCGTCTTTTTCCCAGTTATGCCAACCAGAACTAGTTGCAGACGTAGGCTTAATGCTACCTCGAATCCAATTCGCAATGTTTGTGTTTGACCAATATTGTTTCATTTTTATAACTTTATAGATGAGAAATCTCTAGACCGTTTATTAAACGCATCTCCTATATTATAATTGCTTTTTTGTGGTTTGTCAACTCTATCGATATCCAAATTGGCATCTGTTAGTCCTTTTTGAGCAGACTGTTCCAAATCATATAATTTCATCTTAGATCTATCAACACCAATCATAAATCGTTTATTAGCTGTCGGGTCATTATATCGATTCTTCAATTGCTTAACCATAATCTGATTTGTTTGTTCAAGTTCCTCAGTCGAAATCAAAGCAAACATAAAGTCAACTGTTGCAGGCAAACCAAAAGATTCAGATGTATCTGTTAGTTCAACATCTGTATTTCCATACCCACTTCGAGTTGTCTGTGTAGCTGATAGAATCGGAAGATCTTCTTCAACCGCCAAACCACGAAGTTCTTCTGCAATAGACTTAATCAAAGTATAAGAATTAATATTTGAACCAGATTTGAATCTTGAACTCGAACAAATATTCAAGTAGTCAATAATAATCATTGCAGGTTTAAATTGTTTCTTTAGTTGCAATTCATTTAACAAAGCCTTAAAGTGTCCAGTATGTGCGCCAGCAGTAGGATATTCTTTAATGATTAATCTGCCTTCAGTCTTGTTTCTAATCTTTTCAATTCGATTGTCAAATATAGACTTCGGCAAATCTTTCAATTGATCCAAAGTAATATTCATTAAGTTCGCATCAATACGTTCCGCAATTCTTTCTTCAGCCATCTCAAGAGTAATATACAAAACATTCTTACCTTGAGCCAAAGTCGATGCTGCTACGTGACACATGAACAAAGACTTACCAACACCTGTACCTGCAAGAACAACATTCAATGTCTTATTAGGCAACCCGCCATTTGTGATCTTGTTAAAATACTCAAGATCAAAGGGTGTTCTTGATTCTACCCTATGATAAAATTCATATCGACTATCTGCATTCTCAATATAATCATGTCCAACATTGTTGTCAAAACAAACACCAAGTGCATCCTGCAATAATTGAGGAATACCATCTTGAGTCTTGGCCGCATCTCTACCATCAATGATTGCAATTGAATTTAAAATTGCGTTATAAATTGCTTTGTCTTTACAGAACTTTTCAGTCTCTTTGTAGAGCCAATCTTTATTGTGTTCTGTAGGGTTTAGCTCTTGAATGATACCTGCAACTTCTTTGTACTGTTCTTCATTTAAAGTTTTATCATTTTGAAGTGCAACAATCAAAGCATCTTTGTTCGGAGGTGTATTATACTCATCTATAAACGCTTTGACTCTATCAAAAATTAATCGATCACTATTTTCTAAAAAATAATCCCGCTTTAAGAAAGGGATTACTTTTCTCATATACGCATCATCTGTTACCAGGTTTTGCAGAATCACCTGTTCGATTTTCGAATTCATTAATTGCCTTTGCTAATATATCGTTAATTATGTCTGCTACCACGCCGTTGAACTCTGCAGAATTTAAATCTTCTTCTGTTTTTCCTTTTGGTCTTTGGACAAAGTTGAAGTCAAGTGCAACGGTTCCGTCGTCAGATTTATCATCCATCTCGACGGAATTAATACTGATGATTGTTCCGGTATAATTACCTTCCAGAAGTTTGAAACCCCATAGATCACCTTTTTCATTTTTAATTGCCCACGGTTCATACTTCACTGGCATTTGTAAATTCCTCATCCAAATCAATGTTACTAAAGCTAGCACCTAACATCTCGCCACCTGCGATACGATACTTGTTCTCAATAAAAGTTCTGAAGTCTTGCGATGTAATAATTGGTAACCAAAACTCTTTAGTGTATGTGTCTTTAAGTCTAAGCTTCTTGTCCGATACTACACCGGTCTCTTTATTGACCGAAGAATACCAACCATTAGATGGCTTAATAACAAACCCACCTTCAAGTGCTACATCCAATAGACCAGACCATTTGCTAATACCACCTTCGAATGTAACTTCAACTGGAATCTTAGACTTCTCACGAACAAACCTAGACTTCTCAACATTGATAATAAAGTTATATCCAATAACTTCTGTACCTTCTTTTTCTTGTTGACGACCAATAATAAAGATTTGATCTGCAGAATAATAAATGCCTGTACCGCCTGAAACAATTTGTTTAGGGAACAAACCAATTTCAGAATAAGTATGATTAACAACAACCATTGGAATATCTTTAATAGTCAAGTGAGGTGTAATCATTCTGAATAAAGACTTCATCTGTTTAGCGCGAGTCATATCTGCAACAGACTTGCCTTCAAGTGCATCATCAACTTCTTTCTTTGAAGCTAGATTACCTACTGAATCAACTACAATTATAACATGATCGCCACGCTCTACATTGTTAATTTGGCTCATCACATCAAATTTAAGTTGTTCAATGTCAGTAATAGGAGTGTGCAAAACACGCCCAGGATCAATTCCAAAGTTGTCAAAGTAGGATTGAGGTGAACCAAATTCTGAATCATAGAATAAAACGACAGCATCCTCATACTTATCCAAATAGGCTTTGGCAAGCAATAACGAGAATGCTGTTTTAAAATGTTTAGATGGACCTGCAAATACTGTGAGACCCGGAGTCAACCCGCCCTCAAGACTTCCAGACATCGCGACGTTAACCATAGGAACAGAGGTTTGAATCATATCCTTCTTTGCAAAGAATTTGGATTTGCTCAAAGTTTCTGTTTCTTTGATTGTCGAATTTTTCTTTAATTTTTCAAGTAACGACATAATAACTCCTTAAGTAATTTCAATATTATAATATAACCATGACAAAAAGTCAATAGTTAGTTGCACCAACTTTGTTTGGCATCTCCGTAATATTCACGGGCGAATCCGTTTTTAATTAATTCTGCTCTTAGGCTTACACCGTTTAGAATTAGATCACCTAAAACACGTCCACCGAATTTATCCCAACCATATAACATGACTTGATGTTTTTGTGTGGAATTTATTGCATTTTTGGTAAACACACTAGCAGCTTCTCCGCGTTGTTTTTCCAAATCGCATTGTCCTCTAAATCCCTTTTCGGGAGTATCTACTCCAAATACTCGAACGGCAATTTCTGGTTTGATGGGTGCAGGCAAATACGGTGCAGCAATAACTACAGTATCTCCGTCTGTCACTCTTATAATGTTAGCATCATATAATACTCCTTTTGGAGTCTTTTGAGCATAACTTGTAGATGCACATAATAGAAATGCAAGTGTTAATAATAATTTTTTCATGCGAATAATCCTTCCAATGTTGCTTGTGGCTTTGCAGACCAACCCACACCATTCAATATTGTTGTTAACGGTTCAAGAAATGATTTCTCAAACATTGTGTCATAATCTACATACTGCTTCAAATTGAACTCTTCAGGAATCACATTGATAAAAGCAATACAATTTTCTTTAATCAAGTTTGGTTCTTTTAAGTAAATGAATTTGATCTTATCGCCTTCACTTATAAGTTCATACTTTTTATCTATTTGCTTTTCTTTTAAATAGAAGTTATACAGCAAGGCTCCCCGAACGTGCATTGGAGTAGCTGGTTTATAAATAGATGATCTATCTGTATATTTATCGACTCCATTTACACCTCTAGGGAATGCGATTAATTCTGGTTCTAATTTACGATACTTAGTTTCAAACTCTCGAATGTAATCTTGTAGCTCTTGTTCTGTTCCGGTCAATGCCAATTTAACTGCCTGCTTCAACGCGTCTCGTACAGGTTCGGGAGTAGATGATCTAACAATCTCCAATCCCATAACCTTTAGCTTTGGTTCCTTATATTGAACACCCTCATTGTTATAAACATTTAAAGCATATCGTTTCTTAGCAACCCAAATGCCTCGATCTGCAATAACCTCACGCTTAAAATAAATCTTTGTCTCAAAGGCATTAGTATATTCTGCAAGCATATCGCATGACTTGTTAATTGCCTTTTCAATCTTCTCATTACAAATCTTATCGAGAATCTCTACGATCTTTTCTTTTGGTTGATCTTTGTAGAACTTTTGAACCAATGGGTCAAGTGTAATATAACACGCATCTGTATCTGAATAGAATGAATAAATGTGATCTTTTGTGTCACACACTTTGTTCAAATACTCATTCAATGCTGCACCCACAGTCTGAATAATATACTGTCCGGTCAACGTAATACCTTCAGCAATATTTGAATCATAGAATCTAAAAAACTCATTGCCCCATGCACCAAACAAAGAGTTTAATTGAATCTTACGAGCCATCTGAAAGTTGTTATATTTTGCAATCTCTTTTTGCCACTTCTTATCTTTTGATTCTTCATACTTAGATTGAGCGACCAACATCAACTTCTTATACTTTTGTCGATCGTCAAATAACTTCTGAACAATCTCGGGAAACAATCCTTGCTTCTCTCTGGTATAGCAAAAGCCATTTGCAGACATACAATAGTTGTTATCTTTTAGATCATCTAGATTGATAGATTGTTTTAACAATGAATTTACATCTGCATTTTTTGTTGCTTTTCTAATTTGTGTTTCTGGCGACAAATTATACTGCATAATAATACTAGGATACAGACTTGTTGCATCAAAAGAAACCACCCAATCATATTTGCCTGGTCGTGGTTCTTGAACAAATGCCCCGACAATTTGTCTACCGGGCAAACCTTCTCGCTGATGCACAACAATGTTTTGTTTCCACAAATGATTCCATAAGATACAGTCCCAAGTTCTTACAGCTGAGAATACATCAACATAATTACATTTCGCATCATATGCCATTGTAAGAATCAATTCAATCAACTTCATCTTGTCTTCAAGCTGGTCAACAAGTTCTACGTCAACTACGTTATACTCGACAAACTTTTGCCAATCATTTTTATAGAAGTCTCGGAACGAAGTATATTCGTCATACGATAATTTCTCTTTGCCAAGTTCTACTTTGGCAATGTGATCCAACTTATATGATTCTTGAGCACTGTAGGTAAACTTCTTATACAGATCAAGATAGTCTAGAATGGCTACACCAAGAATATCATAAATAAGTTCTGTGCGACTCATGCGGGTAAATTCTTTTGGATTTACCACACCCCAAGGTGATAGCTTTTTAACAGCATCATCTCCAAGAATACGTGCCATTCTAGAACACAAATATGGAATATCAAAGAATTCAATGTTCCATCCTGTAAGAATGTTAGGGCAATTCTCTTGGAAATAAATTAAGAACTTCTGAAATAGATCATACTCATCTCTACATTGAATATAGGTATGATTGTCTTTTGTTACTTTAAATTGTTTCGATCCAAATGTCACAAGCTCTTTAGTACTTGCATCTTGAATCGTAATCAATAACAATTCTTCTTTTGGATCTCTGACATTGGGGAATCCAAGTTCTGCAGAGGTCTCAATATCAAGAGACCAAATTTTAATCTGCGAAATATCGAATTCTACTTCGTCGGGAAACGTCTTTGTGATATACTGATATGCGTAATTTGTGTTGCCAAAGATGGGATAATTTTCTACTTCTTTATATCTTTTGACATAATCTTTGGCATCGTTTATATCTGCGAATTCTATTTCTTCAAGATTATCTCCGAATAACGACTTATAGTATGATTCTTTCTGTGACTTTGTAAATAAGCTTGGTTTGAATTCGATCTTTTCCTGAACGGTTTTGCCGTTATTTACGCCCCTGACCAGAATACGATTACCATACTGATTCACGTTAGTGTAGAACTTCATTAAAAACCTTTTAGACACAATAAATAATTATATCATTATATATGAAAAGTGCTTATTTGTCAATAGGTTATGTAATAAAGATGACCAAATCTTTATATTTGATTAGATATAAATATATGAATACGCATATATTAGTAGGATAATCAAATGGAATTTACAGCTGGATTTACGTTAGTTGGTGGTGGGACTTTTGTTGCGCCTCCACCGCCTCCCCCTGATCCATATCTATGGGCATGGGGCGACAATGACTTTGGTCGATTGGGATTAGGTAATACTACAGATTATTCAAGTCCAAAACAAGTTGGTGCACTAACTACTTGGTCAAGTATTTCCGGTGGTGAATTGCACAGCGCGGCCATTAAAACAGATGGTACAATATGGTCTTGGGGCAAAAATGAGTACGGCCAACTGGGCCTAGGCAATACTACAAATATATCTAGTCCAGTACAAGTTGGAGCCCTAACTACTTGGTTAAATATTGCTGCGGGTGAGGAACACGCCCTGGCCGTTAAAACAGATGGTACCTTGTGGTCATGGGGTAGAGCTTCGAACGGTAGATTGGGTCTAGGCAATACTATAAATAGATCTAGTCCAGTACAAGTTGGTGCATTAACTACTTGGTCAAGTATTAGTGCGGGCGGTGGTCACAGCTTAGCTGTCAAAACAGATGGTACCATGTGGTCTTGGGGAAGCGGTGGCCAAGGCAAATTAGGATTAGGGGACACTACGGCTAGATCTAGTCCAGTACAGGTTGGTGCGTTAAACACTTGGTCAAGTGTTGCTGGAGGCAATTATCACAGTTTAGCAATTAAAACAGATGGTACCATGTGGTCATGGGGGTACAATTTCACTTATGGCCTGCTAGGGTTAGGAGATACTAACGATAGATCTAGTCCAGTACAGATTGGAGCTTTAACTACCTGGTCAAGTATTTCTGCAGGTTATTTTCATAGCATGGCAGTCAAAACAGATGGTACCATGTGGGCATGGGGTTTCAATAGCGGTCGATTAGGTGTAGGCGATACTGCAAACAGATCAAGTCCAGTACAGGTTGGAGCATTAACTACTTGGTTAAATGTTAGTGCAGGTAGGTATCACAGCTTGGCCATTAAAACAGATGGTACATTATGGTCGTGGGGGGAGAATAATGGCGGCATTTTGGGATTAGGGGACACTACGGCTAGATCTAGTCCAGTACAGGTTGGTGCGTTAAACACTTGGGCAAGTGTTGCTGCAGGCCATATACACAGCATGGCAATCGGTTAAAGTATCAAATTAAAAGTAAAACAAAATAGGAGAAAAAATGTTCAACAAAAAGGTAGCCGCATTGGCACTTTTTGTTATGATGTTTGGTAGCACTTTAGCACAAACGACAAGTGGAACCTCTAGCACAACTGGGGGAACAACGACAGGGACTACAAGTCTTATCAATCAAGGCACATACGATAGTAAATCATTAGTAGATACTAATAGTACTTCTAATAGTGTCAGTACAGTTAACAGTAATAGCAATGCTACAAGTACAAGCACTGCTACAAGCAATTCAACTGTTAACAGTACCTCGGTAAATACTAACAATAATAATAGTGCAAGTACCAGCACAAATGTTAATACCAACAACAATATTAACAGCGGTACTCAGACGTTAAATAATAACAACGTCAATTCTGGCACAATGACGTACAATAATAACAACGTCAATTCTGGCACAATGACAAACATTAATCAGAATACATCAACATCTACAAGTAACAATACTAACGTTAATACTAATCACAATATTAATAGCGGTACTCAGACGTTTAATAATAACAATGTCAGTACCAGCACTTCAACCAATACCAATATTAATAAAAATGAAAATAGCGGTACAATGACGTACAATAACAACAATGTTAGTACATCTACAAATAACAACGTAAATACTTCTACAAATAATAATGTAAATACTGGAGATATGACTAATCGCAATATTAGTACATCTACATCGCAAAGTGTTAATACAAATAATAATGTTAACCAAAATGCAAACATTAATCAGAACATAAATTCTGGCGAAGTAACTAACATTAATAAAAACGAAACTCTTATTACACAAAGAGTAATTCAACCTCCACCCACAGCAGTTGCACCTTCAATGATGAGTGGGGGAAACAATGATCTATGTAGTACTGGATCATCTGGCTCAGTACAAACACAAGTATTTGGTGTTTCATCTGGAGGCACAATACGAGATCTAAATTGTGAAAGATTAAAACTTTCTAAAACTCTGTATGACATGGGCATGAAGGTTGCGGCAGTTAGCACTATGTGTCAAGATTATCGTGTATTTAAAGCAATGATGGATGCCGGAACACCTTGTCCAATTGATGGCAAGATTGGTGAACAGGCTAAACTTGCATGGGAAGAGAACAAAGATAAAATCCCAACACCACCAAAAGAAGACAAATATGAAACTGCTAAAAACATTGGCTTCGGCTCTTTGCTTGGCGTTATCGTTCACGCCGCTTTTAAGTAAAGCACAAACAGTAGAGCCCGGGCAAGTCTACACTACCGGGAATATTGTACAAGATACTCCCTATGGTGGACCTACCCCTTGGGTTGGCGGTGTTTATCAAGACAATCTAACTTGTTGGGGACAACAAGGCGATACAGGATACTGTGGACCGAATGCTATCGTGCGTCCAGGCGGTAACATTAACTTCTCTTATGGTTCAACATATCTGTATCAACAACAACATATTTCAACGTTGTTACCTTCTGCTACGGGACTTCAAGTCAATGGATATAACTTTGGATTCACAGCAAAGAATGGTAATGGTTGGGATGATGGCCGTGTAGACCAACTGACAGCACTTGTTCGCTTTTGGGATAACACAGGCGGCAGAGGTGCTAACAATTTATTATACGGAGATGTTTACGATTTAACTCGTAAATATAATTGGACTACATTTGATTACTCCAAAACATTTACGACACCTCTTGCAGTACCTTCTATCGGACAAGTACAATACGGATTTATTGGTAGAGACAATAATTTTTGGGCAGGCCCATATGGCCCAGAATTATACAATGTAAATTTCAGCTTAAAATATTCTGTAGACCCATGTGCAAGTAATCCATTATACAGCCCAACTTGTTCTGGATATTTAGATGCATTAGCAAAATTAATACCCAAGACTGCAGCATCTCCTTTAGAAACAGCATCACCTCCCCCTCCTTTTGAAACAGTTGCAATTGCACCAGGTGCTCCTCCCCCTCCTGGATCACCTCCGCCACCAGGCGCACCGCCGGTTCAAGAATCACCGCAACAACCTCAACCGGGACAAAATCCACCCGGGCCAGCAGCGGCTGGACCAGCACCACAGCAAGCTGCGTCACAACCTGCTGCCAACAATCAACAACCAAGAGCAGGAGAAGTAGCAGATTCTGGAGGTGGAAAAAGTTCATCACCTGTTTCTCTATCATCAGTTCTTAGTATGATTAGTTCTAATCAAGATAAAACAGCATCATTAGAAAAATCAGTAGTACAATCTGCAGATGCTCAGGCATTTTCTGCAGGGGAGACTGCAAAACAACAAGCAGAGAAAGTTGCAGGAGATGCGCAATCGCAAAGTCTCGGTGGCGGTGCAGGATCATCTACCGGCGGCCAAACGGCAGGAACACAATCTTCATTTACACAAACACAAAGTTCGATGGCGGCTTTGCAAGGAAATCAGCAATCAAGCAATGCATCCAATTCTGCAAGAATACAACAATCTATTAATACCAGTGTTAGTTCACAATCAAGCGAAGTAAATTTTGCCGGAGCAACTACTCAACAGAATAGTTATCAAAATACTACAAGGCAAGAAGTTAATGTAGCAATGGCTGCACCTATTACCTCATATAGTTTAGCTGCACCTACAAGATCTTCTGCTCAGCCTCAAATTGAAATACCTATGCTCGAAGGAATAAAATTTGGACATAGAGGTGCGGTTGATAATGCAATGGAAGCAAAACCATTTATTCCTCAGTTGAATGATAACTCTCAACAAAGTGATAGTGTAAAAAAGAATATAGACAACAATGAATTAGCCGGTAATATAACAATAGAATCAATTGCAAAACAGCCTGCAAATTATTCACAATATTTCTTTATGCTACAAGATGTTGCATTTTACGCACCAAAAGAAATTTACAAGAATCAAAAGACAGTAGATAATGTTAGAGCATTAAGACAAATGAGTTCAGATAAACTACATCAAGACTTAGTTAACTTACAATACAAATAAGGAAGTAAAATGGGAGAAGAAATTAAAAACGTCAACGCTAAGATTGACGACGCAGAAGCTGCCGTAAAGAAATATGCAAGTAAAGATACTGTTATTAGTATTGGTGGTTATGAATTTACTCCTGCAAAATTAATGGTCGCTGCTACTATTGTGTCATCTGTGTTAGGTGGCTTATATGGGACATTTGAAGTATATAAAGATTACGTAGGTATGAAGAAAAAGATTGCATCATACGAAGCGCCAGACTTGTCGGGATTTGATAAGCGTCTGGCGGTTATAGAAGAAAATAGTCAAAAGGGTGCAGATTATACCCGTGATATTAAAGTTGATTTGAAAAACGATATTCGCCGTAATGAAACAGTAACCGAACAAGTGGAACGTAGTGTTAAAAATGCGCAACGTGAAACAGAATCAGAAATGCGTGATATGCGTAAAGCAGTTCGTGAGGATTTAGAAAAAGCTCGTAATGAAGCCAATGTTATTCGTAGAGAAATGGCTGAAGCACGTAGAGAGATCGAACGTGAGGTTATCCAGTTGAAGAAAGAAGTTGATAGCAAAATTCAAAAAGCTATTGACAATCCATTAGCGAATAAATAATGTTTGCTACAGTTCTGGCCTTTGCCTTGCAGGTACAACTACCTGCTTGTAAAAAATGGACCTGGATTGGCGATGTCTATAATAGAAAAGTGATTTGTTTGGAGTGGAGAAAAGAAGAAAAACCCAAAGAAGGTAAAAAGAAATGATAGATCCAATGACAGCACTCGCAGGCATACAGTCTGCAATAAGCATGGTTAAAAAAGCTAGTAAAGTAGCTAATGATCTAGGCTCTCTTGCTCCCATGATTGGGAAAATGTTTGACGCTAAGAGTACTGCTACTAAAGCATTGATGGAAGCCAAAAAGTCTAAGAAAGGTTCTAATATGGGAACCGCACTTCAGATTGAAATGGCATTAGAACAAGCCAGAGCATTTGAAGAAGAATTAAAGATGTTGTTTATGCAGACAGGCAAGATTGACGTATGGAATAAGATCAAAGCTCGCCAAGCAGAAATGGACGCGGACGATGCTAATGATATAAGAATGTTCAACGATCAAGAACGCAAGCGTAAACAAAAAGAAGAAGAATTAAACGAATGGGCAATGATACTTGGTGGAGCTGCTTTTGTCTTGTTCATATTGTTTATTGGTGGCTATGAACTAATGCAGTTTTGTCAAACAGGTAATAGGTGCGGAAGATGAACGAATACCAAAAAACATTTGATATGTGTTTAAAAATATTTGTATATGGTAGCGTGGCGTTATATTTTTTAGGGTTTCTTAAATTTCTTCCAGATGACTTATCAGATAGATTAGTTAACGGGTTAATAGGTAGATTTTTACCTTAATATTTAAAAGGAGACAATTATGTTAGATATTTTACTTTGGGTAGCAGTAGGGGCATTTATCGGCTGGAATTTTCCACAACCATTCTGGGCTAAGATGATGCAAGAAAAAATTCAAGCAATGATTGCTAAGAAATAAGGAAGCAGTATGTCAGAAGAAAAGAAACCATTATCACGTTCTGAGCGTGAAGCGCAAATTAAAGATAAAGCAGGTTGGTTAATTACTGTACTTGCTGCTCTTTTAGCTATTAATACTTACATTGCGTCAGGCAATAGTTCTAAGGTATTAAACAATACTATTAAAGCAAATGATACTTGGGCATTCTATCAGGCAAAATCTATTAAACAGACATTAGCTGAAATGGCTAGAGACGATGCGGTTGAAAGAAAACAATTTGAAAAGGCAGATAAATTAACTGCAAAAATTAATAGATACGAGAGCGAGCCTGCAACGGGTGAGGGTAAGAAAGAGTTATTTGCTAAAGCCCGAGCATTAGAAGCAGAGCGCGATCAAGTACGTAAATCAGGGCCCTGGATGACATTTGCTGGCTCAGGGTTCCAGATTTCTATTGTTCTACTATCAGCTAGTATCTTAGCTGTTGCACCTGCCTTGTATTTGGCAAGTATTGCTGTTGGCGCATTATCCGCGTTGTTAATGAGCCAAGGAATATGGCTCTGGTTGCCGATTGTACTATAATGGCCTATTCACAACAAGTAATTGATCATTATGAAAATCCCAGGAATGTGGGATCTTTTGACAAGACTGATACTGATATTGGTACCGGTATGGTCGGTGCGCCAGCTTGCGGCGACGTAATGAAACTACAAATAAAGGTTGACCATGATACAGGTATTATTACAGATGCGAAATTTAAAACGTATGGCTGCGGATCGGCTATTGCGAGTTCGAGTCTCATTACAGAATGGGTCAAAGGAAAAACCCTTGACCAAGCAGGATCAATTAAAAATTCCGACATTGCCGAAGAACTAGCACTGCCGCCGGTAAAGATACATTGTTCGATCCTAGCAGAAGATGCAATTAAAGCCGCAGTAGCCGACTACAAAAGAAAAGAATGGTTAGCAAATCATGATCTCATTAACTGAAAAGGCATATGAGAAAGTTAAAACCCTACTTCAGAAACGAGGCAAAGGAGTCGGTATTCGATTGGGTGTAAAGACTACTGGTTGTAGTGGTTTAGCGTATACCATGGAATATGTTGACAACTATGTTACTGACGTTAGCACAACAAACTACGCTCAAAAAGATTTTGTAGTATTAGTAGATACTAAAAGTTTAGCTTACTTAAACGGAGTAGTAATGGATTGGGTTCGTAATGGACTTAATGAAGGATTTGATTTTAAAAACCCCAACGAACGTGACCGATGCGGATGCGGAGAAAGTTTCAGAGTATGATAACAATAACAGAATCAGCAAAAACAAAAATTCTAGATCTTTTCGCAGAAGAAGGTAATCCTGACTTATGTTTAAGAACATTTGTGCAGGGTGGAGGATGTAGCGGAATGAGTTATGGATTCACATTCGATGAGATAATGAACGAAGACGATTTCGAAATGCCGCTTGAAAAAACTAAAATATTAATTGATGCCATGAGCATGCAATATCTAACAGGCGCAACTGTGGATTACAAAGAAGATATACAAGGTTCACAGTTTGTTATAACTAATCCAAATGCTCAATCCACTTGCGGTTGCGGTAGTTCGTTTAGTGTATGAAATATCGTGCGATATTTATAAGTGATGTTCACTTAGGTACTCGTGATTGTCAAGCAAACAAGTTAAATAATTTTCTCAAACATAATACCGGCGACACCCTCTATTTGGTCGGAGATATTATTGATGCATGGCGTATACAACAGAACAACTGGCGGTGGAAACAAAGCCATACCAACGTTGTGCGCAGAGTATTAGGTCACGCTAAACGCGGTACGCGGGTTGTTTATGTTGCAGGAAATCACGATGAGTTCTTAAGACCAATGATACCGTATGGTTTTAGTTTTGGTCTAGTAGAAATTCATAATCAAATAGAACACATAGGTGCTGATGGTAAGCACTATTTAGTAACACACGGTGACTTGTTTGATGGTATAACAAGGCTAGCACCGTGGATATCATTTTTAGGAGATAAAGCATATGACTTCATTTTGTCACTCAATAGCAAGTTCAATTGGATACGTCATCGTATGGGTTTTGGGTACTTTAGCCTTAGCAAGTTCCTTAAACACAAAGTAAAAAAAGCAGTAGACTTTATATTTCAGTTTGAAAAGAATCTAGCTGCCTATTGTAAGAAGCGTGGGTATGATGGAGTTATATGTGGCCACATACACCATGCTGAGATCAAAGAGATAGATGGAATTATCTATATGAATGATGGTGACTGGGTTGAATCATGTACGGCACTTGTAGAGCATCATGATGGTCGATGGGAAATAGTTACCTGGACTAAGGAAAAAGATGATGAACCTCAGTAATAAAATTACGATTGTTGTGCCTTGTAAGAATGAAGAAAACTATATTCATCATTTGTTAGATGCTTTGCGCCAACAAGACATTGGCGATACAAGAATCATTATTGCCGATTGCTCTACTGACAATACTAGACAAGTTATACAGGATAATAGCTCTTCATTAAATGTTGAAATTATTGAAGGTGGGCCAGTTTCATTTGCCAAGAATAACGGAGCAAGATTAGTTACTACTCCCTACATTTTATTCATTGATGCAGATGTTCGGTTCTTTAAAAACACAGTAATCAAAGATGCCGTTAACGAAATTGTGTCCAATGACTTAGATCTAATTGGGTTAAACATTAAATGTTATGACAAAGACTTACGTGCAATAATTGGATTTACAATTTTTAATATTATAAATCACATATTAAAATTCTTTTCCCCATTTGCAATCGGGGCATTTATGTTGACTCGCAGAGATAGATTTGAAGAATATGGCGGGTTCCCTGAAAAGACAGTAACATCTGAAGATTACTTTCTATCAAGAATGTATAACCCAAAGAAGTTTAAAATTGCAAATCACTACTTTGGCCAAGATTCTCGCAGGTTTAAAAAGATGGGATACTTCGGTATGGGATGGTATCTAATTAAGAATTTTATAAACCGAAACAACAAGGCATATTGGGATCGCCTAGATTCTTCCAAATATTGGAATTAATAATGTCTCATATAAAAAAATTTATTGCTCTTTTTCCCACCCCATTGTTTATGATTATGGGGTTTGTTAATTTGTTTTACTTCAATCTACCCATGTGTGGTGGCCAATCATTTGAAATGGCGTTAATGTGGTTTGCCATGTCAATTGCACATTCTAAACCATGGATTAATTTTATAGACAATTAAGGTGCTTTAGGTATTGTCCTTGGTCTAGGAATATCCCCAGATACAATCTGAATACCTGTACCAAATATTGGAATTGAATTAGTAAATTTTATCTAATTGATATTCCTGAAGTGCGATAAATTCGGCTTCAGGAATTCTTGTCTTACCGTTTTTACTTCCAAGAACAACAACGATACGTCTGCCGATATCGGTATCAAGCATCATAACGATGCAACCACCGGCAGCATTTGTTGTTCCAGTTTTACTCACAATAAAATTATGTCTCTTTCCAATAATAGGGTTTGTATTATTAAAAAAGAGCCACTTCTTTTTGATCTGAATTTTTACTTGCGGAGTTTTACTTGCTTCAACGATTTCAGGATAGTAGCTTGCAGCCAAAGTTAATTCCAACAAATCTTTAGCAGTACTAATATTCATTGGGCTTAATCCCGATGCCTCAACAAATTTGGTGTTGTGCATATTAAGTGCAACAGCTTTTTCATTCATATCTCGAATACATTTAGATTTGCCGCCGGGATATTTGTCACATAATAAAATAGCAGATTCATTACTTGACTTAACAAGAGCCAACTGTATATGTTGTTCCCTTGTAAACTTTCCAATTTTTTCTTTTGGATTTTGCCCAGCATCTATTACAACCATTGCAGCCATAAGTTTTGTGATACTGGCAATTGAACGAGATTCATTAATATTCTCGCCTTCAATAATTTTACCGTTACTATTAGAAACAAGCCATGATTGAGCAGTCAAGTTCATGGAAAAGGCATTACCCGTTAAAAGTAATGCCAATAATAATATATACTTCATATGTAATCTTTACTTGATACTCGCCCCAGTATCTTATAATTTTTTCCGGAACCTAACAGACATGCCTTTTCAGTATTATACTCGACCAATGACCATGTTTTTGTAGAGGAGTTAACGGTTAATACAATCTTGGTAGTAAATGAATCTTGATCAAATACCATAAGTATTGTCTCGCGGTATTCTTCAAATATTGCGTCAAACATTTCTTTTGTATCTAAACAAATTACGGGTTTGTTTCTTTCTTCACTACACGCAATTGTGGATATAGTTAATAGCAGTGATAATATAATTTTTTTCATAATGGATGCGGACCCCAGAGTTGAACTAGGAACTAAGGATTATGAGTCCTTTGTGATACCATTTCACCAATCCGCGGTATAATTTATTTATAATCTTTTTCTGTTAACTTCTCAGAATCTTCATAGTATTCATTTTTCATAATCGCATCATCAAATTTTTCTTCATCTGTTTTTTTATAATTACGAAAAATAGCATCGTAATTATTATCAAATGTAGCAATTGGAACACTATATGGTCTAGGTTTACTACCCTTACCGCTCATTTATTTGCCCTGGCCTCTATATGCTTTGTAGGTTCTCTTTTGAGTCTTATTCATACTTGAGGTTTTTGCTCTGCCGCCTTGCTTGGTGCGCTTTTTAAAGTTGTGTACTGTTTTCATTTTTATGCCTTAGTATTAAGTTCTTGCTCAATTTTAGTCAATGACACATTTAGAGATGTTAATGCACGATTGTAGTCTGCAATCATACTATCGGGTAATTCTGCAATCCATATAACTTTTGAAGCATCGACTTCAATTGTATGGTTAACAACATATGGGGCATATGGAAACAATGCCAATGTCATTTCTTTCTCAAACCCAGGTTCACGATTGGGGGTCATTGTTAAAATGAATGGTTGCACAAGTTTAATACTTGCTGTTTCCATTGTCATATCGGCAACTAATTCTTCGCCAGTTTGTAGCTTTAAAATTTTAATCATTCAATTCTCCGTTATAATAAGTCTTATTATAACATCTTTCATATAGAAAACATATTATAATAAAGAGTTTTGGACAACTAGGGCCGAAGCCCTAGTGTTTTTATGAACCAATTGAAGGATGCTTGTTCCTACGTGTGGCCAATCGGTGTCGTACTTCATGTACGATTTTAATAAAAGCCTTAATGAATTTCATAATAATCCTCTACGTGCTAATACCTGCATTCTATGTTCTAGATCTTTGTAATCTACAGAATCTTTCAAATACATATCAATTTCTTTTTGATATGAAGGAGTAAAGGCTTTTTCAACCCATGACCAAAAGTCTTTCATTGCAGGGAAATGAACTCCCTCAAATTCTTTTAGATCATTATTCATTATAGGTCTCTATTTTCTACAGGATCTTCTGTAAGCAATTGAGGTTTAGATTTCTTTGTAGGCTTTGTGCTTACTTCAGAATCTTTAACTTCAATTTTCTTTGGCTTTTTATGTTCTGGAATAATACGCTCTAAGAAAATCTTAAGCATACCATTTAACATGGCAGCATCTTGAACTTCAATATGGTCTTCCAAAGCAAATGTACGAGTGAATGCTCTATTAGCAATACCCTTGAACAAGAAATTATCTTCTTGCTCTGCACCATTTACATTACCTTTAATAATCATTTTGCCATCGGCAAGTTCAATTTCAATATCCTGTCTGGCAAAACCAGCAACTGCAACTTCAATAACATAAGTTGTATCGCCAGTTTTCTTAATATTATATGGTGGATAATTTGGAATGCTCTTTGTTAGATCATCATGAATCTTAGCCATCTTGCTAAATTGATCGTCAAAGCCTACATATAGTTTATCAAAGTCTTTGAACATATCACGGCCAAATATTTGTGGAACAAATGTCATTTTGATTCTCCCTTTTTACTTGTTTTACCAGTAATCGAATTGGCAAAAGTCTCTGAGGCAATATTCATTACATCGTTAGCAGACTTAGCAACTTGTTTTGTAAAGACACGTTGTGCTTCTACAAAATCGACTAGAGGTTTTTGAAGGGAATCTTCCTTGACTGTTTGTTTGAGGAAGTTGATTTTGGCGTCTTGAATTGAATCGATAGCCATGTTTGCGTAAAACATATAGTTCTCCTATTAAGCGAGTTTAAAATTTGCTACCCCGAAGGCATAGCGTTAATCCTGCTTACTGACTACAGGGGTACCATACGTTGTACCAGCTTTAGACGTTCCCAAGGTAGTGGGACTTAAATTAGTTCGGCTTCTGGTTTATACAGCCCACACCGATTGCTGCGTTTCCCATCCCGGGGATATTATTATTTATACAGATTATTCATCTGTAGGTTGTTTTTTCTTACCAATATTATACTTTGTTTGTAAAGACCATTCGCTTTTATCTTTAAAAGCAATTACTTTGATTTGCGACAATGGTGCTAAATCTGTAAATTTATCAGGATCAATAATTTTTACTAGGCCCCAATCTATTAGCAATTTGGCAATTGTATTACGTCTTTGTAAATCGTTCTCTGTTAAATCTGCAGTCTTACCATCAAGAGCAAAAAGCTCTTTAAAATGCACAATGAAATATCTACCTTGCTTATGTAAAATATGGCAGGATTGATACAGTACTTTATCTTTGCGTGATGCTACACCTATGCGTGTGAGAGTTTCTCTGACTTTCAAAAAATCGTCAGGTTGTGCCATGGTTACTTCCAGCGGGTTGTATCCAGGATAATCAATGTGAAAAATATCTTCAGCCATTACGACCACCTTTTATTAGTTTTGTTCTTAAATAATCTAATTTTGAGTCGTCGAGAAGAGGGAGTACTTGGCGGGCCTTTTCTGTGCTATATCCATAGTATTCTTTTATTACTTCGATCGATTCAATTTTCTCCGCTTTGATCCATTTGTTGAATCTTTTACGGGGCCTAATAGTATTTATAAGAAACGAAAACTGCATCTTTTTCTCAAGATGTGGTCGCGAATTCATCTCATTCGCAGGGATTACTGTGTCATGTCCGTAAGATAGTCCTTTATTAATAATAAATGCGTTATACTGTTTCTCCGACCAATCGTCTACGATTAAATTATCTTTGCTATAATGAATAGCATTAATAAAGTCAAAGGGGGAAATTGCAGGAGCCTTATATGGAACTTCTGCTGGTTTTTCCACAGGGGTTCCAAACAAACTCATGATAGCATCCTTATCAATCCTACCGAATCTATTGTTACCAATAACAGGTAGTTAGCCAGCATGCCAAAAGATTTGCGAGTCCAAGCAGCCCAAGCATACATACCACAGCCGACGATCCATATAGGGTAAAGAGAAAGTAAGGGCGGATTGGGAACTGTGACAGCCATGGTAATTGAACACCCAATACTAATAGCCCAAGCAAGCAACTCAACGCAAAAACGAAAGCGATTAGTAATGTAGTCATCTTTGATCCAATCAAATGTAGGTTTTAATAAGTCATTCATTTAAATTCAACCGATGCCATAATCTCTGTTAAACACGCAACAAGATTAATTTCTTGGTCTGCACAAAATGCCGCTTTATACTGATAGTCTGCAAGCAACAAAACAAGTTGTGGAACTTGAACAACGGAATCTAATAGGGTATCGTATATTTTTCTAAAAAGAGTTTGCGGATCGTTATCTAGATTGTTAACAACCCAGGTACGCATCTTTTTCCAATCTTTGTCTTTGAGAGCAGAGATAAGGTCTTGCATATTAACCTCACCCATATTAACAAGAATGCCCTCATCAATTTTACCCGAAGATGCATAACGCTGTAACTCATTAAGTACACGACGGTAATCGGGAAAATGTTTCTCAAGAACTTTTGCTACAACTTTAGGGTCGGCTTCGACCTTTTCGTTTGCCAAGATTTCATTAACACGTTTAAAGAAACGAGCAGCAATCTTAGGACGCTCTTCTTTACCAATTTTAAATTCGATTACCGCACATCGAGAATGAAGCGGAGGAATAATACGATTTTTAAAATTACAAGTAAAAATAAATCTGCAATTTGCTGAGAATTCTTCAATGAATGCTCGCAATGCAGGTTGTGTAGAATTAGGGTTTAGATAATCAGCCTCGTCTAGAATAACAACTTTAGTCTTGCCACTAAAGGATACTGTAGATGCGAACTGTTTGATTTTAGTTCTAAGAACATCAATACCAGATTCTTCTGAACCGTTAATGATGATATAGTCTGTACCTAGTTCTTCACACAATGCTCGGGCAATAGTAGTCTTGCCCACACCGGCCGAACCACACAATAGCATGTTTTGTATTTCATCTTTTTCAACCATGTCCTGAAAGACCTTCTTTTGGTCTACAGGTAAAATACATTCATCTAGTTTACGAGGGCGATACTTTTCAACCCACAAAAATTGATCTTCACGAAATTCCATAATAACTCCATAATATTAAAATTGCGTATTAACGCAGCCAGTTTCGATTGAACAACGAATCTGGATTACTTACAATGTCGGTAGGGACCCCGACTTTTTCAATCAAATCATTTCTAATGTAGATATTGTTTCCTGTATGCATAACTAAAGTATATCCCTTTTCTTTAGCAACTTCGTTTGTTGCGGAGAATGTATTACCGCCCGGCAATCCATCTTGTCGTATAGATTCGGGATCTCCATTGCGCCATACAATCCCAGGTGCAATACTACTATTAACTTCGATAACTACAATCTTAGGAGAATATTCTTTAAGTGATTCCCACACAGCAAGATCATACGAATCAATATCAATTGATATACATTCAAAATCTTTAGGTATAGGTGTTCTTTTTAAAATATTATCTAGACTATTTTCGTCTGCGGGATTGTGTGATACAAATGCTTCAATTGGAATAATTTTTTTATAAAATTTAGCTGTATTATTTAAATCAGGAATTTTTTCACTTGCACCTTCTACAAACACACCGTGCATACCTTTTTTTACAAGATTGTATGTATTACTATACAGTATACCATCCCATGCACCAATGTCTACACACCAAGAGGTGTTATAATCAACATCTAACCTATGAAGAATTTCTTCGATAATTCCATCTTCTCCATTTTGAGAATGAACATTTTTATTATAATTTCCAAACATTTTATATTACCGAATCGGGTTCCATTGCAATAAAATATTCTAATGGCTTTGTAGCGTTTTTAAAGTGGAACAATTTCTTTTTAGCAACTGTTACTGCATAAGCATCGGGAATGATCTTAAAGTTTTCAACTGCCATATGACATTCAAATGTTGCATCTGATGCTCCGATTGTCTTTTTATAAGTGTTTGCAGTATCATTTTTCTTATCACCAATGGTCAATGTAACTTGTCCATTTTTGCTAATAACAGAAATTGTAGGTGCTGCTGTAATTGCGGCTGCCTTCATAATCATGTTAACATCTTCAGATGATAGATTGAATTTAAAGTGTTCGTCAATCTCAATGTTCTTATCGGGTGCTGCTACAATAACGCTTGCGTTAGAATAGAAGTATTCAAATTTACCATTGTCTTTAGAGATAGTCAAAGACTTTTCGCCAAAATCAACTTGCTGATTCTCCATCAATGTTAACAATGCCAACAATGAATTCAAATCATAAACAGGAACTTCTACTGGGAAGTCTTCGTTAACTGTTACACGCGCAAATATATTCTTTGCTGTGCTGATTGTAGATAACGTCTGACCTTTACGGATCAAGATGTTACTATTAATTGCGGCGAAGTTCTTTAAGAACTGGATTGTTTCATTACTAAATTGCATAATATCTCCTAAATTGCAATATCATTTACATAAAAATATATTATAACACCTATGTGCGTATAAGTCTATACTATTTCCCATACATAGCCATCATTTTTTCATAGGTCTCTGTTAGACCTTCTTCCAAATTATATTTCGGTTCCCATTCAATTAATTTCTTAATCAATGTATTGTCCGAAACAAATTGCATATGTCCAGTTGCTGGACCGTCACCTATTTCAATTTTAATTCCAGAAAGTTTTTCTAAAATTTTAACAACATCACTTATGGAATGCATTTGACCTGTAGCAACATTAACGGGACCTGTATAATCAGTATCCAATAATTTTACAATTGCGTCAGAAGCATCTGCAGTATAAATAAAATCTCGCTGTGGTCTTAAATTTAATACTCGTGCTTTTTTACGAATAACCAAACCTTCAACTAATTGATTAACCAAATCTGGTCTATCTAATGCTGTAGTTGGTCCGTAAATGTTTGTTAATCTCACAATGATGTTAGGTACATCAGAATAAAATTTTGCCACTTCTTCGCCTAAGAACTTACTGAAAATGTATTCATTCTGATAAGTACTTAATGGTTGTGATTCGTCAACCGGCAAAGTCATTTTACTGCGATCATATAAAAGAATAGAACTAAAACTTAATAGCTTTTTAATTGGTCTATTCTTGAAATATGCAAATACCTTTTTCAACGGTATTACATTCTTTTCAATCGCTAACATATTCTGACAATTTAATTCTGTATGATTAGAACTACCAATCATCATAATCACTTTATCAAAATCTAATTTGTCTAGAACTTCAGGTAGATGCTCCAATGTAGGACAATCCACGTGCTTCATTCCTGTTGCAGGTTTTGTGCGACCAACAGAAACAATATCAGGATATTTTTCTAATATTTGTGGGCCTAGAAACCCGCTTGAACCTAGAAGAATAGTGCTCATTTATTTACCTTACGTATTTCAAAATTATCAGCATTGCCTTCGCCTGTTTCAAGATCATGCACATATAACAACATCAATGCGTAGTGTAAAACCTTTAACAAGTCTTGTCTGTTACGACCAGCTTTTTTGCCATATCTTTGGACGTATTTCATTACATTGCCTGCAGTAAATCCTACACCATGCCCATTATCAATAATAAACTCGGATGCTTGGAATCTATTCATTGAATAATGTTGTCCATATGTTGCATCAATGTATTCTTGAAACTCTTTAATTAACCCACCCTCATTATATTTGTAGTCTATTTCTGCCATGGTAGCTCTCCATTATATTTTTGTTTCATTATTTCATTACCTTGCAGGAAAAATTTAGCTTGAACCGAATCTGCTCTATTTCCTGCTCGGTAGTTTACAGTATACTTTCCCGTCACCTCACATGCTATTTTATTATCTTTTAGCGTGTACGTCAATGCTCGATCTACTTCAGGTTGATCGTCTGGATGTCTTGCACGTCTATACCAAATAGGACTTAATTGAAGCGCAAGAGGTTTGGTGAAGAAGAAACAATTAACATCTACAAAATAATCTCTAATAACCGATTCCCAATTACACAGACTTTCGCAATCATCATTACAAATGAACTTACCTTCGTTATCTACAATCTTACGCAAGGTTGCTGCCCATTGATTATCTTTTACAGTATCAAGCAATACTTCCACATGTTCTGGCTCTAGCCAGTTATCTTCATCTAGGTAACCAATGTAATCACCTTTTGCAATGTGGGTAAATCCGCCATAGATTCGGTGACCATTATATTGTTCTTTACCTGTAGCATAAGGCAAAACAACCATATCTATATTTGGAAAATCGTGCTCTGCTAATATAGCAGCAACCTTCTCAAAATGTTCCTCACCATCAACAACAATTAGATGCTGAATATCTTTATGTGTTTGCAATTGAACCGATTTAATATTATCGTGAAGATAATTAGAACCAGTTGTTGCTGTTATAATAGTCACTTCACTCATCGTTTTCCCTCAAAATAATTTCTATATGTTCTTGCAAGATATTGTCTATTGCGTTCCTGTATTTGTCCCATCTTAGAATTAACTTCTGTTTCAGCCTTTTCTCTTGTAGAACCCCAATCAACATCGCTTCTATATTTTAAAGCATATACACCATTGCGATATCCATTCATATTCATACGAATACTAAAATCTTGGCAGTCGTAACCGCAAGGAGCAAGATCGTCATTGTAGAATCCTACCTCCTGATAACGCTTCCATAGAACGCAAGTAGGACTTCTAATAACTGCTTCAGCTTCAACTAAATCACCGTGTTTAATTTCCCGAAAATGTTTTAGACCTAATTGTTTCCAATGTCCAAATTCAGACTCTGCAAAGTTATATTCAGATATACCATCACCCGCTAATTGCATACTGATACCCAATCTAAAAGACATGTATCCTAAATCAGTATATTCCTCAAACAAATTAGTAAATAGTATATCAATATTTTCTTCTTCAATAATTACATCGTCTTGTACTGTGAATATTAAATCATTTGGGTTGGGATTGCAATTATCTCTAATATATGATAGACCAATATTTAAACTTTTAATCTCATGAACATTCGGGGCATGCAATAAAACAATATTTGGATTGTTATAGCTCTTAATAACTTCTTCGCTTTTATCAGTGCATCCATCAATAATAAAAATTGCAGTATATTTACCTGCAACAGATTGCGCAATTCCTTCAAGTACTTTCCCAATCATATTCTCTTTATTGAATACGGGAGTAATAAAATAGCTTTTCATTTTGTTAAAATGCCTTTGTTAAATTTAAATTCTTTAGAGGTATTTTTAGGGTCAAATCCTGCGCATTCCGCTAAAGTTGGCGGATACAACGGCATATCATTTTCGTCATATCCGTTGCCACAAAAATCATATGGATTAACTAATTGTGTTCTTGTTTCTTTGAACCATCCATCTTTCATGCAATGAATCATTGCATCGTCTTTAACTAATGGCCAAATTACATCTCTTAAAAATATTTGATCGCCCACATAATAATTCATCTGAGATGTATAAGAATTTAATAAATTTAATATAGGAGTTCCAAATTTACCCTTGTATCCAAATGCGCATCCGATAATAGGGAATTCAAAATGTGCTTCGTGATCTCGGAATGTGTGGAATTTTTCATTAGATTGCAACCATTGATTGACTGCTTGATGTTCTCTGAAAGTAATTCTACTATCCGAGTCTCTGACAATTACAATATTAGATTCATCCTCAAACATTGCTCTGAACCTCCAGAACATACCATATGTTCCATCAGTTACTTCTATAATGTTAGCATCTGTTAGATTAGAAAATTTATTTTTATCATCAGTATAAATTCTAAATTCCCAATCAGGATAATATTTCTTTGCTAATTCATACTGACGATTTGCGCCAACGATATATCTGGGATCATTTCCCCAAACACTTAATGATATAATTTTTACCATATAAAATTCTTTTTATAGTATTCCACAATCTCAACTAATGAATCTTTAAACTCTGCTTCTGGTTTCCAACCCAATGCTTTTAATTTAGAATCATCTATAGCATATCTAACATCTTGGCCGACACGCTTTTCTGAAAAATCCATAAATTCTGTATAGTGGATAACATTCCAATTAAAGAATAAATCAACTAAATGTTTAGCAACAATAATATTTTGTTCCTCATAATTGCCTGATATATTGTAGGTTTCGTTAACTGTTCCCGATTCAATAATTTTTAATACTGCAGTTGCTGTATCGGATACGTGCAACCAAGTTCTTCTAGGAGATCCGTTGTCATGCATAATAATAGGTCTACCTAGAGATAAATTTTTAATTGCTTTAGGAATAAACTTCTCAACATATTGACCAATTCCATAATTATTAGTTGGTCTAACAATTACATAGGGAACATCATATGTTCTTGCCCATGCTGTTACCAACATATCAGCTGCAGCTTTTGTCGCTGAATACGGATTGCTTGGTTTTAATAAATCTGTTTCAGTATGAAACCCATCTACGATATCCCCATACACTTCATCTGTACTAAAGTGTAATAATATTGGTCTACGAGCTTTTGGTATAGCTTTAATTAGTTCTAGTATTTTATGGACACCGTTGATGTTGCTTCTAAGGAAAACATCTGAACTAACAATACTATTGTCGACGTGTGTTTCAGCTGCGGTATTAATAAAATAATCGCAGTCATGAAGTCTGTCTAGATCATTAATATCCAATTCTAAAAATTTGAATTTTGGATACTTTAATAAGTCTGGAAGTAAATTTAGATTGCTCGCATATGTTTTACTATCTATCCCTAAAACATGATACCCCGCATCTAAACATTTTTTGGTTACATGATAACCTATAAATCCAATGCACCCTGTAACATAAACAACTTTAGTCATTATAAACTTTCAATCCATGTCCAATGCCATACAACTTCAATCCTCCGAACTCTTCTAGAGTACTGATATCAACTGGATGGCCTATATATTTTTCATCACTTGTAGATTCAACTACAAATCTTTTCTCTATATTATTTATATCGCAGTACATCCCCAAAAATTCACTTAGGGTAATTTTGTTCCGATATACACAATCTATATCATTACCTACTAACCAATCGCTAGTGGCATAATTATTCAATGAATAATCAATAACATTGTATAAATCTTGTACTGAAAAATAGTCGAATTCGCGATCATTCTTTATTTTAAATTCACCTTCGGTTGCATTGTATTGTTTTAACAATCTATGCGAGGGTTCACCTGCACCAAAACATCCATATATTCTTAGTGTCAGATACTTAGGACCAAAACACAAATTCTTAATTAATCTTTTGGAAAATACATACGCATTTCTTGCATTGGTTTTTTCAATGCCAGAACCCAAATTAATATAAAATTTAAATTTATCCTCATTAGTATAGAAGTTATAGAACAATGACATGTTCTTGCCAACATTCGAAGCATTGTTTTCGTGTAGTTCTGTTTTGCCGCCGAAGGTTAAACAATTAATAACAACATCGGGACGAAGAACATCTAATATCTTTGTAACTGTTTGATTATCTAAAAGATCTATCTCATTTTTATAGATAGGAATAACTTCATGTTTTTTAGATAATAACGGAACGATATATGAGCCAACAAATCCGCCGGCGCCTACAACTAATATTTTCATAAAATACTCAATTTAATAAAGCTTAGCTAATATACATAAATTATTTTTATGGGCGACAGCAAATGAATCAAACCCATACTCACACACATCTATGACCTTAAATCCATTACGATTTAACAATGCCGTGGCTGATTTAATATTAAAGAAATTAATATGTTCGTGGATAATACCAATGTACGGTGCAGGGTTGTTTGGTATTTCAAAATAAATCCAGGTATTATCATTCGCATGTTCTTTTATTTTACCCAATGTATCATTAGGATCAGACACGTGTTCTAATAGATGCGTGCATAATATAAAATCAAAAATTTTGTTTTCATTAAGAGATATTGATTCAACCTTAGATGTCAATGGAACGTTACTAATATCAAAAACATATTTTTTAGATTTATCAAACCAATCAGGAATAACCGATCCATTGTCGCCACCGTAATCTAATACTGTATGTATTTGATCAACATCGATATATTGTTTAATTAATTTTTGTATACCTTCTTGTCTATGTGTTTTATAGGCAATACTATTAAACTTTTCTATATCAGTATATCCTGGCTCAAACATAATTCGAGTACGCGTATATTCGTTGTCTCTATATCCGTTATAATATATTTTAGTTTCATCATCTGTGAATCTATCAGCAGATCCAACAAAAGAACAATCTAAACATTTCATACCAACTATTGGCATGCCATTATCTGTATTATTTCCGAATATACGAAATTGTATAAATTTAGCTAAACCAGTTTCTTTGTATTCAACATTATTAGAATCACATGCTACACACTTAAAAACTTTATACATTATATTTTACAATCATCTCTCGGTTTAATTCTTCGTCACTTAAAAATGGGAATAAATCATGCAGGCCTGCTTGTTTACCATTCTTTAGCCCTTGTGCTGGAGCAATTTCTTGGTCTGTATTACATTTACAAACTACAAGCATAGGGCCAGGAGTGTTTAATATATGTTCAAATTCTTTTAACTGATCTACATCATTTATTTCTTTATAACCTAAACCAAATGTAGTTGCTACATTCTCAAACAATGGAAACCAAATACCTGTAGTATTACTTGTACCATATACTCTACCTTGATAGTATTTTGTTTGCGTATTCCGAATACAAGAATATCCGTTGTTATTGAGAATGACAAATTTAATATCTAGATTGTGTTGTTTAGCAACGGCAAGTTCTTGTATGTTAGACATAAAACTGCCATCGCCTAAGAATGTTATAGCTTGTTGTTTACTCGCTAATGCTACGCCCACTGCCGCAGGAACTGCCCAGCCCATATCTGCTTGGGATACGCTACAAACAAATCGTTGTCCTTGTTTGGGTTTAAATGCAGTGCTTCCGATATAATACCCACTACCCGCGTCTGCCATTACTGTAGCAGTTGGTTTACTATATTTGTTTATAGCATCTATCACTGCGTACATATTAATTTCGTCACCGGCTTGTAAATATTCCTGTTGTATTACCGGCCATTTATTTTTCCAATGATTACATTTGTCTATCCATTCAGTTCTATTCATACCATAACCTCAAAGAAATCGGAAAGATCCATATTGTATTTTTCACTTATGTCTAATATATCTTTATTTAGTTCGTCAGAATCAATATCAACAACGATCTTTTTGCTACCAATACTAAACTGTTTAGGGTCATAACCTATCACACTACTATTTAAACTACTACCAAGAACTAATAATAGACTTGCATTTTGTACTACAAAATTTCCATATCGGCAACCCTTGATACCAATTGCTCCCATATTTAATTCATGATCGTTACTTGCATAATCGGTTGCGCCGTATGTTGTTACAAATGGTAGTTTATATTTTTCTATAAATTTAATAAAGGAATCTACTGTATTTGTTTGTCTAATGCCCTGACCAACTAACACAACTGGTCTTTCTGATTGTTCTAATTGATTCTTTAATTCGTCAAGATTTGTATGAATACGATTAATAGGATCATCTGCAATAAACAATTTATATGTTTCTGGCATTTCTGCAGTTTGTATATCTCCGGGAATATCAACCCAGCACGGCCCAGGTCTTCCTTCTTTTGCCATATATAACGCCTTTGTAATTACATATGCAACTTCATCTATGCTTGTTATAAAATGAGCATACTTAGTCATGTTCTTATACATAGAAACAACATTGTGTTCCTGAATACCATACTTACGCAAGTTAATGTTCTTTGTGGTATTAATCCAACTAGAACAAGTATTCATTCTAACATTGCCAGATATGAATAATACCGGTACTCCATCTTGCCATGCATCTAATACAGATGTGGCACAATTTGTTCCTGCACACCCGGTAGTAGGATTAACAACGGATACTTTACCGGTATAAATTGCTTCGCCCATTGCCGAATGGCCTGCACCTTGTTCGTTATGATAACAGATATAGTTTATTTTACCATTCTTAATAAACCCATCATTTAATCCGCTAGCGCCGCCGCCCATAATCCCATGTACATTTTCAATGCCTAAATTATAAAGATAATCTGATATCCAATCGCATACACGCATATTAACCTCCAAATAAACTCATAAAACTATCTACTACTTCACCAATATATTTAATTTGTTCAGGAGTAATAACGGGACTAGTACCATGGAAATAAGTATTAGTCATTGTCATTGTAGCAATTGGAAAATTATCTCTTGCATCTGCAGGGTTCATTAAATGCGAATATGCAGGCTGTAGCATAATATTGCCAGCAAAATATGGTCTTGTCTGAATTAATTTTTCTTCTAAGTAATCTACAATGTCACTACGCTTGAAAGGAGATCCCGCCCGAATTGTTAATGGGAATGCGAACCAACTTGGGTCTGAGTATTCTTGTGCTCTTGGTAGATGGAAATACTCCTCGTACTTGCTGTAGATATCAAAAAGCAAACTATAATTACGACGACGTAGTGCATGTATTGTCCCCAATTTTTCTAATTGAACTAATCCCATTGCGCCTTGTAATTCAATAGGCTTAAGATTATATCCAATCTCGTCATAAACATATTTGTGGTCAAAAATTTCACCTGGCATTTCAGGAATCCATTCTTGAAATCGTTTGCCACAAGAACCACATTTTAATTTATTAGCTTCCGGCCCTACACAGTAACAACCTCGGCCCCATTCTCTAAATGAACGAAGAATAACTTCTGTCTCATAATTCTTACATGCTACAAATCCGCCTTCGCCCATTGTCATATGGTGTGCTGGATAGAATGAGCAAGATGCCATTTCACCAAATGATCCCAATGGTTGTCCGCCATAGGTTGAACCTAAAGCATCGCAACAATCTTCTAATAGAATCAAATCATAACGATTGACAAGTTCCATCACCCAACGCATATTAGGGGGATTGCCCAAGACGTGAGCAAATGTGATTACTCGAATGTCATGTTTCTTAATTAGTTCTTCCGCTCTAGTTAAATCTAAATTAAGTGTATCCAATTCAATATCTAAAAACACAGGTTCAAACCCTACTTGTAATGTAGGATTTAATGTTGTAGGAAAACCTGCAATAGGCATCAACACCTTTGTACCTTTAGGTAAGTTGTATCCTCGCTTAGATGTAAGCGTAGACATCATTAATAAATTAGAACTTGATCCTGAATTAGTAAGTATTCCAAAGTTCTTTTGAAATTGCTTAGGAAATTGTTTCTCAAATTTTATTGATTGATCGCCCATTACAAGCCAGCTATCTAACAATGTAGAAACTGCCGCCATAATTTCATGTTCGTCAAAATATGGACCAGCATAATTTACAAAATCCTTACCGGCAGTCCATGTCTTATTTGCTGCCTTGTTTTGGAAATATGCAGCTACTCCGTTAATGATGTCTTGTTTATTCATGGTTTCCAATAGGCATAATTGCCTTCCAAATGTCTTACTTGATTTTTATTCCTTGCTTCGTCTTCTTTAAAAGGATATGTCCAATGTTCATTATAATATTCTGCCCATACTCTATATCCGTTGTTTGCCTCAGGTGACCAACGATATCCTAATATGCCGAAGAATAACTGATGCACGCCGCCAGTTTGTATACCTACTTTGCCTCGTTTTTTCGCATGTTCTACATATATAGGAGAAGATGTGGATGCTCCAGAAATTAAAACGTCATATTCATACTTATCAATTTCATTTTTTATGTATTCTACATTTTGTTCCCACGTTTCGCAACCAGGATATTGTCTGTCATCCATTAAAGGATGGTACGGAGTACGAATACATCCTACTAAATCAAACGGTGCAACTAAATCTAAATTGTCTCCCCATATTTTATCAATCTGTTGCCATTGCGATTTAATAGTTTCACAATGCGTAGATATAATTAATACTTTTTTATTTTTTAAATATTTTGTCCAAGGTGTTTCGACCTTAAATGTTCCGCATAGCCCGCCTCTTAGAACACCGATAGGATCCAAAACCATAAGACTATCATGCCCAAAGAACATAGGCTTTTCGCCGAATGTTTTTGTAAAGGTCGTATCATTTTGTATGGCTAATGACATATCAACAAATCCGAGTATATCACATTCTTTCATGGATTGTGTTAACATAGGAACAATGGTATCTATATAATAGTCAGTTGTACCTGGAGTTACCCCACCCTCAAAAGAAATAACAGTATTATTAAAGAATTGTGAGGATATACTAGTATTGTTAAACAGATTTTGTAGAACATACCCCGCACTATTATCTAGACGCAATAATGAAAAAGGTTCATTTGATTGCAATTTTTCTGAAATTAAATCATTAACCTCAAAGAAGTTTTTAAGCATAATATTTTCCTAAATGTTCTTTGTCTTGTTTAATATATTTAAATGCAGTCTGAATATCGGAAGGCAGTTTTGAGTAAAACGTATGCATCTCAGTCTCAGCTTGTTGTTTACTATAGTTTGTTCCTGGCGGATGTGAGATTGTGTAACGATAATCTCTGATAACAGGCCTCTTACTAATATAACCAATTGCAGTATATACTATATCAAAGCTCCATCCCATTTTATAGGGGGCAAAATCGATATTACGATTCTTAGCATCCTCAATAATATCTTTATGAATGAACCAACAAGTACAATCAGGATTTGCAACCATTTTATAATAAGGCTCTTCTAGATCAAAAGATTTAAGATCAGCTCTACTAGAATCATAGAATGTATAATCTACATTCGGAGCATAGATGCCCCAGTTGTAAGTGTCAAAACATTCTTCAGCGCCAGCATAAATTTCAGTCCAATTATCATAAGATGCATCTGCTTGAATGTGAAACATTACATCCGCATCAAACAACTCAATTGCTTTTAAAAATTGTGCTGTAAAATAACTGTCCTCGCCAATGTTGTGCCAATTAGGATCGTCCTCACGGTGATTGTCGTCACTATTAATAACGACAGGCACGACCCCAATGGCACTCAGTTGCTTTTGCTTTTCTTTTGTTTTTTCATACTGTCCGCGCCAGTTAAAGATAAATGTTTGTATTTTCATCGTTTTAAAATTTTATTATACACTATAGCATCGAACCAATTAAGGAAGTTATCCAATACTACAAATGACGGAGGGATTCCGTTTAAAAATTTTGGAGCATTAACATAAGATGCATATAGTTCGTCATCTTGATCAACCTTCATTATATGTGCAATAGCCTCTTCCTGGCTATTGAAATCGTGTAAATTTATGAATGCGGCAGGATTAAAGTCATTTGCAATTGTTTCGGACCCCCAATAAATTGGAACAGTTCCTGCATAGAATGCGTGAAGAATTTTCTCCGTAGTATAACCGGGATGAGAAGTATGTTCAAAACAAATATTAAATTTTCTTGTCGAAAGGAAATTTATTTTGCTTTCTTCGCCTGTTAAATTAGCATTGATGTTGTTATACAATTTGCCGCCGCTATCTACACGTTTAATATTATTTAGCTTATTAAAGAATTCATTGCGCTCATTACAATTTGGATTCGATACTACAAACGTACAAAAGTCTGTTTTTTCTTTAATCTCGGGATTAAAGATATAGTTAAAATCAAATCTTGTTTCATGGATATGCTCTAATGCCCACATATAAATTACATACAAGGGTAATCTGTAATGCCATGGTTCAAATATATGGTCAAAACTAATAGCATAGTCGCAATCAAAATTCTCAGGTCTACGATTTTCACCTGTGAACAATATCTTAGTACATTGATCTCTGGTGATATTTAAGTTATTACGACCAAAGTTATCATCACCGAATAATAAAAAATCCGGCGATTCACTCATGCCTACGATATCTACTTTATATCTAGTCTGAAAAAGATATATAAAGAACGTTGCAAGATGATCATGTGTATCTGCAAATGCTATTCTCAACGGCTTCATGCAAATGCCTGATTCAATGCAGACATAATGTTTTCGTGATCTTTAGCAGTCAATGAATTGCTAAAGATTGGGATTGCATGATACGTACATTTGATATTTAAATCTTTTGACATTGTCTCATGTACATCTTCATAATCTGGATGCTTAGTATTAAATGATACAAATGTTTTTGTGTCATCCATATAATTATCATAAGTCTCGCAGAATACATACGGGCCAGAGTTCTTACCAACAATAACATTGCAGTATGTACTTAGATAAGAAATCTCCTGTAGATCTCCATCGGTAACAGGACCTATAATATCGCCGGTGAATAAAATATTTGTAGCACCCTCAGTATCAAATTTATTAGTGCAGATAAAATGTGTATTGGGATACATTTCTGCAAAGGGCAAAATGTGTTCCTTCATATCAGAAGAGAATGACTGATTAGATTGAGGTACATTATTGCAGACTAATACTTTTCGAACACCAATTGTAGAATTAACATATTGATCTACGCCTGCAATACTTAAAGCATTGTAGCTGATACGAGGCAAATAATCTTCTTTATCTTTATGTAATTTAACAGAAGTACCGAATGTCTCATTAATTGTATCTACAATGTCGCCCCATTCTTCGTAGATAGTATTCATATTAATACCACCATACTTACAGAACACATCCCAGTTACATCCAACCCACGTATTAACAAACAAAGTATCTTCATCCTGATAGAATGGAGTCTTGTTGTCTAAATCATCAGGCGACCCTATTAAAGGAATGCCCAATTCTGCAGTTAACTTTTCTGCATTTTTATGCAGATATTCGAATGTAAATTCTGGTAGTTGTGATTGAATGTGACGAATAAATTCTTTATGCGTATGTAGATCACCTTTGTGATAATGATTAAAGAAAACAATTTTAGACATTATCAATACCTTTATACAATTTAACAGAATCTTCTCTCAAAGATTTTTCATTTTTAATAGCATCATCAACTAGCAAGTTAATAGCTTGAACATATTTAGGACGCTTAACCTTGAAGCAAATATCAACTTTGCGTTTTAGATCAGCCATCTCTTCATCTGATTTTGCAGTTTGAAATGCATCTTCAAGCATCCACATTCTAATATGAATGATAGCAAGTTTCTCAACAATCTCACCAAGATTGTCAGTTGCAATATAATTAGAATCTGGCATACCAAAGTCTTTAGCATTATCTAAAACATCGTTAACTGTTCTTTTGATAACTTCCTCAATGCTTTCACCTAAATTGGTCATTGATTTCTCCCACTACTTTATCTAAAAATTTCATGTCTGATTCTGTAACAAAATGATTGTTACCGATATAAACACCTTGTGTCTGAATAATGTCAGCATTGGTTCTTTTCTTAGTAGTTTCTATTTTATAATCTTTAAGAAAAGGCTGTGACAATAAATTACCCGCAACAACTGGTCTGTATTCAATTGTATGTTTAGTGAATGTATCCTTCATAGCTAACATGATCTCATTTGATCTGCAGATAAAAGGAAAACAGAAGCTGCTAATTGTTTTGGGGTTTTTAATAGTATAAAACAGATTGGGATATTTGTCAATAATTTCCGTAAATAGTTTGTGATTTCTATTTCGAATCTCAACCATTTTATCCAAACGTTTTAATTGCGAGATACCAAGTACAGCACAAATTTCATGATTTCTAAAATTGTATCCGTCGGTAACAAACAAGAATTGTTTATCCACATCAGGATATTTTTTAGCATACTCATCGAATTTAATTGATTCTCTTGCCATACCATGGCTTCGTTTAATTTTCATCAAATCATAAAGCTTAGTATTGTTTGTGGAAATCATTCCACCTTCTACTGTAGACATATGATGTCCAAAATAGAAACTGAATGTGGCGCCTAAACTATTTGAACCACATTTTTCGCCGTATGGTGTTTTGCAACCATGTGATTCGCAGATATCATCTAATATAATTGCTCTAGGGAAAATGCGTTTAATACCTTCATTGTTTGCGGAAAACCCTAACAAATGAGTAATGAATACCATTTTAATATCATGCTTCAATGCAATCAATCTAGCTTCTTCGAGATCAAAACTAAAATTATCTAGATTAACATCACAAAATACTGGTTCAAGACCAAGCTGCATAATAGGTGAAACATTCGTCATCCATGTGCAAGCAGGAACTAATACTTTGTCACCCGCTTTTAATTTGTATAACTCTTTAACTGCCGCTACCAATAAGAAGTTTGCAGTACTTCCGCTAGAAACATATAAAGAATGTTTTGCGCCAAGCCATTCACTCCATTCGTTTTCGAATTGTTTTACCTTTTCACCGAATGTGAATTTCTTAGCTGTCAGCGCAAAATGCGCCATCTTCAATCTGTCCATAAAGGTGATTGTCTCACCCATCAACGGCCACTTCATAGTATACCTTTTTCTGTTTTATACCAATCAATCGTACGCTTGAGTCCTTCCTCAAACGATACCTTTGGTTTCCATCCCATGGAAAACAATCTTGAGTTTTCCATTTTGCGTCTAGGTGTACCATTAGGTAGAGTTGTATCCCACTTAATTTCACCCTTGAAACCAACAGCATCTTTAATTAATTCTGAAAGTTCTTTAATTGGAATTTCAACATCGCTACCTACATTAATAAATTCAGCTTTGTCGTAATTATTCATCAAGAACAAACAAGCATCTGCTAAATCATCTACATATAAAAATTCTCGTGTAGGTGATCCATCTCCCCAGCACATAATACTATCTTCATTGTTCTTCATTGCGTTAAAGAACTTAGTAATGATACCTGGGATAACGTGACCTTGCTCAGGAATAAAATTGTCATGAGGCCCATACAAATTTGCAGGCATCAAACTAATAGCGTTGAAACCATATTGACGTCTGTAATATTCGCACATACGCATACCTGTAATTTTAGCTAATGCGTAACCTTCATTAGAAGGTTCTAGTGGCGCTGTTAACAGGTATTCTTCTTTAATAGGTTGAGGGGTGACCTTAGGATAAATGCAGGCCGAACCCAAGAACAATAATTTACTACAATTGTTTCTATATGCTGCATCAATTACGTTAGTCTGAATAGCAAGGTTATCATAAATAAACTCAGCAGGATTAGTTGCGTTATAATTGATACCTCCGACTTTAGCTGCTGCTAAGAAAACATATTCAGGTTTTTCTGTACTAAAGAAATTACGAACTGCTTGTTGATCTCGTAAATCCAATTCACTTTTAGAACGAAGAATTAGATTATCGTAACCCTCATTCTGAAGTTTACGCACAATAGCAGATCCTACTAAACCATTATGACCTGCAATAAAAATTTTACTATTTTTTTCCATATTATCCTCACTCAAAATTAGTACACATATCTTCAACTAAACTATCGAATGTATGCTCAGGCTGCCAACCTAACACACTCTTTGCCTTTGATGGATCGCCCAATAAAGTTTCTACTTCTGCAGGGCGGAAGTATTTTTCATCTACTCGAATAATTACTTTATTATTGTAATTATTAATACCTACTTCGTTTAGGCCTGCGCCTTCCCAACGAATAGACAAGTGATAGTATGGCGCGCACTTATTAACAAAATCTTTTACCGAATATTGTTCACCGGTGGCAATAACAAAATCATCAGGTGTGTCTTGTTGCAACATTAACCACATTGCTTTAACATAATCTTTAGCGTGCCCCCAATCACGTTTTGCATTTAAATTGCCCATAGATAAACATTCTTGCCGACCTGAACTAATTGCTTCAAGTCCATCTACAATTTTCTTGGTTACAAAATTATGTCCTCGACGAGGAGATTCATGATTAAATAAAATACCAGAACAGGCAAACATATTATAAGATTCACGATAATTTTTAACAATCCAAAATCCATATAGTTTAGCTACACCATATGGTGAGCGAGGATAAAATGGGGTTGTTTCTTTTTGTGGGATTTCTTGCACCAATCCATATAACTCAGATGTAGATGCCTGATAAATTTTAGTCTTATGTTCTAAATTTAGTAATCTAACTGATTCAAGAATTTTTAAAGTACCTAATGCATCAACTTGTGCAGTATATTCAGGAGTCTCAAATGAAACTTTAACATGACTTTGTGCAGCCAAATTATAGATTTCATCTGGCTCATACTTTTTAAGTATGTTCATAAGTGACAAAGAGTCAGTTACGTCGCCATAATGTAGTTTTAAATTTGGGTTATCGTAGATGTGGTCGATGCGACCTGTGTTGATTGACGAACTACGTCTAATAATGCCGTGAACCATATAACCCTTTTCGAGTAATAGTTCTGCAAGGTACGATCCGTCTTGGCCTGTAATACCAGTAATTAATGCTGTTTTCATTTTCAATTCCTATAATGAATTTATAATATACATTTATTTATAACACCTTAAATAGGTTAAAGGGCACTTTCGTGCCCTTTGGTTAAATTAAAGTATTTAAAATGGGATGTCTTCATCCTCTGTAACCTTGTTTTCTTGAACTGAATTAACTGGTTCTTCCATGGGAGGCGAATCAATCTTAGAGTACAAATCCATAAACGCATTCTTCGTGTCATCGTCAAAACGATTAATACACAGATTAATTGCCTTGCTACGATCTTTAAATACTGAGAATGCTTTTACAATATGAACAAGACGTCGAGTAGAAATCAATTCGTCAATTGCATCTTCCATATATGTCTTACGAATAATCTCAGCCCAAGCTACCAACTTGTCTGCAAATTCTTCATCTACGCAATTGCTTGTTTCCATATTGTTGATAATGATCTTGCGCTCGATTGAGGTTGAAGGATATTCTTGTTCAACTGTAATTGGGAATCGCTCTAAGAAAGCTTCGTCAAGAATTTGTGCCGCAATATACTTGCCGTCATCTGTACCGCGACCTTTAGTATTTGCTGTAGCAATAACATTAAAGCCTTCGGCCGGATAAATTACTTCACCGTTCTTTTTATTAAAGTATGACTTGCCTTCAAGGATACCCTGAATACACATCAACTTATTTGAACCACGATCAATTTCGTCAATCAAAAGAACTGCGCCACGCTTCATTGCTGTAATAACTGGACCTTCACGGAATGTAACATTGCCGTCAATCAAAGTAGAACCACCTACAAGGTCATCCTCATCGGTTTCAATAGAAACATTGACACGAATACATTCACGTTTTAATTTAGCACATACTTGTTCTACCATTGTAGTTTTACCGTTACCAGTAAGACCAGTAATAAACAATGGATAAAATGCTTTAGATTTTACAATAGATTCTAGATCTTTATAAAAACCAAACGGCACATATGTTGCGTCTTTATTTGGAATTAGGTTGTCAACCTCTGTTACTAGTTTGCGTTGACGCAATTGAACAACTTGAGCTTGCATTGCAGGCATTTCTACAGGAGAAGCTGTTACTGGAGTATGGGGAATGTTATTCATTTTATCTGTTCCAAATGCATCAAGATTAATAATACCACGGCCTGCTCGATATGCCTCACCGTTGATCAACCAGTTAGGCATAGTAATGTCTTTTTGCTTGATAAAAGCAATAACATCTTTTCTAGCAGCGGTTTTACCAAATGCTTGAATCAGATCAGATACAATTTGTTTCTTTTGAATGTCAGTAGATTTCATAATAAAGTAGTCTCACGGTTAATCATAATTAATTATAACACCTTTTGGTTTCGGTGTCAAGCAATTTCTGCAATAAATTTGTTCAAAAGCACACGATTAATTAGCTTTTTCTTTTGATTTGTAATAAAAGCTTTCATAATATCCTTTTTGGACGAATCTTTTTCAACAGATAATTCGGAATTTTCTACAATCAAATCTTTATTATTTACCAAAAAATACTTGTCATATCCTGCATCTTTTAGATCGTAAAATTTATTCTTTCGCATAAATGTATAAATCGAATCCACATTCTCAGTAGGCTGACCTGCAGTACCGAGGAATCCTTTAATACCATTTCTGCTAGTATATGAACTAATATAATATCCAACTAAATTTGTACCTGTGCGTTCTTTCAACAAACGAAGTAAAGCAGTAGTCATATGTTCACGGGGTTTTGCATAACCAACTTTACCTGTTTCTTTATCAGTTATAATAAGATTATAACCTTTATGCTTGCTTGCATTATATTCGGAAGATATCATACGACCATAAGATCTCTGTTCGCCATTTTTTTCGTCAATCACAACTAGCATATCGGTATCGTTAGCTTCGCCATCTGTTAGGAAAATAGTGTTTACTACATCTAATCGATAAGCTGTCTTAAATTCTGGAATGATATAATTAGCAAGAACCAATGCTTCATTCAACGGGGTACCTGCTAAACGCAATTCAAGAGGTAATTGGCGTTCACGAAATCTTGCAATTGATGCGTCTGTATGGTTATATCTATCTTTAAGATAATATTCATACACTTTACCATATTGAAGCAGACGTGTTTGAGCTGTACGATATTGTTTGCTATCCATAGTATTAGATAATAACTGCAACAAACGGAAACTTCTGTCTTCTAAGCAAAGATCTTTCGATCTGCGGGAATACCGAATTTTAGCATTTTTAGAAAAACCTAAATGAGATTCAAATCCTGCATCGCAGTTTGTAAACGCATAAACTTCAAAAGGAATATTAACCTTGCGACAAAAATCTGCAAGAATCAAAGTTTGTTCAATTGTAGATGTAATGTTGTTTGTCATTGAACCCGACCAATCAACGAACATTACCATGCCGTGATTCTTGCCGAATGGAATTTTAGTAACACGCTTGAAAAGATCTTCTTTGAATTTATATGCGAATACTTTTTCAACATCCAACTCACCTGTCTTAGACACACTTGCTCTGGCAAATTGCGCAGCATTTCGTTTCAATTCAAATTCTTTAACAAGATATTGAATGAATCTTGAATTTGTTTCTTTGTATTCTGATAATAGTGTAGTTGGATTAAATGCGTCGCCTTCTTTCAATGTCATGTCATACGTTGCATTGGCAACCTGTTCTTTAACAAAGGTTTGATAATTATCAACTGAGGTCCAAGCAGATTGTTCGTATACTTTTTTATAGGATACAATAAAATCTTTAGTATTTACTAATGGTAAATTGACATAACAGTATGGTCGGATTTCGTCAGAAATAAGGGTTTCTTCTTTTTGACGGAATACTTTGTCTGTGAATGATTCTGGGTCAATATCCCTAGTCATTCCACGATATTGTTTTCTCTTTGAATCTAAGTCCTCGTCACCATCCTCATCTTCATCTGAAAAGTCTGAATCATATTCAGAATCAATATCATAATCGCCATCTTCGTCTTCACCATCTTCACCATCTTCCCCTGGTTCATATTCAAAATCGTCAAACGAGTTTGTTTGCATTTCTTCTTTGCGAAGCTCATAAAGACTTTTGGCAATTCTAAGAACATCATCCCAGTGCGATGCATTATCAATGTCAGTTAAAATTGCTTGTTCATCGGATGAGAAATGAACATTCATAAAAGGACCAACCTTATAGTGCAGATTAATTCGGTCTATCAATGCCAAGCCATTAATATCCACATCTGCAATACCAAAGAAGTCTTTTTCAATCAGTTCTTTGTATGCCTTGTAAAAAGCAGAACGAAGACCAGGGTATCGAGATTTAATAGCTTTCTCGATACGTGCATCTTCGATCACATTAAGATATGATTTAAAACCTTTTGGATGTGATGTGACGGCTGTGTGCCAGCCTTCGGCGGGGGTTTCCCATGCATGACCTACTTCATGACCTACAAGCAAGTCATAAAGTTCAGTGGACATTTCTTTCCAGATGGGGAGAACAAGAACTCTGTTCTTGGGATCAAAATAAGCAGTGCTTACATTGCGGTGCTCAACCGAAAGATTTTCTTGAGCTAGAAGTTTGGCAAGCGTTGACTTTGAATTTGCTAGTGTCATAAGATCTCCTGTCTATAAGACTATTATAACATCTTTCGGGGTAGAAGTCAACAGAAATTTTGCTAGTTTGGACGAGTAATCGAAAGTATTTTTTGGATTTGTGCTTCGATAATCGGAGTTCTATTAGGCCATTTAATATAATCTTTATCCGGATTTTTTAATAAATTAGCTAATAATGGCAGTATTAATGCCTCAACCTTTTTAAGTTTCTCATTAGAATCTTTATCAACCAAAACCTTATAACTATCAATATCAAAATTAGAACCAGCTCCCGCTTTGATTATCTCTTCCATTGAATCAATTTTATTATATACGGAATCTAATTTATCTTTTAATAATGTTAATTCAACAGATACAGAATCAACTATATCTTGAGTTTTAACTACTGGTTTTTCTACAATAGACTCTTCTGAATCTACAGCTGTAAATCCAAAATCAAAACCATTATCATATTCAGTCGGAATCTTTATTGACATTTAGTGCCTCTATCATTGTTTTAACTGCGTATTTTTTAATTATCTTTTTACGCTTATTTTCGAATTTCTTTTTAGCATAATCTAATTTAAATTTAGAAACTCGGTCGGTATAATCAGTACCATTCATATGGTCATATTCATGTTGGAATATTCTAGCAGTTAATCCATTAAACTCTTGCTCAATTATCTGCCCCGTTTCATTCTGATATGTAGCTTTAATTTTAATTGGTCTTTTAATACCTAACACAATGCCAGGATAAGATAAACAACCTTCATTAAATAATTCTTCAATATCACTATATTCTATTATCTCGGGATTAAATACTGCAATTTTAGTTTCACCTAATCCCATTACAAATACTCGCAGGTCTAACCCTACTTGATTTGCACTCAAACCTACACCACCTAGTTGTTTCATTCTTTCAAATAAAACAGTAGAAATGCCAGGCGCGCTTTCACCTTCATTGGTAAAATCATAAAGCGCAGGGGGAGCACGCATTACCTCATTATCGGGTTCAACTAAATTTAATTTGTCTTTTCTTAATATAATCATGATATTCTACTAAAATTTTGATACTTTTGAAACTTAATTACAGACTTAAATTTATCTAGTAGTTGATCGCCTTTATGCGAAATTACAAATACGTTTGTATCTTCACCAATTGTATTTAATAAATTCATTACATAGTCTGTGCCATTTGTGTCTAATGAAGAATCAAATACTTCATCTAATAATAGTAAATTTGTACTTGCACTATTTTTCATCTTGGCAATTGTTCGCCAAGTAAACAATAACGCTAAATCTATTCTTTGTTTTTCGCCTTCACTAAATGAAGCATAACTAAACTCGTCTCTGTGTCTAGATTTAATTACTTCATTAAAAGATTCATCCAATTCAAAGTGAACAAAGAAATCCATTGCCGCCAAATACTTATTTACTAATTTATTTATTGCAGGTAAGTATTGACGAATGATCTTTGTTTTAATGCCGGTATCTTTTAGCAATACACTTGCAATATCTAAATAATGCTTATCTTCTGATAATTTACTTTTTTCCCCTGCAAGTGCGACCACTTCCTTGGCCAAGTTTTTAAGTTTCCTCGTTTCATCTTCAATGTTTGCCGTATCATTATTGTTGACTGCCAGGTCCGCCTGTAGCTTTTGAATGTATGTTTGAGATGCGATGATCTTTGATTGGTATCGAATGATGTTGCTTGTATATTCAGAGATTTTCTTTTCGATCGCATCAATCTCATTAAGTCTAGTTTCAACACCTTCAAGTTGCAAGCCAAGGGCTTCAATCGCAGATTGCACTTCTTCACGTTTATGTGTATGAAGTTCGATTGCGGATCCTTTGAGATGTTCGTCAAGATCCTGGCTACACGTTGGACAAACATCGTGGTCGTGGTAAAATTGTATGCTTGTTTCTTGATTAGTAATTCTTTCGGAAAGCTTTCTAAGCAACGCTCCCATCTCCGTACGCTTGTTACGCTTCTCATCGGCGTCAGATATAGAGGATTTACAACTCGTTTCTTTTTCTTGCTCGACCAGCATTCCTGCATTAAGTTGTGATATCTCAGCATTCGATTCAAGTATGCGCTTTTGTACATCTTCAACTTTCTTTTGTTTGTCGTTTTCGAGGGTTGCAATATATTGTTGATGCAACTTGACCTTATTTTTACCTAAGGTAATATCATTTTCAATCTCTGTTATACGAGCTTTTATTTCAGTTGTTTTATCTTTTAATACTGCATTCATAACTGTGAAAATTTGAATGTCTAAAATATCCTCAATAATTTCACGTCTCGATCCCAATGCTAATTGCATAAAGGGAGTAAATGATGCAGATCCTAATATAACAATCTGAGTGAATGATTTGTAATTTAATTTTAAAATACTTTCTTCAAGATACTTTTGATAGTCTCTTGCGGCAGCATCTTGATTCAATAATACGTCATTGCAATAGATTTCAAATATGCCAGGTTTCATTCCTCGCACAATTCTATAATCTTTGTTACCGATAGAAAATTCAACCTCAACAACAAGTAACTTGCCGTTGATAGTATTCATTAACTGCGGTTTGTTAATATTCCTAAATGGTTTATTAAAAAGTACAAAACAAATTGCATCTAAAATAGTGCTTTTGCCTGCACCGTTTTCGCCCACAATTAAAGTAGATGAGGATTTAGTAAAATCTATTTCAGTAAATTGTCCGCCGGTTGATAAGAAGTTTTTCCAACGTATTTTCTTAAATTTTATCATGCTTCATTATAATGTTGTGCTTCTACATATAAAGTCTTTAGCAAAGTCTTTAACCGCTCTTTGTCAGAATCTGTTTCAACGCTATCTACATAATCAGATAACAATGTCATAGTATCTTCTAGATCAATTGAATCATCCAATGCACTAGCTTCAAACTCTGAAAAGTCTTCTATAATTTTTAATTCTATAGGATTGTTTGTATAAATAGCTTCTACAAATTTATCGAATTTTAAAATATCTTTTTTGTTAACTACTACGAGTTTAACATACTTGTTAGTAAATATTGACTTGTCAATTAGATTAGGATCTGTCTTTTCATCGTCATAGTAATGTTTAATAAACATATTAAACGGATTCTGAATAAAATCAAACAAACCAGTATCAGTATCGAAGATGTAAAATCCTTTAGGATCGCCTTCATCGTTCCAAGCCAGTTCGTATGGAGTACCCAAATATACGATGTTATCTTCGTGCGACCTAGTATGATAATGTCCACTGAAAACAGTATTATAGGTTTTCAGCATTGCTCGATCCATACCATCATGACTATCAATACCTTTCATCATTTGAAATCCTGATAGCTCAAAATGACCGGCACAAAAATCGGATGCGGATTTAGTTATAAAGTCTGCAATGTCATTTTCATTTTCTTTACAGATCCAAGGAATAATGTCCATTTGAGCATTGTCAAATTTTAACGTTGTAGGTTCTTGAATGATAGTAATGTTATCGTAATCTTGTAATAACAAATCTGGAGAATTTACTTTTAGGCTTTCTTTCCAGAATATATCGTGATTGCCAATTAAGGCAATTAGATCCATTTTCTTTTCAACTATCACATCAAAGAAATATCGTCGTGCCTCAGCAAGAGACATAAAGTTAATATATTTTCTTCTATCAAATAGATCACCTAGTTGCAATATAGTTTTTATATTGTTTTGTTCTAGATATGGAAAAAGAATCTCGCTATAAAATTTCTCATAATATGCATGGAATGCTTTAGAATCATTCCTAACACCAAAATGAGTATCGCCCAATAAACAAAGTTTCATGTATTAATTAAATTCGTTGTCTTCTCTATGACCAGAACGGCCTGCCATATTAGAATCAGTCTCGCGAACTTCTACTCGGCAGCACCAAACTCTTTTAGCTTCTTCGCTGCCGCAATTTGGCAAAAAGATTGTGTTAATATATTCATATAAGAAGTCAGATAAACCTTCACACCCTGTACGCTCTACTTCTGTGATCTTAGCTAGTTTTAATCTACCCAATTCCAATAGATGTTCGCGCATTGGATCATCTTGTGCAACTAGCAGAGTGTGGTCAAACCATTCTTCTAGCTTGTCTTTAAGTGGTCGTAGCCCACCAAAATCAGTTACCCAATTACGAGCATCCAATGTATCTGCTTCAAATTCGAAATGAAAACTCATGGCATAACCATGAATCAAATTACAATGTGAATCTGCACGCCATTGCCGATATGCAACCGGACCTATTTGTCTATATGTTTTTGTTGAGAAGAATTTTTTATTTGCCATCTCTTGCCTCTTTAAGTAAGTTTGACGACATGCAGAATTTATAAAGCGGGATGAATGTTCGGGTAAGACCGCTGGTTTGTTAAAGCCTCATATGTTTGAGAATTATACCATGTGTTTAAAGATGATAAAATATCAGACATATCATATACAGGTGTCCAATCTGCAAGACGTTTAAACATTGTACTATCAGCAACTAACGATGGAGGATCTCCATCGCGTCGTTTATTAATAAATGTTACAATTTCTTTATTGGTAATTTTTTCTACAAGCATTTGAATTTGTAGATTAGAATGCCCCTGAAGCATCCCTAAATTATATATGCCTTGAATAGAATTGTCAATAGCTTTTATGTGTGCAAGTGCAATATCTTGAACATGAATATAATCTCTAATACAAGTTCCGTCGGGCGTATCATAGTCTGCACCATTTAAAGTGAATGATGTATTATGTTTGACTGCTTCAAATAGTTTGGCAAAGATATGTGTTGCATTTGGTTCTTGCCCATGCTGACCTTTATCGTCAGCTCCGCATGCATTGAAATATCTAAATGCAGTGAAATTTAAGTTGTGGCATCGATGATACCATTCCAATAAATGTTCAACCATTAATTTAGATTGACCATAAGGAGAAATAGGATCGACCTTATCGTTTTCCCTCAATGGTGTTTTTGTTGTAGGAATGCCGTAAACAGATGCGCTACTACTAAAAATAATCTTAGTCTTTGGAATATGTTTAGCAACGAAATCTAAAAGCAAATTTGTTTTAGATACATTGTTGTGAAAGTAATGTCCTGGATTTTTCATACTAGGACCAACAAGGCTAGTGCCTGCACAATGAATAATTGCTACAGGATAAACCTTTTTATATAGACTAAACGCATCCATGTCTGTAAAATCACATTGAAGAAACTCATCTTGAAATGCATCAAGATGATCGTTGTGTCTGTTATCAATACCGATAACTTCGTAGCCTTGTTTCTTTAATTCGATGCAAGTCTGGCCGCCGATATAACCGGCAGAACCCGTAACAACGACTAATTTAGTACTTGGCTGCTGGGACATGATCTCTATAATCCTTACCGCTACGATACCATTTAGCATTATCCTCAAACATAATATCCAAACAACGATCAATAGTACCAGATGTCCAGTCAGACAACTTGCCTAGATTTGCTCGCTCTTGAACCAGCAATGTATTTAATTTAAATACTGCGTCATCTTGTGACCATGGAATATAAAGACATTCGCGATCATTAGCAAATGATTCTGGGAAAGATCTATAAGCAGGATACAAACAATTTGTACCTAATGCATCTGCCTCTGATGCAGTGTTGCTTACCCAATCCTGCAATGCACAATTAAACAATACTCGAGAATCGCCCAACAATTCATAATACTCATTCTTTTTAAGATTTTCATAGATTTTAAAATTATGAGTCTTTTCCAATGCTCGCGCGCGAGTCAAATACTTTTCGTTATTACTACGCAAAGGTCCACCCGATAACACAGCAAATTCTACACCCGGGTTAACTGTATGATATCTTTCAATAAGATCCATAAAGAAATCAGGTTGTTTCTCCTGATCAAATCTTGCAGCAAATACCACACGTTGTTTACGCTGATTAAATGGAATACGATTTGCTACACGACTACGAACTTCATCTTTATCAAATGCAAGTCCGGAGATATTAAAGATTGGCGCTTCCCAACCTGCAATTTTCATATGAGCAACCATTTCTTCGTTAGATGCAAGTACACCTGTAACAAATTGATCTGTCATTTTCTCATAAAGACCCATCCACTTCTGCATATCCCATACGTGAACAAAATCATCGGGGTCAATAGATTGTGCAAGACAACGAACAAAAATTCTAGGTTGATATTCGTAGCTTACTTGATCCATAATATAAGGCAGCGCCTCAATACCGGGAGTAAACATATCTTCAAAAAAGATTGTGTCTTCAAATGTTATTTCGCCAGCTTTCATCTTCTTAATAAGATTAGCCATTTGTGTCAGCGAATAATAACTACGCCCATGTGCATCAAGCACTTGACCGGTAACAATTGCTTTAGAGTCATCTAGAATATCACCATGAATTACTTCATAGTCAATACCTCTGCGTTTAAATGCAGCTTCGCTCCATTGTTGCAATTGTAAAGTATAGCGACCTTCATAAGGTTCTAAACCCATATAATATAATTTACTCACCTGCTATCCTTTCAAAACTAATTCTGCAACCGTTTTCACCATCTTCTGATACTTCAATAGTATAATCCCTATCAGGCCATTGTGCCGCACATTTATCATAAAGCTCACATGCCATCATTTCGCATGACTTATAATCTAAATGTAGTGTGCCATCAGAATACCATCGTTCCATAATGCGTTTTGCCTGAATAAATTCTACATCTCGATCATCATGAAATACTTCCATCTCTACGCGGAAATGAAAAATATGTCTATGCGGTGTTCCTAAGAATGAAACATCCAGCCAATCGCCTGTTGCTAATTTAGGATCAGTTGCTGCTTGGGGATATTTATGAATACCCTCTTTACGAAAGGTAACCCAAATAGAACTTTTCTTTTTAATTAATTTACTGTGTATAATTGTATCTGTAAAAAATACTGGCTCGTTTGAAATAATATCGGTCATGCAAATAAATCCTCAAGTGAAACTGGTGGTTGTGTGTTAACTGGTTCAGACTCCATATACTTTCCTACATTTCTTTCCCAATCTTCAAAATCAGAAAGATTCTTAACATCAAACAATGTAGCGTATTCATTCTCACAGCCTTTTTCTCTACAGAACTTTAAGAACAATTCTTTCGATTCTGTTAAAGCATTGACATCGTGAGTAAAATTATGTACGTTTGTTAAAATAAAAGCAAGACGTGCTCGCATAATATCAACAAATTTTCCGCCTGCTTCTAAATGAACGCCGACCCCTCGGTTCATTAAGATATGGTATTCTTCAGGAGTATAATTTGTTCCACATACTGCATTAATTTCTGTAGTAACTGTTCTATAAATGTTAGAATACTCTCTGCCCATTTTTACAGATGTGCCGCCATATGGGGAACCTGCTGCCTTTTTAGCGAATGAAAAATAAAACAATCCATTATCTAATGACATGGAATGTGTAGTAGAGTCATATGAAATATCAATACCTTCATATAGACCAGATTGACTAAAACAAATATAAGGCAGAATGCGACGTAATGCACCTACACCCAATACGTGTAAATGAAATGGTCTAGTATACGGCATCTGTGTAACATAGAATGCTCGTTTAACGTCTTCTAATTGTCCCATACCCAGAGCAGCCGATCCCATAGCAAGACCACCGATACGATGATGCAATGCCGGAGTAATTTCTTCGAGTACTAATTTTGCCCAGCGTGAATATGATTCTTGCGATGAACCCTGCATAATAACAAATGGTCTACATTTGCTACCCATCTTATCGAATGTTTCAATTTGCGATTTTACATTCCTGCCCGTTTGTCTTGCATAATCATCAAAATTATCCATGTCTGCATATCTACGCTTAGTATCAATCTTAGATGATACGCCACTTGTAGAAGTTGTCTTAACAGGAATCTCATCAAACGACATACCAATGTCTGCATATGCACCTTGATTCAAATAAACTTTTTCTCTAACTTCTGGAGTATTTTTTAAACCGCGAGTAATAATCTGCAAACCTCCAGAGTCAGCATGAATATTATTAATTGAAGCACGAAACTTTTGTAACTTAGGTCCAAAGTTCTTTTCCGTAAATCCATTATACAATAATGAGAATGTGTGGTTGTTTTGTTTATGACATACTTTAGCAATCATGTCAAGCATCATTTCTAATACATCGGGGTCATTACATTGTTCTGCACCCAGCCGCAAATATGCTGGGCCAGAAATTACGTATTCATATGTTCTCATGCAAACAGGCTTTCTAATGAAGAAGTGACTTCTTCTTTTGGTATAAAATTAGGATCTTTAGATAAGTATGTGTCGTTGTCTGTGTAAATTATATTATATTTAGACTTATTTGTCAATATACTTTTGACATCATCTATAGCTAATTGTGATCTATTTAGGATTTTAATAAAGTCTGAATATTTGATTTCGGTATAATCATTAATTTTTGCAGAATCAGATCGTGACAAAGATGTTTGAGTGTAACTAGATAAGAATTTTTTCCATCTATCAGATGTTTGAAAATCCAAATGTTTGATATACTGCAACGCATCATGGTTGCGTTGTTTTCGATCAGCATTATATTCTACTTTTAATACTTCGGCAACTTCATTTAACGGTAACCGAATATAATATGCAGGATCAAAATTAGTTACCCATTCAGATTTGTCAATAACAATACAAGGCATATGACCTAAACATTCAAAAAATGTGAACGGGTAATTTTCTCTTAGTGAAGGGTTAAAGTGAACCTTTGCAGATTTAATAAAGTCAACTTTTTCTTTACCAACAATACTAGCTTTAATCTCATAATCGGTAATACCAAGTTCTGCAAGACGAGCTTCAAACTTTTTCTTGCCGTTAGCATTCGTCATAATTTTTGCAGGCAATCCAGTCTCTTTAATTACTTTTAAAAATGCTTCTGGATTTTTACGATCTTCCCACCGACCAATATATAAGACGCCTTTTCTTTCTGAATAATCACTTGTGAGCAATTCTCTTTCAGACATAGGCATACTTAAATGTTCTACATCAACTCCGCCATTATTTTTAATTTCAGTTACATTACGTGCAGATTGTGTGCCAATATAACAACTTTCAAGATTCATTAAGTTGTTAAAAAATTCATTACAACTTTCTAAGAATACGCCTTTGAATTTTCTAGTATCACGGAACACCATACTCTCTTCATGCGTGTAAAATACTACAGGAATGTAACTATTAAGATCAAAACTCAATACTGCGGGCATAGCCTCTAAAGAATTACATACTACCATATCATAGATATTAGTATGAAAAGCATTCATAACAGCATCACGGAAATTAATCATCTTTTCAAAGTTAATTGAATCAGTAAATGCAAAAGTACCGGTATGATTTTTATATGACAAGGCATTTTTCGGAGCAATTAAATTTGCGCCCAATGATTCAACTAATTTTGCAAACTCATTTGTTGTGGGTTTGTCCGTAATAATATCAACCTTCCAGTCAATTTTATTTGCCATTTCAACAAATCCCTTTGCAAATTGTCCAATCCCACCATGCGGAACAAGGTGTTGATCGCTAATGCAAAACGCAACTCTCTTTTTATAAAGACGCATATTACTCACCAAGAATTTTAATTAAGTGTTTTGTTTGATGCATCGCATCATCTAAGGCATTATGATACGTACCTTCGCGTTTGTCTTCTGGAATCCAATTGAACATTGCTTTAGCAGTTCGGTAACAACGATCATCCCAGCATTTCCAAGGTGGTTCTCTGCCTGTAATGAAGTATGCATTACCTAAAATTGTGTTATCAAATACAGCACCGTTTCCCCAAATAGGTAAACTCTTAGGGCCAAACCATAACTCAAATTTATCCAATGCTTCTTGCAATGATATATTATTCTTTGTTAATTCTCGCAAGGCTTCTTTATTTTGTTTAGACCACCATGCAACGGTATCTTTAGAAATATGCATTCCAGCTTCTTTACAGCTAGCAAGATCAATGGTGCAATAAAATGTATCTACAATTTTACTACCTTCAAATTTTACTGCACCAATTGAACAAATTGCTGCGTGTGATCTTGTTGACATTGTTTCCAAGTCAACCATTACATTAATTGTCATTTACATCCTTGTCGGGCAATCTGATAAAACTCGTTTCTTACTGCTGGATCATTTTTAAATCCACCACCTAAACGAACTGTTACTGTAGAGCTACCTGTGTCTTCAACACCTCTAGATTTTACGCAATAATGTTGAGCATCAATCAAGACTGCAACATCTTCAGTATCAAGAATATACTGTAAAGTATGAAACACTTGCTCTGTTAAGCGTTCTTGAATCTGAGGGCGTTTGCTAAAATATTCTACAATACGATTGATCTTAGATAGACCAAGAACCCTAGTCTTAGGTACATAAGCAACTGTTGCTAATCCATCGATAACAACAAAATGATGCTCGCAATTAGATTGCACATTTACATTGCGCTCACATACCATTTCGTTATACTGCATTTTATTATCTACAGTAGTGCATTTTGGAAATGCATCATAATCGAGACCCCAAAAGATTTCATTAACATACATTTTAGCAACACGCTTAGGTGTTTCAATTAGACTATCATCTGTAAGATCAAGGCCAAGTGTTTCCATGATCTTGGCAAATAAAGGTTCGATAACTGCTATCTTATCTTTACGATCTGGAATTAATGATTTTTTTGTTGGGGTTTCAACACCCATTTTAACTAGGTGTTCGTGAACTCGTTGACCCAATTCTGGATCGCATTTAGTTTTATTGAAACTCATTTGATAACCTTCCTTTGTGATGGTTTATTTTTGACAGTATGTTACCGTTGCGTAACATAAGTATTTATTACTTTGATTTTGTTGTTGGATCACACCCGCATACGCCTTACTGACTTCTTACGGGTGACCATAATTATGCCTTAGTTTTCGCTTCTGCTCTAGCTGCTTTTTCGGCAGTAATTTCATTGCGACGTGCTTTAACTGCTTTAGATAACTCTGCTAATGCTTTGCGTGTACGTGTACCTGCGGCTGCATTGCCTTTGTTAAATTTCTCATTCTCAGCATTATATGCTGCTAAACTTGTTTCGATGTCGTTATGTGCGCTCATATTATTTTCCTTTTAGTTAAGTGCCCCATGCGTTTTTAAACAATGGGATTTGTAGTCGGTCGGAATATCTCCAACCTTTTTGCATTGCGTACTCTGCAACGCTGCGATTATTAAGAGAGTACAGCCGCTCAGTCCCACCGAGAGGCATAAGATAAACAGGACCTGAGAAACCAGCTTTACGATATGCATTTACTGCCTCTTCTGCTTCTTCTGCATCTTCTTTAGATCCAATTACAAATTTAAGATATGTATATCCTACCCATTCATACCCTGCTACAATTTCTGGGCAAATTGCATCTTCCCACTTTTCACCTGATACCGATAGTTTAGGTGAAACTGAAAATGTTAAAGCATCACAACCTCTTTTGCTTGTGCGACCTTTATTATTTAGTGTCCAATTTAAAAGATATTGTTTAAATTCATTAGACAAAGGTTGTGTTCCATTTGTCTCAAATGTCAATTCTTTTAATGCTATCATTTTTTCATTACCGAGTAATTCCGGATATTGTTTTTGCCAACCTAATAGAGGCTCACCTCCAGTAATAACTAGGTGTTCGTCTTGCCATTTTTTATACGGGAGTGTATCGACGATTGCTTCCACAACATCTTTAACATCGAGTACAGGGCTAAGATGCTTAAAACGAGGGTCCCAACTAGCATAGGAATCACAGCCAGTGTGTACGAGAGGCAAGTCATTATAATTTTTAAAGCTTTCGGCCTTAATCGAGATAACATTTCGTTCATCGCTTTTTTCGCCTTTTGGCATGCCGAACCCGTCGCAAGTAAAATTGCAACCAAATGTTCTTAAGAAGACAGAGGGCGCACCCATATAGCGGCCTTCACCCTGAATTGAATAAAATAGTTCTGAAATTTTAAGTTTAGCCATAATGACTCCGTTCAACAATACTCATATTATATAGTGTTTAATCATCTAAGTCAAGTGGATTACTTGAATCGTCCGAAATTATTTTGTTCTTTTTAGGAGTTGAAATTACCCGTTTTTCAATATCAATAGTATCCATTTGCCGTTTTAAGTAATCTAAGAACTGATTACCAAATTCGCCGTTGTCATGTTCTTGAAGAATTAATGAATCAATATCCATATTCTCAATCAATTTATACTTAGTAGCTTGTTGCTTCTTTTCTTTTTGGATACGTCTAATAAAAGCAAAGTATATAATTTGAGTATAATATGCGAAAGGATTTGATCCTTTAGATGGGTCAAATTTGACAACAGCAGTTAGACAATTTTCAATTCCATCTGAAATCATATCATCTTTAAATGTATAATTAATGAAATTAGATTTATAAGATAAATGTGTTGCAATTTTAATAAAGCATTCACCTATGTAGTTAGATACAATAGGTGGTTCTTTTCCTGCGGCCGCCGCATCAACTACACTTTGTCTATATTCAATAAGAGCTTGTAAAAACTTTTTATTGTCTACATAGTGAGACGAAGTAGGAATTTTTACTTCCTTAACTACTTCAGCTATTTCAGTGGAGAGTTCTTCCACGTCTTTTAGGGGGTTCTTTGTTTTCATTATGCTCTTCTTCAAGTGTGTTTATAAATTTATCTACAATTTCTTGGATTTGTTCTTTTTCCAAATCCTTTTCCTCAACCTCAGAAATTTCAGGATCTGCCCTGGAATCTATGAATTTTATATAATTATCTTTTAATGTTTCTTTTGTATCAACAGCAACTATAATATGATCTGTTGATATCTCAAAACTTTCTGTGTTTCCTAATGCTACCCAGGGGGATAAAATATATGATTCTACAATCATATCGCCCCTTGGCATTCTAATCTGATTTAATACTACAGGATCTGTAATTGATATGTTACGCCCTTTAAGGTCTTTACATTCATCGAATGTTTTACATATTATATCTTCACCACTTGTTAATTTTAAAATTTTAACATTCGGATCGTTCATTGAATAGGTATCCTTAGTAGTTTGTAATCAAAATGCTCATCATTATAAATTTTAATTCTTTCAATCATGTGTAACAACGTATAATTCTTTTTAGACTTCCATGTTAAATCATCACCTATATCATATAGATTGCAACTATCTTTTGTTTCACTTGTTCTCAATCCACGACCAATAGATTGTAAATTTCGAACACGGGATTTTGAGGGAGATGCAAAAATAATATTATGCAGGTTTTTAATATTTATCCCCGTAGAAAAAGTTCCGTATGAAGCCACTATTATAGCATCCTTTTCGGTTTCTGTCAATCGACGAATTTCCTCACGTTGTTCTGTATCAGTTCCACCATAAACAAAAAACACTTTTCGGTTTTCTGCTTTAGATTGGATCATCTCATGTAGCATTTTGCCATGCTTCTCAACATATTGGAATAACACTAAACTATTGCCGGTTTGTTTGATTGCAAGATTTCGGATAAATTTATTACGAGGTTCATATCCAACAATAAAGTCCATTTCTTCTTGGTATGTTTTTCCTTTAAGTGCTTTTTTTACTTCATCTGGATAATCCAAAACAAGATTATAAATTTGCAGATCAGCAAGCGTTTTACTTGTGATTAATTTTTTAGTTGTTGTAACTTTATAAACGGGACCAAACATTCCTTCAAGAACTAGCTTGTGCGTTTGAGTACCATCTAATGTACCAGTAGTTCCAATTCTATAAGGAGTATCCGGCATTTTATTTAAAATACCTGTTAAAGATTTAGCTTTAAATAAATGCGCTTCATCTCCATACACTGCTTTAAAATCTGCAAAGAATTGTTTAGGCAATTTGTAAATAGATTGCCAAGTACTAATAATTACATCATACTCATTAGACTTTTCGTGACCACCATAAATGCGATGACAATGCTCAGAAGTTTTCCAATTATTAATACTAGAATAATCTTGAAAATCGGAATACATCTGTTCAACAAGTGATGTAGTAGGAACAAGAATTAATTGCCGTCTTCCTCTTAGCTCATGCCAGCGAATTAAACAGTAAATAATATAAGATTTACCTGAACCGGTAGGAGACAACAATAAACGTCTGCCATCATTAATAGCTTTATGTATTGCTTCAATCTGATAATCTCTAATTTCTAGAGGTGTACCTTTAGATGCAATATTTAAACTTTTAACAAATTCTGTTACTTCATCCAACGTGCAACCATCTGCAGTTTTTTCATACTGCGAATCATCAAATATGTAATCGCGTTCTTTTGCAAATTGTTCTAAATAGTCTTTTAGACCAATATAAAGCTCTTTGGTAAACATAGAAAAAAGGCGAACGCGTCCATCCCACATACGAGATTTATACAGAGGATGAAACTTCGCTCCTGGAACTTCAAATGAAAAATGGTCATTTAGTTCTTGTGCAATTGAAGGTTCAGTATCAACTTGCAGATACACTTCATTCTTTTTTCTTACGCTTATTTTGTCAGACATTACATCATACCGTTTGTGAACTTAGACCATTCAATACTATTCTTGATGTCCCATGTTCTACTGTTTAAGGATCTTATAATTTGTTCTAATTGATACATAACAGTTTTAAAGTATTCTACTTTGTCTTGTAGTAAAATTAAATCTGCATCAACCTGCAAAAATTCGTCCATCTCATTTTTCAATGGTTTGTTACCTTGCCATTGAGTCCAACCTTCATCTGATAATTCAAGCTGGGTCATTTCTCCCCTGTAATACTTGTATTTTTTTCTGCGAAGGTTGAGATATTCAGACTCTGCTTTGCGTAGGTTAAGCCGAGTAGATGTTAAAAAATTCAAATACTTAGAATGTAATAAAGGTGTGCGAGCAGATTCATGTCCAAGATTAGTCTCATTAATCTTACAATCATCTGCCCACATTTCCTGCAGGTCAGATAATTTCATTACTGAGGGCTAATCTGAATAATCTGAGCAGGGTTGCCCTGGAAATTAAATGAACCGTAGTGATTCAATGAGATTGTTGGATCAAGCCAAATGTCGCCACCGATATCTTGCCAACGTCTGCTGAATGTATAATCTTCTGACAAGTAACGTTTGTCTTTGGGATCAATCATTGTGTCGAAGAATGCATAGAAGAAGTCTTGCAAATCTGGCGGAGTATTCAAATCATTGTTATACTTTAACTCTGGATATGCAGCAATCATCTTGTCAATTGCTTCACGCTTAATCATCATAAAGCCTGTAGCTCCGTCGTGCAATTTAATTACACCATTTTCAATAGCAATTTGTTTTGACTCACGATTAACAAACTTAAAGTTAATCGCATAGTCGGAACCAGCGGCGGCAATATCTCTATCAGAAATATCTTGACCAGGTTTAGAATTAATGCTATCTTTAATACGTTGCCAGTTGACGCCCTTTTTAGGATATGCGCCTACACAAACTTCTTTGTTGTGAGCAATTAATTTAAGTACATCTTCAACTTGAAACTCAATATCAGCATCAATAAACAACAAACGAGTGTAATTGCTTTGAAGAAAATATGCAACCAACACATTGCGAGCACGAGTAACTAAAGACTCATTTGCAATAGTACCAAACGCCAATGGGATTTGATGTTGATTGAAGAATGTCAATGTGCGAACCATTGAACGGAAATATGCCTCTGTAAGCATACCACCATAACAAGGAGTTGCCACAAAGATTCTTTCTTTACGCAAATCATCAATATTGATTTGCAATTGACCTGGTTGTGCGGCAGGGGGTGCCGCAGGGGGTGCCGCAGCTGCGACTGGGGGTTTGTTAAACTTAGGAACCGGAATTTTTGGAATGTTCTTCAGTCCAGGTTTATTGTTGTTAGCCATAAAATCTCCATATTAATTAAAGTTGCTCCACTTCAAATAGCGTATATTTAAAAGAGGCAATTGCGGTAAAATATTCCACACCGGCAGATGCAATATCAAAATCCAATCCTTCTAATGAGATTGGGAATATATCCTTATATATTATATTTACTTTAGGCGTATTTGTCGAGTCTAAAATCGTTAAAGTTGCATCCGAGTATGCCAAAACTTCAGATTCGCCTCGTTGATTCACTTTAAACGGGAATCTACTAGGTCTATTCTTTATTAACGCGTCAAACTGTGTATAATCTTTAGGAAAACCTAAAGCCACTAACCAATTGTATAATTCTAAATAATTGGACATATCTTCCGATATCAAAAATCTAATTGTAAACGAACCGAAGTCTAGTTTATCACCGATACGTGGAATGTCAGTAAACGGAGTAGGCTGTACGGCAAAACCTAATGCGAGTTGCGGCAAATTAGCTGATTGGCAAGTAAAAGACACATTGGGAATATCCTTAACAGAAAAGCGGAAAGCATTCGGTCTTAGATAATCATATGTCGTGGGTAATGAATTTGCATAATTTTGCTTTGCTACATTTACATTTGCAGTATACATTTCTTTCCTCCGTTATTATATTTATAAGGCAAAAAAGGGGAGCCTAAGCCCCCCTTTAGAAGTACCGATCTTTGTCGGCTTACTCGATAATATCGAATTACATCAAGTTCAACACTTGTGTACGACGATAATATTGGTTACGATTTGCTGTGAATGATGCTGCATCTGCATCTGATACGCCATCGGCAGATGTAACGTATGGGTTAGCAATTAAACCATAACGTGTCTTGAAGCCAATTTTTGGCTGGAAGCTGTTAGGATCAACTGCGCGAACCATTTGTAAAGGAACATATGGGCAGTAGAACATACCTGCGTCATAAGGAGAAGAACCCTTATAACCAACCATGTAAAACTGGCTTGCTGAACCTAGGTTGCTGGAATACGGATCAATATAAACACGATAGCGTCCGTTTAGAACACCTGCGAATGTATTGCCTGTATCGTCAACATTTAGACCTGTGCTCAAAGCTGGAGCGTAGTCTAGAACACCTGACATAGCTAATGCACTTGCAACGTCTGCAGAGCAAACGATGAAGTTACCTTTACCACGACGTGTGTCTTGTGCAATGTGGTTAGCATCACGTTCAATGTTGAACAATAGACCTTTGAAACGCTCAACAGACCAACGTCCATTAGAGTCAACGTCTAAGTCAAATGTACCAGCAGATGCTGTTGCAGGTGAACCTGGTTTAGCAACTTTGTAAATTGTACGAATAACTTCGCGATTAATTTCAAACATGAATTCTTGTGACAAGATGTTTGATAATTCTGCTTCAGCGTCAAGACCGTGAATAGCTTTCAAGTCTTGTGCTAATTCAACAGTGTATTCAGCCTTTAAAGCACGTGATTTCGCAGTAACTGTTGTCTTATCAATGGAGAAAGACATTTCGTTGAATGCTTGACCACCAGTAGTGCCCATAGCTTCAGCAGTTGCTGTAGCAACGCCGGCACCTGTTGTGTAAGCGCCGCTAACAGGATTTGATCCTGCGTGAGTAGTTGCAGTACCTGCAAATGAGGTGTTAGCTTCATTGTACAATGCTTCAACGCGAGTTGAAGTATTGTTACGCTCTGTACCATATGTAGAACGCATTGCAAAGATCAAACCTGTTGGACCTGTCATTGGCTGAACGCCGCAGATGTCATAAGCCATTAGGTTAGGCATTGCACGACGTACTAAACCGATCATGATCGGATCATACTTGTCGATACCGCTTGTTGCGTTAATATTGTTTGCAGGAGCTGCCTCAAACATTGCGCTACGCTCTTCACGTAGTGAACGCTCTTGGTTCTCTAACAATACAGATGTAACTGCACGCTTGTAGGAATCCTTGATCGCTGGAAGATCAGGGTGCTCTAAAATGGCTTGCCATTTTTGTTGTAAGTTTTCAGATAAAAACATTTATTTTCTCCTTGATGGATAACGTATTAATTACGCTCTTTTGATTGATCTTGAAAGCGCTTGCGCGTATGCGTTGACTACAGTGTCACCCGTATAATCAGGTGTACTGCCATTGTCTTCAATTAAAGTTTGTTGAACTTGTGAAGTCTGTTTAGATTCAGTTAATTGCTTCTTAGGGAAATAATTTTCCTTAATAACAGAAACTTTCTCTCTATATAGATCTTCATTCTCAAAATCAACACCCTCTAAAAGCTTACCTAATTTAGCTGCTTCTGTATCAGCTAGATCTTTGGACAGTTCTTCGACAACTGCAATTCGCTTTAAAGAAGTGACTTCTTTGTTAAGGTCTACATTGTGACCAATAGCTTCGTCTAGTTTTGCTTCTAGTTCTTCTGCCTTGGCTTGTAGTTCACCGATTACATCATATTTTTCTTCGGGTACTTCAATGTAGTGTTCCTTGAATAATACCTTTAGTCCTGCCATGAAGTCTTCTGCAATCTCTGTGCGAAGACCATTCTCAATGGCTAATTCGTTATCTCTAATGTAGTTTTCGACCACATAGTTTAGATACGAGTCAATTTTCTCAACAATACCTTCTTTGTAGTCAGCTACATCAGCTGCATACTTTTCTTCTAGAGAAGAAGTTACTTTGTCCATTTCCGAATTAACGCGAGCAATAACTGCTGCTTCGAAAATAGATGTGGCCTTCTCTTTAAATTCTTCTGAAAGATCATCGCCAAAGATTGGCGATAGATCGATTGCGGCAGGGGCTGCTACAACTTCATAGTCATCTTCAGCTACAACGTCTGCATCATCGGCTGTCTCATCTTCTTCGCGCATTCCTGCAGAAGTAGGTTGACCGACAACAGAAGTAGGATCTGCCGTAGTAGTGAAATTAGGAGCGGATCCTGGACCAGACTGTGTTAATGCGTTTTTCTTAACATTACCAGAAACTTTGGCACCCTGATTCTCTTCTTTCTCATCACGTACTTCGTAAGAAGCGTCTTGCGAGTCGCCCTGTTTTGGGTTTGTTGCATCGCCGCTATTCGCTGGCTTAATAGTGCTGTCTTTGTTGACGCCGGTTGCGCCCATCATATCAGCCTCTTCAAGACTTGCTTTAGCATCTACGCGCCCTAGCAATTCTTTAATTTTGCTTTCTACTGACATTAGTGTCTCCTAAATGGATTGTTCTTAATTATTTATAAGTTTGGTTATCTAGATAATCTAGATATAAACTCTTCAAACATCTTTAATTTTGTCTCTTCGAGATTAGCTTTAGATGCCTTCTTTAATGTTTGTTGCGCTCGTTCGACGTCAATCGCTTTCCAAACTCCGTTTTCGCAAATCCATTCTGCAGACTCATAAATGCCTTGAACATAGGCATCATGTGCTGACGGATCCGCGACAATATCTACAGTCGCAAGATGAAAATCATCCTGTACTTCATTAACACCCTCTTTATTGAGTTTTAATGATCCTAACCCTCTAGATGAAACTCCCAACATTATTTCGTTCTCAATTAAATTGCGAGCAATGTTACCCATTGGGGTTTCTAAAATTTTTGCTTTACCAATTACATTTTTACCTTCAAAACGAAGGCTTGTAATTAGGTGAGATACTTTATCTAAATTAAGTGTTGGGTTAGAAGGATGCCCTAACTCTCCCAAAGAACGCTTCTCGTCAATTAATTTTTGATATCTAGCAACTTCTTTTTCCATAACAGCCATGGGATACATTCTACCATTTCTGTTAGGTTGTTCTGCCTGCATGAAAATGCCTTCAATGAAAACATTCTTACCGCCACCTTTTTTATCTTCTTCAAGATATTGTAGGTCTTGTACGACTTCTGTAATTAAACGCATTTTTATCTACCTATTATACTTTAGTTTGTTGATCAGGTTCTTGATACCCGTTTTTCTTTGTCAATGTTAAATATAATGTTCCGCCAGCTGGTGGCAATAGAATATTTATATTTGAACTAGAATTTGAATTATCAGGAAATCCAAACATTTGTGTTAAGGACCAATTGTCATTGCCAAACAATATCAATGTATTTGCAGCTGCAGTATGTGGTCTTTTAATAACAATGGGGGATGCAACTGAATCGGATGCAGACCAAACCATGCCTGTAATTGTAACATTAGTATTAGCGTAACCTAAAAAAGTTTCATCCGCTAAAGCCAAATCAGAATTTAAATCAACGTTGGCCTGACCGTCGCCGACAAATTTAACAACCGCCTGTTGTCTAACTTTTTTAATTACCGTTTTTGTGACAGCCATTTGTGCCTCTTAAAAGTTTCTAGATGCGGCAGACGCTAGTCTTGCAGCAAAATTTTGTTTACCAATAGCTTTAGTTACGCCACCAATTGCTTTGATGCTTTTAGGTACACCTTTTTGTGTGTTACCACGCTTTGAAGC